>Ga0182792_1000050_pt1 | contig 110286 bp, 92 predicted proteins | sample Passage237B_FD_130497 | JGI IMG/M metagenome (GOLD analysis project Ga0182792, IMG submission 130497) | Cellulose adapted compost microbial communities from Newby Island Compost Facility, Milpitas, CA, USA - Passage2 37B (version 2) (version 2) ...
CCGGGGATGAGGTCATCGCCGCACGTCTCATGCCACAGGGGGGGGGGGGGAGAGATAAACAAAAACAGGGGGGAGGGGGGCCGGGGCGGCGGCGGCCCGCCCGCGCGCCGCCGCGCGCGGGGGGGGGGGGGGGGGCGGGTGCGGGGGCGGCGCGCCGCGCGGGAGCCGGTGGCGCGGGTGCGCGCGGACCCCAGCGCGGCCGTCGCGAGCCGGCTCGAGCTGGTCCGGCCCGTGCGGGTCGACCGCTCGGCGTCCGGGTCGCCCTCGACGGGGGCCCCGCCGCGCGGCGCCGCCGTCCCGGCGATGCCGGTGCCGAGCAGCGACGTCGCGGACGCCGGGTGCGGCGCGCCCGAGGGCGCCGGCGCGGCGGGACCGCCCGTCCCGGACGGCGCCGTCGGCGCCTGCGGCGCGCCGCACACGTCGCAGTAGCCGTCCTCGTACGTCCCGGTGCAGCCGGGTTCGGTGCAGGCCGTCATCGCGCGGCTCCCTTCGGCCCGTGGGCGGGCAGGTCGCGGGTGAGGAACTCGTACTGCTCGACGAGGAAGCGGGCGAGCACCACGTCGCACGGCGTGGCCTCGACGGCCTCGCGGGCCTCGTCGTGGCCGGAACGGACGGTCGGCGACGCGCTGCGGCCGTTGGCGTCCGCCTTCGCGCGCAGCTGCTCGAGCCGGTAGCGCAGCTCGGCGCGCTCGCGCAGCGGCCGGCCGTACGCCTCGGCGACCGCGTCGTAGGCGCGCTGCACGGTGCGCAGCCGCTCGACGAACGCGTCGACCTCCGCGCGCGTGGGCGGGACGTCGCCGAGGCGGGACACGTCCGGGACGGCGAGCAGCGGCGGGTCGACGACCTCGCGCCGGCACCGCTCGGCCAGTGCGTGCAGGGTGGGCTCGCGCTCGGCGAGCGCGTCGCGCAGCGCGGCGGCGTCGGTCCGCTGCCGCTGCAGGGTGCGGCGCTGCGAGACGTCGACGATGAGGTCTCGCTCGGCGCGCGCGACCGCGGTCTCGAGCTCCCCGAGCGGGCCGGTGACGTCCCCGCCGCGTGCGGCCTGCGCCGTGAGCCCCTGCTCGCGCGCCCGCAGCTCCGCGACGCGGCGCCGGGCCCCGTCGTCGGCCGCGAGGTCCTCGCAGCGCACCACCGCGGCCCGGACCGCGCGCAGCCGCGCCGCCTCGTCGGCCGCCGCCGGGTCGAACGCGAGACGGTCGCGCAGCTGGTCGATCATCGCGTCGCACAGCGTCACGGCCTCGACGAGCGACACCAGCGCGGACGACCCGCCCGCGTCCAGCCGGCCCCACACGAGCTGCGACATCTGCTCGCGCGCGACCGCGTCCGCGCGGCCCGAGTCCCAGACCTCGACGAGCCGGTCGAGCCGCCCGCGGATCGCCTGCCACATGGTCATCGCGAGCACGATGTCGCCCGTGAACGCCTCGGGCTTGTCCGACTCGCGCGCGGCCGCGTCCAGCCGGTCGAGCTGCGCGCGGCGGTCCGCCGACCAGCGCTCGAGCCCGGCCAGGTAGGTCAGCAGCTCGGGCGCGGGGATCGCCTCGCCCAGGTGCCCGGGGGCGAGCGGTGCGTCGACCGTCCCCGCGGGCGTCACGAGGAGCCCGCCGCGCGGCCGTACACCGACGCGGGCGGCTGCGGGGCGTCGCCGAGCGCACCGAGCCAGCGCTCGTACGACTCCTGCCACCGGCCGTCGGACTTCACCTCGTCGAGCACCGCGTTCACGAACCGCACGAGGTCGACCTGGTCGGCGGCGACCCCGATGCCGTAGGGCTCCTCGCTGATCGCCTCCCCCACGACCTTCGCGTACGGGTCCTGCGCGGCGAAGCCCGCGAGGATCGTGTCGTCGCCCGTGATCGCGTCGACCTTGCCCTGCTGGAACAGCACGAGGCACCGCGTGTGCGTCTGCGCGCCGACGGCCTCGACCCCGGGGAAGTCCGCGAGACGGTCGATCGTGGTGGTGCCCTCGGGCGCGCACACCCGCGCGCCGTCGAGGTCCTGCAGACCGCGCGCGTCGGAGTCGAGCGGGACGAGCACCTTCTGACCGGACCGGAAGTACTCCGCGCTGAACGCGATGTCCTCCCACCGGTCGCACGTGATGGTGAACGCGCGCGCGACGAGGTCGACCTCGTGCTGCTGGAGCACCTCGATCCGACGGCCCGACGTGATGACGCGGAACTGCAGGCGGTCCGGCCGGCCGAAGATCGCCGTCGACACCGCCTTCAGCATGTCGATGTCGAAGCCCTCGATCTCGCCCGTGATCGGGTTGCGGCTGCCCATGAGAAGCGTGTCGGCGGACACGCCGACGACGAGCGAGCCGCGCTTGCGGATCGCCTCGACCGACGGCTTGCCCGAGATCTTCGTGCCGTCGTCGCCCGGGTCGTACGAGGCCGTGAGGCCCTCGCAGGTCTCGGCCTGCGCGCCGCGCGCGGCGGGCGCGGCGGCGGCCGCCGCGGGCCGGTCGCGCGCCTCGGGAGTCTCGTCGGCCGGCCGGGTGCCGGTGCAGCCGGCGAGCAGGAGGGCGCCGGCCACGAGCGGGACCAGGCGGCGGAGCGTCGCGTGTGCCATCAGCGGTACTCCTTCAGTCGCGGGCTGAACCCCCACAGGGCGGCGGCCGCCGCGAGGACGCCGGCCACGAGCGCGACCCACGCGCTGCGCTGGGAGGCACGCGCGGCGCGCTCCAGGTCGGCGTGGACGGCACCGCTCGCGGCGCGCGTCTCCTCCTGCGCCGCCTCGGCGAACGCGTCGAACCGGTCGTTCGGGCTGTCGGCCTCCGTCGACGTGGCGAGCGCGACCGCACCGTCCCAGTCGCCGCCGTCGTCGAGCGCGCGGATCTCGGCGTGCGTGCCCGTCCACGCGTCGAACCGTGCGCGCAGGTCGGGGCTCCCGCGCCCGAGCAGCGCCGTCGCCTCCTCGACGTTCGCGGCGTACGCCTCCTCGTAGGCCTGCCCCGAGCCACGCTTGATGAGCGTGAACGACTCCGCGGCCTTGGCGTCGTTCGCGAGCGAGTACGCCCGCGCGAGGTCGACGGTGTCGGCGTAGGCGCCGTCCTGGACGTCGGCCGCGGCGCGCGACCCGCCGTCGAGGCTCGCGCCGAGCAGGAACGTCGCGGCCACGAGGACGATCGTCGACAGCACGAGCCCCGCGTTCAGCCGACGGTGGGTCCGGGAGGCGAGCCAGACCTGCACCCCGACGAGCACGACGAGCGCCGATCCCGCGAGCAGCAGCACCAGCCCGGCGCGCCCCGCGGTCGTGAACGCGCTGGAGACGCGCGAGTCGGTCGCCGCGACGACGTCGTCCAGCCCCGGCAGCGCGCCGTCCCGCAGCTCCTGCGACGCCGCCTCGAGGTACGCCGCGCCCACCGGGAAGCCCTGGCGGTTGTTCGCGCGGGCCTGCTCGACGAGGCCGCTGTACACCGCGAGGCTCGTGCTCACGGGCGCGAGCAGCGCGGCGTCGCCCGCGTCCGCGCCGGCGACCGCGGTGAGCCCGCCGCTCGCGGAGGCCAGCCACGCGTCGTAGCGCTCGCGCTGCGAGACCGGCTCGCGTCCGCCGACGAGGAACGCGTTGGTGGCCGTCGCGTCCGCGGCCACCAGGTCGTTGCGCACGTCGAGCGTGCGTACCTGCTGCTCCGTGGCGGCACCGGCCGAGCGCAGCGCGTCCGCCTGGGCGAGCCCGACGCCGAGCCCGCTGACGGCGACGACCGCGCACGCGAGCACGGCGACGAGCGCCGCGAGCCGCAGCCGCGCGGGGGTCCGGCTCAGCCGGCCGGGCCGCGGCGCGGCGACCGTGGCCGGACCGGTGGTGGTCACCGCGCCGGGCGCCCGGGTGGCGAGCACGCCCCCAGCAGGGCCCGTGCCCGGGAAGGGTGCGCCGGGGCGGGTCGACGCCCCGGGTGCGGGACGGGCGGGCGGGGGTGCCGCGGCTGGGGTCGGCGTCACGCGGGCTCCTCGTCGTCGTCGGCGCGCCGGTCGGCGTCGTCGGCGTCGTCAGTGTCGTCGGTGTCGGTGTCGTCGGCGTCGGTGCGGGTCGCCGCGACCTCGTCGCGTGGCGTCCCGAGGTCGTCGTCGGGTCGCTCGTCGCCGCCGTCGGTGCGGGCGGCCTCGTCGTCGGCGGCCGCCTCGTCGTCGGGGCGGTCCACGAGGTCCTCGGGCAGCAGCGTGCGCAGCTCGTCGACCGTCGGCTCGGTGACGTCGCGCAGGCGCCACGCGTGCCGCAGCACGGCCTTGTCGAGCATGTTGCGCGCCCACCGGCCGTTGCCGAACCCCTCGCCGCGCAGCTGCGTCGCGGCGATCTCGCGGAACCGCTCGACGGTCTCGGGCGCGGGCTCGAAGTCGGACCGGCGCGCCGCGAGCGTGAAGATCTCCGTGAGGTCGTCGTCCGAGTAGTCGTCGAACGTGATCGTCGTGGAGAACCGGCTCTCGAGGCCCGGGTTCGTCGCGAGGAACCGCGCCATCGGCCCGGGGTAGCCCGCGACGATCACCACGAGGTCGTCGCGGTGGTCCTCCATGTCCTTGACGAGGGTGTTGACGGCCTCCTCGCCGTACTGGTCGCCGGTGAGGCTGTACGCCTCGTCGACGAACAGCACGCCGCCGACGGCGCCCGCGACGACCTCGGCGGTCTTCTGCGCGGTCTGCCCGAGGTAGCCGCCGACGAGCTCGGAGCGGTCGACCTCGACGAGGTGACCCTTCGAGAGCAGCCCGAGCGCTCGGTAGATGCCCGCGACGAGCCGCGCGACCGTCGTCTTGCCCGTGCCCGGGTTGCCGACGAACACGAGGTGGCGCGTGATGGTCGGGGCGGTGAGCCCGGCGTCCGTGCGCAGCTTCTCGACCCGCAGGAGCTGCGCCTGCTCGCGGATCTCGCGCTTGACGCGGCGCAGGCCGATGAGCGCGTCGAGCTCGGCGAGCAGCTCGTCCAGCGTGCGCGGCTCCGGCTCGGGCTCCTGCGCGGCGACGGCCGTGGCGACACCCGCGGTCGCGTCGGCCGTCGGCGCCGTGGTGGGAGCCTGGGCCGCGCCGCCGTCGGGCGCGACGACACCCGGGACGGACGGGCGCGGGACCGAGGGCGTCCAGGGCGCGGCGGACAGCGGGTCGGACGGCCGGCGCTCCCCCGCCGCGTCCGCGGCGGAGAGGGGCACGGCCGCCGTCGTCGACGCGCGGGCGATGACGTCCAGGGGCGCGTCGCCCAGGTCGCACGCGGCCGACGTGACCCGCGCGAGGGCCTGCGCGTACGCCGCGGCGTGGGGCGAGCCCTGCGCGACGAGGTGCTCGAGCAGCGCCGTCGGCGCCTGGCGCCAGCGGCGGCCGCGGGTCGCCGCGCCGAAGAAGGTCCCCGTGTCGCCGTGCCCGACGGCGCCGACCCAGGCGTCCGGGGCCCCGGGCACGGCCTCCGCGACCGCGGCGGACAGGCGCGCGCCCTCGTCGTGCACCTGGGCGGCGTCGAGGCCGGCGTCGCGGCCCGCGGCGACGAGCGCGGCGAGCGCGTCGCGCAGCGCGTCCGCGCCGCTCACGACGCCACCGCCGGGCCGCCGGGCGGCATCTCGAGCGAGGACGTGCCGAACTTCTCGGCGAGGAACTGGCCGTGCGCGACGAGCGCGTGCGCGTCCTGGCGGGACACGGCGTCGGAGATCTGCGTCAGGGTCGTCCCCAGGAGGTCGAGCTGGTCGCACAGGAGCATGAGCGAGGTCTTGCCCTGCGCGACCACGCGGCGGTCGGCGAAGTCCCGCGGCAGGCGCAGGTACGCCCCGACCGCCTCGGGCAGGTAGCTCGTAGCGGTCGCGACGACGGTGTGCGCCTGGCGGCTGCCGATCCCGAGCCGGTCGAGACGGGGCGCCATGTCCTCGACGACGCGGGCGATGCGGTGCACGCGCGCGGTGACGGCGGCGGGCACGCGGCCCTCCACGTCACGCTCGACGGCGTGCACCGCCTCGACGATCTGCGTCGCGGTCGGCACCGGCGCGGCCGGCAGCCCGGCCGCGGGCTCGTCGTCCCGTCCCCGGATGCGCCCGACGAGGTCGCCCCACCACCCCATGGACGCCCTCAGCCCAGGTCGAGCGAGCCGCTGGCAGCACCCGTCCGGTCGGACTGCTGCACGCGGTCGAGGTACGCGCGCGCCTTGGTGGTCTCGGTCTCGAGGACGCCGATGGTCGCGGCCATGGAGTCGAGCGCCTTGACCTTGAACCCGTCGATCGCGTCCATCGTGGCGTAGATGTCGTTGAACGACTGCTGGAGCTGCGGCAGGCCGAGCGTCGAGCTGGCCGCCTGCTCCTGGATCGTCACGGACTGCTCGCGCAGCAGCTTCGACGTCGAGGCGATCATGCCCGTGGTCGTCGAGTTGAGCGCCGAGATCTGGTCGAGCACCAGCTTCTGGTTGTTGAGCGCCTGGGCGACGAGCACCGCGGTGCGCAGGGCGGCCACGGTGGTCGTCGTCGCGCGGTCGACGCCCTTGATGAGCTCGCCGTTGTTCTTGATGATGATGTCGATCGCGAGGTAGCCCTGGATCGACACCGCGAGCTGCGTGAGCAGGTCCTGGTGCTTCTGCCGGACGTAGAACAGCACGTCCTCGCGCAGCGAGCGAGCGCGGTCCGGGTCGGTCCGCTCGGCCTCGGCGACGAGCGCGGAGAGCTTCGCGTCGAGCTTCTCGGCGATGTACACGTACTGGTTGAGCCGCTGCATCGTGGCCCACAGGTGCTGCTTCTCGAGGTTGAGCGCGGCGTTGTCCTTGCGCAGCTCGTCCTGGCCGTTGTAGAGCGCGTTGACGATCGCGTCGATCTGCTTCTGCGCGCTCTCGTAGCGGCGGAAGTAGTCGGTGATCGTGCCGCCGAACGGCAGGAAGCCGAGGATCTTCTTGCCGAGGCTCGCCTCGGACGGGTCGAGCTCCTCGACCGTGCGGCGCAGGTCGAGCAGCGACTTGCTCACCTGCGAGGTGCCGGACACCCCGCCGTCCCGCAGCTCCTTCACCGGCATCTGCAGCAGCCGGTTCGACGTCTCGGCGGCGGCACGGATGTCCGCGTCGCCCATGGTGCGCACGTCCTCGGCCTTGGCCGCGAACTCGGGCGAGCCGGCCTGCGCGGTGGACAGGCCCGCGAGGTAGGAGTCGACCTTCGCGTCGAGGCCGGGCAGTGCCGCCTCGTCGACGCGCGGCGCCATCGCGGGTGCCTGCGTCTGCGCGACCGGCGCGAGCGGGGCGGGCGCCTCGAGCTCGAGCGGCGGCGTCAGGGGTGCGGGGGCACCGGCAGCAGCGGGATCGGTCATTCGTCCACCTCCGCGTGGGGACTGGCTGTCGAAGCGTGCGGACGGGCGCCGGGACCTGCCCCGCGACCCGTGTCGTCGTCCGGCAGCACGCTATGCCATGACGACGCGACTGTGGGCGAGCTGTCCGCAGTCGACCCGGACCGTCCCCCGGTCCCCCGGGGCCGGTGACCGGTCAGTCGCGCGGGCCGTCCGGCTCGGAGTCCTCGCGCGCCGCGGCGGGCGGCTCGACGGCCCCGGCCAGGGCGAGGTCCTCCTCGACGGCGACGGGCTCCGCGGCGCGGGCGCCGACGAGCTCGTCGAGCTCGGCCTCGACCTGCGCCTGCGGCGCCCACAACCCGTAGCGGTGCCCGGCGAACCACCAGCAGCCGAGCACGAGCGCTGCGCCGGCGACCGCGTCGAGCACCCAGTGGTTGCCGGTGAGCACGACGACGAACGTGGTCGTGGCGGCGTAGCCCCAGACCGCGACCTTCGCCCAGCGGCGGCGCACCAGGACGGCGAGCACGACGCTCACCCAGACGGCCCACCCGACGTGCATCGACGGCATGGCGGCGACCTGGTTGGTGATCGAGCCGTTGGTGGCCTGCTCGGCGGCCGACGGCCACCAGCCCCACTGCGAGGTCTCGGACACCGTGTCGACGTACCGGCCGAGCAGGCGCGGCGGCGCGGTCGGGAAGAAGAAGTAGCCGAACAGCGCGAGGAACGTCGCGCCCATGAGCGCGGTGCGGGCCGGCCGGTAGAGCATCGGGTGCCGGAAGAACAGCAGGACCAGCACGCCCGGCGTCGCGAGGTAGTGCATCGACTGGTACCAGTACGACGTCGCGATCTCGAACCACTGGTGCTGGGACGTGAACGTGTTGAGCGCCAGCTCGACGTCGATCCGCAGCCAGCGCTCGACGTCGAGGATCTCGCGCGCGTGGTCCTTCGCGACGTCCCACGAGCCGCCGGCCGCGAGCCGGGTCGCGGAGTACGCGACGTACAGCCCGACGACGAGCGCGATCTCGCGGACGACCTCGCGGCGCGTGCGCCGTCCGCGCGCCCGCTCGGGCGCGCCTGTCACCTCGTTGCTCAACGCCCAGCCCCCTCCCGGCACGGACCTCCGCAGTCACCCTAGACCGTGCGGGAGCGCGCCCACCGCGGTTGTCCCCACCCGACCGGGTGATCTACCGGGCGTTCGGGGCGCCCGGGTCCGATCCGGGCGGCGTCAGCCGACGGCGGGCAGGCCGGGCCGGGCGGGTCGCAGGGCCGCGGCACCGTCCTCCTCGGCGAGCACGGCGGTCATCCCCCGCAGGAAGGCGAGGACGGCCTCGCGCGCGGGCTCGGGCACGTCGTGGGCCACGCGCGCCATGCGCTCGTGCATCGCGGTGAGCCGGTCGCGCACCTCGTCGTGCGCGTGGGGAGTGGCCCGCACGACGACCCCGCGCCGGTCGGTGGGGTGCTCGCCGCGCACCAGGTGGCCGGACGCGGTGAGCCGGTCGAGCAGCTTGGTGGTCGACGCGGTGGAGATCTCGAGCGCGGACGCGAGGTGGTGGGGGCTGGTGGAGCGGCCGGCGAGCTCGCGCGCGATGACCACCTGCAGCGCGCGCATGTCGGTCTCGTTCATCGCCATCTCGGCGGCGGTGCGCCGGCGCATCGCGGTGTCCGCCCGGCGGAACGCGCGCACGGCCTCGAGCAGGTCGGCGACCTGCGGGTCGTCGCCGTACCAGTAGTGCTCTCGAGTTGCGGGTCGCGGCATACCCGTCACACTAGTTCCTCAAGTAACTAGATTGGCTAGTGAAACGCTTCGTGACAGGAGAAGACGTGACGACGGACCTCGTGGTCCTCCTCGACGAGGCGGGCCGACCCACCGGTCACGCGCCGCGCGTCGCCGTGCACACCCGCGACACGCCCCTGCACCTGGCGTTCTCGTGCTACGTGCTGGACGACGCGGGCCGTGTCCTCATGACGCGCCGGGCGCTGGGCAAGCGCACCTGGCCCGGCGTGTGGACCAACAGCTTCTGCGGGCACCCGCGCCCCCAGGAGGACCCCCGCGCCGCGGTCGTACGGCGGGGCCGCGAGGAGCTCGGCCTCGACCTCGGCGACCTCACGCTCATGCTCCCGGACTTCCGCTACCGCGCGCAGGACGCCTCGGGCGTCGTCGAGCACGAGGTCTGCCCCGTCTGGTTCGCCGTCGCGCGCTCGGCCGTCCGGCCCGACCCCGCCGAGGTCATGGACCTCGCGTGGGTCGACGTGACGGACCTCGGGCGCGCGGTCGCCGCCACCCCGTGGGCCTTCAGCCCGTGGAGCGTCCTGCAGGTCACCGCGCTCGCCGAGATCGCCCCGCGCGACCTGCGGTTGGCGTCGTGACCGCCGCCGTCGAGGCCCGCGGCCCGCTCGCGGGCTTCCGCGCCGGGCCGGGCCTCCTCCCCCACGACGACGAGGCGCGCGCGCTGTTCGCCGCGGCGGGCGACGCGACCCGCGGCGGCCGCGGGGTCCGGCCCCACCTCGTCCACGCGGCCTACCGCGCGTGCGGCGGCACCGACGCCGTCGCGTGCGGCCACCTCGCCGACGCCGTCGAGCTGCTGCACGCGGCCTTCGTGGTGCACGACGACGTCATCGACGCCGACGACGTGCGGCGCGGGCGGCCCAACGTCGCGGGCACGTTCGCCGGACGCGCGCTGGCCGCCGGCGCACAGGGCGACGCGGTGCGCGGCTACGGCCGGGCCGCCGCGATCCTCGCGGGCGACCTCGCGCTCGTCGCGGCGGCCCGCGCGTTCGCGACCGTCCCCGCACCCGAGCCGGTCGTGGCCGCGCTCGGCGGGCTGCTCGAGGAGACCGTCGCGCTGTCCGCCGTGGGCGAGCTGCGCGACGTGCGCGCCGCGCTGCACGTCGACCACCCGACGGTCGCCGACGCCCTGGCCGTCGCCGAGCTCAAGACCGCCGTCTACTCGTTCTCGCTGCCGCTGCGCGCGGGCGCGCTGCTCGCCGGCGCCGGACCCGCCGTCGTCGCGGCCCTCGACCGCGTCGGGCGTCTCGCGGGCGTCGCGTTCCAGCTCCAGGACGACCTGCTCGGCGTGTTCGGCGACGAGCGCGTCACCGGCAAGTCGGCGCTCGGCGACCTGCGCGAGGGCAAGGTCACCGCGCTCGTCGCGCACGCCCGCACCACCCCGGCGTGGCCGCTCGTCGCCCCCGCGCTCGGCGACCCGGACCTCACCCCGGAGCGCGCCCGCACGGCGCGCGCCGCGCTCGAGGCGTGCGGGTCGCGCGCGTTCGTCGAGGACCTCGCCGCGCAGCACCTCGAGTCCGCGCGCGAGGTGGCCCGCGCGGCGGGCCTGACCGAGACGGTCCTCGACGCCCTGCTCTCCCTCGTCGCGGACGACCCGCGGTGCGCCGCATGACCCGCGCGCGCGTCCCCGAGGGCGGCGCCGCGCGCTACGCGCACGCCGCGGCGACGGCCGCCGCCACCGTCGTCGGTGAGTACTCGACGTCGTTCGGCCGCGCGTCCCGCCTCCTGCGCGAGCCCGTGCGCGGCCACGTCCGCACGATCTACGCGCTCGTGCGGGTGGCCGACGAGATCGTGGACGCCCCGGACCTGGCGCTCACGCGCGAGCAGCGTCGCGCGCACCTCGACGCGCTCGAGGAGCGCACGCTCGACGCGCTGCGCACGGGGTTCGCGGCCGACCTCGTCGTGCACGCGTTCGCGCAGACCGCGCGCGAGCACGGCATCGGCGCGGACCTCGTCCGGCCGTTCTTCGCCTCCATGCGCACCGACCTGCACGCCGACCGGCACGACGACCGCTCCTACGCGACGTACGTGCACGGCTCGGCCGAGGTCGTCGGGCTGATGTGCCTGCGGGTCTTCGTCGCCGCGCCCGACGCGGACGACGCGCTGCGCGCGCAGGGGTACGACCGCCTCGCGCCCGCCGCGTCCCGGCTCGGCGCCGCGTTCCAGAAGGTGAACTTCCTGCGCGACCTCGCCGCCGACCGCGACCAGCTCGGCCGCGCCTACGTGCCGGGGCTCGACCCGCGGGCGCTGACGGACGCGCAGCGCGACGCGCTGCTCGACGACGTCGACGCCGACCTGGCCGCGGCCGCCCCCGGGATCGCGGCGCTCCCCCGGTCGAGCCGACGCGGCGTGCGCGCCGCGCACGACCTGTTCGCAGCGCTGTCCGCGCGGCTGCGTGCCACGCCCGCGGAGCGGATCGCCGTCGAGCGGGTACGCGTCGCCACGCCGACCAAGGCGCTCGTCGTCGCCCGCACGCTCCTGCCGGCGGGGTGGCGGTGAGCGGCGCGACGGCGGCCGGCGGTGCCGCGGTGAGCGGCGCACCCCGCCGTGCCGTCGTGATCGGCGCGGGGGTCGCGGGACTCGCGACCGCGGCGCTGCTGGCGCGCGACGGCTACGACGTCGAGGTCGTGGAGCAGCAGCACCACGTCGGCGGGCGTGCGGCCACGTGGCGGCACGAGGGCTTCACGTTCGACCTGGGGCCGTCCTGGTACCTCATGCCGGAGGTGTTCGACCACTTCTTCCGCCTGTGCGGCACGGGCGCGGACGACGAGCTCGACCTGGTGCGCCTGGACCCCGCGTACCGCGCCGTGTTCGAGCAGCGGGGCGACGAGCCGCGCGCCCCCGTCGTCGACGTGCGGACCGGCCGGGCCCACGAGGCGTTCGAGGCGATGGAGCCCGGGTCGGGCGCGGCGCTCGACGCGTACCTCGACTCGTCGCGCGAGGCGTACGAGCTGGCCGTGCGCCACTTCCTCTACACGACGTTCGCGAGCCCGCGCGGGATGCTCTCGCGCGACGTGCTGCGCCGCGCGCCGCGGCTCGCCCGGCTCCTGGGGACCTCGCTCGAGGCGTTCGTCGCCCGGCGGTTCGCCGACGAGCGCGCGCGCCAGGTCCTCGGCTACCCGGCGGTGTTCCTCGGGACGTCGCCCGAGCGCGCCCCGTCGCTGTACCACCTCATGAGCCACGCCGACCTCGAGGGCGGGGTGCTGTACCCGCGCGGCGGCTTCGGCACCGTCGTCGACGCCCTCGCGCGCGTCGCGACCCGCGCCGGTGTGCGGGTGCGCACCGGGACGCGCGTCACGGGGATCTCGACCGAGCCCGTGCGCGGGCGACGCGGCGTGCGTGCGCGCGTCACGGGCGTCGAGCTCGACGACGGCGGCCGGCTGCCCGCGGACGTGGTCGTCGGCGCGGGCGACCTGCACGACCTCGAGACCCGGGTGCTGCCGCGCGAGCTCGCGACCTACCCGCAGTCGTGGTGGGACCGGCGCGACCCGGGGCCGGGCGCGGTGCTCGTGCACCTCGGCGTGCGCGGCCGCGTCCCGCAGCTCGCGCACCACACGCTCGTGTTCACGCGCGACTGGCGCGCGAACTTCGACGCGGTGTTCGGCCGCGACCGGCACGTGCCCGACCCGGCCTCCTTCTACGTGTGCGCCCCGTCCCGGACCGACCCCGGCGTCGCACCGGCCGACCACGAGAACCTGTTCGTGCTCGTCCCCGTGCCCGCCGACCCGACGGTCGGCGCGGGCGGCCTGGACGGGACGGGAGACCCCGCGGTGGAGCGTGCGGCCGATGCCGCGATCGCCACGCTCGCCGCCTGGGCGGACGTCCCCGACCTGGCCTCGCGCGTCGTCGTGCGGCGCACCGTCGGCCCGGCGGACTTCGCGCGCGACCTGTCCTCCTGGCAGGGCGGCGCGCTCGGCCCCGCGCACACCCTGCGCCAGAGCGCGTTCCTGCGCGGGCGCAACGCGTCGCGGCGCGTCGACGGCCTGCTGTACGCCGGCGGGTCGACGGTGCCCGGGATCGGGTTGCCGATGTGTCTCATCAGCGCCGAGCTCGTGCTCAAGCGACTGCGCGGCGACTCGTCCGCGGGGCCGCTGCCCGTGCCGTCGAGCCTGCGGGAGGTCGCGGCGTGAGGGGTGCGTACCTCGCCTGCCTCCTCGCGTCGTGCGTCGGCGTCGCGCTGCTCGACCGGCGGTGGCGGCTCGCGCTGTGGCGTCCGCGCCGCCGCCGGGCGGTCGTCGCGGTCGCCCTCGTCGGCGCGGCGCTGCTGCTCGTGTGGGACGTCGTCGCGATCGACGCGGGGTTCTACGGGCGCGGCGCGTCGGACGCGCTGCTCGGCGTGTGGCTCGCGCCGCACCTGCCGGTCGAGGAGGTCGCGTTCGTCGTGTTCCTCGCGTACGTGACGCTCGTCGTCGCGGGCGCCGCGGACCGCGTGCTGGCCCGCCGGGACCGGGTGGCGTCATGACGTACGCCGGGCTGGGCGTCGCCGTCGTCGCCGCGTGCGCCGTGCCGGCGGCGCTCGCGGTGGCGACCGAGCCGCGCCGCGGGCGCCCGCGCGGGCGGCTCGCCGCCGTCATCGCGCTCACCGCCGCCGTGCTCTGCCTGCTCACCATCGTGTTCGACTCGGCGATGATCGCCGCGGACCTGTTCCGGTACGCCGAGGACGAGCTGCTCGGCCCGCGCGTGGGACGGGCGCCCGTCGAGGACCTCGCGTGGCCCCTCGCGGCGGCGCTCGCACTGCCGTCGGCGCTCGCGCTGACCGACCGCCGCCCGGGTGACATCGACGGCACGGCTCGGCGCGCCGCGACGACGACGGAGGCGGCACGATGACGACCGTGACGGCACCCACCGACCGGCTCGCGGGCCTGCGCCAGGTCGTCGGCTCGTCGCGCCCGCTGAGCTGGGTCAACACCGCCTACCCGTTCGCCGCCGCGTACCTGCTCGCGGGCGGCGCGCTCGACGCGACGCTCGTCGTCGGCGCCCTGTACTTCCTCGTGCCGTACAACCTGCTGATGTACGGGCTCAACGACGTGTGGGACCACGAGTCGGACCTCGCCAACCCGCGCAAGGGCGGTGTCGAAGGGGTCGTGCTCGACACCCGGTGGCACCGCGCGACGGTCGTCGCCGCGGTCGCGAGCAACGTGCCGTTCCTCGTCGCTCTCGCCGTCCTCGTCGCCGCCGCGGGCCACCCGTGGGCGCTGCTCCCCCTCCTCGGGTGCGTCGCGACCGTCGTGGCCTACTCCGCGCCGCGGCTGCGGTTCAAGGAGCGGCCGGGGGTCGACTCGATCACCTCGGCGAGCCACTTCGTCGGCCCCGCCGTCGTGGGTGTCGCCGCCGCGGGCGGCGCGTGGACGTGGCCGGTCGTCGCGACGCTGCTCGCGTTCACCGCGTGGGGGTGCGCCTCGCACGCGTTCGGCGCGGTGCAGGACGTCCGCGCGGACCGCAGCGCGGGCATCGGGTCGGTCGCGACGGTCCTCGGGGCGCGGGCCACCGTCCGGCTCGCGATGGCCGGGTACGCGCTCGCCGCCCTCCTGCTCCTCACCGCCGGCCTGCCGACGCTGCTCGCCGCCGCCGTGCCCGTGGCGTACCTCGTGTCGGTCGCGCCCTTCCGGGACGTCACCGACGACGACTGCGAGAGCGCGAACCGCGGCTGGCGGCGGTTCCTGTGGCTCAACCTCGTGTCCGGGTTCGCGATCACGCAGGGCCTGATCGTCGCGCACGTCGTGCTCGGGGGCTGAGCGTGCGCCTGTGGTCCGTGCACCCCGAGCACCTCGACCGGGTGGGCCTCGTCGCCTGCTGGCGCGAGGGCCTGCTCGCGCAGGCCGCGCTGCGCCGCCCCGAGGGCGGCTACGGCCGGCACCCGCAGCTCGAGCGGTTCCGCGCCGCGCGCGTCCCGCTCGCCGCGGTCGGCGCGTACCTCGAGGCGCTCGCCGACGAGGCCGACGCGCGCGGCTACCGCTTCGACCGCACCCGCATCGCGGTGCGCCGGCACGCCGAGCTCCCGCCCGACGCGGCGCGGCTGCTCGTCGTGACCGACGGGCAGCTCGCGCACGAGCGGGCCCACCTGCTCGCGAAGCTCGACGTGCGCGACCCCGCGGCCGCGACCGCGCTGCGCGCCGCCGAGCTGTGCGCCCACCCGTCGTTCGTCGTCGTCCCCGGGCCGGTCGCGACGTGGGAGAAGAGCCCACCCGTGGCGCTGCGCTAGTCGCCCAGCGACGCGACGAACGCGAGCAGCGCCGCCCGGGAGGTGCCGTCGTCGACCGCCTCGTCCGGGATCGTGAGCAGCCGCTCCCACGCGGTCGTGGCCTCCCGCTCGCCCGCGAGCGCCAGGTACGCGAGCACGTACCCGCCGAACGTCTGCGCGGTGCCGTCCGACCCGGCCTCGTCGACCGCGGCGCGGATGCGCGCCGGGTCCACGTCGGTGGCGAGCGCCGCCTGCGCGGGGCCCATCGGGATGAGCTGGATGCCCAGGATCGCCGCGGGCTCGGGGCTGAACCAGGTCGCGTAGTCGCGCTTGCCGCCCCAGACGAGCGAGACGACCTCGTGCTCGAAGCCCTCGACCGGCTCGGGCGCCGTCCAGTAGGTGCGCGCCGCGAGCGACTCGGTCGAGGCGAGCCACGTCGCCTGCGCGACCACGTCCTCCTGGCCGGTCGCCCGCGCCCACAGCCCGAGCCCGGCCCAGGCGTGCACGGCCTCGGAGCTCGACTCCTGGTTGTTGCCGTCGGCGAACTGCGCCGGGCCGGACGCCCACGAGTGCCCCGCGTACGGGTCGAACGTGCGCAGCTGCGGCAGCTCGTCGGTGGCCGTGGGGTTCGCGATGTCCGCGGCGAGCAGGTCGAGCACCGCGAGGTCGTCCGCGAGCGCCGGGTCCTCCGCCGCGAGCAGGCCGGCCGCGGCGAGCAGGTACCCGAAGTGGAAGTGGTGGTCGTTGAGCTCGTCGGAGCCGAACGACGCCTGGAGGCCCACCGCCGAGCGGGCGGTCGGGTCGTAGAGCACGCAGCGGGCGTCGCGGTGCGCGCACCCGTCCCGCTGCGCCCACTCCCGCAGGGCGTCCGCGGTGGTGGCGCGCAGGTCGGCCACCACGTCGTCGGCGCCGAGCTGCTCCCCGAGCGCGACGAGCACCGCCGCCCGGTAGAGGGCCTTGCCGCCGAAGTAGGTGTCGGACGGGAAGTCGGGGGTCGCCGCGACGTCGTCCGCGAGCGCGTCGAGGACCGCGGCGCGGCGCTCGTCGTCGACGTCGCCGAGGTCGGGGACGCCGGCGGGCTCGACGGTCGGGGCGAACGCCACCAGGACCGACCCGGCGCACAGCTCGAGCGGCCCGCCGACGGACGGGTACTCCCCCAGGCCGCAGCCCGTGCGCTCCGGCTGTGCGCCGGCGCGGTGGTGCGGGGACAGGACGTACGCGCCGTCGCCACCGCGGGTGCGGTACTCCAGGGTGGTGCGGGCGGTCTCGTCGTCGACGCCGTAGCGCACGTCGACGCGCTCGACGGGGTGCTGCGCGGCGGTGGCGAGCGCCTCGTCGGCGCCCGGTGCCGCGTCGGGCGGCAGGGCGTACCAGCCGGCGACGTCGCCCTCGGCGAGCGTGGTGACGCCGCCGTCGTAGCCGGGTGCGGCGAGCGCCCACGTGGCACCCTCGGCCTCGCCCTGCGCGGCGGCGGGGCCGTCGGGGGTGGCCGTCAGGCCGCCGTCGGTGCGCACGGTCACGTCGCGCGCCGCGGTGAACGTCACGACGGGCGAGCCCTCCGCGAGCGCGACCTGGCCGAGCACGTCGCCGGACCCGTCGAGCAGGTCGAGCGTCACGGCGACGGGGTCCGCGGCGCTGACGACGGCGTCGGCGGCGCCGACGTCGACGGTGAGCGCCGGGACGTGCGGCCCGGCGACCGTGGCGGCCGTCGCGACGGGTCGCGGCAGGCCGAGCGTGAAGCCGCCGTCGGCGAGCCGGAAGGACAGCGGCTGGGCGAACACGGGCTCGTCGCCGAACACGAGGCCCGAGTACCAGCGGTTGGTCTGCGGGAGGACGCCCTCGCGGACGCGGGGCGCGGGCAGCTTCGCGACCTCGCGCGACGGGACCTGCGCGACGAGGGCGGCGGTGTCGGGCGCGGGCAGCCGGGCGTCGGGCGGGCCGGTCGCGACGGCGGGCGAGGTCGGACCCGGCGAGCCGCGGCCCCCGGCCAGGGACCCGGCGGTGACGGCGACGGCCGCGACGAGCGCGGCGGCGAGGGAGGCGAGCAGCCAGCCGCGGCGCGTCATCCGAACACCCCCCACACGTAGGACGTCACGGCGTCGGAGACGGTCGTCACCACCCCGTCGTTGCGCAGGGCGATGCTCGCCTTCACGGGCGTGCCGGACCCGACGAGCCCGTTCTCCTCGCCCTCGACGAGCTCGTCGGACTCCACGGTGACGAGCGCGAGGGCCTTGCCGCCGACGGTGGTCACCTGGACGCGCTCGACGGTGCCGCTGAGCGTGGCGGTGGAGGGCAGCTCGATGGTCACGGACGCGTCCTCGGGGATGCGCGCGTACTCCTTGGGCGTGAGCGTGTACTCGGCCTGGACGTACAGCGAGCCGGCGAGCTGGACGGTCGCGAGCCGGTCGGCGGCGGACACGAACGTGCCGGCGCGCGCGGGGACGTCGACCACGGTCCCGTCCTGCGTGGCGAGGACGACGAGGTTGCCGTCCGCGTCGATCGACGTCGCCTGGCCGGCGGTGCTGACCGTGCCGAGCGACAGGTCGCGGTCGAGCGCGGCGGAGTCGATGACGAACAGCGGGTCGCCCTCGGCGACGGCGTCGCCGACGTGCACCTGCTGGCCGACGACGAGGCCCGCGTACGGGGTGCCGACGACGTACGTCTCGCCGAGGATCTGCGCGGAGTCGCTGACCGCGGTGCCGCGGGTCTCGTTGACGTGGTACGTGGCGTAGGCCGCCACGACGAGCACGACGAGCGTGCCCACGAGGAGCTTGAGTCGGACGCGCCAGGTCATGCCGCACCTCCGGTGGTCAGGGCGACGGGCTCGCGCTCGCCGGTCGGCTCGGCCTCGGCGGCGGCCTGCTGCCGCAGGGCGCGGCGGGCGGCGCGGCCCTCGCGCCAGGCGGTGACGACGAACCCGCCGAGGATGAGGGTGTTGGTCGCGTTCCACGCGACCGCGAGGCTCGGGTACCCGTTGGACACGTCCTTCCAGATCCCGACGGCCGTGGTGATGGCGAGGAGCTCGAAGAACAGCACCTGCGTGGTGATGAACGCGAACGGCGAGCGGTACTCGCCCTTCGCACCGGTGACGTGCCACGCCTGGTCCCGACGGAGCAGGGCGTTGACGAGGGCACGGGTGTAGATGGGGAAGGACACCGAGGCGAGCAGCAGCACCTGCCAGCGGAACGACCCGAGCGTGTAGAACGCGAGGAAGATCTGCATGACGTAGAACCCCGCGTAGTAGAGCACCCAGGTCAGCGGGGTGATCGTGAGGTTCATGGGCGTCAGGTCGAAGTAGATCTGCAGAGGTGGCACGAGCAGCAGGAGCAGGGGCGCGATGCCCGTGAGGTAGTGCGTGGCCGTGACCGTGTACTGCAGGCGCTGGTCGAGCGTGAGCGGGTGGCGCCGCGACAGCGGGTTGTGCGTGAGCATGATCTCGAAGCCGCCGGTGGCCCAGCGCAGCTGCTGCTTGGAGTACGCCTCGATGGTCTCCGGCGTGTCCCCGACGGCGAGCGTGTCGGCGATGAAGACCGTGCGCCAGCCCTTCTCGTGCAGCATGAGCGAGGTCCACACGTCCTCCGACTTCGAGTCGGAGTAGATCCCGCCGACCGAGTCGACGGCCGCGCGGCGGAACACGACGTTGGTGCCCACGCAGAACGCGGCGTTGAACCGGTTCCGGCCGGGCTGGATGAAGCGGTAGAAGACCGCCTGCATGTACGCGGCGCCCTTGGAGATGACGGTGTGCAGGTTGCCGTAGGTCTGCGGGGTCTGGACGAACGCGACGTCCTTGTCCGCGAAGAACGGCACGGTCTCGTGCAGGAACGTGGGCCGCGGGACGAAGTCCGCGTCGAGCACGGCGAACAGCTCGCCGCGCGTGAGCGACAGGGCGTGGTTGATGTTCCCCGCCTTGGCGCCGTTGCTGGACAGCCGCCGCACGTAGCGGGCGCCGAGCTCGGCGGCGAGGTCGCGCACCTCGTCGGACCGGCCGTCGTCGAGCACCCACGTGCGGTGCCGGCCCTGCATGGCGACGGCGGCGCTCACGGTGCGGCGGATGGTCTCGAGGTCCTCGCCGTACGTGGTGATGAGGACGTCGACGGTGACGGGCCGCCCGTCGAGGAACATCTCCCAGTCCTCGGGGCGGTCCTCGGCGCGGTCGCGGACGATGTCGCCGAGGTCGTACAGGCGGTCCTGCGCGTGGTGGAACGCGAACCCGCGCGGGTCGTGCCCGGCGGACAGGACGGTCCACATGGCCAGCAGCGCGTGCACGACGAGCACGGTCTCCGCGGCGATGACCATCGCGTAGGGCAGCCAGTCCCCGCGGTTCGCGGGGTTGAGCAGGAAGACGGCGTAGACGACGATCCCCGCGCTCGCGAGCAGGACCATGAGGACGAGCGAGGGGCTCTCGGCGGCCTGCGTCTCGGTGGAGCGCACGGGCGTGGCGCGTGGCTCCTCGGTGCGTCGCGGCTCGAGCACGAGCCGGTCGAACGTGGTGGTCATACGGGGCCCCCTCCGTCGGTCAGCACGACCACCGAGGGATGGACCCACCGGTGGCGCTCGACGGCAGCGGTGGCGCCGGTGCACGGGGACGGGCCTGCCCGGACCGGGGGCCGGAGCGGCTCCCGGGGTGGCGGACCAGCCCCGTGCGGAACAGTTCGGACGTTAACGGACAGTTCGGACGGGCTGTCCACTCGACGTCGCTGTGACACACGTCACAACGAGCGACGTCGCAGGTCAGGCCGGGCGGGCACCGTGGGCGCGCTCCCGCGTGCCGCCCGGCAGGCGGACACCCGGACGGACGTCCAGCGACGGCCCCGTTCGGGTCGCCGGGTCGGCCGTCCGGCCCGAGACTTGCCGCGTGCGAACCATGGGAGTCGAGGAGGAGTACCTGCTGGTCACGCCCGAGGGCGAGCCGGCAGCACAGTCACCGGCGGTGCTCGGCATCGCCGCACGCGAGCTCACGAGCACGTCGCGCCCCGGCGGCGACGTCGAGAAGGAGTTCAAGAGCGAGCAGGTCGAGACGTCGACGCACCCGTGCACCGACCTCGGCGAGCTGCTCGAGCAGGTGCGCCTCGGCCGCGAGCGGGTCGACGGGGTCGCGCAGGCCGCGGGCGTCCGCATCGCGGCGCTCGGCACCGCCCCCCAGCCCGTCGACCCGACCGTCCTGCCCGACCGGCGCGCGCAGGAGATCCGCGCGCGGTTCGGGCTCACCGCGCGCGAGCAGCTCACGTGCGGCTGCCACGTGCACGTCTCGGTCGCCGACGACGACGAGGGCGTCGTCGTGCTCGACCACCTGCGTCCCTGGACGTCGGTGCTCCTCGCGCTGTCCGCCAACAGCCCCTCGTGGCAGGGCGCGAGCAGCGGCTACGCGTCCTACCGCTCGCAGGTGTGGGGTCGCTGGCCCACCGCCGGCCCGACCGCGCCGTTCGGCGACGCCGCGGGCTACCGCGCGCTCGTCGACGCCCTGCTCGCGTCGGGCACGATCCTCGACGACGGGATGCTCTACTTCGACGCCCGCCTCTCCCAGCGCTACCCCACCGTCGAGGTGCGGATCGCGGACGTGTGCCTCGACGCGGGTGACGCCGCGCTGCAGGCCGCGCTCGTGCGCGCGCTGGCCGACACCGCCGTGGCCTCGCCGCGCGACGAGCGGCCCGTGCGGGCCGAGGTGCTGCGCACCGCGGCGTGGCGCGCCGCGCGCTCGGGGCTGACGGGCGAGCTCGTCAGCCCGCTCACGTGGCGGCCCGCGCCCGCGTTCGACGTGGTCGACCAGCTCGTCGAGCACGTGCGCGACGCGCTCGTCGCGAACGGGGACCTCGAGGCCGTCGAGCGCCAGCTCGCGCAGGTGCGGCGCCGCGGCAACGGCGCGGTCGAGCAGATGGGCTGGCGGGCGCGCGGCGACGACGACGCCGCGGTGGTCCGGCGCGCGGTCGAGCGCACGCTCGGCGCGCCCGCGCTCGTCGTCTGACCCCCGCGGCCGACCCGCGCGCCCCCGACCTGCGGGTGTGACCGACTCGCCCCGGTCTCCCCGCGCCGACCTGGGGCGACGCTGGCACTGTAGGCGCATGCTCATCTGGCCCGGACGCCCTTACCCCCTCGGCGCCACCTACGACGGCAGCGGCACGAACTTCGCGCTGTTCTCGGAGGTCGCGGACCGCGTCGAGCTCTGCCTGATCGACCCCGACGGCACCGAACGCCGCGTGGACCTCGTCGAGGTCGACGCGTTCGTGTGGCACGGGTACCTGCCCGCCGTGCAGCCCGGGCAGCTCTACGGCTACCGCGTGCACGGCCCGTACGACCCCGCGAACGGTCACCGCTGCGACCCCTCGAAGCTCCTGCTCGACCCGTACGCCAAGGCGATCCACGGGCAGGTGGACGGCGACCCGTCGCTGTACTCCTACCGGTTCGACGACCCCGCGCAGCGCAACGAGGACGACTCCGCCGCGCACACCATGCTCTCGGTCGTGGTGAACCCGTTCTTCGACTGGGGGCACGACCGCCCGCCGCAGCACGAGTACCACGAGTCCGTGGTCTACGAGGCGCACGTGCGCGGCCTCACGAAGCAGCACCCCGCGGTGCCCGACGAGCTGCGCGGCACGTACGCCGGCCTCGCGCACCCGGCGGTGATCGAGCACCTCACGCAGCTCGGCGTCACCGCGATCGAGCTCATGCCGGTGCACCAGTTCGTCAACGACCCGTCGCTCCAGGAGAAGGGCCTGTCGAACTACTGGGGCTACAACACCATCGGCTTCTTCGCGCCGCACAACGCGTACGCCGCGTTCGAGCAGCCGGGCCAGCAGGTCCAGGAGTTCAAGGCGATGGTCAAGGAGCTGCACGCGGCGGACATCGAGGTGATCCTCGACGTGGTCTACAACCACACCGCCGAGGGCAACCACATGGGCCCCACCCTGAGCTTCCGCGGCATCGACAACGCCAACTACTACCGGCTCGTCGACGACGCCAAGGAGCACTACTTCGACACGACGGGCACGGGCAACTCGCTGCTCATGCGCTCGCCGCACGTGCTGCAGCTCATCATGGACTCGCTGCGGTACTGGGTGACCGAGATGCACGTCGACGGCTTCCGGTTCGACCTGGCGGCGACGCTCGCCCGGCAGTTCCACGAGGTCGACCGGCTGTCGGCGTTCTTCGACCTGGTGCACCAGGACCCGGTGATCTCGCGCGTGAAGCTCATCGCCGAGCCGTGGGACGTGGGCGACGGCGGCTACCAGGTCGGCGGGTTCCCGCCGCTGTGGTCGGAGTGGAACGGCAAGTACCGCGACACGGTGCGCGACTTCTGGCGCGGGGAGCCGTCCACGCTCGGAGAGTTCGCGAGCCGCCTGTCGGGCTCGTCGGACCTGTACGAGCACACGGGCCGCCGCCCGATCGCGAGCGTCAACTTCGTCACCGCGCACGACGGCTTCACGCTGCGCGACCTCGTGTCGTACGACGAGAAGCACAACGAGGCCAACGGCGAGGACAACCGCGACGGCGAGGGCTGGAACCGCTCGTGGAACTGCGGCGTCGAGGGCCCGACCGACGACCCCGACGTCAACCGGCTGCGCGGCCGCCAGCAGCGCAACTTCCTCGCCACGCTCCTGCTGTCGCAGGGCATCCCGATGATCGCCCACGGCGACGAGCTGGGCCGCACGCAGCAGGGCAACAACAACGTCTACTGCCAGGACAACGAGCTGTCGTGGGTGGACTGGGACCTCGACGACGAGCGCACCGAGCTGCTGGCGTTCGCGCGGCGCGTGGTGCAGCTGCGCCGGGAGCACCCGGTGTTCCGGCGGCGCCGGTTCTTCGCGGGCGCGCCCGAGCACGGCGGGGAGTCGGACCTGCGGGACATCGCCTGGCTCGCACCGTCGGGCGAGCACATGTCCGACGATGAGTGGAACACCTCGACCGCGCGCGCGGTCCAGGTCTTCCTCAACGGCGACGCGATCGCGGAGCCCGACCTGCGCGGCGAGCAGGTCGTCGACGACTCGTTCCTCGTGCTGTTCAACGGCGCGCCGGAGGAGACGTCGTTCACGGTCCCGGAGGCCGAGTACGGCGAGCGGTGGACCGTGGTGCTCGACACGGACGCGCACGTGGACCCGGGCGACACCGCGCATCCCGGCGAGGACCTGACGCTCGCGGCGCGCTCGATGGTCGTCCTGACGCGGCCGCCGGTCACGCCGATCCCGGCGCCGTCCGGGTCCGGAGCGGTCGCGGAGGCCGCGCGCGAGTCGTCGAAGGTCACCCCGACGCGCGCCGAGCCCACGCACCGCAGCACGCGCCGCACCGGCCGCGGGAAGGCCGCGAGGCCGAGCGAGGGCACGGAGGGCGGCGCGTGACCGAGGCCCGCCAGACCCCCGCGCGCCGGCTCGTCGGGCCCGGCCGCCCCGTGCCGGTCTCGACGTACCGCGTGCAGCTCGGCGCGGACCTCACGTTCGACGACGTCGCCGCGCGCGTGCCGTACCTGGCCTCGCTCGGCGTCACGCACGTCTACCTGTCCCCCGTGCTCACCGCCGCGCCCGGCTCGACGCACGGCTACGACGTCGTCGCGCACGACGAGGTCTCCCCCGTGCTCGGCGGGGTCGACGGGCTGCGCCGGCTCGCGGCGACCGCGCACGGGTCGGGCCTGGGTCTCGTGCTCGACATCGTGCCGAACCACATGGCCGTGCCCACGCCCGTGTGGCACAACGCCGCCCTGTGGTCCGTGCTCGAGGACGGGCCCGCCTCGCCGTACGCGTCGTGGTTCGACGTCGACTGGTCGGCGGGCGACGGCGCGGTCCTCATGCCCGTGCTGGGCGACCGGATCGGCGCGGTCCTCGCGCGCGGCGAGCTCGAGCTCGCCGAGACCGACGTCCCCGGTCACGGCACGCGCACCGTGCTGCGGTACCACGACCACGTCTTCCCCGTGCGGGCGGGCACCGAGCACCTGCCGCTCACCGAGCTGCTCGAGCGCCAGCACTACCGGCTCGCGTACTGGCGGGTGGCCGACGAGGAGCTCAACTACCGCCGGTTCTTCGACGTGGGCACGCTCGTCGCGGTCCGCGTCGAGGACCCGCAGGTGTTCGAGGCGACGCACCGGCTCGTGCTCGACCTGCTCGCCGACGGGACGCTCGACGGCCTGCGCATCGACCACCCGGACGGGCTCGCGGACCCCGCCGGCTACCTGGCGCGGCTGCGCGAGGCGAGCGGCGGGGCCTGGGTGGTCGTCGAGAAGATCCTCGAGGGCGACGAGGAGCTCCCCGCCGACTGGGACACCGCCGGCTCCACCGGCTACGACGCGCTGTGGCGGGTCCAGCAGACGTTCGTCGACCCCGGCGGCGCGGCGCCGCTGGGCGCGCTCATGCACCGGCTCACGGGCGAGGCGTCCGACGACTACGCGCGCGTCGTGGAGCAGGCCAAGCGGGAGGTCGTCGACGGCCCCCTGTACGCCGAGGTCTACCGGCTCACCACGCTCGCGGCGGGCATCTGCGCCGACGACCTGCGCCTGCGCGACCACACGTGGCGCGCGCTGCACGAGTGCCTCGTCGAGCTGCTCGTCGCGTTCGACCGCTACCGCGCGTACGTGGTGCCGGGCGAGCAGGTCGCCGCGGACTCGCTCGCGGCGCTCGAGCACGCGGCGGACCTCGCGCGCTCGCGGATGTCGCCCGAGCGGCACGCGACGATGGACGTCGTCGTCGACCTGCTGCTGGGGCGCGAGGTCGGCAGCGCCGGTCGCACGCGCGGATCGGCGCGCGACGAGCTCGTCGTGCGGTTCCAGCAGACGTGCGGCGCCGTGACGGCCAAGGGCGTCGAGGACACCGCGTACTACCGCTGGACGCAGCTCGTCGGGCTGTGCGAGGTGGGCGGCGAGCCGTCCCGGTTCGCGCTGACGCCGACGGACCTGGCCGCGTGGGCGGCCCGGCAGCAGGTCGCGGCGCCGCTGGCGATGACGACGTTGTCGACGCACGACACGAAGCGCAACGAGGACACCCGCGCGCGGCTCGGCGTGCTCAGCGAGCTGCCGGCCGAGTGGGCGCGCCTCGTGCTCGCCGCGCGCGACGCGGTCTCGAGCCGCAGCGCGCGCGTCGACGGCCGCGCCGAGCAGTGGGTCTGGCAGACGCTCGCGGGCACGTGGACCGAGCACGGCCCGATCGACGCCGACCGGCTCACGGAGTACCTGCGCAAGTCCCTGCGCGAGGCGAAGACCCACACGTGGTGGACGGCGCCCGACGAGGCGTACGAGACCGCGGTGGTCGACCTGGCGCTCGCCGCGTGCACGGACCCGCAGGTCGCGGCGCTGTTCGCCGAGTGGGAGGCGCGCACCCGGCCCGCGGTGCGCGCGGCGCTGCTGGGCACCAAGCTCGTGCAGCTCACGCTGCCGGGCGTGCCGGACGTGTACCAGGGCTCGGAGGTCGACCGGCCGGCGCTCGTCGACCCGGACAACCGTCGCCCGGTCGACGTCGCGCCGCTGGCCGCGCGCCTCGAGCGCCTCGACTCGGGCGCCGGCCCGCGCGACCTGTCCGACGAGAAGCTGCTCGTCACGTCGCGCGCGCTGCGCGTGCGCCGGGACCTGCCGGAGGCGTTCGTCGGGCCGGACGCGGGGTTCGTTCCGCTCGCGCACTCCTCGGGCCACGCGGTGACGTTCGCGCGCACGGCCGCGGGCGTGCCGCTCGTGACGGTGGTCGCGACGCGGCTCGCGGCGTCGGTCGACCGCCTGGGCGGCTGGGCGGACCACACGGTCGCCGTCCCCGAGGGCCGGTGGCGCGACGCGCTCACCGGGCGGGCCGTCGACGGCGGCGTGACCGGGGTCGCGGGGCTGCTCGACCGGCTCCCGGTGGCGCTCCTGGTGCGGGAGGACTGACGTGCGCGCGGCGGTGTGGGCACCGGCGGCCGGGCGGGTCGACCTGCTCGTCGGCCCGGAGGACGCGGCGCGCGAGGTGCGGGCGCTGGCGCGCGGCGAGGGCGGGTGGTGGCACGACGACCGCGACCTGCCGCACGGCACCGACTACGCGTTCTCGCTCGACGGCGGCCCGCCGCGCCCGGACCCGCGCAGCGCGTGGCAGCCGGCCGGGGTGCACGGCCCGAGCCGGGTGTTCGACGCGGGGCGCTTCGCGTGGACCGACGCCGGCTGGGCGGGCGTCGACGTGCGCGGCCGGGTGCTGTACGAGCTGCACGTCGGCACGTTCACCGCCGAGGGCACGCTCGACGCCGCGACCGAGCACCTCGAGGACCTCGTGGAGCTCGGGGTGGACGTCGTCGAGCTCATGCCGATCGCGCCGTTCGACGGCGACCGCGGCTGGGGCTACGACGGCGTGGGCCCGTGGGCCGTGCACGAGGCGTACGGCGGCCCGGCGGCGCTGCAGCGCTTCGTCGACGCCGCGCACGCCCACGGCCTCGCGGTGTGCCTGGACGTCGTGCACAACCACCTGGGACCCGCCGGCGCGTACGTGGGCGACTTCGGGCCGTACTGGACCGACGCGCACCACACGCCGTGGGGCTCGGCCATCAACCTCGACCAGCCCGGGTCCGACGAGGTACGCGCGTGGCTGATCGGCTCCGCGCTGCGCTGGCTGCGCGAGTTCCACGTCGACGCGCTGCGCCTGGACGCGGTCCACGAGCTGCGCGACGACTCGGACCGCCACCTGCTGTCCGAGCTGTCCGACGAGGTCGCGGCGCTGTCCGCCGAGCTGGGCCGCCCCCTGTCGCTCGTCGCCGAGACCGACCTCAACGACGTCGTCTCGGTCACGCCGACGAGCGAGGGCGGCTGGGGCATGACCGCGCAGTGGGCCGACGACGTGCACCACGCGATCCACGCGCTCGTCACCGGCGAGCGGCACGGCTACTACGTCGACTTCGGCTCCCCCGCGACGCTGCGCAAAGCGCTCACGCGCGTGTTCGTGCACGACGGCGGCCGCTCCACGTTCCGCGACCGCGACTGGGGACGGCCCGTCCCCGAGGGCACCGACGGCCACCGGTTCGTGGTGTTCGTCCAGGACCACGACCAGGTCGGCAACCGCGCGATCGGCGACCGCCCGTCCGCGCGGCTCGACGCCGGCCGGCTCGCGTGCGAGGCCGCGCTCCTGCTGCTCTCGCCGTTCACGCCCATGCTGTTCATGGGCGAGGAGTGGGGCACGCGCCGCCCGTTCCCGTTCTTCACGTCGTTCACCGACCCCGACCTGGCGCAGGCGGTGCGCGACGGCCGCCGCGGCGAGTTCGCGGGCCACGGCTGGGCCGCGCTGTACGGCCACGAGGTCGAGGTCCCGGACCCGCAGGACCCGGCGACGCGCGACGCGGCGGTCCTGGACCGCGACGAGCGCACGCACGGCGACCACGCACGGCTGCTGGAGTGGTACCGCACGCTCGTCGCCCTGCGCCGCTCGTCGGCGGACCTCGCCTCCGGCGACCTCGCCGAGACGGACCTCGCGTGGACCGGCCCCGACGACGGCGACGGCCCGTGGCGCGGGCTGCTCGACCTGCACCGCGGCGCCGCGCGCGTCCTGGTCAACCTGGCCGACGACGAGCACGCGGTCACGCTCGGACCCGACGTCCCGCTCGTCGTCGCGGCGGCCTGGGACCCTGTGCGCGGCGGCGACGGGCCCGACACGCTCGTCGTCCCGCCCGCGTCGGTCGCCGTGCTGCTCCCCCGCGAGACCGACGCGGACGCGTGACCTGAGCGCCCTCCACTAGCGCGCCGCGCCCGCGGGACGCATCGTCGGTGCTGGACCACCACCCCCGGTCCGCACGACGCACCCTCACGAAGGGATCGCCATGACGCTCTCCCCCGCCGTCGACCCCGACGCGCAGGCTCGCGACGAGCTCGCGCGCGAGGCGGTCGACCTGGTCCGGCGCTGGCTGCGCGAGTCCGCCGGGCACCGGCCCGACGCGGCGGCGGCGCAGCTCGCCGCCGCGCTGCGCGACCCGGACGGGCTGGCGTTCGTCGTCGGGTTCGTCGACGGCGTGGTGCGGCCGCAGGACACGCGCGTGGCCGCCGCGGCGCTGCACGACCTCGCGCGCCGGTCTCCCGGGTTCCTCACACCGCCGCTGCGGGCGCTGCTGCGCGTCGGCGGGTTCCTCGCGCCCGCGCTGCCCGGCGTCGTGGTGCCCGTGGCGCGGCGGGTGCTGCGGCACCTCGTCGGGCACCTGGTGGTGGACGCGACGGACGGGCGGCTGGGGCGCGCGATCGCCCGGCTGCGGCGCGACGGTGTGCGCCTCAACCTCAACCTGCTCGGCGAGGCGGTGCTCGGCGACCGCGAGGCGCGCCGGCGCCTGGAGCGCACCGTCGGGCTGCTCGCGCGCGACGACGTGGACTACGTGTCGGTCAAGGTGTCGTCGGTCGTCGGACCGCACGCGCCGTGGGCGTTCGACGAGACGGTCGAGCACGTCGTCGAGCGACTGCGCCCGCTGTACCGGGCCGCCGCGGCGACGTCGCCGACGACGTTCGTCAACCTCGACATGGAGGAGTACCGCGACCTGGACCTGACGCTCGCGGTGTTCCAGCGGCTGCTCGACGAGCCGGACCTGCTGCACCTCGAGGCGGGCGTGGTGCTCCAGGCGTACCTGCCCGACGCGCTGCCCGCGATGCAGCGCCTGCAGGACTGGTCCGCGGCGCGTCGCGCGCGCGGCGGCGCGGCCGTCAAGGTGCGGCTCGTCAAGGGCGCGAACCTGCCCATGGAGCGCGTGGAGGCCGAGCTGCACGGCTGGCCGCTCGCGACCTGGCGCACCAAGCGGGAGACGGACGCGCACTACAAGCGCGTGCTGGAGTGGGCGCTGACGCCCGAGCGTGTGCGGAACGTCCGCCTGGGGGTGGCGGGCCACAACCTGTTCGACGTGGCGTACGCGTGGCTGCTCGCGGGACGGCGCGGCGTGCGGGACGCGGTCGAGGTGGAGATGCTCCTCGGGATGGCGCCGGGCCAGGCGGAGGTCGTGCGGCGCGAGGTCGGCGCTCTGCTGCTCTACACGCCGGTGGTCGCACCGGCGGAGTTCGACGTCGCGATCGCGTACCTCATCCGCCGGCTGGAGGAGGGGGCGTCGAGCGAGAACTTCCTGTCGGCGCTGGTCGACCTGGACTCCGACGAGGGCCTGTTCGCGCGCGAGCGCGACCGGTTCCTCGCGTCCGTCGCCGGGGTCGACGACGAGGTCCCGGCACGCCACCGCGGGCCCGACCGGTACGCCGCGGTCCCCCGGCCGACGCTCGGGAGGTTCGCGAGCACGCCCGACACCGACCCGGCCGTCCCGGAGAACCGCGCCCGGGCCCGGGCCGTCCTCGCTCGCGTGCCCGGCTCACGGCTCGGCGTCGACGGGGCGGCGGGTGCGTGGCTGCGCTCGCCGGACGAGGTCGACGCCGTGGTCACCACCGTGCGCGAGGCCGCCGCGGGCTGGGCCGCGCTGTCGGCCGACGCGCGCGCGACCGTGCTGCACCGCGTCGGCGACGTGCTCGACGAGCACCGCGACGCGCTGCTGGAGGTCATGGCCGCCGAGACGGGCAAGACCCTCGAGCAGGGCGACCCGGAGGTCTCCGAGGCCGTCGACTTCGCGCACTACTACGCCGAGCTCGCGCGCGACCTCGACCACGTGGACGGCGCGAGTGCCGTCCCGGCCGGCCTCACGCTCGTCACGCCGCCGTGGAACTTCCCCGTCGCCATCCCGGCCGGGTCGACGCTCGCCGCGCTCGCGACCGGGTCCGCCGTGGTGCTCAAGCCCGCGGGCCAGTCGCAGCGGTGCGGCGCGGTGCTCGCCGAGCTGCTGTGGGAGGCGGGGGTCCCCCGCGACGTGCTGCACCTCGTGCAGGTCGACGAGGGCGCGCTCGGGCGCACGCTCGTCGCGCACCCCGGCGTCGACCAGGTGGTCCTCACCGGCGCGTACGACACCGCGGCGCTGTTCCGCGCGTTCCGCCCCGACCTGCGGCTGCTCGCCGAGACGAGCGGCAAGAACGCGATCGTCGTGACGCCCAGCGCGGACCTCGACCTCGCGGTCAAGGACGTCGTCGCGTCCGCGTTCGGGCACGCGGGCCAGAAGTGCTCGGCAGCGTCGCTCGTCGTGCTCGTCGGGTCGGTCGCGCGCTCGCGCCGGTTCCGCGACCAGCTCCTCGACGCGGTCGCCTCGCTCGTCGTCGGGTACCCGGACGACCCGCGCACGCAGATGGGTCCGCTGGTCGAGCCCGCCGCTGGCAAGCTGCTCGCCGGTCTCACGACGCTCGACCCCGGCGAGTCGTGGGCGCTCGCGCCGCGGCGCCTCGACGTCGCGGGGCGGCTGTGGACGCCCGGGGTGCGGGTCGGCGTGCGCCCGGGGTCGCGGTCGCACCGCACCGAGTACTTCGGGCCGATGCTGTCGGTCATGACGGCCGCGGACCTCGACGAGGCGATCGCGCTGGTGAACGACGTCGACTACGGGCTCACGAGCGGCCTGCACTCGCTCGACCCCGACGAGGTCGCCACCTGGGTCGACCGCGTGCAGGCCGGGAACCTCTACGTCAACCGCGGCATCACCGGGGCGGTCGTGCGCCGGCAGCCGTTCGGCGGCTGGAAGCGGTCCGCGGTCGGGCCGGGCGCCAAGGCCGGCGGCCCCGGGTACCTCGACGCGCTCGTCTCCTGGCGCCCGGCCCCCGCCCACGGGGGCGAGCCGGTGTCCGACGAGCGGGCGCGCGCGGTCGTCGGCGCGGCCCGGGCCGAGCTACCGCCCGACGAGGCCGACGCCGTCGAGCGCGGTGCGCGCAGCGACGCCCGGGCGCTCGCGACCCGCTTCGCGCCGCGCGACGTCACGGGTCTGACCTGCGAGAGCGACGTGCTGCGGTACCTGCCGGTGCCCGACCCGGTGCTCGTACGCCTCGGCGCGGCGGGGACGGTGGCCGACCTGGCGCGGGTCGTCGCCGCGGGCGCGGCGGCCGGCGCGCCGCTCGTCGTGTCCAGCGCGCACCCGCTGCCCGGGCGGCTGGGGGCGGCCGTCGGCGCGGCGGCGCACGAGATCGCCACGGAGGACGAGGCCGCCTGGGCGGCGCGGCTCGCGCGCCTCGGGCACGGCCGGGTGCGGGTGCTCGGGGCGAGCGCGGCCTCGGTCGCCGCGGCGACGGGCGGGCGGCCGGAGGTCGCCGTCTGGGACCACCCCGTCACGGAGTCCGGGCGGGTGGAGCTCGCGGTGTTCCTGCGCGAGCAGTCGGTCACCACCACCACGCACCGGTTCGGCACCCCGACGCGGGCTTTCGTCGCCCCCGCGCTCGGTGCCTGACCCCCCGGGCCCGGCGTCAGGCGGCGCGCTCGACCGTGCGCGCACCCGCCGAGGCGAGCGCGCCGAGCCGGGACAGCGCCCGGTAGTACTTCTTGCGGTACCCGCCGCGCAGCATCTCGGGCGGGAACAGCCCCTCGGTCCCGCCACCGCCGAGCAGCACGGGCACGTCGCGGTCGTACAGGCGGTCGACCAGCACGACGAGGCGCAGCGCGACCTCCTGGCGCCGCACCGGGCGCACGCCCGTGAGCCCGACGACGCTCGTGCCGTCGAGCAGCGCGCCGTACTTCGACGGGTGGACGGACGCGAGGTGCGCGAGCAGCGCCCCGAAGTCGTCGAGCGTCGCGCCGTCGCGGCCGACCACGGCGGCGCGCACGGCCTCGTCGGGCAGCGGCTCGCCGTGCTCGACGCTGCGGTGCCGGTAGTCCTGGCCGTCGATGCGCAGCACCTCGAACCGGTCGGCGAGCGCCTGGATCTCGCGCAGGAAGTCCTCGGCGGCGAAGCGCCCCTCGCCCAGGGACTCGGGCAGCGTGTTGGAGGTCGCCGCGAGCGCGACCCCGTGGTCGGCGAGCTCGCGCAGGAGGCGGGACATGAGCACGGTGTCGCCGGGGTCGTCGAGCTCGAACTCGTCGATGCACACGAGCCGGTAGGCGGACAGCGCCTCGACGGTCTGCCGGAAGCCGAGCGCGCCGACGAGGTTGGTGTACTCGACGAACGTGCCGAACGCGGCGCGGCCGCCGTCGGCGGTCACGGCGTGCGCGAGGGACGCGAGCAGGTGGGTCTTGCCGACGCCGAACCCGCCGTCGAGGTAGACCGCCTCGGGGGTGGTGCGCCGGCGGCGCCACCACGAGCCGCCCGCGGCGCCGACGACCTGCTCGGCGGCGCGGCGCAGGCGCTCGACGGCGGCGGCCTGGCTGGGGTGCGCCGGGTCGGGCACGTAGGACGCGAACGACGCCTGCGCGAAGTGCGGCGGCGGGACGAGCTCGGCGACCAGCCGGTCGGGGGCCACCGTGGGCACCGTGGCGGTGAGCGACCGCACGCGCGAGGCGTCGGCGGCGGCGTCCGGCTGGAGGTCGGTCACGGTCGTCCAGGGTACGTCCACACGGTGACCCGTCCGGCGTCCGCATCGTGTCATGTGTGTCTCATCATCCGGTCTGGGACTCCCCGATCGGGCGACAGCGTGTGACTCTCGACCCGTGATCGCGTCCGGGTTCGTCTGCGCCTGTCGGCCTTGTGCCGAGTCGGCTGCGCGTGCCCGCACGTCCATGTGCATGTGCTGCTGTCTGCGGAGCAACTGACCCCGCCCCCGTCCCCCACCCTGGGCGCGCGGTCTGTGCCCAGAGGGATGAACCCGGCGAAACGCCGGGTCCCGGCGCAGCCGAACGCCCGTGAACGTCCTGGAGGTAGCGCCTCATGGCGCAGACCCGGATCGCGCCGCCCGCCACCAAGCCCGAGGGTCAGTGGGCCTTCGACCCCGAGCGGACGCCGCTGAACGCGAACGAGGAGATGAAGCAGGCCGACGACGGCCTGTCCGTCCGGCACCGCATCGAGACGGTGTACGCCCACCAGGGCTTCGCCTCGATCCCGCCCGACGACCTGCGCGGCCGCATGCGCTGGTGGGGCCTGTACACCCAGCGCCGCCCCGGCATCGACGGCGGCAAGACCGCCACGCTCGAGCCCGAGCAGCTCGAGGACGAGTACTTCATGCTCCGCGTGCGGGTCGACGGCGGCAGGCTGTCGCTCGCGCAGCTGCGCACCGTCGCGGGCATCTCGCGCGAGTTCGGCCGGAACACCGCGGACATCACCGACCGGCAGAACGTCCAGCTCCACTGGATCCGTATCGAGGACGTCCCGGAGATCTGGCGGCGCCTCGAGTCCGTCGGGCTGTCGACGCAGGAGGCGTGCGGTGACGTGCCGCGCGTCATCATCGGCTCGCCCGTCGCGGGCATCGCGGCCGACGAGATCATCGACGGCACCCCGGCGATCGAGGAGATCCGCCGCCGCTACATCGGCGACCCGGCGTTCTCCAACCTGCCGCGCAAGTGGAAGACCGCGATCAGCGGCTCGCCGCACCAGGACGTCGCGCACGAGATCAACGACGTCGCGTTCGTCGGCGTCGTGCACCCCGAGCTCGGCCCGGGCTTCGACCTGTGGGTCGGCGGCGCGCTGTCGACCAACCCGATGCTCGGCAAGCGGCTCGGCGCGTTCGTCACGCTCGAGCAGGTGCCCGAGGTCTGGGTGGGCGTCACGTCGATCTTCCGCGACTACGGCTACCGCCGCCTGCGCACCCGCGCCCGCCTGAAGTTCCTGCTCGCGGACTGGGGCCCGGAGCTGTTCCGCCGCGTGCTCGAGGAGGAGTACCTCGGGTACGCGCTGCCGGACGGCCCGGAGCCGCCGCCCCCGCCCACGGGCCGCCGCGACCACGTCGGCGTGCACCCGCAGAAGGACGGCCGCTTCTACGTCGGTGCCGCCCCGGCCGTCGGCCGCGTCTCGGGCGAGGTCCTCGACGCCGTCGCGGACCTGGTCGAGCTCGCCGGCTCGGACCGCGTGCAGCTCACGACCGAGCAGAAGCTCGTCGTGACCGACGTGCCCGGCGACAGGGTCGACCAGGTGGTCGACGGGCTCGAGGCCCTCGGCCTGCAGGTCCGCAACGCCTCGACGTTCCGGCGCGGCACGCTCGCGTGCACCGGCATCGAGTTCTGCAAGCTCGCGATCGTCGAGACCAAGGCCCGCGCGACCGGACTGGTCGCGGAGCTCGAGCGCCGCCTGCCGACGTTCGACCAGCCCCTGACCATCAACGTCAACGGCTGCCCGAACTCGTGCGCCCGCATCCAGACCGCGGACATCGGGCTCAAGGGCGCGCTCGCGCAGGGCGAGGAGGGCTACCAGGTCCACCTCGGCGGCGGGCTCGGCCTCACCAGCGGGCTCGGCAAGACGCTGCGCGGCCTGCGCGTCCCGTCCTCCGAGCTACCCGACTACATCGAGCGGGTCACCCGCCGGTTCGACGAGCAGCGCCTCGAGGGCGAGCTGTTCGCCGAGTGGGTGCAGCGCGCCGCCGAGGAGGACCTGCGGTGAGCGGCTCCTCCGAGGGGCGCGCCGTCCCCTACTTCTGCCCGTTCTGCGCGAGCGAGGACCTGTGGCCCGCGGGCGAGACCCACGGGCAGTGGGAGTGCCGCGCGTGCGCGCGGGCGTTCGCGCTGCGGTTCGTCGGCCTCGTCGAGGCGACCGCACGCACGCCGCTCCCCCGCACCGCCCACCGGACCGCCGACACGTCAGGAGGTACGTCATGAGCACGACGACCCCCGCGGCCGCGGACCTCGGCCCCGACGAGCTGCGCGCGCTCGCGACCCGTGCGGGCGCCGAGCTCGAGACCGCGCACCCCGAGGAGATCCTCGCGTGGGCCGCGCGCACGTTCGGCCGCGACCTCGTCGTCGCGTCGTCGATGGGCGACGAGGTCCTCGTGCACATGGCCGCCCAGGCGGTGCCCGGGATCGACGTGATCTTCCTCGACACCGGGTACCACTTCGCGGAGACCATCGGCACCCGCGACTACTACGCCGAGTTCACCGACATCCGGCTGCGCACGGTCCTGCCGCTGCGCACGGTCGCCGAGCAGGACGCCGAGCACGGCCCGCGCCTGCACGACCGCGACCCGAACCTGTGCTGCGCGCTGCGCAAGGTCGAGCCGCTCGAGCGCGGCCTGGCGCCCTACCGCGCGTGGGTCACGGGCATGCGCCGCGAGGACGCGCCCACCCGCAGCGACATCACCGTCGTCGGGTGGGACCACAAGCGCGACAAGGTGAAGGTCAACCCCCTCGCCGCCTGGACCCAGGCGCAGGTCGACGAGTACGTCGCGGCCCACGGCGTCGTGCTCAACCCCCTCCGACAGGCGGGCTACACCTCGATCGGGTGCGCCCCCTGCACGCGCGCCGTCGCCCCGGGTGAGGACCCGCGGGCGGGGCGCTGGTCCGGTACCTCCAAGACGGAATGCGGTCTGCACACATGACGACGACCCTCGGCGCCACGTCCCCCACGCCGGCGGCCCTGTCCCCCTCCCGCCTCACCCAGCTCGACGCGCTGGAGTCCGAGTCGATCCACGTCATGCGTGAGGTCGCGGGCGAGTTCGAGCGCCCGGTGCTGCTGTTCTCCGGCGGCAAGGACTCGATCGTCATGCTGCACCTGGCGCGCAAGGCGTTCTGGCCGGCCGCCGTGCCGTTCGCGCTGCTGCACGTCGACACCGGGCACAACTTCCCCGAGGTCATCGAGTACCGCGACGCGACCGTGGAGCGGTACGGGCTGCGCCTCGTCGTCGCGCACGTGCAGGACGCGATCGACGACGGTCGGGTCTCGGAGCGGCCCGACGGGTCCCGCAACCCGCTGCAGACGGTCCCGCTGCTCGACGCGATCACGAGCAACCGGTTCGACGCGGTGTTCGGCGGCGGGCGCCGCGACGAGGAGAAGGCGCGCGCCAAGGAGCGCGTGTTCTCGCTGCGCGACGAGTTCGGCCAGTGGGACCCGCGCCGCCAGCGCCCCGAGCTGTGGGACCTGTACAACGGCCGGCACAAGCCGGGCGAGCACGTGCGCGTGTTCCCGCTGTCGAACTGGACCGAGCTGGACGTGTGGCGCTACATCGAGCGCGAGGGCATCGAGCTGCCGTCCATCTACTACGCGCACACGCGCGAGGTCTTCGCGCGCGACGGCATGTGGCTCGCGCCCGGCGAGTGGGGCGGCCCGCGCGACGACGAGCGCCTGGAGACCCGCACCGTGCGCTACCGCACCGTGGGCGACATGAGCTGCACGGGCGCGGTGGACTCCACGGCGACGACCGTCGCCGAGGTCATCGCCGAGGTCGCCGCGAGCCGCCTGACCGAGCGCGGCGCCACCCGGGCCGACGACCGCGCGTCCGAGGCCGCGATGGAGGACCGCAAGCGCGAGGGCTACTTCTGATGGCCGCCGCCCCGACGACCCGCACGACCGACGAGACGAGACCCGTGACCACGTCCCCCGCCCTGTCGCCCACCACGCCCACCGCGACGTCCACCACGACGGCCACCACGACGGCCCCCGCAGGCGCCCCGCTGTCCGACGGCGCCGCGGCGCACGCGGCGCGCGAGCTGCTGCGTCTCGCGACCGCCGGCTCGGTCGACGACGGCAAGTCCACGCTGATCGGCCGCCTGCTGTACGACACGAAGTCGGTGCTCGCGGACCAGCTCTCCGCGGTCGAGCGCGCGACCGCCGCGCGCGGCGCCGCCGAGGGCGAGGTCGACCTGGCGCTGCTCACCGACGGCCTGCGCGCCGAGCGCGAGCAGGGCATCACGATCGACGTGGCCTACCGGTACTTCTCGACCGCGCGGCGCGCGTTCGTCCTCGCGGACACGCCCGGCCACGTGCAGTACACGCGCAACATGGTCACGGGCGCGTCGACCGCGCAGCTCGCGATCGTGCTCGTCGACGCGCGCAAGGGCGTGCTCGAGCAGACCCGCCGACACGCGACGGTCGCGGCGCTGCTCGGCGTGCCGCACGTGCTGCTCGCGGTCAACAAGATGGACCTGGTCGACTTCGACGAGGCCGTGTTCCGGTCGATCGCCGAGGACTTCTCCGCGTACGCCGCGGGCCTCGGGCTGCCGGACGTGCTCGCCGTGCCGGTCTCGGCGCTGGCGGGCGACAACGTCGTCGACCGCTCGACGCGCACGCCCTGGTACGACGGGCCGACGCTGCTCGAGCACCTGGAGACCGTGCCGGTCTCGGACGCGCGCGCCGACGACGACCTGCGCCTGCCGGTCCAGGTGGTCATCCGCCCCCGCACGGCCGAGCACCCGGACTACCGCGGCTACGCGGGCCGCATCGCGTCCGGCACGGTGCGCGTGGGCGACGCGCTCACCGTCCTGCCGTCGGGCAAGACGAGCGTCGTCACGGGCATCGACACGTTCGACGGCCCGCTCGACGAGGCGTCCGCGGGCCGCTCGGTGACGGTCCGCCTGGCCGACGAGCTCGACGTCTCGCGCGGCGACGTGCTGGTCCCGACGGGCACGCCCGTCACGCTCGGCCAGGACCTCGTCGGCACGGTGTGCTGGCTGTCGGAGCGCCGCTCGGTGCTCGGCTCCCGGCTGCTCGTGCGCATCGGCACGCGCACCGTGCGCGCGCTGCTGCGCGAGGTCGACGCGCGCCTCGACGTCGACACGCAGACCGTCGAGCTGCTCTCGGGCGTCGACACGCTGCACCAGGTCGACGCGACCGACACCTCGTCGGACGCGGCGCCCAGCGGGCTCGGCCTCAACGCGATCGGCCGCGTGCGGGTGCGGCTCGCCGAGCCGGTGCTGCTCGACGACTACGCCCGCCACCGTGGCACGGGCGCGTTCCTGCTGGTCGACCCGGCGGACGGCTCGACGCTCGCGGCCGGCATGGTCGGCCCGACGCTGCTCGACCGCCTCGCGCCGGAGCCCGAGGACTCCTCGGACGCGGACTGGCTCGCCGGGGCGGGGATCTGATGCACCCGCTGCTGCTGGACCTGCGCGGGCGGCGCGTGCTCGTCGTCGGCGGAGGTCCGGTCGCGGCGCGGCGCGCCGGCCGGCTCGTCGAGGACGGCGCGGACGTGCTCGTCGTCGCGCCCGACATCTGCGAGGACCTCGCGGCGCTCGTCGCGCGCGGCGCGCTGCGCTGGGAGCAGCGCGAGTACGCGCCCGGCGACGTGGTGGGAGCGTGGCTCGTGCACACCGCGACGGGCGTGCGGGCGACCGACGACCGCGTCGCCGCGGACGCCGAGGCGCAGCGCGTGTGGTGCGTGCGCGCGGACGACGCGGCCGCCTCCTCGGCGTGGACGCCCGCGGTGGCGCGCGCGGGCGACGTGACGGTCGCGGTGAGCGCGGGCGGCGACCCCCGACGTGCGGCGGCGCTGCGCTCCGCGATCGCGCTGCTGCTCGACACCGGCGGGCTCCCGCTGCGCCACCACCGCCCCCCGGCGACCGGCTCGGTGACGCTCGTCGGCGGCGGGCCGGGCGACCCGGGCCTCATCACGACGAAGGGCCGCCGCGCGCTCGCCGAGGCGGACGTCGTCGTCGTCGACCGGCTCGCGCCGCGCGCGCTGCTGGACGAGCTGCCCGACGACGTCGAGGTCATCGAGGCCGGCAAGGCGCCGCACGCCCACACCCTCACGCAGACCGAGATCAACGCGGTGCTCGTCGAGCGCGCGCGGGCCGGCCGGCGCGTCGTGCGGCTCAAGGGCGGCGACCCGTACGTGCTGGGCCGCGGCGGCGAGGAGGTCGCGGCGTGCGTCGCCGCCGGCGTCCCCGTGACCGTCGTGCCAGGCGTGACCAGCGCGATCGCCGTGCCGGGCGCGGCCGGTATCCCGGTCACCCACCGCGGGCTGTCGCGGCACGTGACGATCCTGTCGGCGCACGACACGCAGCCGGACTGGGCGGCGCTCGCCCGCCTGGGCGGGACCCTCGTGCTGCTCATGGGCGTCGCGCGGATCGACGCGTACGCCCGAGCGCTCGTCGAGCACGGCATGGACCCGGGCACGCCCGTCGCGGTGGTCGAGAGCGGCACGCTGCCCGGCCAGCGCTCGACGGTCGGCACGCTCGCGACGATCGCCGGGCTCTCGCGGGAGCGGGCGGTCGCGAACCCGGCCGTCATCGTGGTGGGAGACGTCGCGGCACTCGCCGACGTCTCCTGAGCCGGGTGCGGCGCGACACGCCTCGAGCGCCCTAGGTTCGTCGTCATGACCTCCCCCGCGCTCGACGTCCTGCTGCCCGCCGCCGGCACCGCGCTCCACCCGCGCGCCGACGAGGCCGAGCTCGTCGCGCTGCTCGACGACGCGCCCGCCGGCCGGTGGGTGCGGGCGAACATGATCGCGACGCTCGACGGCGCGGCGACCGGCCCGGACCACGTGACGGGCTCGATCAACGGGCCGGCGGACCTGCGCGTGTTCACCGCGCTGCGCGCGCTCGCCGACGTCGTGCTCGTCGGCGCCGGGACCGTCCGCCAGGAGCGCTACCGCGAGCTGGACCTGCCCCCGGCCGTCGCGGCGACCCGCCGCGCGCACGGCCGGGACGGTGCCGTCGAGCTCGCGGTCGTGACCCGGGCGGGCGACGTGCCCGACGCGCTGCTCGACGCGGACCGCCCGCCGCTCGTCGTGACGTGCGGGACGTGCCCGCGGCTCGGCGCGCTGCGCGAGCGGCTCGGTGACCGGCTCGTCGTCGCGGGCGCGTCCGCGGTCGACCCGGCGGCCGCGCTCGACGCGCTCACCGAGCGCGGCCTCCACGCGGTGCTCGCCGAGGGCGGCCCGCACCTGCTCGCCGAGCTCGTCACGCGCGGCCTCGTCGACGAGCTGTTCCTCACGTGGAGCCCGGTCCTCGTCGGCGGCCCCGCGCCCCGCGTGCTCGACGGCGCGCCGTGGCTCGACGGCCCCCGCGCGGCCCGGCTCGTGCACCTGCTGCACGCCGACGGCGTGCTGCTGGGCCGCTGGGGCCTGCGCCCCTGACCGGGCCCTCGACCGGCCGGGACACGCCTGTCGCACTACGCTCGACGGCGTGACCGACACGATCCTGGTGCTCATCGAGGACACGCTCGCGCCCGTCGACGTCCAGCACCTGCTGGCCCTGCACGAGGGCGAGGAGCTCGCCTACCACGTGCTCGTGCCCGCGGACTCGGAGCGGCCGCTGCTCCCGACGATCGTCGACGACCTCGGCCTGGGCGAGATCAAGGCCGCGCTCGAGCGCCTGCGCGGCAAGGAGCCGACCGTCCGCGAGGCGACCGCGACGGCCGCCGAGCAGCTCGCGACCACGCTCGCGGAGTTCGCCGCGGCGGGCCGCACCGCGACCGGCGAGGTCGTCGACGACGACCCGCTGCCCGCGCTGCGTGCGGCCGCGCAGCAGCAGGGCGCGCGCGAGGTCGCGATCGTCACCTACCCGCACGCGTGGCTCGACACGTTCCACCGCGACTGGGCGTCGCGCGCCCGCGAGGAGCTGCGGATCCCCGTGCTGCACCTGTACTCGGGCACGTCCGAGCTCGGCTGACGACGAGCCGCCGGGCACGACGGACCGGCCCGCACGACGAGGCCCCCGGCGGATCGCTCCGTCGGGGGCCTCGTCGTGCGGGTGTCAGAAGCCCGTGTCGGTCGGCTCGGGGTACCAGCGCCGGAACTTGCGGACCTGGTTGACGGCCGCCGCGAGCACGTAGAACCGCCGCCTCGGCGAGAGGTCCTTGCCGTACCGCAGCGGGTGCGCGGTCGCGCGCGACCGCACCAGGCGACGCACGCGGTCCGCGAGCTGCGGGTCGCGCACGTACCGCAGCAGCAGCCGGTGCGGGACGATCGAGTACAGCACCTCGCGGTCGACGACGACGGGCTCGACGGCCCGGCCCTCGACGCGGTCCTCCACGACGAACCGCATGGGGTTCGCCCCCGCGGCGGTCACGTAGTAGTTGTTCCGCCCGATGCGCGGGTTGACCTCGAAGAACCGGAACTGCCCGGTGCGCGGGTCGACCTTCACGTCGAAGTTCGCGAAGCCCACGTAGCCGGTCGCGGTGAGGAACCGGCGCGCCTGCTCGAGCATCGCGTCGTCCCGGTAGGTGATCATCGCGGCCGGGTTCCCCAGGCCCGAGGGCGTGTGCTCCTCGAGCAGCACGTGCGCGCTGCACAGCAGCGTGACCTCGCCGCGCTGGTCGACGTACGCGGTGACGGACCGCATCTGCGTGTCGTCGCCGGGCACCAGCTCCTGCACGACGAACCGGCCGCGGTAGCCCGCCGCGCGCAGCGAGCGCCACAGCGCCGCGAGCTCGTCGGGCGTCGCGATCTCGAAGACCTTCTTCTTGCCCTCGAACTCGACCTCCTGGTAGTCCGCGCTGCTCGCCGCCTTCGCGATGAGCGGGTACTCCAGGTCGACCGGCACGTCCGGGTCGTCGGGGCCGAACGACTGCACGATCGTGCGCGGCACCGAGATGTCGAGCTCGGCGCAGATCTCCGCGAACGTCGCCTTGTCGCTGATCCGCGCGAGCAGGTCGGCGGACAGGAACGGCACCGCGTAGAACGGCTCGAGCTCGGCGCGGTGCTCGACGACGACGCGCACGAGCCAGTCCGAGTTCGCCATGAGCAGCAGGCGACGGTCCGGCATCCGGCGCGCGACCTGAAGGAGGCGGTCGACGAGCTGGCGCGGGTCGTGCCCGTCCGCGACGATCTCGTGCTGCACGATCCGCGAGTGCTGCACCGGGCCGAGCGCGGCACCGGCGACCACGACGGACGTCACGCCGTACTGCTCGTGGAACGAGCGCGCGAGCGCGTAGACACCGATGTCCGCGCCGAGGATCACGGGCTGGAGCGCGCGCGCGTCCGTCCCGTGACCCCCGGCGTGGGTGCTGTCCTGGGTCACGCGTCCTGCTCGGTGCGGTCGCCCGACCACAGGGTGTGGAACGAGCCGTCGCGGTCGGTCCGCCGGTACGTGTGCGCACCGAAGAAGTCGCGCTGCGCCTGGATGAGCGCGGCGGGCAGACGCTCGGCCCGCACGCCGTCGTAGTACGCCAGCGACGACGAGAACGCCGGCGTCGGCACACCGTGCAGCGCGGCGCCCGCGACGATCCGGCGCCACGCGGCCACGCCGTTGCCGACCGCGCCGGCGAAGTACTCGTCGGCGAGCAGCAGCGGCAGCTGCGGGGCGCGCTCGTACGCCTCGGTGATCCGGTTGAGGAAGCGGGCGCGGATGATGCAGCCGCCGCGCCAGATGCGCGCCATGGCGCCACGGTCGATGTCCCAGCCGAACTGCTCGGACGCCGCCGCGATCTGGTCGAAGCCCTGCGAGTACGCCACGACCTTCGAGGCGTACAGCGCGAGGCGCACGTCCTCGACGAAGGCGTCGCGGTCGGTGACCTCCCACGGCGTGGTCGCCGCGGGCAGCACGCCGCGCGCGGCCTCGCGCTGCGCGACGCCACCGGACAGGGCGCGCGCGAACGTCGCCTCCGCGATGCCCGTGATCGGCACGCCGAGGTCGAGGCCGTTCTGCACGGTCCAGCGGCCGGTGCCCTTCTGCTCGGCCTGGTCGAGCACGACGTCGACGAACGCCGACCCGGTCGCTGCGTCGACGTGCTGCAGCACGTCCGCGGTGATCTCGATGAGGAACGACTCGAGGTCACCGGTGTTCCACTCGGCGAAGATCTGCCCGATCTCCGCGGCGGACGCGCCCAGCCCCTGCTTGAGCAGGTCGTAGGCCTCCGCGATGAGCTGCATGTCGGCGTACTCGATGCCGTTGTGCACCATCTTGACGAAGTGGCCGGCGCCGTCGGGGCCGACGTAGGTGCAGCACGGCACGCCGTCGACCTTCGCCGCGATCTTCTCGAGGATCGGGCCGAGCGACGCGTAGGACTCGCGCGTGCCGCCGGGCATGATCGACGGGCCGAGCAGCGCGCCCTCCTCGCCGCCGGAGACGCCGGAGCCGACGAAGTGCAGGCCCTTGGCGCGCAGCGCGTTCTCGCGGCGCACCGTGTCCGGGAAGTGCGCGTTCCCGGCGTCGACGACGATGTCGCCCTCCTCCAGGTGCGGCACGAGCTCGTCGATCACCGCGTCGGTCGCGGCGCCCGCCTTGACCATGACGACGATCTTGCGCGGGCGCTCGAGGGAGGCGACGAAGTCCGCGACGGACTCCGACGGCACGAAGGTGCCCTCGTCGCCGTGCTCGGCGACGAGCGAGGCCGTCTTCTCCCACGACCGGTTGTGGACGGCGACCGTGAAGCCGTTGCGGGCGAAGTTGCGCGCCAGGTTGCGGCCCATGACCGCGAGCCCGGTCACGCCGATCTGCGCGATCCCGACCTGACCGCCGGGGGCGATGTCGACCATGCTGTGTGGTGCTCCTTCGGTTCGTCGCCACGGCAGGGCGGGAAGGAGCGCCGTCCCGGCGCGCGCAGGGCCTGCGCCCTGCGTGGGGGGACCGACGCCACGGACCCGGTGGCTCCTGCCGGATGTCGTGGAACCGGCGGGGTGAGCCGCCGGCGTGCCGGTTCAGACTAGTGGGCGCGGGCCCCGGCGCTCCGGGACGATCAGGGGTCAAGACGGGCGCGTCGCGTGAGGTCCGCCACGCCCGCACGCCCTGCTCACCGGCTGCTCGGGGCACCCGTGAGAACCGCCGGTCAGCTCGCCGCCGCGGATGCGCACGCACGCACGGCGCGCCCTGCGCACACCCACGGGCGACGTTGCCTACGCTCGGCGCCATGACCCCCGCCGGACCCGAGGACGTGCCTGTCGAGTTCGTCCAGGCCCTGCGCTCGCTGCGCGCCGTGAGCGTCCGCCCCGAGGTCCTGCTCGACGAGGTGCCCGGTCCCGCGCGCATCGCGCCGTTCTCCGCCGCGCTCACCGCCGAGGTGCGCACGGCGCGGCGGTCCGTCGCGGCCGCCGAGCTCGCGTCGGGCCGGTTCGTCGTGCTGTACGACCCGGCGGGCCAGGAGGCGTGGGACGGCCGGTTCCGGCTCGTCACCCTGGTGCGCGCGACCCTCGAGCCCGAGGTCGGCGCGGACCCCCTGCTCGCCGAGGTGGCGTGGTCGTGGTTCCTCGACGCGCTCTCCGGCGTGGGCCTCGACGCGCACGCCGCGGGCGGCACGGTGACGCGCGTGCTGTCCCAGAGCTTCGGCGCCCTGGACGTGCGCGCCGAGCAGACCGAGCTCGAGATCCGCGCCTCGTGGACGGCCGCGGACCACGACCTGCGCGACCACCTGCGGGCGTGGGAGACGCTGCTGTGCACCGCGGCGGGGCTGCCCCCGCTGCCCGACGGCGTGGTCCCGCTCGGCCCCCGGCACTGACACCGCTGCGCGGATGAGATCATCCGGGGCTCAAGTCGGCCCGTGTCCCTGCCGATGGGCAGGTCGTGAGCATCGAGCCGCTGCGCCGCGCACCCGTCGCCCGGCCTGTCGCCCCGGGGGCCCAGGCCGCGACGCGCCCCGCCGCGGCGCACCACATGTGCGTCGTCGTGACCGAGCTGGCCGACGGTGACGGGAGCGCCCTCGTGGCGAACCTGCGCCGGCGCGGGAGCCAGCGTGTCGTCGTCCTGACCCGGCGGGCCAGCCGGCAGGAGCTCGGGGTGCTGCTCGCGGGAGGTGTCCGCGGCGCCGTCGCGGGCACGACCGCACCGTCGCTGACCCGCACGCCCGCCGCTCCCCCGCCGGCGCCGACCCTGCCGGAGCTGACGAGCCGTGAGCTGAGCGTGCTGCGTCTCGTGGCGCAGGGCCGCAGCAACCGCCTCATCGGCGAGGAGCTGGGCCTGTCGGCGCTCACGGTGAAGAGCCACCTGGCGCGCATCTCGCGCAAGTTCGGCACGGGCGACCGCGCGCACCTCGTCGCGATGTCGTTCCGCGGCGGCCTGCTCGACTGACCCGGGAGCGACCCTGTCGTCCTACGACTTGCGGCGTGCTTCGCGGGTACCGGCGGGAGCGTCGCCTACGGTGGAGGCATGCGACCTGAGGACGACGAGCGCGCGCCCGCCGGTTCGGCCGCCGTCGTCCCCGGCGAGGCCGAGGTGAGCACGGGCACCGTGACCGACAGCGAGACCGGGACCACGGGCACCCCGGAGCCCGACGAGGTCGTCGCGCTGACCGAGCCCGCCGACGGCATCCCGCCGGTCGTCGACACCCCCGAGGCCCTGGCGGCCGTCGTCGAGGCGTTCGGCGCCGCGACCGGGCCGGTGGCGGTCGACGCGGAGCGCGCGTCCGGCTACCGGTACGGCCAGCGCACGTACCTGGTGCAGCTGCGCCGCGAGGGCGCGGGCACCGCGCTGATCGACCCGATCGCGCTACCGGACCTGTCCGCGCTGTCGGACGCGCTCGTCGGCGTCGAGTGGGTGCTGCACGCCGCGTCGCAGGACCTGCCGGGGCTCGCCGAGCAGCACATGCGGCCCTCGCGCGTGTTCGACACCGAGCTGGCGGCGCGCCTGCTGGGCATGGAGCGCGTGGGCCTGGCCGCGGTGGTCGCGGACACGCTCGGCCTGGGTCTGGCGAAGGAGCACTCGGCGGTCGACTGGTCGACCCGGCCGCTGCCCGAGGAGTGGCTGCGCTACGCGGCGCTCGACGTGGAGGTGCTGGTCGAGGTCCGCGAGGTCCTCGCGGAGCGGCTCGCGGTGAGCGGCAAGGCGGAGTGGGCGGCGCAGGAGTTCGAGGCGGTGCGCACGGCTCCCCCGCCTGCGCCCCGGGTCGACCCGTGGCGCCGCGTCTCGGGCCTGCACGCCGTGCGCGACGCGCGTCGGCTCGCCGTGGTGCGGGAGCTGTGGGAGACGCGTGACCGCAACGCGCGCCAGCGCGACCTGTCGCCCGGCCGCGTGCTGCCGGACGCGGCGATCGTCGCGGCCGCGCAGGCGCTGCCCCGCGGTGTCGCGCAGCTGACGGCGCTGCCCGCGTTCTCCGGCAAGGGCACGCGCCGGCGCGCCACGCTCTGGCAGTCGGCCATCGACCGCGCGCTCGCGCTCCCGGAGTCCGAGCTGCCGTCGGTGCGCGGCCCCAAGAGCGACGCCCCACCCCCGCCGCGCGCGTGGGCGGACCGCGACCCTGCGGCGGCCGCGCGCCTCGCCGCCGCGCGCGAGGTGGTCGCCGAGCTGTCGCAGCGGTACACCGTGCCCGTGGAGAACCTGCTGCAGCCCGACCTGCTGCGCCGCCTGTGCTGGTCGCCGCCGGCGACGCCGGACGCCGCGGCGATCGCGGAGCAGCTCGCCGCGGGCGGCGCGCGCGCGTGGCAGGTGGACCTCGTGGCGGACGCGTTCGCCGCGGCCTTCGCCTCGGTCGACTGAGCGGACGGGCGGTCCCGGGCACCGGGCGCCACCCGTCCGGCGCAGTTCCGGCCCCGCGGCGGGCGCCGGATGTTACTCTCGGGTAACTTCGTCCCCCTGGGTCGAAGGTCCCGGCGTCCTCGCAGGTCCCGGGGCACCCAGCAGCGCTTCCGGTCACACCGACCCCTCGGACACCGTCGTCCCTCAGGAGGCCCCGATGCCCGCTCCCCGCGTCCGCCGCACCGTGTTCGTCGACGGGGTCCGCACCCCGTTCGGCCGCGCGCGTCCCGACGGCCTGTACGCCCACACCCGCGCCGACGACCTCGCGGTCAAGACCGTCCGCGAGCTCCTGCGCCGCCACCCGCAGCTCCCGCACGAGCGCGTCGACGAGGTCGCGATCGCCGCGACCACCCAGGCGGGCGACCAGGGCCTCACGCTCGGCCGCACGGTCGGCGTGCTCGCCGGCCTGCCGCGCTCCGTGCCGGGCTACGCGATCGACCGCATGTGCGCCGGCGCGATGACCGCCGTGACGAACCTCGCCGGGCAGATCGGGGTCGGCGCGGCCGACGTCGCGCTCGCCGGCGGCGTCGAGCACATGGGGCGCCACCCCATGGGCTTCGACGCGGACCCCAACCCCCGGTTCCTCAGCGAGCGGCTCGTCGCGCCCGACGCGCTCAACATGGGTGTCACCGCGGAGAACCTGCACGACCGCGACCCGCGCCTCACGCGCGAGCGCGCCGACGCCTACGGCGTCGCGAGCCAGCGCAAGTACGCCCAGGCGCTCGCCGCGGGGAAGATCGAGCCGGACCTCGTGCCGGTCGCCACGCGCGACCCCGAGCGCGGCTGGGGCCTGGCCACGGCCGACGAGCCGCCGCGCCCCGGCACCACCGTCGAGGCGATCGCCGCACTGCCCACACCCTTCCGGCCGGGCGGCCGGGTCACCGCCGGGACGTCCGCCCCGCTGACGGACGGCGCGACCGCGTGCCTGCTCGCCGCGGAGGACACCGCCGCCGCGCTCGGGCTGCCCGTGCGGATGCGCATGGTCGCGTTCGCGTACGCGGGCGTCGAGCCCGAGATCATGGGCGTCGGCCCCGTCCCCGCCACGCACCGCGCGCTCGAGCGCGCGGGCCTGACGATCGACGACATCGGCCTGTTCGAGATCAACGAGGCGTTCGCCGTGCAGGTCCTGGCGTTCCTCGACGCGTTCGGCATCGCCGACGACGACCCGCGGGTCAACCCGTACGGCGGCGCGATCGCGGTCGGCCACCCGCTCGCGTCCTCGGGCGTGCGGCTCATGACGCAGCTCGCGCGGCAGTTCGCCGAGCACCCCGAGGTCCGCTACGGGCTCACGACGATGTGCGTGGGCCTCGGCCAGGGCGGCACCGTGATCTGGGAGAACCCGCACCACGCCGACTACGTCCCGACCAGCGACGAGGAGGTCGCCGCGTGAGCACCCCCGAGCAGAGCACCGAGCAGACCACCGAGCAGAGCACCCGGTCGGAGCGGGTCGCGCACGCCTACGTGCGCGACGTCCGGCTCCCCGGCGGCGCGGGCACGCTCGCGCTCGTCACGGTCGACAACGGGCTCGACCACACGAAGCCGACCACGTTCGGCCCGCTCGGCATCGCCGAGGTCACCGCGACCCTGTCGACGGTCCGCGAGCGCGTGCGCGCGGGCGAGGTGCAGGCCGTCGCGGTGACGGGCAAGCCGTACGTCCTCGCCGCGGGCGCGGACCTCACGCAGGTCGCCGGCGTACGCACCCGCGAGGAGGCCCTCGCGCTCGGCCGCGGCGGGCACGCGGCGTACGGGCTGCTGCACGACATGGGCGCACCCACGTTCGCGTTCGTCAACGGCGTCGCGCTCGGCGGCGGCTTCGAGCTCGCGCTGAACTGCGACTACCGGACCGCCGCGGCGGACGTGCGCGCGCTCGCGCTGCCCGAGACCGGGCTCGGCCTCGTGCCGGGCTGGGGCGGCGCGTACCTCGTGCCGCGCCTCGTGGGCGTGCAGGCCGCGCTCGACGTCATCCTCACGCGCCCCGCGGCGAACAAGCCGTACTCCGCGCAGGAGGCCGCGGCCATCGGGCTCGTCGACGTCGTGCTCGACCCCGCGGACTTCCTCGAGGAGTCCGTGCGGTGGGCCGCCCGCGTCCTGTCCGGCGAGGTCGAGGTGCCGCGGCGCGAGCTCGACGACGCCGAGACGTGGCGGGCCGTGACGCAGGCGGCGCGCGAGCGCCTCGACGCGACGATCCACGGGTCCCGCCCCGCGCCGTACCGCGCGCTCGACCTGGTCGCGCAGGCCCGGGACCGCTCGCGCGAGGAGGCGTTCCTCGCGGAGGACGAGGCGCTCGCGGACCTCATCCTGTCCGACGAGATGCGCGCGTCGGTGTACGCGTTCGGGCTCGTCTCGAGCGGCAAGCGGCCGGTCGGCGCGCCCGACCCGGCGCTCGCCCGCAAGGTCACGCGCGTCGGCATCGTCGGGGCCGGTCTCATGGCCGCCCAGATCGCGCTGCTGCTCGCGCAGCGGCTCGGCGTTCCGGTCGTCATGCGCGACCTGGACGACGAGCGCGTCGCCAAGGGCCTCGACGCGGTGCGCGCCGGGGTCGAGCGCCTCACGTCCTCGGGCCGGGTGTCGCAGGCCGCGGGCGCACGTCTGCTCGGCTCGGTCAGCGGCACCACGGACCTGGCGGACCTCGCGGGCTGCGACCTGGTCATCGAGGCCGTGACCGAGGTGCTCTCGCTCAAGAAGCGGGTGTTCGCCGAGGTCGAGCAGGTCGTCTCCCCCGACGCCGTGCTCGCGACGAACACCTCGGCGCTGTCGGTCACGCAGATGGCCGCGGACCTGCAGCACCCCGAGCGCGTCGTCGGGCTGCACTTCTTCAACCCGGTGGCCGCGATGCCGCTGGTCGAGGTCGTGCAGGCGGAGCGCACGTCGCCCGAGGCGCTGGCCACCGGCTTCGCGGTCGCGAAGACGCTGCGCAAGACCGCGGTGCTCGTCGCCGACCGGCCGGGGTTCGTCGTCAACCGCCTCCTGGTGCTCCTGCTGGGCATCGTCGTCGACGCCGTCGAGCAGGGCACGCCCGTCGAGGTGGCCGACCGCGCGCTGCGCCCCCTCGGCCTGCCGATGCCGCCGTTCGAGCTGCTCGACCTCGTCGGCCCGGCCGTCGGGCTGCACGTGCTCACGTCGCTGCGCGAGGACCTGGGCGACCGGTTCCCGCGCTCGCCGGGGCTCGAGCGGCTCGTCGCGGAGGGCACCAAGGTCGTGCTGCCCGCGCCGGCCAAGGGCCTGCCCAAGCCCGTCGACCCGGCCGTGCAGGCCGTGTTCGACGCGGCGCGCGAGAGCGAGCCGCTCGCGGAGCCGCTCGACGAGGCCGGCGTCCTGGACGCGGTGCTGACGGCCCTCACGGTCGAGGTCGGGCACATGCTCGACGAGGGCGTCGTCGCCACCCCGCAGCAGATCGACCTGTGCATGATCCTCGGCGCGGGCTGGGGCTTCCACCTCGGCGGCCTGACCCCGTACCTGGACCGCACCGGGTACAGCGAGCGCGTCCTCGGGCGGCGGCTCCTGCCCGCGGGCGTCGCCGACGTCCTGCGCTGACCGCCGCGACGGCCGCGCGGCTCGCCCACCCGGGTGGACGCGCGGCCGTCGCCGTCCGCGGTCCCGGCGAGGGGCCGCGGCGACATGAAAGGGTTGTGCCCATGTGGCCCGATCTGACGTTCGTCGGCACCCTCGACCCCCGCGCCGTGATCGGCGCCTCGCGCCTGCTCGCCGGGCTCGTCGCCTGGCCCGAGATCACGGCGCGCTGGGAGGAGGAGTCCTCCTGCGCCGGCATGAGCGTCGGCGCCCTCACGTGGCACCTGGTCAACCAGCCGCAGCGCATCCTCGAGACGCTCGCCGCGCACGACCCGCGCGACTCGCGCCTGGCCGAGCCGATCCCCGTCTCGCAGCACTACGCGCAGGCGGTGTGGCTCGCGGAGGACCTGGACGGCCCGTCGAACGTCGGCGTGCGCGAGCGCGGCGAGGAGCAGGCCGCCGCCGGCCCCAAGGCCGCCGCGACGGCCGCCAAGAAGGCCGCCGCCAAGCTCGACGCCGCGCTGCTGACCGCCCCGCCCGTCGTCGTCGTGCCCTGGACGGGCGCCGCGATGGCGCTCGAGGACTTCGTCGCCACGCGCCTGCTGGAGATCGTCGTCCACTCCGACGACCTCGCCGCGAGCCTCTCGGTGCCCGCGCCGCGGTTCGCGCACGAGACGCTCTCCCCCGTGCTGACGCTGCTCACCGACCTGGCTGTGCGCCGGCACGGCCAGGACGCGCTCGTGCGGACCCTGAGCCGCCCGCAGCGTGCCCCGGGGAACGTCAGCGCGTTCTAGAAGACCTGCAGGCCGCGGGCGCGGAACTGGCCGCGCACGCGCTCGACGAGCTCGACGCTCGGGGGCTGCGTGTCCTCGAGCTCGTAGCGCAGGCCGAGCTCGGCCCACTTGTCGCGCCCCATCTGGTGGAACGGCAGCACCTCGACGCGCGTGACGCACTCGCCGAGCGACGCGACGTACTCGGCGACCTTCTCGACGTTCGCCTCGTCGTCCGTGAGCCCCGGGACGAGCACGAACCGCACCCAGACCTCGGTGTCGCCGCGCGCGGCGAGGCGGCGGCCGAACTCCAGCGTCGGCTCGAGCTCGCGGCCCGTGACGCGCTGGTAGGTCTCGGGGTCGCCGGACTTCACGTCCAGCAGGACGAGGTCGATGTCGTCGAGCATCTCGTCGGTGCAGTGCGACCCGAGGAAGCCGGACGTGTCGATCGCGGTGTGCACGTCCATGGCCTTCGCGCCGCGCAGCAGGCGCCGCACGAACGCGGGCTGCATGAGCGGCTCGCCGCCGGAGATCGTCAGGCCGCCGTGGGTGGCCTTCATGACACCGCGGTAGCGCTTGACCCGGCCGAGGAGCTCGTCGGCCCGCACGTCCGTGCCGCGCCGCATCTCCATCGTGTCGGGGTTGTGGCAGTACAGGCACCGCAGCGGGCAGCCGGACAGGAACACCGTCAGGCGGGTCCCGGGGCCGTCGACCGCCGTGACGAGCTCCCACGAGTGGACGGAGCCGAGGTCGCCGGCGCGGACCGCCGCGAGCCGGGCCGAGCGGTCGTCGGACTCGACGTGCTCGAGACCCTCGGTGCCCGCACCCTGCACGCGCCCGTGGGCGCCGCCGACGAGCGGCATCCCCAGCGGGACGACCGGGGCCCCCACAGCGGGGTCGGTCACCGTGCTCATCGTCGTCTCCTTCGTGGGTGCGGGCGGTGGCCCGGGGCGGGTCCGCGGGTCGGCAGGACCCGCCCCGGGTGTCGTGTCAGACCGCGCCGTGGAACGTGCGGGACAGCACGTCGAGCTGCTGCTCGCGGGTCAGCCGGACGAAGTTCACCGCGTAGCCGCTCACGCGGATCGTGAGCTGCGGGTAGTTCTCCGGGTGCTCCATCGCGTCGAGGAGGGTCTCACGGTTCAGCACGTTGACGTTCATGTGGTAGCCGTGCGACATCGTGTACGCGTCCAGGAGGCCGACGAGGTTGGTCACCTGCTCCTCCCGCGTGCGGCCCAGGCCCGAGGGCACGACCGACGAGGTGAGCGAGATGCCGTCCTGCGCCTGCGAGTACGGCAGCTTCGCGACCGACAGCGCCGAGGCGAGCATGCCGTGCGTGTCGCGCCCGTTCATCGGGTTCGCACCCGGGGCGAACGGCTCGCCGTGCCGCCGGCCGTCGGGGGTCGAGCCCGTGGCCTTGCCGTAGACGACGTTCGACGTGATCGTCAGCACCGACTGCGTGTGCAGCGCGCCGCGGTACGTCGGGTTCTTGCGGATCTTCTCCATGAACGTCTCGACGAGCTGCACCGCGATCGCGTCCGCGCGGTCGTCGTCGTTGCCGTACGTCGGGAAGTCGCCCTCGACCTGGTACTCGGTGACGAGGCCGTCGGCCGTGCGCAGCGCCCGGACCTTCGCGTACTTGATCGCCGACAGCGAGTCCGCCACGACCGACAGGCCCGCGATGCCGCACGCCATGGTCCGCAGGATCTCCCGGTCGTGCAGCGCCATCTCGATGCGCTCGTACGCGTACTTGTCGTGCATGTAGTGCACGCAGTTCAGCGCGTCGACGTAGGTCTGGGCCAGCCAGTCCATCGTCACGTCGAACTTCGCCATGACGTCGTCGTAGTCGAGGACGTCGCCCTCGACGGGCGCGGTCACCGGCGCGACCTGCTTGCCGGAGACCTCGTCGCGGCCGCCGTTGATCGCGTACAGCAGCGCCTTCGCGAGGTTGACGCGCGCACCGAAGAACTGCATCTGCTTGCCGACCCGCATCGGGGACACGCAGCACGCGATCGCGGCGTCGTCGCCCCAGTCGGCGCGGATGAGCTCGTCGGACTCGTACTGCACCGCGGAGGTGTCGATCGAGACCTGCGCGCAGAACTTCTTGAAGCCCTCGGGCAGCGCGTCGCTCCAGAACACCGTCATGTTCGGCTCGGGCGCCGGACCCAGGTTGTACAGGGTCTGCAGGAACCGGAACGAGTTCTTCGTGACGAGCGTGCGGCCGTCCTCGCCCATGCCGCCGATGGTCTCGGTGACCCACGTCGGGTCGCCCGAGAACAGGTTGTCGTACTCCGGGGTGCGCAGGAAGCGCACGATCCGCAGCTTGATGACGAAGTCGTCGATGATCTCCTGCGCCTGCTCCTCGGTGATGGTGCCGGCGGCCAGGTCGCGCTCGAGGTAGATGTCGAGGAACGTCGAGGTGCGGCCCAGCGACATCGCGGCGCCGTTCTGCTCCTTCACGGCGGCCAGGTAGCCGAAGTACAGCCACTGCACGGCCTCGCGGCCCGTGGTCGCCGGGCCGGAGATGTCGTAGCCGTAGGACGCGGCCATCTGCTTGAGCTCGCCGAGCGCGCGGATCTGCTCCGCGAGCTCCTCGCGGGCCCGGATGACGTCCTCGACCGAGCGCTCCATGTCGAGCTCGGCCTTCTCGAGCTTCTTGGCCTCGATCAGCGCGTCGACGCCGTACAGCGCGACGCGGCGGTAGTCGCCGATGATCCGGCCGCGGCCGTAGGCGTCGGGCAGGCCGGTGATGATGTGCGACGAGCGCGCGGCGCGCACGGACGGCGGGTACACGTCGAAGACGCCGTCGTTGTGCGTCTTGCGGTACTTGGTGAAGATGTCGACGATCTCCTGCGGCGCCTCGTAGCCGTAGGTCTGCAGCGACGTCTGGACCATGCGCCAGCCGCCGTTCGGCATGATCGCGCGCTTGAGCGGCGCGTCGGTCTGCAGGCCGACGATGACCTCGTCGTCCTTCGCGATGTACCCGGGGGCGTGGGACGTGATGGTCGACGGCGTGCTCGCGTCGACGTCGTAGACGCCCTTCTCGCGCTCGGCCGGGAACATCTCGGAGAGCTTCGCCCAGATGCCCTTCGTGCGCTCCGTGGGGCCGACCAGGAACGACGCGTCGCCCTCGTAGGGCGTGTAGTTCCGCTGGATGAAGTCGCGCACGTCGACGTGGTCGACCCAGGGTCCGGTGACGAAGCCCGACCAGGCGGCGGGCGTCGTCGCCTCGCGGCTGTCGGTGCCGGGTACGGCAGTGGTGGACATCTTCGCTCCTCGTGGAATCGGTCCGGTACGACGAACCTACGGAGCAATTGATGGGATGTCTCGGGACCCAGGTCCCTGCCGTGCTGTGCGGCGGGTCACACGCGCGCACGTCACCGCAGGTCGGCGCGCCCCCGGCGCGGCGCGCGGGCTGGTCGTCAGCGGCGCGCGAGCGCCGTCACCACGTCGCGCGTGACGTCGCCGGCCGTCAGGCGCAGCGTCGCGACGAGCTGGTCCCGGGACGCGTGCGGCAGGAACTCGCGCGGCACGCCGAACGTCTGCACCGGCACCACGTGCCCGTGCTCGAGCGCCCGCTGCGCGACGTGCGCCCCGACGCCCCCGTCGACCAGGCCGTCCTCGATCGTCACGACGTGGTCGTGCTCGCCGACGAGCTTCGTCAGCGCCGCGGGCACCGGCAGCACCCAGCGCGGGTCGACGACCGTCACGTGCAGACCGTGCGCGCCGAGCTGCTCACCGACCTCCAGCGCCGTGCCGACCATCGCGCCGACGCCGACCACCAGCACGCGGCGCGCGGCCTCGTCGCCCTCGTGCCGGGCCAGCACGTCGACCCCGTCGACGTCCTCGAGCGCCGGGATCTCGTCGACCAGCGCGCTCTTCGGGTAGCGCACGACCGTCGGGGCGTCGTCGACGTCGACGGCCTCCCGCAGCGCGGTGCGCAGGGTCTTCTCGTCGCGCGGCGCCGCGAGGCGCAGGCCCGGGACGATCGCGAGCATCGCCATGTCCCACATGCCGTTGTGGCTCGCGCCGTCGTCGCCCGTGATGCCCGCCCGGTCGAGCACGAACGTCACGCCCGCGCGGTGCAGCGCGACGTCCATGAGCACCTGGTCGAACGCGCGGTTGAGGAACGTCGCGTACACCGCCACGACGGGGTGCAGCCCGCCGTACGCGAGACCGGCGGCCGAGGTCGCGGCGTGCTGCTCGGCGATGCCGACGTCGAACACGCGCTCGGGGAACTCCGCCGCGAACGGCGCGAGCCCCACGGGCTGCAGCATGGCCGCGGTCACCGCGACGACGTCCGGCCGCCGGCGGCCGATCCGCACGATCTCGTCCGCGAACACGCTCGTCCAGCCGAACCTCGACGGCGCGACCGGCAGGCCCGTCTCCGGGTGGATCACGCCGACCGCGTGGAACCGGTCCGCGATGTCCTGCTCCGCGGGCGTGTAGCCGCGGCCCTTCTCGGTGATGACGTGGACGATCACCGGCCCGCCGAACGCCTGCGCGCGGCGCAGGGCCGTCTCGACCGCCTGCTCGTCGTGCCCGTCCACCGGGCCCACGTACTTCAGCCCGAGGTCCTCGAACATGCCCTGCGGCGCGACGACGTCCTTGATGCCCTTCTTCAGGCCGTGCAGCGCGTCGTACGCGAGCCGCCCCGGCGGCCCCGAGCGCTTGAGCGTCCGCTTGCCCCAGGACAGGACGTTCTCGTACCCCTGCGTCGTGCGCAGCGCGTCGAGGTGCAGCGCGAGGCCGCCGATCGTCGGCGCGTACGAGCGGCCGTTGTCGTTCACGACGACGACGAGCCGGCGGTCCTCCGCGGCCGCGATGTTGTTCAGCGCCTCCCAGGCCATGCCGCCGGTGAGCGCGCCGTCGCCGATCACGGCGACCACGTGCCGGTCGGTCCGCCCCTGCAGCTCGTTGGCCTTCGCGATGCCGTCCGCCCAGCTCAGCGCCGTGGACGCGTGCGAGTTCTCGACGACGTCGTGCTCCGACTCCGAGCGGCTCGGGTAGCCGGACAGGCCGTCCCGGCGCCGCAGCGCGCCGAAGTCCTGCCGCCCCGTGAGCAGCTTGTGCACGTACGACTGGTGGCCCGTGTCGAACACGAGCGTGTCGCGCGGCGACTCGAACACCCGGTGCAGCGCGATCGTCAGCTCGACGACCCCCAGGTTCGGTCCCAGGTGACCGCCCGTCCGGGCGACCTGGTCCACGAGGAACGCCCGGATCTCCCGCGCGAGCTCGTCGAGCTCCGTCGCGTCGAGAGCCCGCACGTCCGCCGGCGTGCGGATCGACGACAGCAGCGAACGTCCCACCCGGTCCTTGCCTCCCTCGTCCCCCTGACTCACGTCCGCGGAGCGCGACGCCGGGGACGACGTCGACAGCGGACGACCCACTCTAGGCCGCGTCACGCCCGCGCGTCGCGGCGCGTGCGCGTCGGCGCAGCACGACGAAGCCGACGACGAGCCCGACGAGCAGCACCGCGACGAGCACCGGCACGAGCACGGCCGCGAGGCTCAGCCCCACGGACGTGCCGTCCTCGACGGTCGACACGACCGGCGCCCCGACCCCGAACGTCGCGGCGTTCACCACGGGCCGCACCGTCGCCTTGCCCGCGTGCACGAGCGCCGCGAGCAGCACGCCGGCGACGAACGGGACCCACGGGTTGTCCCGCACCCAGTCCGAGCTCTCGAGGTCCGCCGCGGCCGACGTCGCCGCGAACACCACCCCGCCCGACAGCGGCCGCACCGCGGTCTGCACGGCGTCGTTGACCGAGTCGACCACGGGGACCTTGTCGAGGACGACGTCGGCGGCGAGCAGGACCGCGCCGGTCCCGATGGCCCACCACGACTCCATCCACGTCAGCGACCCGGGCAGCGTCACCACGTCCGTGAACCGCGCGAGCAGCGCGACCACGAGGAACGGGATGAAGGCGTTGAGCCCCGCGGCCGTGGACAGGCCGATCCCGGTGAGCGCGACGAGCATGGGTGGACCCTAGCGAGCACGCGCCGGGACTGCGCCGGTTCGCCCGGGTCGTCGCGTGGTGTCGGCCCCGCCCGGCATGATCGGCGGGTGGTCACCTCCCGCACGCTGCACCTGCCCGACGGGCGCACGCTGCGTGCGCACGCCGACGACGCGCCGGCCGACGCCCCGACCGTCGTCTGGCACCACGGCACGCCGCAGTCGGGGCGCCTGCTCGCACCCGTCCTCGAGGCCGCGCGGGCGCGCGGGCTGCGTGTCGTGTCCTACGGGCGGCCGTCGTACGGCGGCTCGTCGCCGCGCCCCGGGCGGGACGTCGCCTCGGCGGCGCGGGACGTCGCGGCGGTGCTCGACGCGTTCGAGGTCCCGACGGCGGCCGCGGTGGGCGCCTCGGGCGGCGGACCCCACGCGCTGGCGTGCGGGGCGCTGCTGGCCGAGCGCACGACGGCGGTCGTGTCCCTCGCGGGCCTCGCGCCGTTCGACGGGTTCGACTGGGCCGCCGGGATGGCGTCGGACGTCGCGCTGCGGGCGGCGCAGGCCGGGCGCGCGCAGCGCGAGGCGGTCGACGACGACGGCGTCGCGGGCTTCGTCGACACGGACTGGGAGGTGCTGTCCGGCGCCTGGGGCGCCCTGGGTGAGGACGCCGGTCCCGCGGGCGAGGCCTGGCCGGACGGTGCGGTCGACGACGACGTGGCGTACGCCGCGCCGTGGGGGTTCGACCCGGCCGACGTGCGGGTGCCCGTGCTGCTCGTGCACGGCGGGCGCGACGGCGTCGTGCCGGTCGCCCACGCGCGGCGCCTGCTCGGCCTGCTGCCCGACGCGCACCTCTGGGAGCGCCCGCGCGACGGGCACGTCTCGGTGCTGCGCGCCCTGCCGGTCGCCCTGGACTGGCTCGTCGACCTCCTCGGGTGAGGCCCGGCCGGTAGGCTGGGTCGGAAAGGGGATCCCCGATGCGCTTCCTGCCCGGCCACTCGGCCACGTCCGACCTCACGTACGGCGACGTGTTCCTCGTGCCGTCGCGGTCCGAGGTCACGTCACGCTTCGACGTCGACCTCGCGACGAGCGACGGCACCGGCACGACGATCCCGGTCGTCGTCGCGAACATGACGGCCGTCGCGGGCCGCCGCATGGCGGAGACGATCGCCCGCCGCGGCGGGATGGCCGTCATCCCGCAGGACATCCCCGTGGACGTCGTCGAGGACGTCGTGCGGTCGGTCAAGGCCGCGCACCCCGTCGTCGAGAGCCCCGTCGTGGTGTCCCCGCACGACACCGTGCACACCGCGCTGACCCTCATCGGCAAGCGGTCGCACGGCGCGGCGGTCGTCGTCGCCGACGGCGCGCCCGTCGGGGTCGTCACGGAGGCCGACTGCCACGGCGTCGACCGGTTCACCCAGGTCGAGGACGTCATGACGGCGCACCCGACCACCGTCGACCTCGAGGTCGTCGAGGCGGGCGGCGTGCGCGGGCTCGAGGCGGCCTACGAGAAGCTGCACTCCAGCCGGCGCCGGTTCTCCCCCGTCGTGCGCGACGGCCTGCTCGTCGGCGTCCTCACCCAGGTCGGCGCGCTGCGCTCGTCGATCTACCGTCCCGCGCTCGACGACTCCGGGCGGCTGCGCGTCGCCGCGGCCGTCGGCATCAACGGGGACGTCAAGGCGAAGGCCGCCGCGCTGCTCGAGGCGGGCATCGACACGCTCGTCGTCGACACCGCGCACGGCCACCAGCGCAAGATGCTCGACGCGCTCGCCGCCGTCCGCGCGCTCGACCCGCAGGTCCCCGTCGTCGCGGGCAACGTCGTGACCGCGCAGGGCACGCGCGACCTCGTCGAGGCCGGTGCGGACATCGTCAAGGTCGGCGTCGGCCCGGGCGCCATGTGCACCACCCGCATGATGACCGCGGTCGGCCGCCCGCAGTTCTCCGCGGTGCTCGAGTGCGCCGCGGAGGCCCGGCGCCTGGGCGCGCACGTGTGGGCCGACGGCGGCGTGCGGCACCCGCGCGACGTCGCGCTCGCGCTCGCCGCGGGCGCCTCGCAGGTGATGATCGGCTCCTGGTTCGCCGGCACGCACGAGTCGCCCGGCGACCTGCACGAGGACAGCGCGGGCCGGCTCTACAAGGAGTCGTTCGGCATGGCGTCCGCGCGGGCCGTCGCGGCGCGCACGCGCGGCGGGTCCGCGTTCGAGCGCGCCCGCAAGGCGCTGTACGAGGAGGGCATCTCGTCGTCGCGGATGTACCTCGACCCGCGCCGTCCGGGCGTCGAGGACCTCGTCGACCACATCACCTCGGGCGTGCGGTCCGCGGCCACCTACGTGGGCGCCGCGACACTCGACGAGCTGCACGACCGTGCGGTCGTCGGCATCCAGTCCGCCGCCGGGTACGAGGAGGGCCGCCCCCTCCCGGACGGGTGGTGAGCACCGTGCGCCCCGTCCTGGTCCTCACGCACGTCCCCTACGAGGGGCCGGGCCTCATCGCACCCGGTCTCGACGCGCCCGTGCGGGTCCGCACCGTCGTGGACACCCCCGACCCGGTGCTGCCGTCGGTCGACGAGATCTCCGGCCTCGTCGTCATGGGCGGCCCCATGGACGCCGACGACGACTGCGGCCACCCGGGCCTGAGGGCCGAGCGCGCGCTGCTCGCGGCCGCGGTCGAGGCGGACGTCCCCTCGCTCGGCGTGTGCCTCGGCGCGCAGCTGCTCGGCATGGCGCTCGGCGCGCGCCTGCACCGGCGCCACGGCACCGAGATCGGGTTCGCGCCCGTCGACGTCCACGCCGACGACCTCGTCCTCGGCCCGCTCGGCTCGCGCCCCGACGTGCTGCACTGGCACTCCGACGCGATCGACCTGCCGCCGGGCGCCACGCTGCTGGCGTCGTCGGACGCCACGCCCGTGCAGGCGTTCCGGGCGGGCTCCGCGCTGGGCGTGCAGTTCCACCTCGAGGTCGAGCCGGCGATGCTCGACATGTGGCTGCGCACGCCCGGGCTCGTCGGCGACCTGGACGACGACGAGGTCGAGCAGGTCCGCGCCGACGGCGCGCGCGTGCTGCCGACCCTCGTCCCGGCCGCCCACAAGGTCGTCCAGCTGTTCGCCGAGCAGGTCCGGACCCGCGGGTGAGCCACGACGCCGGCGGCGCGTCGAGCCCCGCCGACGCCCGCGACGCCCTCGCCGCGCTCGTCGACCGCGGGGTGCGCTGGCCCGTCGGGCCTGCGCGGCTGCTGCGCGACCCCGCACGGGCGCGCCGCGCGGCGGTGCTCGTGCTGTTCGGCGTCCTCGACCACCTCCCGGCGCACGCCCCCGGCGTCGCCCGCGTGCCGGCGGACCTCGACGTGCTGCTGCAGCGGCGCGCCGCGACGCTCGGGCACCACCCCGGGCAGGTGGCGTTCCCCGGCGGCGGGATCGACCCGCAGGACGCGGGTCCCCGCGAGGCGGCGGTGCGCGAGGCCGTCGAGGAGACCGGGCTCGACCCGGCCGGGGTCGAGGTCCTCGGGACCCTGGCGGACGTGCCGCTGCCCGTGAGCGACAACCTCGTGACACCCGTGCTCGCGTGGTGGGCACGCCCGTCGCGCGTCGCGGCCGTCGACCACGCCGAGGCGGTCGACGTGTTCCGCACACCCGTCGCGGACCTCCTCGACCCGGCGCGGCGGGGCGTGGTCGAGCACGCCGGCGTACGCGGCCGGCTGCGGACCCCCGCGTTCCTCGTCGGCGACGACGTGCTCGTCTGGGGGTTCACCGCGTTCGTGCTCGACGGGATCCTCGACGCGCTCGGCTGGACCGTGCCGTGGGACCGCACGAGGACGTTCGAGCCGTGAGCCACCCGCTCATCGAGGTCGACGTCGACGCCGACCTGGCCCGCGCGCTGCTCGCCGAGCAGCACCCGGACCTCGCCGGCCTCCTGCTGCACGGCCGCGTCAACGGCTGGGACAACATCACCTGGCGGCTGGGCGACGACCTCGCGGTCCGGTTCCCGGTGCGCGCCGTGAGCGCGCCCCTGGTCGAGCGCGAGCACCGTTGGCTCACGACGCTCGCGTCGCGGCTGCCCGTCGGCGTCCCCGTGCCCGTGCGCACGGGCGCTCCGTCGCCCCGCTACCCGTGGGCGTGGACGGTCGTCCCCTGGTACACCGGCGACGTCGTCGCCGCGACACCGGTCGCCGGACGCACGCCGTGGGCGGAGACGTTCGCCGAGGCGCTCGCCGCGTTCCACGAGCCCGCCCCCGCCGACGCTCCGCGCAACCCGTACCGGGGCGTGCCGCTGGCGGACCGCGCGGACGTCGTGGGGCGGCGCCTGGCCGAGGCCCCGGACGTCCCACACCGCGCCGCGCTCCTGGACGCGTGGCGCGACGGGCTCGCCGCGCCCCCGTACGCGGGACCGCCCGTGTGGGTGCACGGCGACCCGCACCCCGGCAACCTGGTGAGCGACGGCGACCGCCTGGTCGCGCTGATCGACTTCGGCGACCTCGGGCACGGCGACCCCGCGAGCGACCTCGCGACGGCGTGGCTGACGTTCGACGCCGCGGGTCGCGAGCGGTTCGTCGCGCGGACCACGGCGCTGCGCGGCTGGGACGACGCGACGTGGCGCCGCGCCCGCGCCTGGGTCGCCGGACTCGTCCCGGTCTTCCTCGCGCACCCGGAGGACTACCCCCTCATGACGCGCGTCGGTCACCACGCCGCGGAGCAGCTGGCACTAGCCCGACCAGCGCCTTCGCGCCGTATACGCGTGTGCATGTGACCCGACGCACATGGACCGTTGGTCCCAGGTGCACGCGGTCGCGGGGGTGAACGATCAGTACAGCGAGCCGGACCGGTTCGCCGGGGCACAAGCCCTGACCGAGGGATCAGACAAGAGGACTTCACGATGTCGACGCCGACCGCTTCCGCCACCAAGCTCCCCCGCCTGCTGGGCCTCATCGTCATCATCTTCGGCGCGATCTTCTTCGTCGCCGGGGCCACGACGTGGACGGCCGTGGCGGTCAACCTCAAGGCCGAGAACATCACGGTCTCCGACGACGCGGCGGCGTTCGCCGGCGGTGCCGTCGACACGCCGTGGGAGGCGTTCGCGCAGGCCGACATCATCAAGGAGCACGCGCTCAAGGCGACCGGCGGCAAGACCTACGCCGAGCTCGACAAGGACGACCCGCTGCGCGCCACGGCGATGAACGGCTCGTTCCTGCGGGCGTCGCTGTTCACCTCGGTCGTCGCCTTCGGCGTGGCCCTGCTGGTCATGGGCCTGGGCGTCGTGCTCGCGGTCGCCGGTGTCGCGATCCGCAAGCTGGCGCCGGCCGACGCGACGGTCGCCACCCCGGAGCTCAGCGCCGCCTGACGCTCCCCCCGCTCCTCGACGAGGGCCCCTCCCGCTGCGGCGGGCAGGGGCCCTCGTCGTGCGTGGCGCTGCGTGCCGCGGCGGTCCGGGGGCGACACTGGGGCATGGCCGACTCCCCCGTCACCGTGCCCACCGACGCCGACCCGGTCGCGTTCGTCGACGCCGTCGCCCACCGCGTCCGCCGCCGCGACGCCCACGCGCTCCTCGAGCTGTACGCGCGGGTCACCGGCGAGCCGCCCGTGATGTGGGGGCCGTCGATCGTCGGGTACGGCAGCTACCACTACCGCTACGCGTCGGGCCGCGAGGGCGACGCGCCCGCCGCCGGGTTCTCGCCGCGCTCGGCCGCCACGACGCTGTACTTCCCGTACGGCTTCGAGGGGTACGACGACGAGCTCGCCGCGCTGGGACCGCACCAGCTCGGGTCGTCGTGCCTCTACGTCAAGGACCTCGAGGCCGTGGACCAGGCGGTGCTGGAGCGGCTGGTCGCACGCGCGTACGCGCAGGTCACGCAGGCGTGAGGCTCACGCCGACGGGTCGGTGACCGCCGCGAGGAACACCGGCCACCCCGTCGTGCCGTCCCGCACGACGAGCAGGAACGGCCGGTCGAACCGCACCTCGAGAGCCGGCGGGGGCGGCCCGCCCGCCTCGGCGCCCAGCTCCGTGACCGCGGCGGCCCGCGTGCCCTCCTCGTCGACCTGCAGCACCGCCTGCTGCGCGGCCTGCGTGATGACGACCTGGCCCTCGACGAGGCCCGTGAGCGCGGTACCCGCGATCCCCAGGTCCGCAAGGAGCGGGAGCAGGTCCGTCTCGCCGACCAGGTCCAGCACGGGCAGCGCCACGACGGCGTGGGCGCCGTCCTGCTCGTCCAGCGCCGCGGACAGCCCGGCGACGAGCGCCGGGTCGGCCTCGGCCGGCGCGCTCGCCGCGGGGTCGCCCTCCGGCGGCAGGAGCAGGTCCGCCGCGAGGTCGTCCGTGTACGGCAGACGCACCGCCGTCCACCCGTCGCGCTGCAGGGTCGGGACGTACTTGTCCCCCTGCATCGTCGGGACCCGGACCTCGCGGCCGTCCGCCGTGCGGAACGGCGCGTCGCCCGTCATGACCTCGTCGAACGGCTGCCGCCACCGCGCGGCGAGCACCACGGCGTCCTGCACGGCGACCTTCAGCGCGTCGGTCGGCTCCAGCGCGCTGCGTTCCACGAGCCCGCCGGTGTGCTCCTGCACCCAGGGGTCGAGCGCGGCGCGCAGCTCCGCGGACCCGAGGTCCGCGACCGCGACACCCGCGTCGTACCCGCGGACCAGCCGGTCGAGGAACGCCTGGCGGGGTGTCGCCCCGTCGTCCAGCACCACGCGCTGCGCCGCGTGCAGCACGGGCTCGGCCGGGAGCTCGTCGTCCTGCACGACTGCCGGGTCGCCGTCGTAGCGCGCGAGCGCGGCACGCAGCGCCGACACGGCCGCCGTGCGCTCGTCGCCCGCCGCACCGAGCGCGGCGTCGAACCCCTGCGCCTCGTCGCCGACGGCGCCCTCGGCCGCCATGGCGAGCGCCCCCACCAGGCTCGCCGGGGACACGACGGCACCGCCGACCTCGTCGTCCTGCCCGGCCCGCAGCGCGCGGAACCCGAGCTCCCACGACGCCGCCACGACGTCGTTCGCCGCGGCGGCCTGCGTCAGCGCGACCGGCGCGTACTCCCCCTCGCCGACCACGACCCGCGCGGGCCCCTCCGCCTGCGCCCCGCACCCCGCGAGCGCCAGCGCCCCGACCACCACGAAACCCCACGACGTCCTCATACCCCCCAGGTGTCGTGGCGACCCTCCTCCTTGCCGCGACGCCCGCGGGACGACGACGAGGCCCGCCCCCGCGGGTGCGGGAGCGGGCCTCGTCGGGTGGTGCGGGGTGCGTCAGGCGACGCCGGCGACCTGGCGCAGCACGTACTGCAGGATGCCGCCGTTGCGGTAGTAGTCCGCCTCGCCGGGGGTGTCGATGCGCACGACCGCGTCGAACTCGACGACGGTGCCGTCCGCCTTCGTCGCGGTGACCTTCACGGTCCGGGGGGTGACGCCCTCGTTGAGCTGCGTCACGCCCTGGATGTCGAAGGTCTCGGTGCCGTCGAGACCGAGCGACTCGGCCGACTCGCCCTCCGGGAACTGCAGCGGCAGGACGCCCATCCCGATGAGGTTCGAGCGGTGGATGCGCTCGAACGACTCGGTGATGACGGCGCGCACGCCCAGCAGGCGGGTGCCCTTCGCGGCCCAGTCGCGCGACGAGCCCGAGCCGTACTCCTTGCCGCCGAGGACGACGAGCGGGACGCCCGCGGCCTGGTACGCGACGGAGGCGTCGTAGATCGTCGTCTGCTCGCCCGTGAGGAGGTTCTTGGTGAAGCCGCCCTCGACGCCCGGCACGAGCTGGTTGCGCAGGCGGATGTTCGCGAACGTGCCGCGGATCATGACCTCGTGGTTCCCGCGGCGCGAGCCGTAGGAGTTGAAGTCACGACGCTCGACGCCGTGCTCGGCGAGGTACAGACCCGCCGGGCTGTCGGGCTTGATCGAGCCCGCGGGGCTGATGTGGTCCGTCGTGACCGAGTCGCCGAGCTTCGCCAGGACGCGCGCGCCGGTGATGTCGGTGACGGGCTCCGGCGTCGCGCCCATGCCCTCGAAGTACGGGGGCTTGCGGACGTAGGTCGACTCCGGGTCCCAGGAGAAGACGTTGCCCTCGGGCGTGTCGAGACCGCGCCAGCGCTCGTCGCCGGCGAACACGTCGGCGTAGTCCTCCTCGAACATCTTGCGGTCGATGGAGGCGTCGATCGTGGCCTGCACCTGCTCCGGCGACGGCCAGATGTCCTTGAGGAAGATCGGCTGCCCGTCCTCGGTCCGGCCCAGCGGGTCGGCGTCGAAGTCGAAGTCCATCGTGCCGGCGAGCGCGTACGCGATGACCAGCGGCGGCGACGCGAGGTAGTTCATCTTCACGTCGGGGTTGATGCGACCCTCGAAGTTGCGGTTGCCGGACAGGACCGCGGCGACGGCGAGGTCGTGCTCCTGCACGGCCGCCGAGACCTTCTCGTCGAGCGGGCCGGAGTTGCCGATGCAGGTCGCGCAGCCGTAGCCGACGAGGTGGAAGCCGAGCTTCTCGAGGTACGGCCACAGGCCGGCCTTCTCGTAGTAGTTCGTGACGACCTGCGAGCCCGGCGCCATCGACGTCTTGACCCACGGCTTGGCCGACAGGCCCTTCTCGACCGCGTTCTTCGCGAGCAGCGCGGCGGCGAGCATGACCGACGGGTTCGAGGTGTTGGTGCACGACGTGATCGACGCGATCGCGACCGCGCCGTGGAACAGCTCGAACGTGCGGCCCTCGGAGTCCGTCACGGAGAACGTGCGGCTCGCCGACGACGAGATCGCGGGCGCGTCGGAGGCCGGGAACGACTCGCGCTCGGCCTCGTCGACCTGGTTGAGCTCGGGGGCGTACGTCGGCAGGTCGCGCTGGAACTGCTCCTTGGCCTTCGACAGCTCGATGCGGTCCTGCGGGCGCTTCGGGCCGGCGATCGACGGGACGACCGTCGACAGGTCGAGCTCGAGGTACTCGGAGTAGACGGGCTCGGTGTAGCCCTCGGCCGTCGGGTCGAGCCACAGGCCCTGCTCCTTGGCGTACGCCTCGACGAGCGCGAGCTGCTCCTCGGAGCGACCGGTGAGGCGCAGGTAGTCGATCGTCACGCCGTCGATCGGGAAGATCGCGACGGTCGAGCCGAACTCGGGGCTCATGTTGCCGATGGTCGCGCGGTTGGCGAGCGGGACGGCCGCGACGCCCTCGCCGTAGAACTCGACGAACTTGCCGACGACGCCGTGCTGGCGCAGCTTCTGCGTGATGGTGAGCACCACGTCGGTGGCGGTCACGCCCGCGGGGATGTTGCCGGTGAGCTTGAAGCCGACGACGCGCGGGATGAGCATCGAGACCGGCTGGCCGAGCATCGCGGCCTCGGCCTCGATGCCGCCGACGCCCCAGCCGAGCACGCCGAGGCCGTTGACCATCGTCGTGTGCGAGTCGGTGCCGACGCAGGTGTCGGGGTACGCCTTGCCGTCACGGACCATGACGCCGCGGGCCAGGTACTCGATGTTGACCTGGTGCACGATGCCGGTGCCCGGCGGGACGACCTTGAAGTCGTCGAACGCGGTCTGGCCCCAGCGCAGGAACTGGTAGCGCTCGCGGTTGCGCTGGTACTCGAGCTCGACGTTGCGCTCGAACGCGTCGGCGCGGCCGGCGACGTCGATCTGGACGGAGTGGTCGATGACCATCTCGGCGGGTGCGAGCGGGTTGATGCGCTCGGGGTCGCCACCGAGCTCGGCGACGGCCTCGCGCATGGTCGCGAGGTCGACGACGCACGGGACACCGGTGAAGTCCTGCATGATCACGCGGGCGGGCGTGAACTGGATCTCGGTGTCGGGCTGCGCGTCGGGGTCCCACGCGGCGAGCGCGTTGATGTGGTCCGCCGTGATGTTCGCGCCGTCCTCCGTGCGCAGCAGGTTCTCGGCGAGGACCTTGAGGCTGAAGGGCAGTCGCTCCAGTCCGGGGACGGCGGACAGGCGGTACACCTCGTACGAGGCGTCACCGACCTGCAGCGTTCCCTTGGATCCGAAGCTGTCGACGGTGCTCACGGGCGGCTCCTTCTGGGGCGAGTCTGCCGGGGGTGGGTGTCCTCCGGGCCGCGGTGGGCGTCCGTGCCGGCCGAGGCCGTGCCGACGCCCGTGTGGCGGCCACATATCTCGACGTCAAGATACATGGTCGGGGGGTCTCGTGCACGTCCGTCCCACGGCGTGCCGTCCGACGTGCCCGGGGCCGGGTCTCCGCGGCGACCCGGCCCCGTCGCGTCGAGGTCGACCCGCACGGCGTGCGGGTCGTGACCTCAGTGCTCGTGCGACTCCGCGGCCTGCGCCGCCTCGGCCGCCTTGCGCTCCGCCTCGACGGCGCGCTGGTGCGCCCGGCGGTCGTACTCGGGCGTGCCCTGCTTGAACAGCTCCTCCGTCGCGACGCGACGCGCCTCGGCCAGCTTGTGGGCCGCGTCCTGCTCGCTCATGCCCCGCTCCTCTCGGCTCGCTCGTTCGGGCGTGCGCCCGGCCGGCTCCGGCCGGGCCCGTCACCACGCTAGGCGCGCGCACGCCCGCGCGCACGTGAGCCACGCACCCGACCGGCACGCACCCGGTCGGGTGGAACCGTGCACCGCGGGAGGAACCCGGGCCCTCGGTGCTGTATGCACGCATACGATGACACGGCCCCCGAGGGCCCCGGCCCGCCCGATCGACCCTGAGGACTCCACCGTGCACCTGCCCGCCACCGCCCCGCCACGACGACGAGGCAGGATCGCCGCCGTCGTCGCCGCCCTGCTCGTCGCGACCCTCGCCCCGGCGCTGCCCGCCCAGGGCGCCGACACCATCAGCATCTCCGGTCGCGTGACCGACGAGGCCCAGCAGCCGATCGCCGGCGTCGTCGTCTCGGTCGTGCCCGACGGCGGCGGTCTCATGCGCTCGACGACGACCGCGAGCGACGGCCGCTTCACGCTCGGCTCCGTGACGCCCGGGCGCGTGGAGCTCTCGGCCGACGACGCCTGGGACGCCGAGGACCTGTGGCGGTACCAGTCGTGGAACGGTACGGCCGGCGTCGAGAGCTGGACGACGTTCGACACGGGCACGAGCGACGTCACCGGCGTGACGTTCCGCCTGCGACCGGCCTCCGGGTTCGTCGGCCGCGCCGTCGACGAGAACGGCGCGCCCCTGCGGAACGTCTCGTGGGACGTCTACGAGCAGCATCCCGACACCGGCGCGTGGCTCGGCCGGCAGTACGGCCCGCTGCTCACCGACGAGGACGGCCGCATGTGGTTCCCGGCCGACCCGGGCACCACGTGGCGCCTGTGCTTCACCGACTCCTGGTACCAGCCGACCGACGAGGGCGGCGGCACGTGGACGCCCGCGACCCGGCACACGGACGGCTGCTGGAACTCGGGCAAGAAGTCCGGCGTCGCGCTCGGCGAGGCGAGCGACATCACGTTCACCGACGTGGGCCAGCGCAAGAGCCTCACGGTGGTCATGCCCACGGCGGGCAAGGCGCTCACGCTGGGCTACCCCGCGGTCGTCGGCGGCACCGACACGGGCAGCACCCTCACGGCCGTCCCCGGCACGTGGGGCCCCGGCACCGTCTCGCTCACCTACCGGTGGTACACGTGGACCGAGACCGAGGGCCGCCGGGCGATCGCCGGCGCGACGGCCAAGACCTTCACGCTCACGAGCGCCCAAGCGGGCAAGCAGGTCGGCGTCGAGGTCACCGGCACGCGCACCGGGTACGCGCCCGCGTCCCGGCTGACCACGCTCGGCACGGCCGGCCGGCCGGCGCCCACGCCCGCCTCGCCGCTGGCCGTCACCGGCACCCCGGCGCCCGGCAGCACGCTGCGGGCCACGCACGGCACGCTCTCCCCCGCCGGCGCCTCCGCGTCGTTCCAGTGGCTCGTCGACGGCGTCCCGGCCGGCTGGGACGAGACGTTCGCGGTGACCACGGCGCACCGCACCCGGACGGTCGAGGTGCGCGCGTGGTTCTCCGGGAACGGCGGCACGCGCCTCGCGCGCGCGACCGTCCGCGTGCCGGGTCTCGCGTTCACCCCGGCGACGCCGACGATCGCGGGCACGACGGTCGTCGGCGAGAAGCTCACCGCGAAGGTCGGCACGTGGCAGCCCACGCCGACCGCCTTCACCTACCAGTGGTACCGCAGCGGCACCGCGATCAGCGGCGCCACGGGCAAGACCTACACGCTCAAGGCCGCCGACCGGGGCAAGAAGATGACCGTCAAGGTCACGGCCACGCGCGCGGGCTACGAGTCGCTGGCGCGCACGTCGGCCGCCACGGGCTACGTCAAGGGCGTCCTCACGCCCGCCACGCCCACGGTCAGCGGGACGGTGAAGGTCGGCAAGACGCTCACCGCCAAGGTCGGCACGTGGAAGCCGTCCGGCGTGACGTTCACCTACCGCTGGTACCGCAACGGCACCGCGATCTCCGGCGCCACGGGCAAGACCTACGTCGTGAAGAAGGCCGACAAGGGCGCGCGCCTGCACGTGCGCGTCACCGGCTCGCTGAACGGCTACGTCACGGTGTCCCGCTCGTCGGCGAAGGCCGCCAAGGTCGTCTGAGCCCCGGCGTGCGGTGTCCCGCCCGGGGCACCGCACGCCGGGGTCGGCGGGAGCGGGCTCAGCGGGCGAAGACCGCGACGGCCTCGACGTGGTGCGTCATCGGGAACAGGTCCAGGCCCGCGACGTCGACGAGCTCGTACCCGGCCGCGCCCAGCAGGGCCACGTCCCGGCCGAGCGCGGCCGGGTCGCACGCGACGTACACCACGCGCTGCGGCCCGAGCGCGGCGACCGCGTCGACCACGGCACGACCCGCGCCCGCGCGCGGCGGGTCGAGCACGACGACGTCCGCGTGCGTGAGCGCGGGCTCGGCGCCGCGACCGCCGACGAGCGTGCGCGCCACGTCGCCGACGTGCAGCGTCACGTGCTCGCGGTCGTGCAGGTTGCGGCGGGCGTCGCGCACCGCGCGCGCGTCGCCCTCGACGGACACGACGGCGCCCTGCGGCCCGACGGCGTCCGCGAGCGGCGCCGTGAACAGGCCGGCGCCCGCGTACAGGTCCGCGACGGTCGCGCCCGCGACGTCGCCCACGCCCCGCAGCACGGCGTCCACGAGCACCGCCGGCGCCGCGCGGTGCACCTGCCAGAACCCGGCGGCGGCGACCCGGTACTCACGGCGGGTGCCGCCGACCTCCACGACCTCCCGCACCGACGTGCGTGCGTTCGGCCGCGTGTCGGGGCGACGCCGGCCCAGGTCGTACGGCGTGCCGTCGACGAGGACGATCGGGCGGTCCCCGCCCACGGGTGCGACCGCCTCGACGCGCACCCCGGCTGGCCAGCGGCGCGCGAACAGGTCGAGCTCGGCGACCTGCTCGACCGCGAGCGGCATGTCCTCGAGCGGGACCACGTCGTGCGAGCGGTACCGCCGCATCCCGGCCCGTCCCTCGGCGTCGGTCACCAGGTCGATGCGCGTGCGCCACGCGAGCCCGCCGCGCTCGTCGTCGCCCGGCGCGGCGTGCACCTCGACGTCGCGCTCCACGTGGCCGAGCCGCTGGAGCTGCTCGCGCAGCACGCCCGCCTTCCACGCGCGCTGCGCCGGCAGCGCGACGTGCGCGAGCTCGCCGCCGCCCACGCCGTCCGGCCCGGCCGCGGGCCACGCGCTCGGCACGCGGTCCGGCGACGCCTTGAGCACCTCGACGGCGTCGGCGCGCCAGAACCGCGCGTCCGGGTCGGCGTCGGTGAGGCGCACCCGCACCCGCTCCCCCGGCAGCGTGTGCCGGACGAACACGACCCGGCCCTCGTGGCGTGCGACGCAGTGGCCGCCGTGCGCGACCCGCCCGATCTCGAGCTCGATGACGGTCTCCTTCTGCTCCGCGGCGCGCTCGCGCGCCCCGCCCGGTCGGTCAGTCACGCGGCGCCGTCCGGCGCACGTGGTCCTCGAGGCCCGTCTGGCCCTCGGAGGACGCGAGCTGCCACGGCACCGACGCGACGACCACGCCGGGGGTGAACAGCAGGCGGCCCTTGAGCCGCAGCGCGCTCTGGTTGTGCAGGAGCTGCTCCCACCAGTGGCCCACGACGTACTCGGGGATGTAGACGACGACGATGTCACGCGGGCTGTTGCGCCGGATCGAGCGCACGTACTGCAGCACGGGTCGCGTGATCTCGCGGAACGGCGAGTCGAGCACGCGCAGCGGCACCGGCAGGTCCAGCGCGTCCCACTGCGCGCGCAGCCGCGCGACGTCGTCCTCGTCGACGCCGACCGTCACCGCCTCGAGCACCTGCGGCCGCGAGGCCCGCGCGTACGCGACCGCCCGCATCGTCGGCCGGTGCACGTGCGAGACGAGCACGATCGCGTGCACCCGGCTCGGCAGGGCGCGCGCGGCCGACGCGTCCTCCCCCAGCGCCAGCTCGCGTCGCACGGCGGCGTAGTGCTCGTGGATCGCCTGCATGAGCACGTACACGACGACCATCGCGAGGACCGCGATCCAGGCCCCGTGCGTGAGCTTCGTGACGAGCACGACGACGAGCACCGTCGCCGTCATGACGAGCCCGGTGGCGTTGATCGCGCGCGACCGCTTCATCCGCGTGCGCGCGGCCGGGTCGGGCTCGGTGCGCAGCGCGCGGCCCCAGTGCCGCACCATGCCGAGCTGGCTGAGCGTGAACGAGACGAACACGCCCACGATGTACAGCTGGATGAGCCGGGTGACCTGCGCGTCGAACGCCCAGATGAGGCCGATCGCGACGACCGCGAGCGTGATGATGCCGTTGGAGAACGCGAGCCGGTCCCCGCGGGTGTGGAGCTGGCGGGGCAGGTAGCCGTCGCGCGCCAGGATCGAGCCGAGCACCGGGAAGCCGTTGAACGCGGTGTTCGCGGCGAGCACGAGGATCAGGCCGGTGACGATCGCGACGACCGCGACGAGCACGGGCGCGCCCTCGAAGACGGCGGACGCGAGCTGCGCGATCACGGGGTGCTGCTCGTAGTCCGGCCCCACCGCCACGCCGTCGCGCAGGAGCTGCTCGTGCGGGCGGTCCGTGAACCGCACGCCCGTCGCCTGCGCCAGCATGAGGATCGACATGATCATGACGACCGAGATCGTCCCCAGCAGCGCGAGCGTCGTCGCCGCGTTGCGGGACTTGGGCTTGCGGAACGCCGGCACGCCGTTGCTGATCGCCTCGACGCCCGTGAGCGCGGCGCAGCCCGACGCGAACGACCGCAGGACGAGGAAGAACCCGGCCAGGCCGACGAGGCCGTTGTCGAGCCCGGCCTCCGGGGCGACCTCCAGGCCCGCGCTCTCGGCCATCGGCAGGTTCCCGAGCGCGTACCGCACCGAGCCGATGACGGCGATGAGCCCGATCGCGAGCATGAACAGGTAGACGGGCAGCGCGAGCGCCCGCCCCGACTCCCGCACGCCGCGCAGGTTGGCGAGCGTCAGCAGCACGACGAGCCCGACCGCGACCTGCACCTCGTGCCCCTTGAGCGCGGGGAACGCGGCCGCCGTGTACTGCGCGCCCGAGGAGATCGACACGGCGACGGTGAGGACGTAGTCGACGAGCAGCGCGCTCGCGACCGTGACGCCCGCACGCGGCCCGAGGTTCACGGTCGCGACCTCGTAGTCGCCCCCGCCGGAGGGGTACGCGTGGACGTTCTGCCGGTAGCTCGCGACCACCGTGAGCATGACGAGCGCGACGGCCAGCCCCACCCAGGGGGACACGACGAGCGCGGACACGCCCGCGAGCGAGAGCGTCAGGAGGATCTCGTCGGGCGCGTACGCGACGGACGACAGCGCGTCGGACGCGAACACCGGCAGGGCGATCCGCTTCGGCAGGAGCGTGCGGCCGAGACGGTCGCTGCGGACCGGGCGTCCCAGCAGCAGTCTCTTGGCGGCATCCGCGAGGTCCGACACGAGGCACCATCGTAGGCGCCCGCCCCCGCGGGCGTGCGTCGAGCGCGGGACGGGGACCCCGGCGCCTCACCACGGGTGTCCGCCGAGGTCGTCGGCGGGGCGCGGGCCGCTGCGGGGGTATACCGTGACGCGCTGTGCACTTCGTCATCATGGGATGCGGCCGGGTGGGCGCGAGCCTCGCGCTGACGCTCGAGGAGCACGGCCACTCCGTCGCCGTGATCGACCAGAACCCCGAGGCGTTCCGCCGCCTCCCCGGGGCCTTCGCGGGCCACAAGGTCACGGGCCTCGGGTTCGACCGCGACACGCTCGTCAAGGCGGGCATCGACGACGCGTACGGCTTCGCGGCCGTCGCCGACGGCGACAACTCGAACATCCTCGCGGCGCGCGTCGCGCGCGAGACCTACGGGATCGAGAACGTGGTGGCGCGCATCTACGACCCGCACCGCGCGGAGATCTACCAGCGCCTCGGCATCCCGACCGTCGCGACCGTGCGCTGGACCGCGCACCAGGTGCTGCGCCGGCTGCTGCCGCTCGGCGCGACGGACGAGTTCCGCGACTCCTCGGGCACGCTCACGCTCGCCCAGGTCGACGTGCACACCGGCTGGGTGGGCCTGCCGCTCACGCAGCTCGAGTCCGCCGCGGGCGTGCGCGTCGCGTACCTGACCCGGTACGGCGACGGGGTCCTGCCCGACGCCGCGACGGTCCTGCAGGAGAACGACGTGGTGCACGTGATGGCGCGGGTCGACGAGCTGCCGCGCGTCGAGCGGGTGCTGACCGCGCAGCCGGAGGTGACGGAGTGAGGGTCGTGATCGCCGGCGCCGGGTCGGTGGGCCGGTCCATCGCGCGCGAGCTGCTCGCGCACGAGCACGAGGTGACGCTGATCGACCGTCAGCCGACCGCCATGCGCGTGGCCCAGGTCGCCGAGGCGGACTGGCTGCTCGCCGACGCGTGCGAGCTGCCGACGCTGCGCGAGGCGCGCGCCGAGGAGTGCGACGTCATGGTCGCCGCGACGGGCGACGACAAGGCGAACCTCGTGATCTCGCTGCTCGCGAAGACCGAGTTCGGCGTGCCGCGCACCGTCGCGCGCGTCAACAACCCGAAGAACGAGTGGATGTTCGACGAGGCGTGGGGCGTCGACGTGGCGGTGTCGACGCCGCGCATCATGACGGCGATGGTCGAGGAGGCCGTCGCGGTCGGCGACCTGGTGCGCATCTTCACGTTCCACCAGTCCGGCGCGGACATCCTCGAGATCACGCTGCCGCCGGACGCACCGCTCGTCGGCGTGCGCGTCGGTCAGGTCGCGTGGCCCACGGAGATCGTGCTCGCGTGCATCGTGCGCGACGGGCGGCCGATCGCCCCCAGCGTCGACGACACGCTCGAGGCGCGTGACGAGCTGCTGTTCGTCACGAGCCGGGAGGCCGACGAGGGCGCGCTCGAGGCGCTGCTCAGGGGGACGGCTCCGACGACGCCTGCTCCTGGGCCTGAGCCCGTTCCTGCGCCTCCCGCTGCGCCCGCCGGGCCGGACGCACCAGCACCCAGCTGACCCACAGCACGAGCGCCGTCAGGGGCACGCCCATCGCGAGCTTCGCGGTGCCGAGCCACGCGACGTCGTCGTTGAGGTACAGCGGCACCTGCACGGCCAGCCGCAGCGCGAACATCGCCACCCACGGCAGCGTGGCCCGGGTGTACACGCGCCGCAGCGCGCGGTCGTCGTGCCACGCCACCGCGTGGCGCCAGGGCCCGCCCGTGAGCGGGCCGTCGTGCGCGAACAGCCCCAGGACGAGGCCGACGAGCGGCCAGCCCACGAGCACCGTGGCGAGGGTCCCGACGAAGTACGCGGCGTTCACCCACAGGCCGTACGCGAAGTAGTCGCTCGCGTCGCCCGTGCGCCACGCCCACACGACGCCGATGCCGACGCCGATGACGCCGGACAGCGCCTGCGTCACGGGCGTGCGCTGGACGAGGCGGGCGACGACCGCGCCGAGCGCGGCCCCGGCGGCCGCGACGAGCGCGGGCGTCAGCCGCTGACCCGCCACGAGGTACACGACGACGAACAGCAGGCCGGGCGCGACCGACTCGACGACGCCCCGGACGCCGCCGACGGCGTCGGACGCCGAGAACGTCTCCCCCGTCAGCGCGCGCATGCCGCGGGCGCCGCCCTCCTCGGGCGGCACGACGTCGTCGACCGCCTCGAGCGGCGTGGCCGCCTGAGCCGGGTCCTCGTGCGCGGCCGGGGGCCGCTGGTCCGCCGCGCTCACTCGCCGTGCCGGGGTCGCAGCTCGTACCGGGGGTTGAAGATCGTGCGGCGCCCGTCGACGAGGCACAGCATGCCCTCGGCGGTGAGGCGGCGCCCCGGCCCGACGCCGGCGATCTGCCGGCGGCCGAGCCACACGAGCGACAGCGAGCCCGAGCCGTCGTAGAGCTCGGCCTCGAGCGCGGGCACGCCCTCGCGCGGGCGGAACGTCACGGAGCGCAGCACGCCGCTGACCTTGGCGCGCCGCCGCAGCGGGGCGCCGGCGACCGCGGTGCAGCCCGCGGCCCGGCCCGCCTCGGCGCGCTCCTCGGCGGCCTCGACCTCGGCCTGCGAGGCCGACAGCGAGTGCAGCAGCTCCTTGAGCGTCATCGGGTCTCCGTGATCTCCGGTCCCCGCGTGAGCGGGTCGAAGTCGGGCGCCTGGGCCGCGGGCGCCTCGACGGGCGGGCCCTGGCGGTTCGGCAGCGTGAGCGTCAGCAGGTCGCGGGGCGGGCGCGCCTCGGTCCCGCGGACCACGACGACCTCGCCGAAGACCCGCTCGAGCACCTGGGCGGCGTCCGGCTCGACCGCGGCACGCCCCGTGATGACGCCGCGCAGGAACCAGCGCGGACCGTCGAAGCCCAGGAACCGGGCCGGACGGTGCGCGGTGCGCCCCTCGGGCGTGCGGGCGGGCAGCCGCGCGAGCAGCTCGCGCCCGAACGGCCCGGGCAGGTCGTCGGCCGCGCCACCCTGCTGCACGACCGACTGCTGGATCTCGTGCCGGATCTCGTCCCAGATCCCTTCGCTGCGGGGCGCCGCGTACGCCTGGAGCTGCAGCGTGGAGCCGTCGACCGAGACGGCCGCGGCGGAGACCGCGTTGGTCGTCTTGTCGACCTCCATGCGCAGCTCCATGCCCGGCACGCCGGGGATGCGCAGCGCGCCGAGGTCGAGTCGCGGCAGCGGGGTCGCGTCGTCGCCCGCGTCCCACGGGCCGCGCGCGGGGCGCTCCTGCGCGTCGCCCGGGGCCGCCTGGGCGTCGTCGCCCGTCCCCTGGTCGACCTGCTGCTCGACCTGCTCCTCGACGGCGGCCTGGGCCTCGTCGCCGTCCTTGGGACGGCGCCGGAAAATCGCCACGTGTCACTCCTCCTCGAGCGCGCTCACGCCCGTCGCTCGCCCGCGCCCCACGGCGGCGGGCAGCCTGCACTGGTGCTCCTGCCTCGACAGTAGCCCGCGCGGCCTGATGAACCTAGCCGCGTCCAGGGCTCCCCGTCAGGCCTGCGGCGCCGCCTGCGCCGCGCCCGCCTCGGCGGGCTGCGCGGCCGCCTTCCAGCCGCCGCTCGAGCCGAACCCGCCCTCGCCGCGGTGCGAGCCCGGCAGGCGCTCGACCTCGACGAACCGCACGCGCTCGACCTTCTGCACGACGAGCTGCGCGACCCGGTCCCCACGGTGCAGCTCGACCGCGTGCTCGACGTCCGTGTTGAGCAGCGTCACCGCGATCTCGCCGCGGTAGCCCGCGTCGACCGTGCCGGGCGCGTTGACGATCGTCAGGCCGTGGCGCGCCGCGAGCCCCGAGCGGGGGTGCACGAACGCCGCGTACCCGTCGGGCAGGGCGATCGCCGTCCCGGTCGGCACGGTGACCCGCCCCTGGGGCGGGATCACGACGTCGACGCGCGTCACGAGGTCGGCACCCGCGTCGCCGGGGTGGGCGTACGACGGGACGGGCAGGTCGGGGTCGAGGCGCTGCAGCAGCACCTCGAGCTCGGGGTGGGTCGTCACGGCGCCGACCCTACCGGCCCCACCCGGGCGCGGGCGCCGTCGGGCAGGGGCCCGTCGTCTGGGATGCTGGGTCCATGCCCGCGAACCCCGACCCCGCGCACCCGACCCGACCCGCAGGCACGGACCAGGTCCACGACGAGGCGCTCGGCCTCGCGCCGCTCGGCTGGCTCGCGGTCGCGGGGCTCGTGCTCACGGTGTGGATCGCGTTCCTGCCCGTGGACCTGGTGCTCGCGACGGCCGTCGCGCTCGTCGTCGCCGCCGTCGCGGTCGTGCTCGTCGTGCGCTGGACGCCGCGCGTGCGCGTGGCCGGTGGTGAGCTGCACGCGGGTCGCGCGCACATCCCGGTCGAGCTGCTGGCGGACCCCGTCGTCCTCACCGGCCCCGCGCTGCGCGAGGCGCTGGGCCCGGGTCTCGACGCCCGCGCCTACGTCTGCCTGCGCGGCTGGATCCGCTCGGCGGTCCGGGTCGAGGTCACGGACCCGCAGGACCCGACGCCGTACTGGGTGGTCTCGACCCGTCGGCCCGAGTCGCTCGTCGCGGCGCTGCGCCGGCGCTGACACCGCACGCGCGCCGCGCACGGGTCCGGGCACGACGAAGGCCGGCCCGTGCGGGGGGCCGGCCTTCGTGCGGAGCGCCTGCGGTCAGGCAGCGCACTCCGAGCAGATCTGCTGGCCGTCGCGCTCGTACGCGAGCTGGCTGCGGTGGTGGACGAGGAAGCAGCTCGAGCAGGTGAACTCGTCCGCCTGCCGCGGCAGGACACGGACGGAGAGCTCCTCGCCGGACAGGTCGGCGCCGGGAAGCTCGAAGCCTTCAGCGGCCTCCGTCTCGTCCTCGTCGACCACGCCCGAGTTCTTGTCCGCACGTCGCGCCTGAAGCTCCTGCAGCGAGTCCTCGCTGAGGTCCTCCTCGGTCTTGCGCGGGGCGTCGTAGTCGGTAGCCATGTGGGGCGTCACACTCCGATTTGGTGTTGCAGGCTGATGAGTACGCGTGATCAATGCATGACTGGAGATGTTTGTTCCCGCGCGCAGGGGATTGTGCACCACTTCCGGCCCGCGTGCGAGCACAACCGCGCGTCAAGGATCACTCGCACGGGTGATACCGCTCACGCCGTCGTGTCGGCACCCTTCGCCTCGAGGAACGCTACCAGCGCCTCCACGGCCCCGCGCGGCCCTGCCACGGTCATCTCCTGGTCCGCCGGACGCCCGTGCAGACCGGTCACGACGGCCCCCGCCTCCTGCGCGACCAGCGCCGCCGCCGCCATGTCCCACGGCTGCAGCCCGCGCTCGTAGTAGAGGTCGAGCGACCCGGCCGCGACGGCGCACAGGTCGAGCGCCGCGGACCCGAGGCGGCGGATGTCCCGCACGAGCGGCAGCAGCTCGGCGACGATCGCGGCCTGTGCCCGCCTCCGCTCCACGAGGTACCCGAACCCGGTGCCCACGAGGCTCCGCTCGAGCGGCTTCGGCTCGTTCGCGCGCAGCGGCACGCCGTCGAGCGTGGCGCCCAGCCCCCGGCCCGCCAGGAAGGTGCGGCCCTCCACGGGAGCGTGGACCGCGCCCGCGAGCGCCGTCCACGTCCGCGGCGTCGGCGCGACGTCGAGCGGCGCGCCCGGCTCGCCGACGACCGCGGCGACGGACACGGACCACGACGACAGCCCGTACAGGTAGTTCACGGTCCCGTCGATCGGGTCCACGACCCACGTGACGCCGCTCGTGCCGGGCACGTACCCCTGCTCCTCGCCGAGGATCCCGTCGTGCGGGCGCAGCTGCGCGATCCGCTCCCGCAGCAGCGCCTCGGAGGCCAGGTCCATGGCCGTGACCACGTCGACCGGGCTGGACTTGGTCGCGTGCACCTGGACGGTGTCCGGCCGGCCGTCGTGCACGAGCCGCCCGGCCTCGCGCGCGAGCGTGGCGGCGGTCTCGACGAGGGCGGGGACGTCGTGGGCTGCGGGTGTCGTCATGGCGACCATCCTGCCCGGCCGCCGGGCCTGCCCCGCCACGGCCCGGGCGCGTGCAGCTTGAACCGCAGCGACAGCACGCGCAGCGCGAACACCCCGACGACCACGCACGACAGCGCCACGGGCGAGCCCCACCCGGCGAGCCAGAGGCCGGTCGTGACGCCCGCGCCGAGGAGCGCGGGGATCGCGTAGAGCTGCCGGTCGTGCAGGACGACCGGCACCTCGCCCGACAGCAGGTCGCGCAGCACTCCCCCGCCGGCGCCGGTCATGACGCCGACGATGACCGCGGCGACCGCCGTCGTCCCGTACTCCAGGCCCTTGACGGTCCCGACGACGGTGAACACCGCGAGGGCGCCCGCGTCCAGCACGACGATGAACCGGCGGGCGCGCTGCAGGCGCGGGTGGAAGAAGTACATGAGGAACGCGCCGACGACGGCGGTGGTGATGAGGCGCCAGTCGGAGATGCCGACGGGCGGCACCGCCCCGATGAGCGCGTCGCGCAGCAGGCCGCCGCCGAGTCCCGCGGCCCAGCCGAGCACGACGATGCCGAACACGTCGAACTGCTTGCGGACGGCGGCGAGCGCGCCGGACATCGCCCCGACGAGGACGCCGACGATCTCGAGGACGGGACCGAACGGGATGTCGTCCACCACGAGGGCATGATGTCAGCAGAGGGTCGCCGGGCGCGCCTCACGCGGGCTCCCGGCGCTCCAGGGGGCTTGGCGCGCGGTCGGGACGGTGTGACGATCACGACGAGAGGCGGCACACCGGGCACGCCTCCGCCGTGCGACCCCCGGAAGGTGGCACCCTCGACCGTGACGCAGTAGGAGGACGCATGGACGAGCTCGAGCTGGTGGGCCTGCACGACGACGGCGAGCACCTGGTGCTCGCGCGCGCGGACGGCCAGCGCTTCCGCGTCCGCATCGACGAGCCGCTGCGCGCCGCGGTCCGCCGGGACCGGCCCCAGCTCGAGCAGCTGCGCGCCGAGGGTGCGGGCACCCTGAGCCCGCGCGAGATCCAGGCGCGCATCCGCGCGGGCGCGACCACGCAGGAGGTCGCGGACGCGTCCGGGCTGCCGGTGGCGCACGTGCGCCGGTACGAGGGTCCGGTCATCGCGGAGCGCGAGTACGTCGCCGAGCAGGCGCGTGCCACGCGCGTCGGCCGCGACCACGACGCCCCCGTGCTGGGCGACCTGGTGACCGACCGGCTCGCCGCCCGCGGTGTCGACCTGGCCTCGCTGTCCTGGGACGCCGCGCGCGAGCCGCACGGCCCCTGGTACGTCCTGGCCCGTTTCCGCGTCGACGACTCGCCGCGTGAGGCGCGCTGGGCGTTCGACCCGGCTGCGCGCACGCTCGTCGCCGACGAGGACGAGGCCCGCTGGCTGTCCGAGACCGAGCTGCCCGACGAGCCCGTCGCGCGCCGTCACCTGTCGGCCGTGCGGGACGTGGTGTTCGACTTCGACGCGGTGGGCACGGCGCCCCTGGACGACGACACGCACGAGCAGCCCACGGTCGAGGACCAGCGCACGCACGCGCTGCTGGACGACCTGCAGGCGCGGCGCGGGGTGCGCCAGGGCGTGGCCGAGCGCGAGGAGGACGACGAGGACGGCGCGTTCGAGGGCTTCGGCCCCCAGCACGCGTTCGACTTCTCGCGCATCGACGACGTGCCGGGTGCGCACCCGGCGGACGCCGACCCGCAGCGCGAGGCGGTGGTGATCCCGGCCCGCCGACCGGCGGCGGCCGACGAGAACCCGGCGCCGGAGAAGCCCGCCGAGGCGGACGAGCCCGCGGCGCCGGCTCCCGAGCCCGCGGCCGAGGAGCGCCCGAAGGGCCGCAAGGGCCGCGCGAAGGTGCCGAGCTGGGACGAGATCGTCTTCGGGGCCCGTCCCGAGTGAGGGCCCGCCTGGGGTGAGGCCGCGCCGCTCCCGCGGGGCGGCGTACGTGCGCTCGTCGCGCGGGCTCAGACGTCGAGCGTCGGCTGCTCCGCCCGGACGGGTGCGGGCGGCGTGGCGCCGTCCGCCGCGAGCGCGCGCGACACCGCGGCGGTCATCCGCCGCATGTGGTGACGGCGGCACAGCACCTCGTACTGCACCTCGCCGTGGTGCGGGTCGGACGCGCCGGCGACGTCGCCGACGACGACCTGCTCACCCTCCACGACCATGACACCGTCGACGGTGCGCGCGTTGTGCGTGGCGCGCGCACCGCACCAGCACAGGGCGCGCACCTGCAGGATCTCGACGCGGTCCGCGAGCTCGACGAGGCGCTGCGACCCCGGGAAGAGGCGAGCGCGGAAGTCGGACGAGATCCCGAACGCGTACGCGTCCACGCCGAGCTCGTCGACGACGCGCGCGAGCTGCTCGACCTGGGCGGCGGTGTAGAACTGCGCCTCGTCCCCGATGACGTAGTCGACGGGCCGCCCCTGGGTGCGCCGCCCCAGCACCTCGGCCCAGAAGTCCGTGTCGTCGCGCACCTCGTAGGCGCGCTTCGTCAGGCCCAGGCGCGAGGAGATCGTCGCCGCCCCCGCGCGGTCGTGCCGCGTGAACAGCAGCCCGTCGCGCCCGCGCGCGGCGTGGTTGTGGTGCATCTGGAGCGCGAGCGTCGACTTCCCGCAGTCCATCGTGCCCGAGAAGAACACGAGCTCGGCCACCGGTTACGCCCACCCCTCGTGGAAGTCCACCCCTCGTGGAAGTCGGGGACGCGCGTCGCGCGTCCGTCGTGCGGGGCACATCCTCCCAGACGGCGGCCCGGGACCCCGCCGGCTCGCGGCGCGACGCTCACGCGACGACCACGCACGGCACGAGCATCTCGTGGGGCGTGAGCGAGCCGTGCACGCCGACCATCTCGAGCGACGAGGCCGTCTGCGTGCGCGTGTCCACGACGGTGGCGGCGCCCGTCATCGCGACCATGAGGTCCCCGACGACGGGCCGGACCCGGTCCGCCACGGGCCCGAGCAGGCCCGCGTCGACCACCTCGTCGCGGGTGAGGACCGCCGCGGCGTCCCCGAGCACGTCCTGCCAGGTCGCGCGCACGCGCTCGGCGTCCGCGCCGGGCGCGAGGTGCACGTGGCTCGCGCGCGGCTCCCCCGCGACGAGCGCGACGCCCGCCGACAGGCGCGGGTCCGTCGCGACGTCCCAGCGGACCGCCGGGTCCACGTCGACCATCCCGTGGTCGGCGGTCACGACGAGCACCGCGCCGCGCGGCAGCGACCGGGCGAGCCGCGCGATCTCCGCGTCGGCGTCCGCGAGCGCGTCGCCCCAGGCGCGCGAGCCGACGCCCTCGTGGTGCCCGACCTTGTCGACGTCCCCCCAGTACAGGTACGTCAGGCCGGGCGCGCGCAGCGCGGCAAGGGCCGCGTCGACGCGCTCGTCGAGCCGCTCGGCCGCCACGTAGCGCGCGCCGCGCAGGGCCGCGCGCGTGAGGCCGGAGCCCGCGAACCGCGCCGGGCCGACGCTGGTCACGGCGACGCCCGCACCCGCGAGCAGCTCGAGCGTGCTCGCGTGCGGCTGGTACCGCTCGGGCTCGGGGGCGTCGCTCCACTGCACGAGGTTCGCGAGCGCGCCCGTGCCCGGGATCCGGACGGTGTAGCCGAGCATCCCCGTCCCGCCGGGCGCCACGCCCGTGCCGAACGTGCCGAGCGCCGTCGCGGTGGTCGAGGGGAACGTGCTCGTCACGGGGTCGCAGCCCGCGGACGCGCGCCGCAGGAACGGGGCGTGCCCGCTGCGCTCGCCGAGGTTGAGGTGGCCGAGCCCGTCGACGAGCACGACGCACACGCGCGGCGCGGCCGGCACCCCGACGCGGTCCTGCGAGGTGCGCCAGGCGGCCGCGACGCCGTCGAGGTCCGCCGCGCCCGCCGGCGCCACGCCCGTGAGCACCGCGCCGGCCGCGCCGGTCAGGACGTCGCCGAGGCCCGGCCCGCCCCCGGGCAGGACGAAGCCGTGCCGGGCCGCGGCCCGCGCGACGGGCGCGTCGTCCCCCACGTGGGTCACCACGTCAGCGCCGCGCGCTCGCCGCGGACAGGGCCCGCGCGAACTCGGTCGCGGCGCGCACGGAGTCCGCGCCCTCGGCCGCCGCGCTGACCCGCACCACCACGTCGTCGGGCGAGAGCGTGCCGGTGTAGCCGTGGTCCGCGTCGCACGACGGGTCGCCGCAGCTCGCGGGCTCCAGGTCGACGCGCGACACCGCGCCCCAGCCGATCGCGAGCGTCAGCTCGAGCGTGGGCTTGCCGGGCGTGTGGCGCTCGGGGCGCTCGACGACGTGCGTGAGCACCACGGAGCGCAGCTCGTCCAGCGGGACGGACTCCGTGGTGGCCGACGCCGCCGACGACGGGTGCTCGGAGTCCGCGGGGTGGTCGTCGACGTGTGCGCACACGAGCCGGGTGGGCGTGAGCACGAGCACGGTGACGTGGCGGCGGACCTCCGCCGCGTCGAACGTGGTCTCCGGGTGGACGAGGTGCGCCGTGACCGGCTCGTCGCCGAGGGCGACGTCGAGCACGTCGGCGACGAGCTCCGGGTAGTACCCGGCGCGGTACAGGTCCTCGTGGAGGGAGCGAGAAGCTGCGGGCATCTGCACATCCTCGCACCGCCGGGCCGCCTGTCCCCAGCCCGCGTGACGTGGGTGTGGACACACGGGCGTCAGGCGCGCTGCAGCCGCCGGGTCGCGTCCGCGCGGTCGGCGCGCGCCAGCGTGGCCCGCGCGGCGAGGGCGACCGCGCCGCGCTCCGCCACCACGACGGGGTTGAGCTCGAGGCCGCGGATCTCCGGCAGCGCGTCGGACAGCACCGCCACGCGCGCGACGACGTCCTCGAGCGCGGCGACGTCGAGCGCCGGCAGCCCGCGGTACCCGAACAGCCGGGGCGCGGCGCGCGGCGCGCGCACGAGGTCGGCGACGTCGACGTCGGTCAGCGGCGGGATCCCGTACGACACGTCGCCGAGCAGGTCCGAGGCGTCACCCGACATCCCGAGGCTGAGCACGGGCCCGTACAGCGGGTCCTCGACGGTGCGCAGCACCACCGACGTGCCGCGCGGCGCCATCGCCTGGACCTCCAGGGGCGCGGCGTCGGGCTCCGGCCGGTGCTGCGCGGCGAGCGCGAGCACCTCCGCGACGTCGGCCCGCAGCTCGGCGTCGTCGGCGACGTCGAGGCGGATCCCGCCGAGGTCCGCGCGGTGCCGCAGCGCGGGCGCGGTCGTCTTGAGCGCGACCGGGTAGCCGATCGCACGCGCGGCCGCCACGGCCTCGTCGGCGTCGTGCACCGGCGTCGAGGGCAGCACGTGCACCCCGACGGTCGCGAGGAGCTGCGCGGTCTGCGCGGCGGTCAGCGCGACCTCGTCGTGCCCCGCGAGCCACGTGCGCACGAGGCGTCCCGCGGCCCGCAGGTCCGCGCCCTCGGGGTGCAGCGGCCGCCCGAGGTCGCGTGAGCGCCACGCCGCGTACCGGGCGGCGTGCCCGAGGGCCAGGGCGGCGTCCTCGGGCGTCGCGTAAGCGGGGACGGTGCGCTCGACGCCGTCCGCGTCGGTCGCGGTGAGCTCGGGGGTGACGCCGTGCAGGCCGAGCATGCACGCGACGACGGTCTTGCCGCCGGCGGCCGCGACGCGCGCGACCGTGCGCGCGAACGCGAGGTCCGGCCCGCCGACGAGCGGGATCCGCACGACGATCACGACGTCGACGTCGTCGGCCTCGACCGCGGCGCGCACCCGGGCCTCGGCGACCTCGTCCGTCGCGTCCTCGGGCAGCACCTGCGCGCCCGCGACGACGAGCCCCGCAGCCGAGGCCGCCTCGGCGACGAGCGCCGCGACCGACGACGAGCTCGACACGACCGCGACACGACGCCCGGCCGGCAGCGGCTGCAGCGCGAGGACCTGCGCGACGTCGAGGAGCTGGTGGGTGTTCTCGACCCGGATCACCCCCGACTGCCGCATGAGCTCGTCGACCACACGGGCGGGCGCCTGCGTCGCGCGCACGGCGTGCCCGGGCGGCACGACGTGCCCCGAACGGCCGGCCGTCAGCACCACCACGGGCTTCACGAGCGCGAGCCGCCGCGCGACGCGCGAGAACTTGCGCGGGTTGCCGATCGACTCCAGGTGCAGCGCGACGACGTCCGTGCCCTCGTCGTCGGCCCAGAACTGCATGAGGTCGTTGCCGGAGACGTCCGCGCGGTGCCCCGCCGAGACGAACTCGGCCAGGCCGAGGCCGCGGCGCCGCACGGCGGACAGCAGCGGGACCGCGAGCGCCGCGGACTGGCTGAACAGGCCCAGCCGGCCGGGTCGAGGGAGCCCGACGGCGAGCGAGGCGTTGAGCGCGCCGTCCTCCCCCAGCGACACCACCCCGTACGAGCCGGGGCCGATGACGCGCATCCCCGCGCCGTGCGCCGCGGCGAGCACCTCGCGCTGCAGCGCCAGCCCCTCGGGGCCCGTCTCGGCGAACCCCGTGCTGGTGAGGACCACGGCCCGGGCGCCGGTCTGCGCGACCGCGCGCACCGCCGCCGGCGCGCACTCCGCCGGCACCGCGAGGACCGCGAGGTCGACGGGCCGCGTCACGTGGGCGAACGCGGCCGCGAACGCCGCGGCCCGGGTGGCGGGGTCGAGCGGGTGGGTACCGCCGTCGCCCGCGTCGGACGGGAGCGGGTCGGTGCCGACGGACTGGACCCGCACGTTCGGGTCCGCGAGCGCGACGTGCGCGGCGACCGCGCGCGCGATCCCGAGGTGCAGCGGCCGCGGCTCGGTCGCGCCCGGCAGCACGGGCCCGACGACGAGCACGGAGCGCGCGGAGAGCACCGCGCGCATCGAGCGCGCCTCCGCGCGGTGCTCCCGGTCGGCCATGACCGCGAGCGAGCGGTCCGTAGGGTCGATGTCGAACCGCAGCGCGACGACGCCGTCCTCCGCGCGCTGACGCACCTCGTAGCCGGCGTCGCGGAACACCGCGAGCATCCGGCCGTTCTGCGGCAGCACCTCCGCGACGAACCGGCGCACGCCGCGCTCGCGCGCCGCGGCCGCCAGGTGCTCCAGCAGCACGGAGCCCACGCCCCGGCCCTGGTGGGAGTCCGCGACGTTGAACGCGACCTCCGCCTCCTCGTCGTCGACCCGGTCGTAGCGGGCCACGCCGATGATCCGGTACCCGGGCGCGGCCTCGTCGTCGACCGTCGCGACGAGCGCGACCCGCGCGTCGTGGTCCACGTTGACGAGCCGCTGCAGGTCGCGCTCGGGCAGGCGCTCGAGGTGCGCGAAGAACCGCAGGTACGTCGAGCGCTCCGACTGCGCGACGTGGAACGCCTGCAGCGCGTCCGCGTCCGACGGCCGGATGGGCCGCACGTGCGCGGTGCCGCCGTCGAGGAGGACGACGTCGGCCTCCCAGGCGGCCGGGTAGCGGGCGTCCGCGTCGGCGCCTGCGTGGGTGCCCGCGCCGTCGCGGGCCGCCAGCTCGTCCATCCCGCCAGGCTAGCGATCCCGCGTGCCTGGCACGCCCACCGCCCCGCACGCGCGACAATGTCCGCCGGACCCGACCGCCGCCTGCCCCCGCGGGCGCGGCAGACCGCACCACCCGAGGAGCGCATCCACCCATGGCGCGTCGCCCCGCGACCCCGAACCTCCCGCCCGAGGACCTCGTCGAGAAGATCGTCGACATCGACGTCGCGACCGAGATGGAGGGCTCGTTCCTCGAGTACGCGTACTCGGTCATCTACTCGCGCGCGCTGCCCGACGCGCGCGACGGCCTCAAGCCCGTCCAGCGCCGCATCCTGTTCCAGATGGCCGACATGGGCCTGCGCCCCGACCGGCCGTACGTGAAGTCGGCGCGCGTCGTCGGCGAGGTCATGGGGAAGCTGCACCCGCACGGCGACGCGGCGATCTACGACGCGATGGTGCGCCTCGCGCAGCCGTTCAGCCTGCGCCTGCCGCTCGTCGACGGGCACGGCAACTTCGGCTCGCTCGACGACGGCCCTGCCGCCCCCCGGTACACCGAGGCGCGCATGGCGCCGGCCGCCACCGCGATGACCGCGGACCTCGACGAGGACGTCGTCGACTTCGTCCCGAACTACGACAACAAGCTCACCCAGCCCGAGGTGCTGCCCTCGGCCATCCCGAACCTGCTCGTCAACGGCGCGTCCGGGATCGCGGTCGGCATGGCGACGAACATGGCGCCGCACAACCTCGTCGAGGTCGTCGCCGCCGCGCGGCACCTCGTCATGCACCCGGACGCGACGCTCGACGACCTCATGCGGTTCGTGCCGGGGCCGGACCTGCCGACGGGCGGCAAGATCGTCGGCCTCGACGGCGTCCGCGAGGCGTACCGCACGGGCCGCGGCGCGTTCCGCACGCGCGCGACCGCGCGGATCGAGAACGTCACGCCGCGCCGCAAGGGCATCGTCGTCACCGAGCTGCCGTACACGGTCGGGCCCGAGAAGGTCATCGAGAAGATCAAGGAGGGCGTGCAGTCCAAGAAGCTCTCCGGCATCTCGGACGTCGTCGACCTCACGGACCGCCAGCACGGCCTGCGCCTCGTGATCGAGGTCAAGACGGGCTTCGACCCCGACGCGGTGCTCGAGCAGCTCTACCGCGCCACCCCGCTCGAGGACTCGTTCTCGATCAACAACGTCGCGCTCGTCGAGGGCCAGCCGCGCACGCTCGGCCTGCGCGAGCTGCTCGAGGTGTGGGTCGACCACCGCCTGTCGGTCGTGCGGCGCCGCTCGCAGCACCGCCTCGACAAGCGCCTCGAGCGCCTGCACCTCGTCGAGGGCCTGCTGGTGGCGATCCTCGACATCGACGAGGTCATCCAGGTCATCCGCTCGTCCGACGACGCCGAGGCCGCCCGCTCGCGCCTGCGCGTCGTGTTCGACCTGTCCGAGCCGCAGGCCGAGTACATCCTCGAGCTGCGCCTGCGCCGCCTGACGAGGTTCTCCCGCCTCGAGCTCGAGCGCGAGAAGGAGCAGCTCGAGGCGGAGATCGCCGACCTGCGCGGGATCCTCGCCGACGACGCGCGCCTGCGTGAGGTCGTCTCCGACGAGATGGAGCAGGTCGCCGCGACGTACGGCACGCCGCGCCGCACGATCCTGCTGGAGTCCGCGGGTGGCACGGCGGTCCAGGGCGCCCCGGCCGCCAAGGGCTCCTCTCGCGCCGCGGCGCCGTCGCTCGAGATCCAGGACACGCCGTGCTGGGCGCTGCTGTCCGGCACGGGCCTGCTCGCGCGCACGGCCACCGACGAGCCCGTCGAGCGTGCCGCGGACGCTCGACGGTCGAAGCACGACGTGCTCGCCGCGACGGTCGCGACGACCGCCCGTGCCGACATCGGCGCGGTGACGAGCCGCGGCCGGGTGGTGCGCCTGTCGGTGCTCGACCTGCCGGCGCTGCCCCCGACGAACGGCGCCCCCTCGCTCGGCGGCGGCGTGCCGGTCGGCGAGGTCGTCGCGCTCGAGCCCGGCGAGCGGGTCGTCGCGCTCGCGTCCCTCGGCGCGGACGCGCCGACGCTCGCGCTCGCCACCGCGCAGGGTGTCGTCAAGCGCGTCGCGCAGGGCGACGTGCCCAACAACAAGGACGCGTGGGAGGTCGTCGCCCTCAAGGACGGCGACGAGGTCGTCGGCGCCGCGCAGGTCGCGGACGACGACGAGCTCGTGCTCGTGTCCTCGGACGCGTCGCTGCTGCACTTCGCCGCCTCGCAGGTCCGCCCGCAGGGCCGCGCCGCGGGCGGCATGACCGGCATCAAGCTCGCCGCCGGCCAGCGGGTCGTCGCGTTCGCCGGGGTCCCGGCCGCGCGTGCCGCCGACGCGGTCGTCGTCACGGTCGCGGGCTCGTCGACGGCGCTGCCCGGCACGCAGGCCGGCTCCGCGAAGGTCACACCGTTCGAGGTCTACCCCGGCAAGGGCCGTGCGACGGGCGGTGTCCGCTCGCACCGGTTCCTCAAGGGCGAGGACGCGCTGATCCTCGCGTGGGTCGGCCCCGCCCCGGCGTGGGCGTGCGGGTCGGCCGGCCAGCCCGTCGAGCTGCCCGCGCTCGACCCGCGGCGCGACGGCTCGGGCGTGGCGCTGCACGCGCCGCTGCACGCGGTCGGCTGACCTCCCTAGGCCTGCAGGCCGCGCCGCCAGGCGACGAGCGCGACGACGTTGTCGCCGGGCGGCGCGGACCGTGCCCCGCTCTCGGGCGCCGCGCTCTCAAAGGCCGCGTCCTCGGACGCCGTCGACCCGGTCGTCCCCTCGGCCCGCGTCGCCCGCGGGCGGGCGCGGCGGCGCGCCCGGTTGTCGCGCGCCACCGCCACGACGAGGAGCGCCTGCCCGGCCGCGTAGGTCGACATGACCCACACGTCGTGACCCGGCAGGTCCCAGGCGGGCACGAACCGCCCGAGCGCGATCAGCGCGTCGGAGACGAGGAACACGGCCCCGCCCGCGGCGCCGACCGGGCCGAGCCCGGTCGCGAGCACGGCCATCGCGGTGAGGACCCCGCCGTACACGGCGACGGGCACGAGCAGCGTGCCGGCGTGCGGCGCGCACGCGGCGACGAGCACGACGAGCACGAGCGCGTACGCCGCGAGCCACAGCGGGCGCGTGTGCACCACGCTGCGGCGGGCCCGCGGCGCGAACGCGACCACGTACGCGACCTGCGCGAGCAGGAAGCAGCCGACCATCGCGAGGAACGCCGCGTCGCCCGTCAGGACCCGCGGCACCGCATCACCGAGGAACGACGCGCCCAGCGCGGCCAGCGCCCACGACACGACGTACCCGCGCGGCCAGCGGGTCGCGACGACGAGCACGCCCGCGAGCACCGGCATGAGCAGGCACTGGGTCACGTCGGCGAGCGCACCGGCGTCCGCGACCTGCGCACCGAGGTGCACGGCGACCACCGCGACGTAGGCGAGGGTCCACGACCGCAGCACGGCCGACGAGCGCATCGGGCGTCCTTCCCGCCGGTCCCCCGGCACGACGACGGCGGACGTCGTCGTCCGCCGCGCGCGATGCTACCGCCCCGTCGATCCCCTGTGACCAGCGACGCCACGCCCCGCCGCGGCGGGCCAGGCGGGCGTCAGAGCTCGATCGAGTAGAGCTTCGAGCCGTGGAACGACGTGAAGCCGAGGCCCGTGTACAGCCCGAGGGCCCCGGAGCGGTTCTCGGTGTCGACGCCGAGCTCCGCGTACTGGATCCCCTCGTCGCGCAGCCGCGCCATGAACGCGGTGAGCAGCGCCGGGGCGATCCCCCGCCCACGCCACGCGGGCCGCACGCCGAGCAGCTCGACGTAGCCCGAGCTGTAGCCGGCGACCTCCCAGTCCTGCTCGTAGCGACCGGCGACCAGGTAGCCCGCGATCTCGTCGCTCGCCTCGTCGACCGCGAGCAGGCTCCACGCCGGCGCGAACTGCGCGCGGCCCTCCTGCCACGACTCCGGGGTGCGCGGCTGGCTGCCCCAGTGCGACGCGAAGGCCTCGTTGTGCGCGAGCCGCGCGGGCTCGTCGCGCGCGTCGGACCAGTCCTCGAGGCGCACGCCGGCCGGCAGCGACGCGTCCGGGAGCGGGACGTCGAGCGGGCGGCGCATCTCGTGGTAGGCGCGCACGGGGGTCAGGCCCGCGGCCTGCAGGAGCGCGATCGTGGAGGTCGCCTGCTCGGAGGCGAACGCGCCGATGCGCGCGGGGACGTCCTTGCCCGTCGCGGCCAGCAGCTGGCGCGCGCGGTCGATCTCCCAGGCGAGCACCTCGCGGCCGATCCCCCGTCCGCGCCACTGCGGGTGCACCCCACCCTCGAGGAACGTCCGCACGACGCTCACGTCGCCGGGCGGCTGGATGACGAACGCCCACGCGCGCAGCTCGCCGGACTCGTCGACGCCCGCGAGCGTGTCGCGCGCGAGGTCCTTGTGGCTGCCCTCGAACCGCTCGGCGACCTCCTCGGTCGACGTGCGGAACGGCTCGGCGTCGGCGACCTCGGTGTCGTTCACCAGCCGGGTCAGGGCCGGGGTGTCGTCCGGCGTCAGCGGGCGCCACGTGAGGCCGGACGCGCCGGAGGGCACCCGGACGGTGGCCGGTGCCTGGGCGCGCTCGGCGATCGGGCGCAGGGTGGTGTCGGAGGACATGCGCCCAGCCTCGGGCCCGGAGCGCGTCCCGGGCAACCGGATTTGGGCGCGGGTCAGGCGTCGATGCGCGCGCGGTCCAGCGCGTGCGCGCCCGCGACGATGAAGTCCTTGCGCGGCGCGACGTCCGAGCCCATGAGCAGCTCGAAGATCTCCTCGGCACGCTGCGCCGCCTCGACCGTCACCCGGCGCAGCGTCCGGTGCCGCGGGTCCATCGTCGTCTCCGCGAGCTGGTCGGCGTCCATCTCGCCGAGGCCCTTGTAGCGCTGGATGTCGTCCTTGTACTTCTTGCCGGCGCGGTCGAGCTTCTTGAGCGTCGCCGCGAGCTCCGCCTCGGAGTACGTGTAGATGTACTTGTCGCCGTCGCCGCGCACGCCCGTCAGCTCGATGCGGTGCAGCGGCGGGACGGCCGCGTACACGCGGCCGTTCTCGACGAGCGGGCGCATGTACCGGAAGAACAGCGTCAGCAGAAGCGTGCGGATGTGCGCGCCGTCGACGTCGGCGTCCGTCATCAGCACGATCTTGCCGTAGCGGGCCGCCTCGAGGTCGAACGTGCGGCCCGAGCCCGCGCCGATCACCTGGATGATCGCCGCGCACTCGGCGTTCTTGAGCATGTCCGTGACGGACGCCTTCTGGACGTTGAGGATCTTACCGCGGATCGGCAGCAGCGCCTGGAAGTCCGACGAGCGCGCGAGCTTCGCCGTGCCGAGCGCCGAGTCCCCCTCGACGATGAACAGCTCGCTGCGCTCCACGTCGTCGATCCGGCAGTCCGCGAGCTTCGCGGGCAGCGACGACGACTCCAGCGCGTTCTTGCGCCGCGAGATCTCCTTCTGCTTGCGCGCGGACAGGCGCGCGCGCATCTCACCGACGACCTTCTCGAGCAGCGCCGACGTGTGCGCCTTGTGCTCGCGCTTGCTCGAGGAGAACAGCGCGGTGATCTCCTTCTCGACGACCTTGCTCACGATCCCGCGCACGGGCCCCGTGCCGAGGACCTCCTTGGTCTGCCCCTCGAACTGCGGCTCCGCGAGGCGGACCGTCAGCACCGCAGTCATCCCCGCGAGCACGTCCTCCTTCTCGATGCGCTCGGTCGCCGCGTCCTTCGCGCTGATCTTGAGCTTGCGCGCGTTCGCCTCGACCTGCTTGCGCAGGGTCTTGAGCAGCCCCGCCTCGAAGCCGGCCTGGTGGGTGCCGCCCTTGGGCGTCGCGATGATGTTGACGAAGGTGCGCACCTCGGTGTCGTAGCCGGTGCCCCAGCGCAGCGCGACGTCGACCTCGCACGTGCGCTGCACCTCGCGCGGCGTCATGTGGCCCTTCTCGTCGAGGACAGGGACCGTCTCGGTGAACGTCCCCGACCCCGTCAGGTGCCACGTGTCGGTCACGGGCGCGTCGGGCGCCAGGTGGTCGACGAAGTCCACCACGCCGCCGGTGTGGCAGAACGTCTCCTCGTGCGGCCCGTGCTCGCCCGGCGTGCCCGCCAGCCCGCGCTCGTCGCGCACGACGATCGTCAGGCCCGGCACCAGGAAGCTCGTCTGGCGCGCCCGCGTGACGAGCTCGTCGTAGGCGAACACCGCGGTCTTCGGGAAGATCTGCCGGTCGGCCCAGTAGCGCACGCGCGTGCCCGTGCGGTTCTTGGCGACCTTGCCGACGACCGCGAGCTCCGAGCCCGAGACGAACGGCTCGAACGGCGACTCCGGCGAGCGGCCCGCCGAGTCGTCGAACACGCCCGGCTCGCCGCGGTGGAACGTCATGCGGTGCGTCTTGCCGTGCCGGTCGACCTCGACGTCGAGGCGCGCGGACAGCGCGTTGACGACGGACGCGCCCACGCCGTGCAGACCGCCGGAGGCGCCGTACGACCCGCCGCCGAACTTGCCGCCCGCGTGCAGCTTGGTGAACACGACCTCGACACCGGTCAGGCCCGTCTTCGGCTCGACGTCCACCGGGATGCCGCGCGCGTTGTCGCGGACCTCGACCGACGAGTCGGCGTGCAGCACGATCTCGATGCGGTCGCCGTGCCCCGCCAGCGCCTCGTCGACGGCGTTGTCGATGATCTCCCAGAGGCAGTGCATGAGCCCGCGGCTGTCGGTCGTGCCGATGTACATGCCGGGACGCTTGCGGACGGCCTCGAGACCTTCGAGCACCGAGAGGTGCCGGGCGGTGTAGTCCGAGCGCGGGGAGGTCGTCGTCACGCGTGCGATGGTAACCGCGCCCACCCCCGCGGCCCGCCTCGCCATGCCGCGGGCGGACCCACCGGCCGGCCTCCGGCCCGTCGCGGCCCCTGGCCGAAGGTCCCTTGCGTGTCGGGTACGTCACGATCGAGTGACGTTCCGGTACGCGGTGAGCGAACCACCCGCCCTCGAGGAGATGGAACCCGCGTCCGGATGGTTGTATGGAGACGTGACAGCGACGACGACCCAACCCCTCACCGCCGCCGACCGCTGCGACCGCTGCGGCGCACAGGCCTACGTCCGCGTGGTGCTCCCCGTGGGCGAGCTGCTGTTCTGCGCGCACCACGCCCGCGAGCACGCCCCCAAGTTCTCCGCGCTCGCCACCGAGGTGCACGACGAGACCGACCGTCTCCTCGCGGAGCACGGCGCCGGCGCGGCGCGCTGAGACCCGCTTCGACGACGAGGCCCGGACCGCTGCGGTCCGGGCCTCGTCTCGTCGTACCCGACTCCTGAGCGGGCTCGCTCCGCCGCTCCGCTCGTCCGGCGCGCCGGCGGCGTCCCTCACGACCGGCCGGGACCGTCCGCCCCGTCCACGACGAACCCGGCACCGGCCCCGACGCACGCGAGCCCCCGCACCGACGACGGTGCGGGGGCTCGGACGTGCGTGCGGCGGGACCGACCCGCCGGGACTCAGTCCAGGTAGTCGCGCAGGACCTGCGAGCGCGACGGGTGGCGCAGCTTGGACATCGTCTTCGACTCGATCTGGCGGATGCGCTCACGCGTCACGCCGTAGACCTTGCCGATCTCGTCGAGCGTCTTCGGCTGGCCGTCGGTCAGGCCGAAGCGCATCGACACGACTCCCGCCTCGCGCTCCGAGAGCGTGTCGAGCACCTGGTGCAGCTGCTCCTGCAGGAGCGTGAAGCTCACGGCGTCGGCCGGGACGACGGCCTCGGAGTCCTCGATGAGGTCACCGAACTCGCTGTCGCCGTCCTCGCCCAGCGGGGTGTGCAGCGAGATCGGCTCGCGGCCGTACTTCTGGACCTCGACGACCTTCTCGGGCGTCATGTCGAGCTCCTTGGCCAGCTCCTCCGGCGTGGGCTCGCGGCCCAGGTCCTGGAGCATCTGGCGCTGCACGCGCGCGAGCTTGTTGATGACCTCGACCATGTGCACCGGGATGCGGATGGTGCGCGCCTGGTCGGCCATCGCGCGGGTGATCGCCTGGCGGATCCACCACGTCGCGTACGTCGAGAACTTGTAGCCCTTGGTGTAGTCGAACTTCTCGACCGCGCGGATCAGACCGAGGTTGCCCTCCTGGATCAGGTCCAGGAAGAGCATGCCACGGCCCGTGTACCGCTTCGCGAGCGAGACGACCAGACGCAGGTTCGCCTCGAGCAGGTGGTTCTTCGCCCGGCGGCCGTCCTGCGCGATCCACTCGAGCTCGCGCCGCAGCTTCGGCTCCATGGTCGTGCCGGACGCGAGGCGCTCCTCGGCGAACAGGCCGGCCTCGATGCGCTTGGCGAGCTCGACCTCCTGCTCGGCGTTGAGGAGCGCGACCTTGCCGATCTGCTTGAGGTAGTCCTTGACCGGGTCGGCGGTGGCACCGGCCGTGACGACCTGCTGCGCCGGGGCGTCGTCGTCGTCCGCGTCGGAGTAGACGAAGCCCGAGTCCTCGGTCTCCTCGGAGGTGGCCGCGGCGGCGGCGGGGGCCGCCGGCTTCTCCTCCTCGGTGTCGTCGTCCGAGGTCTCGGCCTCGGCGTCGGTCTCGACCTCGGCGTCCGCGTCGACCTCGAGGTCCGCGTCGTCGATGTCCTCGATCTCGGGGTCCTCGACGTCGGTCGGCTCGTCGTCGTCCTTCGCGACCTTGCCGGCGGCCGCCTTGGCGCCCTTGGCGGTGGTCTTCGCGCCGCCCTTGGTCGCGGGCTTCGCGGCGGCCTTGGCCTTCGCGGGCTTGGCGGTCTTCGCGGGCGCGGCCTCCTCGTCGGCCGCGGCCTTGGCGGCCTTCGCGGTCGACTTCGTCGCGGCCTTCGTCGCGACGGCGGCCTTGGCGGTGGTGCGCGTCTTGGCGCTCGTCGCGGCGGCGACCTTCGGCGCGACCGCGTCGCTCACCGTGACACCGGCGGTCGCGAGACCACGGACGACGGCCTTGAGCCGCTTGGCGTCCTCGACGCCGGCCTGCTCGCACGCGAGGCGGACCTCGGCGGCGCCGACGGAGCCGTGGGTACGGCCCCTGACCACGAGGTCCTGCAGCGCAGGGTGCTCGAACTCACGAGGGAGTGCGGGATGCGGGGTCTGGGACGACACGAACGACCTTTCGGCAGCACGACACCGGCGGCGAGGCCGGGTGGTAGACGGATATTGTACCGAGCCCGGGCCGCCGCGGAGCCGCGCTGCGCACACACGAGTGCGCGTCGGCGTGGTCCGGTGGCGGTGGAACGGGACTGCTGGGCCCGGTGGTGCGAGGCTCGTCGGCGCCCGCGGCGGACGAGCGGCGCTCGTCGGGCACGCGGCACACGGGTGGCGTCCTCTCACGCGGCCGGGTCGGTGGCGACGCCGGGACGTCCGCACGCTCCAACGCACGAACCCGCGCGAGGATTCCCGCCCGCCGGGACGGGTCCACGAATCACCCGACCGGCCGACACCTCACCGCGGGACGCCGCGGCGTCAGGCCGGGGGCGTCTGCACCACCGCGCGGTCCTTGGGCTTGACCGTCAGCACCGGGCACGGGGCGTCGAACAGCACCCGCTGCGCGTTCGCGCCGAGGATGAGCTTGCCCACGGGGCTGCGCTGCCGCAGGCCGATGACGACGAGCTCGGCGGACGTCTCCTCCGCCGTCGCGATGAGGTCGTCGGCGACGTCGCCGCCGTCGAGCAGCCGCACCTCGTGCTCCACGCCGCGTCCCGTGAGGTCCGCGGAGACCTCGGCGAGCTCCGACTCGAGCGCGGCACGACGCTCGGCCTGCTCGTCCGCGCGCGAGCTCACCACGACCACCACGCTGCGACCACGGACGCTCGCCTCCTGGACTGCCGCGTCCAGGGCGGCGCGCCCCTCAGGCGTCGCCAGGTAGCCGACCACGATGCCCATGCTGAGCTCCTTTCGACGGCCCGTGCGAGGACCGTACCGCCGCTGCGGCCCCGGCTCCACCTGCGTGGACACGTGCCGCGCGTCTCGGCGCACGTGACGGGGCGGCTCGTCCGCCCCGCCCGCTCACCCGCGCGGTCCGGGCGGCGCGTCCGGCGGCGGGCCGTGGTCCCGCGGGCCGGCCCCGGCCGGGCCGTCGGACGGGCCGTCCGCGCCGGTCGGCTCCGGGTCCTGCCCACGGGTCCACCCCGGGCCGAGCCCGGCCGCGAGGGCCGAGTCGAGCAGGACCGCGAGCCGGTAGCCGGGCTCGTCGCGCAGCGCGCGGTCGAGCAGGATCTGCGCCCGGGCGCCGTCGCCGCGCCACCAGGCGAGCAGCGCCAGCAGGCTCAGCGCGGGCGCCTGGTCGTCGCGCCGCCCGTGCGCCACGAGCGTCTCCAGCGTCTCCTCGTGCAGCCGCACGAGCGCCTCCGGCGCGGGCAGCGCCTCGTCGGCCCGCACGATGCGGGAGGTCACCTGCTGCATCGCGGCGTCGACGGCGAGCGTGGGCCGCTCGCCGCGCACGCTGCGCTCGGCCAGGTCGCCCGTGCCCGGGACGAACGTCGCGAGCACCGCGTCGCGCACCCGCCGGTCGTGCAGCCCCGCCTCGAGCCGACCCCACGGCGCGGGCGCCTCCTGCGGCGCGCGTCCCGCGACGAGGTCGACGGCGGCGCGCCAGGCGGCGACCGACCCGAGCCGCCAGGCCTCGCGGGCCTGCGGCCCGGCCGCCTCCGCCTCGGCCCGTCGCCGCTCCCAGCGCTGCCGGGACCGCGCGGCGCCGCGCCGCCGCAGACCGTCCGCCGACGGGATCCGCACGAGGTCGTCGCGCGACCCCGCGACCGTCGCCCCCTCGAGCACCATCCGGGCCGAGACCTGGGTGGACTCGAGCTCGCGCAGGGGTCGGCCACCCGGCGGGCAGCAGGACCGGGCGCAGTCGTAGGACAGGTACCCGGTCCCCGTGACGACCCACACCGGGACGTCGCCGAGCGACGCCTCGGCGGCCTCGCGGTAGTGCGCGACCGCCCGCGCGACGCCGAGCGCGACCGCGTCGTCCGCGTACCGCGGGTCGAGCTCGGTGTGGACGACGAGGACGGTGCCCTGCGCCCGGTCGCGACCCATGACCGCGACCGTCGCGCGGGCGACCTGGGGGCCGGCGTCGGGGTCGCCGAGCGCGGCCAGGTCGACGCGCACCACGACGCCCACGCGTCCGCGCGGGGCGCGCAGGCTCACGGCGACCGCGCTGTCGCGGGGCCGGAAGCCGAGGCGGTAGGGCAGCAGGGAGATGATCTCGCGGGGCTCGGTGACCCGCAGCGTGGTGGTGGCCGTCATGGGGGCAGCCCACCCCAGGCGCACGGCCCCCGGGGCGCCGGGTCCCCCGCTCTGTGGAACGACCCCGCCGACCACGGCCCTGGGGTCGGGTCGCGCGGCTACTCTGTCGCGGTGCCCAGGACCCCGACACGCGCGCTCGGCGCCGCCGCCGCGACGCTCGCCGTCCTGCTCGTCGGGGCGTGCGCGAGCTCGCAGCCCGCGCGGCTCGACACCCCTCTGGACGCCGACGAGCAGCCGCTCGTGACCGCGGCCGAGGCGACGCCGGACCCCACGATCGAGCCCCCGGACGACGACCACGCGGCCGTCGGCGAGCTCGCGGACGGCTTCCCCACCGACCTCGTGCCGCTGCCCGACGACGCGGAGATCCTCGTGTCCTCCGCCGAGCCGGGCACCGACGACGGGACGACGGCGATCAGCCTCAACCTGCGCACGTCGCTCGCCGCGGACGAGCTCATGGCGTCGCTGCGCACCGCGCTCACCGACGCGGGCTTCACCGAGGGGCCGGTGGCGACGCCCCCCGCCGGCGTCGCCGCGGAGTCGACGTTCGCGCGCGAGTCGGGCGAGGTGCTGACGGTCGCCGTGCTCGACCGCGACGGGGTGCGCACGCTCACGCTCGGCGGCCGCGTGGTGGTCCCCTAGGCTGCCCGGGTGACCAGCCGCACCTCCGCACCGTCCGACGCGACCGACGTCCGCGCGCTCGTCGACCTCGAGGGTCTGCGGGCCGGGGTGGACGCCCTGCTGGCCGAGCACGTCGCCGAGCTGCGCGCGACGCTCGCGACCGTGAGCGCCGACGCGGACCGCCTGGCCGACGCGGTCGCGACGATGCTGTCGGGCGGCAAGCGCCTGCGCGCCGCGTTCTGCTGGTGGGCCTGGCGCGCGCACGGCGGCGAGCCCGGATCGCCCGACGCGGCCGTCGTGCTGCGGGTGGGCGCCGCGCTCGAGCTGTTCCAGGCGGCCGCGCTGTTCCACGACGACGTCATGGACGATTCCGACACGCGCCGCGGGCTGCCCGCCGCGCACCGGGCGTTCGCGTCGCTGCACGACGCCGAGGGCCTGCAGGGCGACGCCGTGCGGTTCGGTACGTCGGCGGCGATCCTGCTCGGCGACCTCGCGCTCGTCGCGAGCGAGCAGGAGCTCGCGCGGGCCCTCGAGTCCGTGCCGGGCACCCGCCGGAGCCGGGTGCGCGCGGTGTTCGACCTCATGCGCACCGAGGTCACCGTCGGCCAGTACCTCGACGTGCTCGCGCAGTCCCAGCCCTGGGGCCTCGACCCGGCCGCCGACGAGGAGCGCGCCCGCGAGGTCATCCGCGCGAAGTCCGCGCGCTACAGCGTCGAGCACCCGCTCTCGCTCGGTGCCGCGCTCGCGGGCGCGGACGACGAGGCGCTCGCGACGGTGCGCGCGATCGGGCTGCCGCTGGGCGAGGCGTTCCAGCTGCGGGACGACGTGCTCGGGGTGTTCGGCGACCCGTCGACGACGGGCAAGCCCGCGGGCGACGACCTGCGCGAGGGCAAGCGCACGGTGCTCGTCGCGCGCGCCGCGCGCCGTGCGGTCGAGCGCGGCGACACCGCGACGGGCGCTCTGCTCGGCGCGTCGCTCGGCGACCGGGCGCTCGACGACGTGACGGTCGCCCGCGTGGCGGACGCGATCCGCGCGACGGGCGCGGTCGACGAGGTCGAGGCGCTCATCGACGAGCTCGCGGACGCGGCGCTGACGCGGCTGGCGGCGCAGCCGTGGCCCGAGCCCGCGGCCGGTGTCCTGGCCCGCCTCGCGCACGCGGCGGTCGACCGCCACGTGTGACCGGCCCCCTGCCGGGAGCCGGTCGGGGCGTCAGAGCTCGGCCTGGGCGCGGCGGCGGACCTCGGTCTTGTGGCCCGCGCGCAGCGCGTCGATCGGCATGCCCGGCAGCGACTCGTCGGCCGTGAACAGCCACGCGATGGCCTCGGCGTCGGAGAACCCGGCGTCGGCGAGGACGGTGAGCGTGCCCTGCAGCGAGGCGAGCGCGCTCCAGTCCCCGGTCGCGGCGGCGTCCTGACGCCCCTCGACGAGGAACTTCTCCGGGACGGACAGCACGCGGGGCTCGCCCCGGCGGATGCCGACGAGCTTGCGCTCCTGCAGGAGCCGGCGGACCTTGCCCACGTCGAGGCCGATGCGCTCGGCGACGTCGGGCAGGGTCAGCCAGGAGTCGACGAGGGAGTCGGCTGCGGCCACGTGGGGGTCGAGGGTGTCGCTCACGGGGACCAGCGTACGCAGCGCGCCGCCCGGCGCCGCGACGTGCGGCGGAGCGTCGGCGGCGGGCACGGGACGGGGCGCCCGCTCCCGGCCCGGGACCGCGCCTCCCGCACCGCCGGACGGGTGGTCGCCCGGGGCACGGGTTTCCTGTCGGCGGGACCTGGGTTACTTTCACATCTGTCACATCAGCCACACCTGTCACTCCTCTCGACTCGTGTCACAGCCCCAGGGAGCCGTCATGGCCTCGAGCACCGCAGCCGCCCGCGACGGCGAGGTCGCGCGCGCCACCACGGACCGGCGCACGACCGTGCGTCGCGCCGCGAGCGGCACCGGAGCCACGCTCGCGCTCGTCGCGATGTCCGTCTCCACGGCGGGCGCCGCGCACGCCGACGACCCGTACACCGTCCGCGAGGGCGACACGGTCAGCCACATCGCGGCCCGCACGGGCGCGAGCGTCGCCGCGATCGCGCGCGCCAACGCGCTGACCGACCCCGCACGCATCCGCGCCGGACAGGTGCTGACCATCCCCACCGGGTCCGGCGCCCGCGCCGCGAGCACCGCGTCGCGGGCCGCGCAGCCGACGCGGTGGACCGTGCGGCCGGGCGAGACGCTCACGGGCATCGCCGCGCGCACCGGCACCACGGTCCGCGCGCTCATCGCCACCAACCACCTGCGCGCCGACGGGCTCATCATCGCGGGCCAGACGCTGACCATCCCGACCGGCTCGACCGCCTCCGCGCCGCGCACCACCGCGGACGCACCGCGCGCGACCTCGTCGTACACGGTCCGTCCGGGCGACACGGTCTCCGGCATCGCCGCGCGGTTCGGCACGACCGTCCGCTCCGTCGTCGCCGCCAACGGCCTCGGGGCGAACGCGATGATCCGCATCGGCCAGACGCTGCGCATCGGCACGCCGTCCTCCGCCGCACCGACCCGCTCGTCCGAGCGCCCGCTCGTCGGCTCCACGTTCGAGGGCCGCACCTACGCCCGCGACGTCGTCGACGCCGCCAACGCCAACAAGCGCGCGCTGCTCGCCGCTGGCGTCCCGTCGAAGGCACAGATGCAGGCGAAGGTCGTCGCGACCGCGCGGGCGTACGGCGTCGACCCCGCGCTCGCGCAGGCAATCGCGTTCCAGGAGTCCGGCTTCAACCACACCGCCGTCTCCCCCGCCAACGCCATCGGCACGATGCAGGTCATCCCGAGCTCGGGCGACTGGGCGTCGGACCTCGTCGGCCGCCGCCTCAACCTGCTCGACCCGGACGACAACGTCACCGCGGGCGTCGTGCTGCTGCGCACGCTCGTGCGCGTCTCGCCCGACCTGCCGAGCGCGATCGCCGGCTACTACCAGGGCGCGGCGTCCGTGCGGAAGTACGGCATGTTCGCGGACACCCGGCGCTACGTCGCCAACGTCCAGACGCACATGGCCCGCTTCCGCTGACCACACCGCGGGACGAGGGCGGGACGACCCGCGTGGCACGGGTCGCAATACCCGGACCGGACATCACCCGAACGTAGACTCGCCGCGTGGGAGCCACCGTCACCGATCCGCTCGTGGGCCGTCTGGTCGACGGCCGGTACGAGGTCGTCTCGCGCATCGCGCGCGGCGGGATGGCGACGGTGTACCTCGCCGTCGACCGCCGCCTCGACCGGGACGTCGCCCTCAAGGTGATGCACCCGCACCTCGCGGAGGGGTCGTCCGGCGCGGCGTTCGTCGCCCGGTTCCGCCGCGAGGCCCGCGCGGCCGCCCGGCTCACGCACCCCGGTCTCGTCGCCGTGTACGACCAGGGCGTCGACGGCGAGACCAGCTACCTCACGATGGAGTACGTCGACGGCACCAACCTGCGCCGGCGGATCGCCGAGCAGGGGGCGCTGAGCGTCGACGAGGCGCTGCGCGTCACCGAGGCGGTGCTCGACGCGCTCGCGACCGCGCACCGCGGCGGGCTCGTCCACCGCGACATCAAGCCCGAGAACGTCCTGCTCGCCACCGACGGCCGGATCAAGCTCGCGGACTTCGGCCTGGCGCGCGCGGTCACCGAGGTCACCTCCACGACGACCGGGACCGTGCTCGGCACGGTCGCGTACCTCGCGCCCGAGCTCGTCGTGCGCGGTGCGAGCGACGCCCGCACCGACGTCTACGCGTGCGGGATCCTGCTGTACGAGATGCTCACCGGACGGCAGCCGTTCGTCGGAGAGACGCCCATCCAGGTCGCCTACCAGCACGTCAACAGCGACCTGCCCGCACCGTCCGACGCCGTCGACTGGCTGCCCGTCGAGGTCGACGACCTGGTGCGCGCGCTCGCCGCCCGCGACGCCGAGGACCGGCCCGTCGACGCCGCCGCCGCGCTCGCGCTCCTGCGCCGGGCACGGGGCGAGCTCGACGAGGCCACGCTCGCGCGCCGCGCCGACGTACCGGCCTCCATCGTGCTGCCGACCGCCACGGACCCCGACGAGACGCCCCTGCCCCGGGAGGACGAGCCCGACGACGGCTCCACCGTCCGCATCGCCGACCTGCCCCGCGGCTCGACCGTCGCGCTGCCGATCGGCCTCACCGGCGCCGACGCCCCCGCCCTCGCCGCTCCCGCTGCCGGCGGCACGCCGCGGCGACCGCGCCGCCGGCTGCTCGCGGCCGTGCTCGCGGTGCTCGTCGCCGTCGGGCTCGGCGGCGCGGGCTGGTGGTACGTCGCGGCCGGCCCCGGCGCGTACACGACCGTGCCCGAGATCACCGGCAAGGGCGCCGAGGCGGCGCTCGCGGCCCTCGACGCGGTGGGCCTGGACGCGACCAGCACGCAGGAGTTCTCCGACGACGTCGCCGCGGGCCTCGTCGTGACGAGCGACCCCGCGCCCGGCGCGAAGGTCCGCAAGGACGGCACGGTCGCGGTGACGGTCTCGAAGGGCCCGGACTACGTCGACGTGCCCGACGGGGTCGTCGGGGCACTCCAGGCGGACGCCGAGGCCGCGCTCGCGGACGCCGACCTCGAGGTCGAGTACGCCGACCCGGTGTACGACGACAAGGCCGGGCTGGGCGTCGTCGTGTCCGCGGTACTGCCCGACGGCAGCGACGCGAAGGCGGGAGCGCGCACCACGCGCCACTCCGTCGTCACGCTCACGCTCTCGCGCGGACCCGCGCCCGTGGAGATCCCGTCGGTCGTCGGCACCGAGGCGGGCGCGGCCGAGCGCGCCCTCAAGGACGACGGGCTCAAGGTCAAGCGGACCGAGGAGTTCAGCGCCGACGTCAAGAAGGGCGTCGTCGTCCGGCAGTCGCCCGAGGCGGGCACGAGCGGGCACCGCGGCGACACCGTCACGCTCGTCGTCTCCAAGGGGCCCGAGCTGTTCGAGGTCCCGAACGTCATGCGCCACGGCGTCGGCTCCGCGACGGACACGCTGAAGGCCGCCGGGTTCGAGGTGGAGGTCCGGCACGCCGCCACGTACTTCGGGCTCGGCTTCGTGGTCGGCCAGGAGCCGGGCGGCGGGTCGAAGCACCCGAAGGGCACCGTCGTCGTCCTGACGATCACCTGACACCCCACGACGACGAAGGGCCGGCCCCACCGGGACCGGCCCTTCGTGCGTGCAGCACCGTCAGGAGCGCAGCAGCTCCCCCACCTGGAACGCGAGCTCCAGGGACTGCTGGTGGTTCAGGCGCGGGTCGACGAGCGTCTCGTACCGCTCCGCGAGCCGCTCGTCGTCGATCTCCACGGTCCCGCCGAGCACCTCGGTGACGTCGTCGCCCGTGAGCTCGATCAGCAGGCCGCCGGGCACCGTGCCGAGCGCGCGGTGCACCTCGAAGAAGCCCGCGACCTCGTCCATCACGTCCGAGAACCGGCGCGTCTTGTAGCCGCTGGCCGACGTGAACCCGTTGCCGTGCATCGGGTCGCACACCCACGTCACCGGGCGGCCGTCCGCCGCGACCTTCTCGACGAGCGCGGGCAGCAGGTCACGGACCTTGCCCGCACCCATGCGCGTGACGAACGTGATGCGGCCCGGCTCGCCCGTCGGGTTGAGCTTGTCGAGCAGCGCGAGCGCGTCGTCGCCCGTGGCGGTCGGCCCGAGCTTCACGCCGATCGGGTTCTGCAGGCGCGAGAAGAAGTCGACGTGCGCGCCGTCGAGCTGGCGCGTGCGCTCCCCGATCCACACGAAGTGGGCCGAGCAGTCGTACGGCAGGCCGGTGCGCGAGTCGATCCGCGTGAGCGGCCGCTCGTAGTCGAGCAGCAGCCCCTCGTGGCTCGAGTAGAAGTCGACCGTCCGGAGCTGGTCGAAGTCCGCACCGCACGCCGCCATGAAGCGGATCGCGCGGTCGATCTCCCCCGCCAGCACCTCGTACCGCGCGTACGCGGGCGTCTGGATGAACCCGCGGTTCCACTCGTGCACGCGCAGCAGGGACGCGAAGCCCCCGGTCGTGAACGCGCGGATGAGGTTCAGCGTCGCCGCCGACGTGTGGTACGCCTCGAGCAGCCGCTGCGGGTCCGGCGTGCGGGACTCCGGCGTGAAGTCGAAGCCGTTGACGATGTCGCCCCGGAACGCCGGGAGCGTGACGCCGTCGCGGGTCTCCGTGTCCGACGAGCGCGGCTTGGCGTACTGCCCCGCCATCCGCCCGATCTTCACGACCGGCATGCTGGCGCCGTACGTCAGCACGACCGCCATCTGCAGGATCGTCTTGATCTTGTTGCGGATGTTGTCGGCCGTCGCCTCCGCGAACGTCTCGGCGCAGTCGCCGCCGACGAGGACGAACGCCTCACCCCGGCCGGCCGCGGCGAGCTGCGCACGCAGCGCGTCCGCCTCGCCCGCGAAGACGAGCGGCGGCAGCGCCGCGAGCTTGTCGGTCGCGGCCTTCAGCGCCTCGGGGTCCGGCCACACCGGCTGCTGGTACGCCGGGAGCGACCGCCAGGCGTCGAGTCCCTCGACGACCGCGGGATCCGGCGTGACGCTCATGCGTGGCTCGCGGGCACGAGGGGCTGGCCGATGTCGGCGAGCAGGTCGCCGAACCAGGCCTGCGTGACGTCGAACGCCTTGCCGCCGGCGATGCGCGGGAACTCGATCGCGCGCAGCACGTCGCCGCGCTCCTCGTCGTGGCCGATGACGCCCGACTCGCCGCGCAGCGCGCACTCCACCGCGAGGTCCGTCATCGACTTGATGAGGCGCAGGTCCTCGGCGTTCGCGGCCGCGGCGCGCGAGTAGTAGCCCGACTTCTGGACCATGACCTTCTCGGCGCCGAGCTTCTCCGCGAACTGCTTGGCGAACCACTGGCCCGGGTTGATCGTGTCGAGCTTGACGTGGCCGAACGGGTCGCGCTCCGGCGGCGTGCCGGCGGCCTCGAGCTGCTCGACGATCTCGTGCATGCCCGCACCCTCCGACAGGAAGATGTTGACGTTGCCCTGGGTGTCCATGACCTTCTTGAGGCGCTCCGCCTCGGCGTCGATGTCGATCGCCAGCTCGGGCAGGAAGACGGCGTGCACGTCCCAGCGCTCGCGCGTCAGGCCGATGCCGGGCACCCACTCCTGGCGGTCGAGCCACTTGCGGTACTCGGCGGCCGCGGCGGCGGTCAGCCACCCGCAGTGCCGGCCCATGACCTCGTGCACGATCAGCATGCGCGGGCCGCTGCGGTGCTCGCCGATGATGTTCGCCGCGAACCCGGCGGCCTCCTCGGCCGCGGTCCACGCGCCGAGCGACTGGCGGATCGGCACCACGTCGTTGTCGATCGTCTTGGGCAGGCCGACGACGGTCAGGCCGTAGTCGTTCTCCGCGAGGTACGCCGCGAGGTCGGCCGCGGTCGTGTTCGTGTCGTCACCGCCGATGGTGTGCAGCACGTCGACGCCGTCCGCCTTGAGCTGCTCCGCCGCGACCTGCAGCGGGTCCTGGCCCTCGGCGACGAGACCGCGCTTGACGCAGTCCTTCGCGTTCGTGAGCTTCACGCGCGAGTTGCCGATCGGCGAGCCGCCGAAGCGGTGCAGGATGCCGGCCTTCTTGCGGGTGTCGGCGTCGATGACGATCTTGTCGCCACGCAGCAGCCCGTAGTACCCGTGCTCGTACGCGATGATCTCGACCTCGGGGGCGATCTCCGTGTAGCGCTCGATGAGGCCGCCGACGGCGGACGAGAGGCACGGGGCGAAGCCACCCGCGGTGAGGAGGGCGACGCGACGGACCGACATGACAGGCACCTTCCGTAGAGCTGCAGGACGACCCTGCGGGGACGCTGGTGACCCTAGGACGCGGCCGCGCGCGGCGGCCGGGACCTTGTGCGGGTCACCGGCGGTGGGATCGGTTGTACTCGGCCCGGGACGCTCGGCACGTCCTCGGGGGGCGACGACCGCGCACGGCGGCCGCCGCGGTCATCCTACTGACGCCTCGCCCTCGTCCTTCGGGGGGACCGGAACCTGGACGTCGGGCACCGGGCGACCGCCCGGCGCTGCCGTGCGCGGCTCGTCGGCGGCGGGCTGCGCGTCGGCGACGCCGGCCGCGATCCGGGCCTTCTGCGTCGCCGCGTAGACGTCCACGTACTCCTGGCCGGACAGGCTCATGATCGCGTACATGATCTCGTCCGTGACGGACCGCAGGATGAAGCGGTCGTTCTCCATGCCGCGGTAGCGGGAGAAGTCGAGCGGCTCCCCCACGACCATGCCGATCCGCATGATCTTGGGGATCGTGCGGCCGAGCGGCTGCGCGACGTTCGTGCCGACCATCGCGACCGGGACCACCGGCGCACCGGACTCCAGCGCGAGCCGCGCCACGCCCGTCTTGCCGCGGTACAGCCGCCCGTCGGGGCTGCGCGTGCCTTCGGGGTAGATGCCGAAGAGCTGGCCCTCCTCGAGCCGCCGCAGCCCGGTGCGCAGCGCCGCCTCCGACGCCTTGCCGCCGCCGCGGTCGACCGGGATGGTCCCCACGCCGCGCATGAAGCCGGCGGTCAGCCGCCCCTTGATCCCCCGGCCGGAGAAGTACTCCTGCTTGCCGATGAAGACGAGCTCGCGGTCGAGCATGAGCGGCAGGAAGAACGAGTCGATCACCGCGAGGTGGTTGCTCGCGAGGATCGCCGGCCCCTCGGCGGGCACGTTCTGCTCGCCCCGGATCCACGGTCGGTAGACCAGGTGCAGCAACGGACCCACGAAGACCCGCTTCATCAACCAGTAGAACAAGGGTTCACCTTCCTGCACCGTCGCCCGGCGCGCGCCACCGGTCGGCCGTCGACCGTCCGCGCGGACCGCCAGGACCGCTGCACCGACTCTAGAGTGCTCTCATGGCTGCTCGCTCCGACCGACCCGACGAGCGACCCGACGAGACCCCCGAGGACGTCCCCGCACCGGGCACGCCCGCGCCCGACGACGGGCCGGCCACGGACGGGGCCACCGGGTCCGCCGGGGAGCCCGACGAGGGCCGCGCCGAGGCGCTCGACGGCGCCCGACGCGTGGCCCGCGACGAGCCCGTCGCCGACGAGGACTGGGCGAGCATCGTGGCCCGGCTGGGCGACGTCGAGGCCGCCGCGGGCGCCGCGACCGCGGGCGGGCTGGACTTCCCCGTCGCGCCCGGCGTCGACTCGCCCTTCGACCGCCCGCGCGTGGTCCGCCCGGCGGGCGACCCGCTCGCCGCGGCGACCGGCCGCGACTGGGACGGCACGTCGCAGTACGACGACGCCGAGGGCGCGGTCGACGAGCAGGAGGCCTTCGTCCCGCCCGACCCCGGCCCCGTGCTCGGCGGCGACCCGCTGCTCACGATGGCGTGGTTCGCCGCCGCGGGCGTGCCGCTGCTGCTGCTCGTCGTGGTCGTCGCGTGGCGGGACGCCCCGGCGACGCTGGTGCAGGCCGCGTGCGTCGTGTTCGTCATCGGCGTCGCGGTGCTGGTCTGGCGCATGCCCCAGCGCCGCGACCACGGCGACGACGACGGCGCGGTCGTCTGACGCCCGGGCGGGCGCACGTCCGTACGCCGCACGTCCGTCCACCGCACGACCGGCCGGGCCGGTCACCGGCCTACAGCCGCGCGAGGTCCGCGGCGCCCACGATGCCCGCGTCGTTGCCCATCGACGCGACCACGAACGTCGCCTCCGGGCGGTGACCGCGCGCCGACAGCTGGTCGGCGAAGCCCTTGCGGGCGGGCTCGAGGACGAGGTCGCCGGCGGCGGCGACGCCCCCGCCGATCACGATCATCGCCGGGTCGAGCAGCGCCGCGACCGACGCCGCGCCCTCCCCGACCCACCGGCCCAGCTCCGCGAGCAGGTGCACCGCGAGCTCGTCGCCCTCCTGGGCGGCCTGCGTCACGTGCGGGCCGATGATCTTCTCCGCCGACCCGCCGGCGAGCTCGAGGATGCGCGCGGCGCGGTCCGGGTGCGCGACCGCGGCGGCCTGCGCGTCACGCACGAGGGCGCTGCCGGACGCGTACTGCTCCCAGCAGCCCTCGTGGCCGCAGCCGCAGTAGTGCCCTCCCGGCACGACGCGCATGTGGCCGACCTCCGCGGCCACGCCGGCGAAACCGCGCACGAGCTGGCCGTTGACCACGACGGCACCGCCCAGGCCCGTGCCCAGCGTGAGCGTCAGCATGTCGTCGACGTCCCGCGCGGCGCCGAACCGGAACTCGGCCCAGCCCGCGGCGTTCGCGTCGTTCTCCACGACGATCTCGACCGGGTCCTCGACGAGCGCTGCGATCTTGTCGCGCAGCGGGTACTCGCGCCACGCGATGTTCGGCGCGAACAGCACGCCCGAGCGGTCCGCCGCGACGAAGCCCGCGGCGGCCAGGCCGATCGCGGAGACCTTGTGGTCGACCGTCAGCTCGGCGTACGCGTCGGCGATCGCCGCGTCGATGCTCGCGACGTCGTCGGGCTCGGTGTCACGCCGCGTCTTCGCCAGGATCCGACCCTCGTCGTCGACCACACCGACGGCGATCTTCGTACCGCCGATGTCCACCCCGATGGCGTGCATGCGCTCGTGCTCCCGATGAGATCAAGTGGCTGACGGCCGCGGACCGGGTCCGCCGCCCCTCGTGTACACCCGGGCGTGCGGCCGGACTGCTCCGGTCCGCGCCCGGCGCGTCGCGTGCGGGACCCGACGTTGACGCCTCGGGTCCGGCGCCCCACGCTAGCGCCAACCCGGCCGCGCTCGTGCGCGAGTCCGTCCGGGCGACCACGTGAGGCTAGCGCGCGCCGGTGCAGCGGGACCTGGACGGACGTCCCGTATCCTCGTCGGACCCGTCGCCCCTCTGCCACTGGAGCCAGAATGGTCGAGTTCAGCACACCGTTGCTCGTCGAGGTCCCCCGCGACCGCAACCTCAACGACCTGTTCGCCGAACGGCTGGCGGCCGACCCCGACGGGGTGGTGGTCGAGCACAAGACCGAGCAGACCGACCCCTGGATCCCGATCACGACGCGCGAGCTCGACGCGGAGATCGTCGCCGTGGCGAAGGGCCTGGCCGCCAAGGGCGTCGCGCCGGGCGACCGGGTCGGCATCATGTCCCGCACCCGCTACGAGTGGACGCTGCTCGACTGGGCGGTCTGGGCGGCCGGCGCCGTGCCCGTGCCGATCTACGAGACCTCGTCCGCCGAGCAGGTCGCGTGGATCCTCACCGACGCCGCGGTCTCCGTGCTCGTCGTCGAGAGCGCCGCCCACGCCGCCACCGTCGACGAGGTCCGTGCGCAGACCTCCGACCTGCGCGAGGTCCTCGTCATCGACGACGGCGCCGTCGAGGCGCTCGTCGCCGCGGGTGCCGACGTCGCGGACGACGAGATCGCCCGCCGCCGCTCGCTCGCCGAGCTGTCGAGCGTCGCGACGATCATCTACACGTCCGGCACGACCGGGCGCCCCAAGGGCGTCGAGCTGACGCACGGCAACTTCTACGAGCTCACCGTCAACGCGGTCGAGGGGCTCAAGGAGGTCGTGTCCTACCCGGGCGCGCGCACGCTGCTGTTCCTGCCGCTCGCCCACGTGTTCGCGCGCTTCATCCACGTGCTGTGCATCCCCGCGGGCGCGGTGCTCGGCCACTCGTCGGACACCCGCACGCTGCTCGAGGACCTCGGCAGCTTCCGGCCGACGTTCGTGCTCGCGGTCCCCCGCGTGTTCGAGAAGGTCTACAACGGGGCCGAGCAGAAGGCCGCCGCCGCGGGCAAGGGCGCGATCTTCCAGCGCGCGGCCAAGACGGCGATCGTCTACTCCCGCGCGCTCGACACCCCGAAGGGCCCGAGCCCCTGGCTGCGCCTGCAGCACAAGGTCGCGGACGTCCTCGTCCTGCACAAGATCCGGGCGCTGCTCGGCGGCCAGACGCGCTGGGCGATCTCGGGCGGCGCGCCGCTCGGCGAGCGCCTCGGGCACTTCTACCGCGGCGTCGGGCTCAAGGTCCTCGAGGGCTACGGCCTGACCGAGACGACCGCCCCCGCGACCGTCAACCTGCCCGCACGCACGAAGATCGGCACCGTCGGGGTCCCGCTGCCCGGCACGTCGGTGCGCATCGCCGACGACGGCGAGGTCGAGGTCAAGGGCATCCAGGTGTTCCGCGGCTACCACGACAACGCGGAGGCGACCGCGGAGGCCATGGAGGACGGCTGGTTCCGCACCGGCGACCTCGGCTCCCTCGACGACGAGGGGTACCTGTCGATCACGGGCCGCAAGAAGGAGATCATCGTCACCGCCGGCGGCAAGAACGTCGCACCCGCGGTGCTCGAGGACCGCCTGCGCGGCCACCCGCTCATCAGCCAGGTCGTCGTCGTGGGCGACCAGCGCGCGTACATCGCGGCGCTCGTGACCCTCGACGTCGAGAGCCTGCCCGGGTGGCTGTCCGCGCACGGCAAGCCCGAGATGACGCCCGAGCAGGCCGCGCAGGACCCCGACGTGCTCGCGTCGATCGACAAGGCCGTCGCCCGCGCGAACAAGGCCGTCTCGCGCGCGGAGTCGATCCGCCGCTACCGGATCCTCGACACCGACCTCACGATCGCCAACGGCTACCTCACGCCGAAGCTCAGCGTGAAGCGGTCCGTGGTGCTCAAGGACTTCGCGGCGGACGTCGACGCGCTGTACGACCCGTCCTCCGGCGGGCACGGCGTGTCCTGACGGTACGCGGCTCCACCGACGGGCGGCGTCGGGGCGTCCCCGACCGCCCGCGCGTCCTGGCCGGCCCGGCGCCCCCGGGGCGGGAGGGGGCGGGCCCCCCCCCCCCCGCCCGTCCGTCGGCGGGGGTCCGCCCCCCCCCGCCATCCGCAGCGGCGGCAGGAGCCGCAGCTGCGACAGCGTGCCCAGCGCGCGCTGCTCCGCGTCGTCGAGCTCGAAGACGGGACGC
>Ga0182792_1000052_pt1 | contig 109588 bp, 80 predicted proteins | sample Passage237B_FD_130497 | JGI IMG/M metagenome (GOLD analysis project Ga0182792, IMG submission 130497) | Cellulose adapted compost microbial communities from Newby Island Compost Facility, Milpitas, CA, USA - Passage2 37B (version 2) (version 2) ...
CCCCCCCGCCCCCCCCCCGGCCCGCGCCCTGCCTTTGGCCGACGCCCCCGCCCTCCCCCCCGGCGTCTCCCCCGACCCCCCCGCGCGCCATGCAAAGATCCCCCTGCCGCTCCTCGCCTCGCTCCCCGCCGATCCCCTCGCCCGCGAAACGCTCCACACCCTCCTCTTCCGAGCTCTCGCTCCCGCCCCACTCGAACAATGAAAACCGTCCGTCACCTCCTCCTCGCCGCGCTCGCGCTCGCCGCGTCCGCGTTCCCCGCCTTCGCCCAAAATCCCGAAGCGCCCGTCGGTCCGCTGCCCGTCGCCGTCTTCGATTTCCAAGGCGCGGATCGCTCGCTCGAAAAGAAGGGCGCCGAGATCGGCGTCCTCCTCAACGCCCTCCTCTCCACCCAGCCCGACGTCTTCCTCGTCGAACGCCAGGAAGTCGAAAAGGTTCTCGGTGAACAGGAATTCGGCCTCTCCGGCACCGTCGCGCCCGACACCGCCGCGAAGGTCGGCTCGCTCATCGGCGCCAAGGTGCTCGTCACCGGCCGCGTCTTCGAAAGCGGCGGCAAGGGCTACCTCGTCGCCAAGGTCATGGGCACTGAGACCGGCCGCGTTTTCGGCGAAATGGCGACCACGCCCGACCTCGCCCAGCTCGACGGCCCCGTCACGCAACTCGCCGAGAAGATCGCCGCCACCATCGCGAAACAATCCGCCGCCCTCGTCGCCAAGATCGAGCCGCCCGAGGCCCGCGTCGAGCGCCTGAAGAAACTTGTATCCGGCAAAAAACTACCCGCCGTGTTCGTCCGCATTCCCGAGCAACACCTCGCCCGCCCGGTGATTGACCCCGCCGCGCAGACCGAGCTCATGAAGACGCTCGCCGAGGTCGGCTTCGAGGTCGTCGACGCCGCCGGCGCCTCGGGCCGCACCGACGTCGCCACCATCTCCGGCGAGGCCTTTAGCGAATTCGGTCTGCGCCGCGGCAACCTCGTCTCCTGCCGCGCCCGCGTCGAGGTGACCCTGAAGGACGCGAACGGAAAACTCCTCCTCGTTGACCGACAGATGGACGTCGCGGTCGACATCGCCGAACACGTCGCCGGCAAGAAGGCCCTCGAGGCCGCCGCCCTGAAGCTCGCCGACCGCCTCGTCCCCGCGCTCGCCCGCTAAACTTTCCTCCATGAAACACAACCTGATCCCCTCCCTCATCATCGCCATCGCCATCGTCTTCGTTGGCACGCAGTTCAAACGCACCTCGCCGGTCAAAACCTTCCTCACCGATCTCGAAGCCGCCGTTCAGGTCAAAGACGCCGACGGCAAGACCAGCCTCAACCGCATCTTCGAAGGTCTCTCCTCGACCGCCGCGGCCAGCCTTCAGCAAGGCTTCTCCGCCGGCCAGAACGAGAAGGACAAGGCCGAGCTCGCCGTGCGCGAAAAGCTCCTGGTCAAGGATGTCAAAATCGTCGACGGCTCGCAGAAAAACCAGGAACGCGTCATCGGCCTCGTGCGCAACGAATCCGACAAGACCGTGACCAACGTCCGCTTCAACACCCGCTTCAAGGACGCCTCCGGCTCGCTCATCGACGTCAACGCCACCTTTACCCAGCTCCAGGGCACGCTCAAACCGGGCGACGAACTCGGCTTCGAGATCCGTCGCGACCTTGGCAACTTCCGTGAGGACGAGTCCGTCCTCGCCTCCCGCAAGGCCGCCTCGGCCGAGGTCTCCATCGTCGACCTGCGCATCGTCGACTGAGCCGCTCTTCTCCGTCTCGCATGCGCCTTCTCCGCTTCGTGTTGCTCTTTGCGGGACTTCCCCCGGCGTGGTCGGCACCGCGCGTCGCCCTCCACGTCGAGGCGCCCGCCGACGCCGCCGCGTGGCAGGCCGCGCTCACCGCGGAGTTCACCCGCCTCGCGCCCGACGCCGAACTCGTCGAGCGCGCCGAGCTCGCCCGCCTCTGGCGCGAACGCGAGCAAACCGCGACCGGAGACGCCGCATTCGCCACGCCCGCGCCGCTCGGCGTGGATCGCTACCTGAACTTCCGTCGTGTCGCCGACGCGCGATGGATCGTCGAACACGTCGACGCCGCGCAGGGTCGCGCCCTTGGCGCATTCGCCGTCGACGCCGCCGACATCGACGCGTCCGCCCGTCTCGCCGAGGCCGCCGCACGCCTGCTCGCCGCGCCGGCGCCGACCGATCCCGGCGTCGCCGCCCCGCGCATCGCCGTGGTGGAATCCGTCGACGTCGCCGGCGACGCCGCGCTCTTCACCCTCGCCGCCCGCCTCCGCGCCGCGCTCGCCGACGAAGGTCTCGTCGTGCTCGACCGCGCGCTCACCCAGGAACTCGCCGTCGAACAAAACGACGCCGCCCGCGGCTTCCGCGCCGACGGTCCCGACTCGGTCAAGCTTCTCGGCCTCGACGCCTACCTCGAGCTCTCGCCCGGCTCCGTCCGCCTCGTTCGCGTGCGCGACGGCGTCGTTCTCGGCGTCCGTCCTCGCACGACATCGGCCTCCTCCCCACCCGACGAGGTCAACGCGATCCAAGCCTGGGCGCTGCCCCTCCTGAATCGTCCCGCGTCCTCGGTCACCGACTACCTGCCCCAGGTCGAGGTGGAGGCGCTCGAACCGTTTTATCGCGGACTCGCGCATCACGACGCCGGACGTTTTCCCGAGGCGGTCGCCGAGTTCACCCGCGCCTACGAACTGAACGGCCGCTTCCGCGAGGCCTACGAGTGGAGCGCGCGTTGCCATGATGCGCTCGGCCTCGGCGAGGTCGCCGACGCCATCCGCCGTTTCCTCGACACGGAGTTTCTGGAAAACATCGTCGCGCCGACCGGTCGTGTCGCGCCGGTGGACGGCGTCGCGTTTCTCGGCGTCGGCGGCCCCGCGCTCGCTCCGGCCATGCGCGACGCGCTCTCCGCCGCGGTCGCCTCGCGACTCGCCCGTCGCGCGGAACTGGGACTCCGTCTGCCCGAAGCCCTGTCCCGACTGCGCGCGGAGTTCGACTGGTCGCGTCTCGGCGAGGCGCCCGTCCTCGCGCCGCGCGAGCCGGCGCTGTTCACCCGTCGCGTCCTCGTCGCCGAAGCCTCGCCCCACGACGACGGGCTTCTCGTCGAGTTCACCCTGCGCGATTCGCTCGGCTTGCGTCCGCCGGAGAAAAAAAGCCTCCGGCTGCCCCTCGATCCCGCGCTGCGCGCCGGAGCCCTCGAGCGTTTCTTCGCGACCTGGCCTCCCGCCAGGGAGTCCGCCCCGCCGTCCGACGCCGCCTCCTCCTCGACGACCGTCGAAAACATCCGGACGAAACCCGCCGAACTCGCCGGGCGAATCGCCGCCACCGCCTCGGAATCCGCCGCCGACGCCGACCGGCTCCGCCTCCTCCTCGCCGATCCCGCGCACCCGCTCGCCGTCGTCCGCCGATCCGCCACGGCCGACGAACCGCTCGCCAGTTTCCTCGAACACGGTCGACGCGAGGCCGCGATCCGCCGGCTCCCGCCCGATTCGACCGCCCGCCGCTGGCTCGAACTGCTCCGTCCCTTCGAACACCTCGATCCGCTGGGGCCCGGCCCGCTCTACTCCGGCGGAAAGATCGACGCACGCGCGGAGCTCGTTCGCATCGCCGCCCAACCCCACGACGGCCCCGGAATCGTCGCGCGTTATCACCTGCTGTTCCTCGACCAGGCTCGGCGCCCCCCGGCGGAGATCGCGCGGGAGGCCGAGGCGCTGCGCTCCGCCTTGCGCGCTCCGCCCGATCGGCTCCTCGACTGCGCCTCCGACTTCGACGTGTGTCTCGCCGGCCTCGCGCGCCTCGCGCGGCTGGCTTTTTCACCGCGACCGGAGGACCTGCTCGAACTGGAGAAATTCGACGCCCCCACCGATCCTCCCGTCTTCCGATTCACCCCCGACGGCCGCCTCGCCTGTTCGGTCACGGCCTACGCCATCACCCGCCGCAGCTTCGGCGGACTCGATCCGGAAGAAGCCGCCGCCAACGCCCGCGCGCTCCTCGCGATCAACGGCCGCCCCAGCGCCCGGAATTCGTTCACCCGCGAACTTCTCGCCACGCATCCCCGCGCCCCCGCCCTCGCGCAGTTTGTCGCCCTCCTGCTCAGCCGGACTCTCCGTGGCAACGCGATGCCCTCCTCCCTCTCGGACGACTGGGCCGCGCGCCGCGAACTCGCCCGGGCCGGATACGACTACGTCCTCGATTACTCCGAGCACACCTTCACCGGCTCGGGCGATCCCTTCGCGCTCACCAACGCCAATCTCCTCGCCGCCGCCTTGCTCGGCTCGCTCGGACATCATCGGATGCGCGAGTGGCTGCCCGACGACGCGCATCGTCTCGCGCATGCCCGCCTGGCCGCAGCGGAGCGGGCCGCCCGCCTCCGCCTGTCTTTTCCTCGCCTCGTGAACCCCAACGCCCTGCACGTGCCCGACCTCACGCCGGAAGCGGTGCGCCGCGTGTTCGACGACGATCTGCGGCCCTCGGGCGTTTGGATCGGCTCCGCCGGGCCGATTCGCGATCGACTGCTCGCGCGCGAAAACGGATTCCTCGATCCGCAAAAGTCTTCTCTTCGCAATTCCTGGTGGTGGATGGCCGAACGCTGGGAAGCCGACGATGCCTTCACCGCATCGGAACGCGCCGCGCTGCTCGCGCGCCCGCTTGACGCGATTCTGGCCTCGTTCTCCGCCGATGCCGACGACACCGCGCTGCGCCGGCATTTTCATCTCGGTTTGATGCTCTTTTACGGCCGGCGCGATGCGGACGCCGAACGCGTTCTCGAGTTGCTCGCCCGACTTCCCGTCGACGCCTCCGCGTCCCGCGCCCGGCTCGCCCTCGTCGGCAACGCCCGCCTGCGCCTCGCGCAGATCCGGCAAAACGCCGGCCGCCTCCCCGAGGCCTTCGCCACCGCGCGCCGCGGCCTCGCCCTCGCCGCCGACAACAACCTCCCCCTCTTCACGCGGATTGGCTCCTCCAAAAACCAGGAGGGAACGCTCGCCGCCTCGCTCATCCGCCTTCTCACCGAACTGCGCCACGACCCCGACTCCGCACGGCTGCCGCCCGGCGTGGATTTCGTCCGGGTGCCCACCCGCAACGCGGACAACCCGCTGCTCACGGTGTATTACCGCACGCCGCCTCCTTCGATGAACTCGCCGGCCCCCGCACCTCCGCCACGCGTGCTCGTGTTGTCGCCCGTCCACAACCTTGATCCCCTGGAAACGCTCTCCACACCCGGCCCTTGGACCGATTTCGCCGACGCCCATGGGCTGGTGCTCGTCTCGCCGCGCTTCCACATCTCCTACGGCGTCGATCGGCTCGACCACGCCTTCACCCATCCTCGTTTCGCCTCGGCGTGGTCGGGCGAGGCGCTGCTCCAGGCGCTCGACGAGATATCCCGCCGCACCCCGACCGACGCCTCCCGCGTGTTCGTCTGCGGCCACGCCAGCGGCTCCGGTTTCGCCTCGCATTTCACCGCATGGCGACCCGATCGGGTCGCCGCCCTCGCGCTCGCCAAGGGCAACTGGGGACTCGCGCAGCAACCTCTCCCCGGCCACGCCCCGCTGTCCGCACAGACACGGGTGCCCGTCTGGATCGGAGCGAACCCGTGGGACAATCACGACGTGCCCGAAAACCAGCCGAGGCACGCCTACGTGCTCGATTACGCCGCGCGCCTGCGCGACGCCGGCGCACAGGTGATCGTCGAGAACTTCCCCGCCCCCACCAGCGCGCCCACCGAGGACATGCAGAACGCCGCCCGCGCGTTCCTCGCCCGACAACTTTCCCGCTCCCCGTGAAATTCCCATCCCGCCTCCTCGCCCTCTTCCTCGTCGCCCTCTCCTCGCTCGTCGCCGCCTCGGAGAATCCGATCGCCGACGCCCCCGCGCCGACACCCGGCGCGAAGTTTGCCGTCCGCTTCCCCGAACTCGGACCGATGCACGACGCCCGGCCGGCGGCCTGCGGCGTGAGCGTGCCGAAAACCTACGACCCCGCGCGACCTGTCCCCTTGTTCGTCTGGTTCGGCGGCGGCAAGGGCACCCACGACCCCGCCGGCACGCGCGACCTCGTCGACTTCGACCGCTTCCTCGTCGTCGCCCTTCCCTACCCCGATGGCCGCCTCCCGCGCCTCGCGGCCAAGGACGAAAAGACCATCGACGCGCACTGGGCCTACCAACGCGTCATGCTGGAGCGGATACAAAAGATCTTCCCCAACATCGACCCCGCCCTTCGTGTCGTGGCCGGCACAAGCAGCGGCGGGCACCACATCGCCTACGGCCTGGACCGGGGTTGGGAGGGATTCGCCGACTACTTCACGCACTTTGTCGTGCACGAAGGCGGCGCGAAGCCGCTCACCCACCGTTTCCCCGGGGCGAAGGACAAGCGCATGCTCGTCGTCTACGGCGAGGAGAGCGAGTCCCTCACCTGGCGCACCTGGTTCAACTGGCAGGTCGAACGCTCCGGCGCCCGCGCCGACATCATCGGCGTCCCCGGCGCCGGCCACGGCCTCAACACCGACGCCCGCCGCGTCATCCGCGACTGGACCGACGCGCTGATCTCTCCCGCCTCGGTCCATTGATCATGCCGCTCATCCTTCATCTGCGGCGCATATTTTACCTGATCGCGTTCGCCATCGTCGCGCACGGCGTCGCCTCACGGGCGGAAGCCGCCATCCCGCGCATCGCGCTCGCACCTGTCACTCTGCATGAACCCGACACGATCGACGGTTCACAGATCGTGGAAGGTGCCGCGCTCGCCGACATCGTTCAACTCACGCTTCAGGCCGACGCCGACTCATCCGCACGCGACTTCGTCGAACGCCTCGCGATCGACACGCTGCTCCGCGAACAGAATCTCTCCCTCTCCGAAGCCGCGGCGGAGACCGGCACCGTGCGTGTCGGCCGCCTGCTCCACGCGGACTGGATCCTCCGCCTCCGCTTCCACGCCGACACCCCCGCTCATCCTCGCCTCGTGGCCGAGGTGATCGACTCTCTCCGCGCCGACCTGCTGGTTCGCGTCGAATCGCCGCTCCCGCAGCCCCCCACCGCGCGTTCACTCGAGCAACCGTCCGAATCCCTCGCCCGTCTTGCTTCCACCACCGCGGCTCGCGCGCTCTCGGCCGCGGGCGCTCGCGTCACGCTGCTCGCCAACCGCACCACACTCGCGCCGCTGGTGCTCATTAATCGTAGTGGCACCGATCGTGTCGCACCACTCGCCGGTCACTTCCGAGAAGCTCTTCGCAAGGATCATCCCGCCACCCACGCCCTCGGTTTTGCCGCGCCCGACGAATCCTTTGCCGAGTCCGCCCTCTTCCTGGCCGGCCTCACCGACCTCGAGCCGAAGCGCTGGGCGACCGTCGCCGACGCCTACCTTTGGGGTGAGTTCGCCGAAGACGATGACTACACCGGTCCCGTTGCCGACACCCCCGTCTCACTCACGCTCCATCTCTGGCGCGAAGGCGACGTCCCTGCCGTTCTCGAATTCACCGGCACGCTCGGTGCACTCGACGAACTCGCCCATCGCGCGGCGGCCGCCGCTCTCGATGCAGCCGCGGGCGCAAACCTCGTCCCAACTCCCGAGGCGCGTCACGCCGCCGCCACCCGCCTCATCTCCGTCGCCGATCCGCTCACCGACGCTCCTCGCACCCGGCACCTCATCGACGCGGAAACTCCACTCGCCCGCCGCGCCCGTGAGAGTCGTTGCGTCCAACTTCTCGGTCTCGCGTCATTTTTTAATCCAGCGGACATCGCCCTGCGCGAACGCTACCTCGCCCTCCGCTGCACGTTCGCGCCACATCATCCCGCTCGCGCCCGCTGGGCCGACGACTGGTGGCGGCACGTCGAACAACATCTTCTCAAACCCGACGGCACCCCGGACCTCGCGCTCCTCTCCCGAGCCATCAACTCGCCCTACCTCGACTATGGTCGCCCCGGCTTCGCCGCGCGCACCGCCCGCTTTGGCTCGTTCCTGAAAAAACACCCGCCCGCCGAGCCCATCGTCCGCAAACTCTGGTCACGCTTTCTCGCCGCCGCGCAAACCTCGCCCGACGACCCCGGTCTGCGCCCGGCCCTCGAAAGCCTTTGGCCGCTGATCCGGCGCGCACATCCCGACGTCACCGATTTTTCCGTCCGGGCCTCCATGCAAGAGCGCGGAATTTTCGCACGCATCTATCGCGACGATCCCGCGCGGCTCCGCGCACTGCTCACCGACCGGCTCTTCCCCCTCGACCTCAGTCCGCTGCCCGCGACCGATCCCGCCGCTTCGCCTGCTCGCCAAGCCGGCACTCCGCCCCCCGCTCCCCTGTCAAGAAGACCTGCCTTCGATCCCGCGAACCCCTTCCTCGCGTTCCAAGAAAGCACGCCCGATACTTTGCTCTCTCTCGCCCGCGAAGGTCCGCTCGCGAAGTTGCCGCAACTCTCCGCGCCCGTTCGCAAGCTGCCGCTTTGGGCACTCGATCAGACTCGTCCTTCGCGAGATCACTTTCCATCGCTTCCGGCCACCGCCCACATCGGCGACTTCACCACCGACGGCCGACACCTCTGGCTCTCACTCGTCCCGCCCTCGCTGAACGATTCCGTCTGGAGACACCATCGCGCCGCCCGCGTCGACCTCGACACCCGATTGCTCTCCTGGCCTCCCCTCCTCGCCGACAGCCCCGCGTCCATTTCCTCCCTGTGGCTGGAGAACCCCGACGAAATCTGGGCCGCCACCCGCGGCGGAGGGCTGCGCATCTTGCGCCACGATCACACCGCTCCGCTTGTGCTCGATTCCTCCCACGGCCTCCCGCGCGATGATGTTTTTCAACTCCGTCGCGGTCACGACGCCGTCTTCCTCGCCGTCGCCCGCGACACCGACGCAAATCCCGCTACCCGCACCGCCACCGCCGTCGATCTTCACGACCATCGCGTCACCCGGCGCTCCGCCGACGCCGGCCCCGAGCTTGCCGATCTGCCCGCGTCCGCACGCGCGGCCATCGCCTCCTTCACCGACGACATCCCGCAACACGTTCTGCTTCCCGACGCACCGGCCGTCGCCTCGTTTTCCGCGGACGCCCCCGTCCTTCCTCCCGGCTATGAACGCATGCCTCCCGCGCTCCGTGCCCGCTTTTCTCCCGTCCGAGCCGGCGGCACCGGCCTCCCCTCCGATCCCGCCAAGCCCCACCTGGCCATTCTCACCGGACCACGCGATGGCTACTGGGTCGCCAGCAACCGTTCCGTCATCTGGGCCTCCGGTTCGCGTCGCCATCCGCTCGTCCACTGGCTGAGCGGCAAGATCGGCGCCCTCGCCGACGATGGCCGACGCCTCCTCGTGCGCGTTCACGCCGATTCGCAGGCGGATCTCTTCATCCGGGATGATTCGCCGCCCGATCCCGCCGTTGATCGTGTATTCGTTTACGACTACACGGAAGGCCGCTGGCTCGGTTGGCTCCCGCTCCCAGCCAATGGCTTTCTCCAAGCCGCCGGCGGCCGCCTGCTGATCGCGCTCAGTCCGCATTCGCCGCTCACGGTGCTCGACACCTCCGCTCTACACGAAGCCTCGCCGGCCGACAAATCATCCGCCGCCCCGGCTCAAAGCGCTCCCGCAAACCGCGCGGATCGCGACCTCGCCAAGACGAAGATCCGCCAACGCGATCGAGTTTTCCATGTGCTCAACAATCCGCCCGCCGATTTGGATACCCTCTCCGCCGAGATCGCCGCGGGGCTCGACCCCTTGTCGGCGGAATATGGACCGCAGCCCCTCATCCTGGTCTCCCTTGGGAAAAAAGACTTTCCCGCCGTCGCGCTTTTTCTCCGAAACGCTCGCGCGGAGCATCTCCAGACCGAGGTAAACAACCTGCCGCTCGGTCTCCATCTGCTCCGCGGCGCGCTCGAAGCCCGACGCCTCGATCTCGCCCGTCGGATCCTCGATCTCGGATACCGCCCCGTGCGGCCCAAGAACCCCCACCACAGCATCGACACCATCGGTTGGCTCGCCGTCCGCTCCGGCGACGTGGCGCTCGTCTCCCGCCTGCACGACCTGGGCTTTCCCCTTGAAACCTCGATCGAACAACATGCGCTGCGCGAGGCCGTCGCCCAACGCAATCTCCCCCTCCTGCGCTTTCTACTCGACACCCCGCGCGGCGACGGCCACCCGCGCGACCCGGACGACTCCAGCGGCAACGGCCTGACACCGCTCTTCGCGGCGACCGATCTCGGATGGGCCGAAGGCGTGCGCGCACTCCTCGACGCCGGCGCGCGCAACTTCCACGGTGACCACGCCACCGGACGCTCCCTCCAAGATGCCGCCGCTCCCTGGCCAGAGATCGGCCGCCTGCTGTCCGTCTCAAGGTCGCCCGTCCCGCGCTGATTCCCACACGCCTTTCCCGCCGCCTTCGCCGGCCGGCGGGCCGTGCCGCCGCCGGCCTTTGTAGTTGAAAAACAGCTACACCGGACTCACGGGGCGGCGGGCGCCGGATTGAGCTGGGCCGGATCGATCACGGCGAGCTGGATCTCGTCGATGTCGAAGGTGCCCGAGTAGGTCCGGAACAGCGACGGCATGATCTCGAACGCGACCGCGCCTTCGGGCACGGCGAAGCGGACCTTCCGCTCGATCCAGCCGTCGGTGTCCTTGCGGAAGCTGATCGGCCGGGCGCCTTTCACCTTCACGCCCGCGGCGTTCTTGAAATCCGTCATCACGCGCGCGTCGAACCACGGCTGCGGGCCGCACTTCAGACCGATCACGCGCGCGCGCAGGCTGAGCTCCACCGCCTTCACCCCGGAGGGGATGTTCACGATACGATAGACGAGCACGAGTTCGCCCGGCGCGGTGGCGTTGATCCGCAGGAAACGTTTTCCGTCCTCGATCTCCCACGAGCTGGAACCCGCCTTGGGACGGCTCCAATGATCGGGCCAGTGGGCCTCCACGGTCGAGACCTCGAAATCGCCGTTGGAAAGCAACGGGGTGCCGGGCTCGATTTCGGTCGCCGACACCGTCTGGGCCGCGAAAACCCCGAGGAGAAACGGAACCAGACGCCGCAACACGACCGGCGAAAACAGCGAGGAACAAAGGAAGCGGGGGTAGGGTTTCATAGGCTTGCAGGAAAAGACACGCCGACGGCGTCGACCGGAAAGAGGGAACCCGGCCGCGGGAGGGATGAAAAGGGGCGAGCTTGAGCCTCAGCGGCCCGCGCTCTGCTGGAGGAGCGACGCGGAATCCAGCGCCTCGGGCTCCGGGGAGCCGCGGGATTCCACGTGAAATTCAAGCGAGGGCAGACGCGCGCGGAACGCGTCGTCGAGCACCGAGAGTCCGCCGCAGGTGCCGCGCACGATCAGCCGCGAGGTCGGGCAGCCGGGCGACTGCGACACCTGGCCCCGGGCGAGGGCGAGGGCGTTGTTGATCAGCCACTCGCTGATGTCGTCGAAGTTCTGCGCGATGGTGCTCAGCGGCGGATCGCTGAAGGCGCTCGCCTCGGTGTTGTTGAAACCGACGATGCGGAAATCGCGCGGCGCGCTCAGGCCGCGCTTGTGCATCGCGGTCATGAACCGCAGCGCGTGCTCGTCGTCGTAGCTGATGATCGCGAGGTCGCCGATGTGGTTTTTCCAGCGGTCGGCCAGCAGATCCATGCTCTGCGCGCCGGGCTGCACGAGGCCGCAGATGCTGGCCATCCCGTCGCGCGAGACGCGGCAGGCGTAGGCGCTGAGCGCCTTCTGCAGGATCGTGTCCGTCGCGGAGTCCGGGCCGAGGAACGCGATGTTCGAGATGCCGAGCGCCTGGAAATACGAGCAAAGCGCGTCGGTGCCGCGCTGCGTGGCGCTGCCGAAGCGCGACGGCTCCATGAAGCAGTGCCGCTCGAGGCCGGGGATCGCCATCGGCAAACACGCGGGGAGCGGGCTGCGTTGCACGAACTCCCGCACCGCATCCACCTCGTCGTAGGGAAACCACGGCAGCACCAGCGCGACGCAGCCCTCGTTGGCCAGACGCTTCGCTTGGGTGAGCGCCTCCTGACCGAAGTTGGAAACCCAGCTCGAGCGCAGGTCCACGGCCTTGTCGAGACCCGCGTGGGCCACGGCCTGCAACACCCGGTAGGCGTAGGCGTCGCTGTTGCGATACACGAGCACGCCGAGTCGCGGCTCCGACGAATCACGCCCCTGGGATCGAACCGGGGCGGCGTGCCGGGCCACAAACGTGCCGCTGCCGATGCGCCGCACCACCGTGCCGTCGTCGACGAGCGCCTTCAGCGCACGCCGCACCGTGAGAAAATTGCAGTCGAACGACATCGCCAGACTGCGCTCCGCGGGGAGTCGCGCGCCTACCGGCAGCGTCTGGGCCAGTTGGCGGATCTTTGCCTCGACTTGCTGGTGTTTGAACGGGGTGGCTTCCACGGGACGGGGTATCAGAGGGGGAGAAACTGAACGGAGCAAAGCACACAACGGCTTCATTGCAATCACAATTATAGCAGTTAATTCCGCTTCGATTTATAGTAAAGCATGACCACATTACTCAATAATAACAAATAAATTAAAACACTATAGCAGACAGGAAAATCCTCCTAAATCACTTCAAGGCACCGGGCCGGAAAGCACACATAAACAAAGTGCTTGAATAGTGTTCTGCGGTCACTCAATCTCTCGCCGCTGACTCCCACTCGGCACCCCATCCCCCACCCCTCATGTCTGTTCGTTCCCCCGCAGCTCCATGTCACCAGGGAGAGCGTCACGTCCCCCCGCCCCGGGGGTTCACGTTGATCGAGCTCCTCACCGTCATCGCGATCATCGGCATCCTCGCCATGATCCTCGTCCCCGTCGTCGGGCGGGCGCGCGAATCCGCCAAAAACGCCCGCTGCATCTCCAACCTCCGCCAGGTCGGCATCGCCATCCAGAACTACAGCGGCGAAAATCGGGGACTGCTTCCCCCGTCCGGGTTCTTCGGCATCAACCCCTACTACAACCGGGACGCGCGCAACTTTCAGCACTTCCTGCTGCCGTATCTCGCCATCAAGCGGTCCTCCTCATGGAGCACCACGGAAGGTTTGGCCTACTCCGCCGTCTTCGACTGCCCGAGCTACAAGGGCGCGTTCAACGGCAAAGCCTATACCCTTCAGCAAAAGTTCAATCTGCCGGACGGCACCGAAGTGCGGCCGTGGGGCTTCGTCCAGGACACCAACGGCAACAACATCAATCCGAAGCCCCGGCGGCTCTCCGAAATGCCTCCCAACGAGTGGGCGATTCGCGACCTCGACGCCACCGTCAACGGCGTGGCCGTCACCGCACATCCCAACGCCCGCAACACCCTCTTCTTCGACTGGCACGTCGCGAAAGTGCCCGTGAACGGCTGAAGGCCGCCGCACGCCCCGATACCCGCCACGACAAATCACCCTCCACTCCACACTAACCCGATCCCCATGAACAACCCCACCGCCCCCCTTCGGCATCAATCTCGTTTGGCCGCCCGTCTTCTTGGTCTGATGGCGCTCGCCACCCCGTTTTCCGTCTTTGCCCAGCCGACCACCGGTTTCAATCAGACCGCAGCAGGCCCCTTCGACTACAACGACGCAGCCAACTGGGTCGACGGCACCATCAACGGCGCCTGGGATTCCGCGCTCACCATCACCGCCGCGCAGACCGTCACTTTTGCCTCCGACACCACCCTCGAAACCGGTCTGAACATCGGCTACACCGGCAACTTTGACCTCACCTTCCGCTCCGATGGCGGCACTCCACGGACGCTGACCCTTGAAGGCGACGTGGTGATCAATCCAACGAGCAACCGCACGATCACTTTCGGCAGCGCCACCGCCAATGACGCCCTAAACATCGACCTGGGCGGCGACCGCGTCTTCACCATCGGCACCAACAAGGCACTGAACATTTTCAACACCGTATCCGGCGGCGACTTCACCGTGACCGGAACAATCTCTTCCGCCGTAGGCGGCACCTTCAGATTGAGTCGGGCCAACGCCAACGCCGCCACGTCCAACATCACCGTCGCCAACAACGCGACCCTCCAGATCGACAACAGCACCAACGGCAACCTCGGCACGACGCGCGCGGCCAGCGTGACTCTGGTGTCCGGCGGCAAACTCTCCGTTCGCGGCAACAACAACACCAACACGGAGGAAACCATCACAGGAGCCTTGACCGTCGATGGAGGCGGCGCCCGCCTCAAATCAAGCAGCAACTCTTATCACAATGTGACGGTGGACGCTGGCTCCGCCCACACGCTGCTGACCATCGGCAGCCTTGAACGCGTCAACAAAGGAACGCTGTTGGTTCGCGGCGACAATCTCGGCGTCAACGCCATATCCGCGGCCGCGGCCGGCAGCAGTAACATCCAAATCACCGGCACTGCTCCGACGCTTGTCGGCGGAGGCGGCGCGGCCGGATCGACGACCATCAGCATCGTCCCCTGGCTCGTAGGCGGAACGACAGTCAGCGACTCCGGAACAACGTTTGTCACCTACACCGAGTCCAACGGCCTTCGTCCTTTGGATTACAGCGAATTCGCCTCGGGCTTTGGTGGCAGCGCCACCGACAACGTTCGCATCACCGCGACCACCGACACCGCCATCGTCGGGGATGCCACGGTGAACTCGTTGATCTTGGCCGGGCAAGGAGGCTCGGTTTCCGGTGAGGGCACGCTCACCGTGACGAGCGGTGCCATCCTGATGACCCGCACCACGGGCGCGTCCAGCAACCTTAACGTGAACATCAATTTCGGCACGGCCGAAGGCATCATCGGTTACGCGCGCGGCGACGTCATCAATGGCGCCATATCCGGCAGCGGCGGCCTTACCCTTCACGGCAATCGCAACGATGAGGTGATGCAATTTTTGAACGGAAACAGCACCTACACCGGAGACACCGCGATTCTCGCGAACGCCCAGGTGATCACGGGATTCCTTCCCCATGGCGATCGCACCGGCGATGTCTACGTCTACGGCAATCTGCAACTGCACACCGGCGGCTACAACGGCACCATCAACGGTCTTTTCGGCAACGGCACGGTCGCCTACGGCAACTCGAGCGCCTCCTCGATCAGCATCGGCGACAACGACGCGACAAGCACCTTCACCGGCACCATCAGCGGTAACAACAATCTGGCCGTTAGCAAAATCGGTGCCGGCACGCTCACCCTCGTTGGCGCCCATACATGGGGACGAAGCACCAGCATCCTCGGCGGCACTCTCGAAGTCACCCAACTCGCCAATGGAGGAGTGGCCAGCGGCATCGGGTCCGGAAGCAGCACCGCATCCAACCTGGTCATCAACGGCGGCACCCTCAAATACACCGGCGACGCCACCAGCACCGACCGTCTCTTCCAGGTCGGCCAGACCACCAACGGCGGCACCGCCACGATCGACGCCTCCGGCACCGGCGCGGTGAACTTCACCAACACCGGCTCCTTGACCTACGGCACCGTCGGCACCACCGGCTCGGCCCAGACGCGCACGCTGATCCTCACCGGCACCAACACCGACTCGAACACGCTCTCCGCCATCATCGGCAACAACGGCAACGCCACCAACGGCAACTCCGCCGTGAGCGTGGTAAAAGACGGCACCGGCACCTGGGTCCTCGCCGGCGCCAACACCTACACCGGCACCACCACCATCAACGCCGGCACCTTGGCCCTCGGCGCCTCGGAGCGCATCGCCAACTCCAGCAACCTGATCCTCGCCGGCGGCACCTTCGACACCCGCGGCTTCAGCGAAACCCTCGGCACGCTCACCGTCACCGGCAACGCCATCATCGATCTCGGCGACGGCGCCTCCTCGCTCGTCTTCGACGCCAGCAACGCCGTCTCCTGGGCCGACTCGGTCAGCCTGAGCTTCGTCAACTACACCGATGGTCTCGACAGCATCCGCTTCGGCTTCGACGCCAACGGCCTCTCGGAATCCCAGCTGCTGAAAATCACAATCAATGGCTTCGCCGCCTCGATCAACGACGCCGGCTTCCTCGCCATCGCCTCCAACATCCCCGAGCCCTCCGCCTTCGCCGCCCTCGCCGGCCTCGGCGCGCTCGGGGCCGCCGCCCTGCGCCGTCGCCGCCGCTCTGACGCCTGACCCCGCCCGCCAGGCGGCCGCGGCCCATGCCTCCGGCCGCCTGGCGCCTCCCTCCTCCGCAAGCCTCGCTCCGCCGTCCGCACCCGGACGGCGGACTTCGCGTTAGCCGCCCCCCCCTTTTCCCGCCGCAAAGCCCCCATGTCGTTACCGCTCTCCCATCCCCTCCGCCGCCCGCCGCTCCTGCTCCTCGCCGGCCTCCTCGCCCTCGCCCCCGTCGCGGCCGCCGCGCAGACGCCACCGACGCCGTTGCTCAAAAACTCCTCGATGGAGCAGGATACCGACGGCGACAACTGGCCCGACGGATGGACCCCGGTCAAAGCCGGCGGCTCCTGGGAAAACGAGGAGGGCAACCGCTTCATCCGCCTCACCAGCACCAAGCCCGGCACGACCGTGATGCTCTACCAGGAGGTCCCGATCCCCGCCGGCGTCGAGGCCCTCGAGCTCTCCTGGCGCTGGCGCATCTCCGACCTCAAGCCCGGCAACAAGGCCTGGTTCGACGCCCGCGTCATGCTCGAGCTGGCCGACTCCAACCGCAAGAAGGTCGCCACCCCCTCGCCCGTCTACTCGCGCAAAAACACCGACGGCTGGGTCGAACGCACCACCCGCTTCCTCGTCCCCGAGGGCGCGCGCTACCTCAAGCTGATGCCCTCGCTCTTCCAGGTGCAGGCCGGCGTCCTCGACATCGACGACATCACGCTCCGCCCCACCGATCCCGCGCCCATCGCCGCCGCCAAGGCCGAAGCCGCCGCCGCCAAGGCGGCCAAGGCCGCCGAGGCCGCCGCCGCCCGCCAGGCCAAGGCCGCCAAGATTCTCGCCGAGACCGGCACCCTCCTCCCCAACGGCGACTTCGAGACGCCCGGCAAGGGCGGCAACTGGCCCGCCGGCTGGCCCAACCTCAAGAGCAACGGTAGTTGGGAAACGGATACCGACGGCAACCGCTTCCTCCGCATGCGCGTCACCGAGCCCGGCAAGACCGTCCTCGCCTACCGCTCCATCCCCCTCCCCCCCGGCGTCGAGGCCCTCGAGCTCTCCTGGCGCTGGCGCATCTCCGACCTCAAGCCCGGCAAGATGCCCTGGTTCGACGCCCGCATCATGATGGACGTCAAAAACGTCGCGAACGAGAAGCTGAAGCCCCAGCCCTCCGCCCCCTACAGCCGCCGCAACAGCAAGGACGGCCAGTGGGAAAGCCGCAGCGTCTCCTTCCTCGTCCCCGAGGGCGGCGTCACCCTCGACCTCATGCCCGCCCTCTTCCAGGTGCGCTCCGGCATCCTCGACATCGACGACATCGTCCTAAAGCCGACCGATCCCGCCCCCGTCATCGCCCGCAAGAAGGAGCGCGAGGCCGCCGCCGCCAAGGCGCGCGTCCCCCGCGAGGAGCCGAACCCCGCCGCCTGGCCCAAGGCCATCCGCGTCGTCGGCAACAAGATTCTCAATACGGACGACGAGGAGGTCTGGCTCCAGGGCCTCAACATCCCCAGCCTCGAGTGGAGCGTCGCCGGCGAGCAGGTGCTCAAGTCCACCGTCGTCGCCATCGAGGAGTGGAAGAGCAACGTCATCCGCATCCCGGTGAAGGAGGAGTATTGGTTCGGCCACGGCCCCCAGACCGACGGCGGCAAGGGATATCGCGACCTCGTCGATCAGATGATCACCCTCGCCACCAACCGCGGCGCCTACGTCATCCTCGACCTCCACCGCTACCGCGCGCCCAAGCCCGAACACCTCGCGTTCTGGAAGGACGCCGCCGCCCGTTACAAGAACCATCCCGCCCTCATCTTCGACCTCATGAACGAGCCTCACGGCACCTCGTGGAAGGTCTGGCGCGACGGCGGCTTCGTCGGTGAAAAGAAGGATCTCGAGCAGGCCGGATTCCTCTCCGCCGAGGAGCGCGCCAAGGCCCAGGGCTACGAGTCGCCCGGCATGCAGGCCATGCTCGACGCGGTCCGCTCCACCGGCGCCAAAAACGTCGTCCTCGTCGGCGGCCTCGACTACGCCTACCAGCTCGACGGCATCCTCGACGGCTACGCCCTCGAGGACAAAACCGGCAACGGCATCATCTACGCCTCGCACGTCTACCCCTGGAAGAAAGGCTGGCAGAAATACTTCCTCGACGCCGCCGCGAAGCATCCCGTCCTCCTCGGCGAGGTCGGCGCCGACGCCCGGAAAATGGATTTCATGCCGCACGACATCCAGGAGGACGCCGAGACCTGGGCGCCCGAGATGCTCGGCCTCATCCAGAAGCACAAGCTCCACTGGACCGGCTGGTGTTTCCACCCGCGCGCCACGCCGCGCATGATCCTCGACTGGGATTACACGCCCACGCCCTTCTGGGGTCAGCTCGCGAAGGACGCCCTCGCCGGAAAGCAGTTCGAAGTGAAACGCCTCCGCTGATCCGCGCTTCCGGGCGCGCGCGACGACCGCCCCCCGGCCGCTCGCGCGCCCGTTCGGGATCGCCATTGTTGCCCATGGAACCCGCCGTGCCCCCGCCCCTCTCCAGACGCCCCGCCCCCATGGAGCGGCGCTTCCGCAGCGCCGCCGTGGACGCCCTCATCGAAACGGTGGCCGCGCAGATCGCCGACCCGGAGCTTGCCGCGCTCTTCGAAAACTGCGCGCCCAACACCCTCGACACCACGGTCGACTTCCGCTTCGACGACGATGGCGCGCCCGACACCCACGTCATCACCGGCGACATCGACGCCATGTGGCTGCGCGATTCCGCCGCCCAGGTCTGGCCCTTCCTTTCCCTCGCCCGCGCCGACGCCGAGCTCCGCGCCATGCTCGCCGGCGTCGTCCGGCGTCAGGCGCGCAACGTGGTGCTCGATCCCTACGCCAACGCCTTCTACCGCGAGCCCGTGCTCGGCCACTGGCGCGACGACCGCACCGAGATGCGCCCCGGCGTGCACGAGCGGAAGTGGGAACTCGACAGCCTCGCCTACTTCTTCCGCCTCTCGCACGGCTACTGGCGCGCGACCGACGACCTTTCGCCCTTCGACGAAACCTGGCGCCGCGCGGTCGCCGCCGCCTTCGCCACGCTCCGCGTCGAGCAACGCGCCGGCGAAGGCCCGCTCCGCTCGCCCTACACCTTCGAACGCCCCGGCGGCTCGTGTCTGCCTCACGGCGGCTACGGCCTGCCTTCCCGCAATTGCGGCCTCGTCCGCTGCGGCTTCCGCCCGTCGGACGACATGGTGAAACTCCCCTTCCTCGTCCCGGCCAACGCCATGACGATGGCCGCCCTGCGCGATCTCGCCGCGCTCCTCGACGCGCTCCGGCACGTCGACCTCGCGCGCGAAGCCCGCGCCATCGCCTCCGAGATCGCCGACGCGCTCGAGCTCCACGCCGTCGTCGAGCATCCGCGTCACGGCGAGATCTGGGCCTACGAGGTCGACGGCCGCGGCGCCCGTCACCTCATGGACGACGCCAACGTCCCCTCTCTGCTTTCGCTGCCCTACCTCGGCGTCTGCGCGAAGGACGACCCGCGCTACCTGCGCACCCGAGCCTTCTGCCTCGGCGCCGGCAATCCCCACTTCGTCTCCGGCTCCGCCGCCGCCGGCATCGGCAGCCCGCACACCGGTCCCGGCACCATCTGGCCGATGGCGCTTTCGATGCAGGCCCTCACCGCGCGCGACGACGCCGAGATCGTCGCCTGCCTGCGCGCGCTCGTCGCCACGCACGCCGGCACCGGGTTCATGCACGAGTCGTTCCACGCCGACGACCCCGCCAGGTTCACCCGCCCCTGGTTCGCCTGGGCCAACACCCTCTTCGGCGAACTCATCCTCACGCTCCACCGCGAGCGTCCCCACCTTCTCAGGGAGTCCATGTCGTGAAAAACGGATACACGCTTCCCCGTCGTCCCGGAGCGACGCCCCGCCGCGGCTTCGCGCTGATCGTCACGATCGTTCTCGTCTCGTTCCTGGTCCTGATCCTCGTCGGCCTCGCCACCTTCACCCGCGTCGAGACGCAGGTCGCGGACAACAGCCAGCAGCTCGCGCAAGCCCGGCAAAACGCCCTCATGGCGATGAACCTCGCCCTCGGCCGCCTCCAGGCAACCACCGGCCCCGACCAACGCGTGACCGCCACGGCGGACCTGCAGCCTCGCTCCTCCGTGTCGTCCCTCGACGACGGCGCCTCCGGCGAAGACCTCACCGGCTCGGCGAGCGGCTCCGGCAACCCGCTCGACAAGATCGACGACTTCTGGCGCGCGTCCCGCAACCGCCGTTGGGTCGGCGCCTGGGCGAACGGCAACACCTCCGCCTTCGATGCCGACAACCCCGCCGATTTCAACCCCGAGCCCGAGCTCCAGGCCTGGCTCGTCAGCGGCAACGAAACCGAGCCCGACAAATACAAACCCGCCGACACGGTGCCCGGCCTCGCCTTCCCCGCGGTCAACGCGGCCGACGCGGCCTCCACGCTTTTCACCGACCCCCCCGCGGATCCCGACGCGCCCACCGCCCGCTCCTATCGTCTCCTCGTCGGCAAGACCACCGCCGGCATCGCCACCGCATCCGACCTCGATCGGGTCGTCACCGCTCCCCAGATCCCGCTCACCTCCGACTCCGTTCCCGGCCTCCCCGGCCCCCAGGTCGTCGGGCACTACGCCTGGTGGGTCGGCGACGAAGGCGTGAAGGCCAAGGTCACCGTGGTCGACGCGTATTCCTCGTCCCCGAGCGACGAGGACAACCGCATCCGCCTCCAGTCCGCCCAGCGCCCCGTCATCGAGGCGATCAGCGCGCCCCTCGAGTCCGTCTACAAACCGAACGATCCGATGCTCGAAAACATCCTGAGCTTCGACCAGCTCGGCTTCGTCAACGGAAACGCGGCGGATCTCCGCGACATCTACCGCCCCCTCTTTCACGATCTCACCGTCCATTCCCTCGGCGTCCTCGCCGACTCCAGACGCGGCGGCCTGAAGGGCGATTTCTCCAAGATCCTCGGCCAGCAGAACGACACCGACGCACGCGACGACCTCCGAGTCGTCCTCGACCACTCCTCGCTCGCCCTCTCCGACAACATCCTCACCGAGGAGACCACCATCTACGCGAGGCCTCCCTCGACCTTCTCCGGATCCGACTACGGCCTCGGGCTGGTCCACACCCCCACCTGGGCCCAGCTGCGCTCCTTCTTCAACATGGGCAACACCGTCGGCCAGAGCCCCGCCGGCGTGATGACCGGAGCGAGCGGCACCGTCGCCCAGGCGCGTCTCCAGACTCAAACCACACAGGGCATCGGACCGATCCTCGTGCAGGTGAAGCTCTTCTTCGGGCTCGAGGTCGACGCCGCCAACACCATCTCGCTCAAGGTCCGCCCGCTCGTCGTCCTGGCCAACCCCTACAACATCAACCTGACCGGCACCTGGTGGCTCCGACTGAACAAGCCAGACCTCCAGCTCCGCATGGGCGACTTCCCGCCCGACGCGCCTCCGCCCTCCTACCCCGAGTCGGACGACCGGGACACCTTGTTCCCCGACGCCACGAACCTGAACGGCTTTTCCGACAAGACGAAGAACTACCTCAACCGCCTGAACATCGTGATCAAAGACGCCACCCTGCCGCCCGGCAGGGCCGTCATCTTCTGCCTGGACCGGAGCTATTCCGACCCGGGCGGCTCCACGTCGCCGCTCGAGCTGGAGCTCTCCCCCGGCCTGGACGAGCTCAACACGTTCACCTGGAACACCGGCCACACCCTCGCCACCGCCACGCCCCCCGCCGTCCGTTACGTCGCGCTCTACACCGGCCAGTCGCGCGTGGAGGCGCGTCTCTACGGCGCCGATCCGGACACGAACTCGGGCACCGAGGACAACATCGTCTCGACCGTGTTCGCGCAACCGGCCGCGGCCGACGGCGCCTGTTTCCTCGTTCCCCCGCTCAGCACCGGCTCGGCCGACGGCGGCGGCACCTGGTTCGTCCTGCGCGACTCGCTGCGCACCGACTTCTCCCGGTTCACCCGCCAGATGAGCCCCTTCATCCAGTTCAACATCCGCGCGCTCTACAACCAGAACGCCGGCTACGGCGGCACCGCCAACCACGTCCTCGAACCGGCGCGCACCTACACGCAGAAAAACGCCTCCAACGCCCCCGACGCGTTCAAACACGACCTGCTCATGGACGCCTCCGCCGAGTTCGCGCGCTGGGGCCCGGTCACCAAAGGCGACGTCGGCTCGCCCACCACCCCGCCGAGCGGAGTCGGCGCGGACACGGGTTTCCAGAACGTCCTCTTCGACATTCCCCGCCCCGACCACCCGATCGTCTCCTTCGGTCAGCTCCAGCACTTCAACCCCGCCGGCTTCATCAAGGACGGCAAGGTCGGCGGCACCGGCGACGGCAAGGGCTTCACCGTCACGACCAACACCTACCAGCTCACCTACCCGGCGGCCAACTCCTACGCCAACCCGTGGATGCCCCGCCATCTCGTGCTCAACGCCGAGGGCAAGGCCGGCATCCAATACGACGCCTCCTGGCTCTTCAACGAGGCGCTCGCCGACCGCTTCTTCTTCTCCGGCTACCCGGCCTCCGGCGGCGGCGCGCCCGGCACGCACAAGTTCATCAACGCCCGCCTCAAACTCCGCGACAGGACCGTGGCCGGGTCCGACTTCCTCGCCGGACCACGCTCGCCCGCGAAACACCTGCTCCTCGACGGCGCCTTCAACATCAACTCCACCTCGGTCGAGGCGTGGAAGGCCGTCCTCTCCGCCACGCGCGGCGTCCCGGTCGGCGGCCACCCCCTCCCCGCCACGCCGAGCGTCGCCTTCGCCCGCACCCTGTATCAGCCGGAAAACCACACCGGCGCCCGCGACGGCGCGAGCAAGGAGGCCTGGGCCGGCTTCTCCAGCCTCACCAACAAGGTGGACGGTCCCGTCGACGACGAGATCGACAAGCTCGCCCGCGAGATCGTCCTCCAGATCCACCGACGCGGTCCCTTCCTCTCCCTCGCCGACTTCTACAACCGCCGCCTGATCGCCCGGGCCGACGACCCGTCCGCCTTCAAGCTCGGCGTCTCCGGCGCCCTCCAGTCCGCCATCGACGCGATCCTCAACCAGGCCGCCGACGTCGACCCCACGTTCCGCGTGCAGTCCAGCACCTCCTCGCTCGCCGATCCCGACTACCTCATGCGCACCATGACCGCGGGCGCGCCCGGCTACCTGCTCCAGGGCGACGTCCTGACCACGCTCGCGCCCGTTCTCTCCGCGCGCAGCGACACCTTCCTCATTCGCGCCTACGGCGACGCCCACAATCCCGTCACCGGCCAAACCACCGCGCAGGCCTGGTGCGAGGCCGTCGTGCAACGCCTGCCCGACTACATCGTGGGCAAGGCCGCGGGCGGCAACGACCCCGAGGAAACGCCGGCGCCCAACTCCCCCAACGAGAAGTTCGGGCGCCGCTACGCCGTGGTCTCCTTCCGCTGGCTCAGTCCCGACGACATATGAAGCCCCTCCGCGCATCCCTCCCGTTTCTCGCCTTTCTCGCGGTCGCCGCGTGGACCTTCGTCGCCGGCGCCTCCGCCCTGGCCCAGCCTCCGGCGCCGCGACCGGTCACCGTGCGCTTCCTGTTTTTGGAGGAGGAATTCGGGGGCTACTACTTCCGCGTCGGCGAAACCTTTCAAAAAATCGGCGACACGCCCTACGTCATCAGCGGCCCCCAACTGGTGCCGGCCGGGGAACCCGTCCGCCTCTTCAAAGACTACCCCGATCCGAAGACCGGCATGCCCGCGCGGACGGAAATCCTGAGCGTCAAACCACCCGCCACCGCCGTGTCCGCCCTCGTCGTCGTGAAAGCGCAAACGACGACCTCCGCCGAATCCGGCCGCCCCGCCTACCAGGCGACTTTCTACAACTCCGACACCTCCGCCTTTCCCGCCGGATCGCTGCGCATCATCAACCTCGGCCGCTCCGATCTCGTCGCCCGCTTCGGCACCGAACAACTCACGCTCTCGCCGACGAAAATCCGGATTGTGAAACCGACCTTCGACGCACGCCGCCGGGTTCGCACCTACGTCGGCGCCGCCCTGCCCGGCGGCGGCTGGCAACTCATCTACGACAGCATCACCAGCCTGCGCCCCGATCAGCGCATGACCGGCGTGCTCGTCTACTCTCCCTCCGGCATGCGCCACACCCACCGCGCCGAAGATCTCGCCGAGGGCCTGGTCCTCAAGCCCGGCCACTTCTGGCTCACCTACTCCGAAACGCCCCCGCCGCCGCCCCCGGCCGGCTGATTTTCACCACACCCCCAACGCCCCGACTCCCGTGCTCCGCCTCGCCTGCCTGTCTCTTCTCGCCGTCCTCCTCGGTGCCGCCGCCCACGTCCGCGCCGCCCCCGCCCCGTCCCTCCTCCCCGACGCCTCCTTCGAGACCGACGCCGATGCCGACAACTGGCCCGACGGCTGGCCGCGCGCGAAGGCCGGCGTCACCTGGGAACGCGACGCCGACGGCAACCGCTTCCTGCGCTTCACCGCCGACGGGCCCGACCGGATCACGATGCTCTACACCGAGGTCGCCCTCCCCGAGGGCGTGCCCGCGCTCGAGCTCACCTGGCGCTGGCGGCTCGCCGACGTGAAACCCGGCAAGATGCCGTGGTTCGACGCGCGCGTGATCTTCGAGTTCATGGACGCCGACCGCGCCAAACTCCCCGGCACGCCCCCGCCCGTCTACGGCCGCGGCACGAGCAAGGGCTGGGTTGAAAAGCGCACCGCCTTCCTCGTCCCCGAGGGCGCGCGTTACCTCAAGATCATGCCGAGTCTCTTCCGCGTCCGCTCCGGCGCGATGGACCTCGACGACCTCGCGCTCCGCCCCGCCGATCCCGCCCCCATCCTCGCCGCGAAAAAGGAAGCCGAGGAGATCGCGAAGGCCAAATTCGTCCCGCCCGAGGAGCCGCGCCGCGAACGCTGGCCCGCCGAGCTGCGCGTGCGGGGCAACCGCCTCGTCGATCCGCGGGGCCGGGAGGTCTGGCTCCAGGGCCTCAACGCCGGCGGCCTCGAGACGATCCCGCACGACACGCAACCGATCAAATCCACCCTCGTCGGCATCGAGGAATGGAAGGCCAACGCCGTCCGTCTCCCCGTGAAAGAGGAGTTCTGGTTCGGCACCAACCCCATGGTGACCGACGGCGGCAAGGCCTACCGCGACCACGTCGACCAATGCGTCATGCTCGCCGCCAACCGCGGCGCCTACCTCATCCTCGACCTCCACCGCTTCCGCGCTCCGAAGGCCGAGCACGCCGCCTTCTGGAAAGACGCCGCCGCGCGCTACGCCAACCACCCCGCCGTCCTCTTCGACCTCTTCAACGAACCGCACGACATCTCGTGGAAAACCTGGCGCGACGGCGGCTTCGTCGGCGAGAAGACCGGCGTCGACGAGTCCGCCTTCCTCTCCGAGGAGGAGAAGAAGAAGAACCAGGGTTTCGAGTCCGTCGGCATGCAGGCGCTCCTCGACGCCGTGCGCTCCACCGGCGCGCGCAACATCGTCGTCGTCGCCGGCCTCGGCTGGTCCTTCGACCTCACCGGCATCACCAACGGCTACGAGCTGAAGGACCCTTCGGGCAACGGCATCATGTATTCGTGGCACGTATACAACTGGCACAAGGGCTGGGAAAAACACGTCCTCGCCGCCGCCGCGAAGCACCCGATCCTCGTCGGCGAGGTCGGCGCCGACGTGAAGAAGATGGATTTCCTGCCGCACGACATCCAGGAGGACCCCTACACCTGGGCGCCCGACATGCTCGGCTTCATCCAGAAGCACCGGCTCAACTGGACGGCCTGGTGTTTTCACCCGCGCGCCACGCCGGTGATGATCTCCGACTGGAAATACACGCCCACGCCCTTCTGGGGCGCCTTCGCGAAACGCGCCTTCGCCGGCGAACAATTCGAACTCAAACGCGTCCGCTGAACCTTCCCCTCCGCCCCTTGGCCGCGGACCCCATCCGTCGCGAAAGAACCACCACATGAACGCGCTCCCGCTTTTCGCCTCCCTGCTCGGCCGCGCCGCCCTGCTCCTCGCCCTTCTCGCGCCCGCCGCGGGCCTCGCCGTCGAGCCCGTGCGCGTCGTCGCCACCGGCGGCCGCATCGGCTACACCTTCTACACGCCGGCCGCCGCCAACACCGCCTTCCGCCACCGCACCGCGCACAAGCTCGGAGGTCCCGTCGCCGAAATCCGGATCGGCTTCATGGACTGGATGTATACCGACAAGACCGAGACCGCCAACGCCACCAACGACGTCACCATCACCCACGCGTGGCTCGAACGCGCGTCCACCGGACAGGTCGTGCCGCTCACCTTCTCCGGTCAACGCGAGCTCGTGTTGCCCCAAAACTCGACCACGCCGCTCTGGCTGTCCGATCCCGTTCCGTCGTCCGTCTGGACCGGCGCCGCGCCCGCGCGCGACGAGGTCTTCTGGCTGCACGCGCGCGGCACCATCCCCGAGGGCGGCAAGGTTCCCGTCGGCACGCCCGTCGGCTTCGCCGGCTCGCGCTTCGTGATGTTCCCGCCGGCCAACGATCCCGGCACGATCGACGTCGCCGGAGCCGTGCCGACCATCGCCGGCGGCGCCACGCGTTCCGACGGATTGCCCGTGATCTTCCTCGGACGCTTCACCGGCCCCGGCCACCTCTCCGTCATCGGCATCGGCGACAGCATCCTCCACGGCACGGGCGATTCCACCTCCTCGACGCCGATCGCCATCGTCGGCTCCGGATTCTTCAACCGCGCCGCGCTCGACTCGAACGGCGAGAACGCCATCGCCATGTTCAACCTCACGCGCCACGGCCAGACCGCCGCCGCGTGGATCAGTCCGGGCAAACAATCCCGCCAGACGCCCTTCCTCCAATACGCCAACGTCGTCGTCGAGGAATACGGCACCAACGATCTCGGCTCCGGCGGCACCGGCACGCCCTCGACCATCCTCGGCCGGCTCGAGACAATCTGGTCCGCGGCGCGCGCCGCCGGCGTGCAAAAGATCGTGCGCACGCTCCTCCTGCCACGCACCTCCTCGACCGACTCGTGGTCCACGCTCGCCGGCCAGACGCCCAACAACGGCTGGGCCGCCGGAGGCAAACGCGACGAGATCAACGACGGCCTCCGCGCCGCGCTCGCCGCCGGCAAGATCGACGTGCTCGTCGACACGCTCGCCGTCCTCGCCGATCCCGCCGACGACACCCGCTGGCTGACCAACGGCGCCGTGAAATACGTCACCACCGACGGCACCCACGTCGGCCCGACCGGCAACGCCCTGCTCGCGCCCGTGCTCCGCGCCGCCCTCCTCTCGCTCACCGTCGACGACTATCCCGCGTGGACCGCGCGCTTTTCATGGAACGGCGCCGACACCGCGCCCGAAGCCGACGCGGACGAAGACGGTTACGCCAACCTCCTCGAATACGCGCTCGGCACCGATCCCACCTCCGCGGAGTCCACGCCGCTCCCCGGCCTTCAGGTTTCGTCTTCCGGCCTCCATCCCTCCACCCGCCTCTCGCTCACCTTCACGCCCGTCGTCATCTCGGGCCTCGCCTACGTCGTTCAAACCAGCTCCGACCTCCTCGCCTGGGACGAGCATCCGATCCCGTCCTCCGAACTCGTCGCGGGCGTGCCCTACGTCTACACCGACGACATTCCTCTCGGCGTCGCGCCGCGCCGGTTCCTCCGGCTCCGCGTCACGCTCTGAACCGCGCGCCACGAAGTTCGCCGCCGTCTCTCGCGGGGAAACCTTGCCTCGCTCGCGGCCATCGTGCCGCCCGCGATGTTCGTGAGCCATCCCGCCCTCCAGCCGGATGGCGAGGCGCCGACGTGCGTTTTGCGCCACTGGCTGAAGTGGGGTTCGCCGGCTTTCCGCTTCATCGCAGCCCGGGGCCCCGGCCGGGCGGGCTCCCCGCGCCATGCACGCGAACGGCCACGATCTCGGGCGTTTCGCCCGACGGCCCGCAACACGCGCTCCCGCGCGCGCCGCGGGGCGCGCGCGGGCCGGCGCGGACTCACACCAGCTCGCAGGCGCCGCCGGCGCAGGCGACGATGTCCTTCAGGTTGGTCTCGTCGGTTTGCTCGCGGAGCTTCGTGTAGTCCACATGCCGCGGACGCAGCGAGTTCCAGCGAGCGATGTCGGCCTCGGTCGACACCTCCTCGCGGGGAGCCTGCGGGTAGGTCTTGTCGCCCGCCTCCTGAAGCAGGGACACGCCGGTGAACATCTCGCGGTTGGACCAGATGAAGTCCGCCACCGCGTCCCACTCGTCGGCGCGCACCGTGCAGGTGTTGGACACGTTGTGGTGCAGGTTCGCGCTGCGAGACCGCGGATCGCCGCCGGGGATGACCCACGACTGCTGCACGAGCATCACGAGCTGGAGGAACTGGACCGCGTTGAGATCCTTGCGCAGGATCGCGCCGTCCGGCGCCTTCACCGGGAAGGTGATCACGTCGTCGGTGTGGGGGCTGTAGACCGAGGGCTCGGTCATCTGCGGGTTGATCGACTTGAAGAACGCGTAGACCGGCTCCTTGCGGTTGGCCTGCACGCGGCGGAAATACTGCCGCGCGTGGTGCGGATGGATGCCCGACGCGGAATCGAGCAGCAACGAGGCCGTGCCCTCGGGCTTGCAGGTCGTGATCTTCGCCGCGGGGCGGATGCCGATCGTCTCGGCGACGAGCTTGTTGGTCGCGCGGCAGAGGTGCGCGCCCTGGCGCAGGATCTCGGGATCGAAGAGGACGTTGGGGTTGTCCATGAAACCGCAGATCGAGACGCCGAGCAGCGCGTCGTGCTCGTTGATGAGGCGCGTGACCGGCCCGAGATAGGGCATGTCGGTGTAGGCGGCCTGGAGCGTGCCGATCACCGTCGCGGAGATGCAGGCCTCGAAGAAACGCTCGGGCGTGGTCGCGGCGCGGCCGTTGATCGTGGTGAGGTTGCAGTGCTGGAAACCCGAGAGACGCGTGGTGCCGGGCAGGTCGCCCTTGTAGCCCCAGGCGAAGAGCTTCGAGAGCTCCTCGCCGGAGAGTTCCCAGTCGACGACGGGCAGGAGGTTGATCTCGGCGCAGGGGTTGCAGCCGGCCTCGGGGTGGTCGCAGAAGAAGAAGCCCGGCTCGCCGAACTCCTTCTGGGCCTTGAAGAGGCGGCGGAAGTGCTCGGCGTTGCGGCCGTCGCGAGCGAGCACGGCGGAGTTGTTCGAGGCGGAGCGCTGCGGGTTGGTCTCGAACCAGTTGCCGGTCTTGGCGTCCATCATCTCCTCGTCGTCGGGCGAGAAGAGGCAGATGGTGGCGGAGCGGCGTATTCCTCCCGCCAATACGGCCTTCGCGGTGAACATGTTGATGTCGTAGACCTCGATCGGGCGGAGGGCGCGGCCGGCGGCCTGCTCGAGGATCGACTCGATCTTGTTGAGCGCGTGCTTGAGCGGGAGGTGGCCGGGGGCCTTGCCGCCGGAGGTGCGCAGGGGCGCGCCGCGCGGGCGGATGAGCGAGTAGTTGAACTCGATCTTCTTGCCCTCGTAGAAGGACATGAAGAGCGCGTGCAGCGCGTCGGCCCAGCCCTCGATGGTGTCCTCGACGGTGTAGTGCCAGACCGGCAGGTCGTGCATCGGCGCGCGGCTCGGCAGGGCCGGCAGGCGGGCGATGTGGTGCTTCTGCACGGAGAAACCGACGCCGCAGCCGCTGAGGAGGAGGTAGAAGTATTCGCGGAAGAACTCCACGCGATCCACGTTGGAGAAGCTGCAATTGAACATGCGGCTGTGGTTCGTGAGGATGGCCTCCCCGCCGAACTGCATGGAACGCATGCTCGGCAGCACGCGCTTCGCGGCGACGTCGGCGAAAACCTTCTCGATCACCTCGGAAAGCGTGCGCCCGCCAAGGGTCTTCCGAAGGAGCTCGGCGTTGTTTCCGGCAAGTTCGGCGACGTCCCGGGGGAGCGAGGTCGGGACGCGCGTGTCGCTTTTCTCGCGGAAGAAGGTCTGGTGCATCTCCGCGACGCGCTCCACGCCCTCGGCGAAGGTCTCGCGGCGTCCGAGATCCGGCCGATAGCGGGAGTATTTCGCCATCGCGATGTAGTCGGCCAGGCCGCTGTCGGGATAGCTCGCCAGCCGGGTGAGCGCGCGGCGCTCGCGGTAGAGCATGTAGGCGCGGGCGACGTCCCAGTGGCCGGCGGCGGCGATGGCCTTCTCGACGGCGTCCTGCACCTGCTCGATGGTCGGGTGAACGCCGTTGCGATAATGAAGCTCGAGGATCTGCGAGACGGCGCCCGCGATCTTCGTGGCCTCGATGAAACGGTCGCTGTCGAGCCCGAAGCAGGCGAGCATGTCGTCGCGATACGGGTTGTCCTGCTCCTCCGCGTGGACCTCGCGGAAGGCGAGGGCGATGGCCCGGGTGATCTTGTTCTGGTCGTAGCGCACGCGGGAACCGTCGCGCTTGATGACTTCGCGATCGGCGGCGGCGATCTGCCGCTTGAGCACCTCGGCCCCGTGACGGGGCGTGGGCGAGGCGGAAGCGGACGAGGAGGGGACGGAGTGGGACGAGGAAGAGGGTGATTTGTGCACGGGAATAGACGGTTGGAACGACGGGGAGGATCGCGGACACCGCGGCAAAAGGCCGGAGGTCGCTTCGGAAGGGGGAAAACTAATGCGTGCCTCGCGCCATGTCCGGCATCAAAGACACCGGCGGCGAAAGAGCAACGCGTCCACAAGGGATAGTGTTTCCAATCGGGTCAACCCGCTACCGGTTGTGGTCTTCTTTATTAGCAGCGCTCCCAAAAAACAAAAGACGACCACTGGCCGGGGTTTTTGTCGGAAGCGTTTCATCCCGCCCGTTTTTCCGGCTCGCCCCAAAGCCCGCGGTGGGCGGTGTGGTGGGCGTTCGTCATGGAAAAATTCATCCTTTTTCTCGCCACTTGGCTTACCGACCAAGGTGTCCGCCCGGAATGGGCGGAGAACACCGCCCGGGCCATCGCCTTCCTGGCGATGATCCTGCTCGCCGTCCTGGTCAACTGGATCACGAAACGCGTCATCCTGCGCATCGTGGGCGCCATCACGCGTCGCACCCGCTTCGTCTGGGACGACGAGCTCATGAAGGCCGGCGTCTTCACGCGCCTCTCCCACCTCGCGCCCGCGCTCGTGATCGACGCGCTCGGCGCCGCCGTCGTCGGCGAGAAGAATCCCGAGGCGCTCGCCGTCCTCGATTCCGCCACCACGCTCTATCTCATCTTCATCTCGCTGATCGTCCTCAGCGCGACGCTCACCGCCATCCAGAACATCGTCGGTCGCACCGAACGCGGCGCGGAGATTCCGCTGAAGGGCTTCTCCCAGGGCATCATGCTCGTGGCCAGCCTCGTCGGCGGCATCTTCGCCCTCGCCACCCTCATGGGCAAATCGCCCGTCTACTTCCTCTCCGGCATCGGCGCGCTCACCGCGATCATCATCCTCATCTTCAAGGACGCCATCCTCGGCTTCGTCGCGGGCATCCAGATCTCGGTCAACCAGATGGTGCGCGTCGGCGACTGGATCGAGATGCCGCGCCACGGCGCCGACGGCTTCGTGACCGACGTCTCGCTCACCACCGTCAAGGTCAGCAACTGGGACAAGACCATCACCACCCTGCCGACCTACACCCTCATCTCCGAGTCCTTCAAAAACTGGCGCGGCATGTTCGACAGCGGCGGCCGCCGCATCAAACGCTCCCTCTTCATCGACATGCGCACCGTGCGCTTCGCCGACGAGGAGATGCTCGCGCGCTGGCAGAAGATGCGCCTGCTCCGCCCCTACCTGGCGGAGAAACTCGCCGAGATCGCCGAGGAGAACAAGACCCTCGGCGAGGATCTCGGCGTGCTGGGCAACGGCCGCCGCCTCACCAACCTCGGCACCTTCCGCGCCTACTGCATCGCCTACCTCCGCGCCCACCCGCGTATCCACCAGGACATGACATTCCTCGTGCGCCAGCTCCAGCCCACCGGCGAGGGCGTGCCGCTCGAGATCTACGTCTTCACCAACGACACGCGCTGGGTCGTCTACGAGGGCATCCAGGCCGACATCTTCGACCACCTCCTCGCCGTCATCGGCCAGTTCGACCTGCGCGTCTTCCAGTCCCCGAGCGGCTACGACGTCGGCGCCGCCGTCGAGACGCTCGCCGGCCGGCACCACGGCCCGCACCAGGCCCTCGGCGAGAAGTCCTGAACTCGCCCGCGCCCCGCGCCCCCGGCGCACGCGCCGCGGAGAAGCCGTTTTCTCCGCGGCTTTTTTCGCCGATCATGCTTATTTGAATAAGCAGATATGTGGTTGCGAGGGGCCGGTCGACGACCAAGGTTGTCGTCAACCCCAGAAGCCCGCGTGCACCACCCCTGCTCCAAACGCTTCGCCGACGGATTCACCCTCGTCGAGCTGTTGACCAGCATCCTGATCATCGGGGTGCTGGCCGGCATCGTCCTCTCGGTCGTCGGCCATGTCCGCGCCGCGGCGCAGGCCACCCGTTGCCTGTCCAACCTGCGGCAGCTCCAGATGGCGAACATCAACCACGCCGTGGCCAACCGCGGCCGCTACGTGCCGGTGTTCTCGAACAGCGCCAACACGCCCGTCAACCGGACGCCCTGGCACAACAACCGCGGCTTCGTCTCGATGCTCGCGGTCGGCTCGTCGCAGACGGCCACGGTGCCCTCGTCCCTGCTTTGTCCCATACGCGGAACCTACAGCGGCTCCAACGGTTACGGCTACAACTTCACCGGTCTTTCCGGCGGCATCAACGAACCGGGTTTCGTGCGCGGAGTGAAGCAGAGCGACATCCCGCGTCCGAGCCAGACCCTCGCCTTCGCCGATTCGCTCGACTGGCAGATCCACCTGAGCGCGTCCGACGACTACGCGGGGGAGGAAAAGCCGACCACGCAGGCCACCGCCTATCGTCACAAGGACAGCGCCTGCATCGCCTATTGGGACGGCCACGTGGCCAAGCTGCCGCGCGCCCGGATCGAGAAACAGGGCAGCCTCTGGCGCATGCTGGAGTGAATTTCCACGCGCGCGGCGCCACCGCCGCGCAGGTTTCCCATCCCCCCAAACCGGCAACTCGCACAATGAACATCTACAACTCCCCCTCCCGACTTCTCTCCTGCCTCGCCCTCCCGCTGTGCGTCATCGCGACAATCTCCCGGCTCGACGCCCAGATCGCCCTTACCTCCGCCAACAACACCTACGACCAGGACTTCAACAGCCTGGTGGACGTCAACATCGGGTCTTCGACGTTTTACGACTGGGTCAACAACTACACCATCCCGGGCTGGTATGCCGCGCTCACGGACGGCGAAGCCATCTCCCGAATCCGGGCCACGAACGGTCCGACCAGCCGCAACACCACTCCCTTGTCGATCTCCCGCTCCTCGGGCACCGAGGGGGCGCTTACGCTCACCGGCGGCACGTTCACGAACGACTCGGTCAAGCACGGCATGTTCGGCGTATATTTCGTCAACGCGGGCACGACCACGATCACCTCGCTCACCATCAGCTATCGGGGCGAACAGTGGGCCCACATGAGCGGAAGCGAAGACAGGCTCGATTTCCAGTATTCGCTCGACGCCACCTCGCTCTCGGACGGCACGTGGATCGATCACAACGCCCTGGATTTTGTCGCGTTGAAGACGAGTTCCTCGAGCCCCACCCAGATCAACGGAAACTCGTCGGGCAACTACACCAGCATCTCCGCGACGATCACGGGGCTTTCGCTCGCCCCCGGGCAAACGTTCTGGCTGCGCTGGGTGGACTTCGACGGTCCGGACGAAGAGCAGGTCCTCGGCGTGGACAACTTCACCCTCAGCGCCACCTTCGCCTCCAGCATTCCCGAACCGTCCGGCTACGCCCTTGCCGCGGGGATCGGCATCCTGGCGGTGGTCGCCAGCCGCCGCCGCCGTCGCTGAGTGGTTCCCAGGGGCTTTCGAATAAGGGCGCAGCCCAAAGGCGGGGCGCGACCGCTGGGCGCGCCGCGTCGGCGCGGGGATCTCCCCCTCCCAAATTCCCGGCGGGCCCGCCCTCCCCCCGCCCCTGGGATATTGGCCACAATTTCATTTAAGAATACTCGGCCTCCCACGGCTTTAGCCAAAATCCGTCACGAAGAGCCGCCCCCGCGCGGATCGATCCTACCCGGCGGCACGGCGCCGCCGGGCGCGACGGCCATCCGGGCGTATTGAATTTCCGGATACTCCGGCCGGATCCCATCCCCGTGGCGGGGAAACAAAGCGTCGGGGTTCGGCGGCGACGCGGGCTCAGCGGATCTCCACCGGGGCCGACTCGCGACCATACCAGTCGACCGCGGTGGCGAAGAGCCGGCCGCCCTTGCCCGTCGCGGGCTTGAGGGGCTGGTCCTTCAGGACGGCGGGAAAGGTCTTGGGGAGCTGGCGAAAGACCTTGGCGTAAACGTAGCTGTTGGAGCCGCCGAAGGAGCGGACGCCCCAGGTGTCCTTGGCCGCGGTCGCCATCCGGCGGACGGCGACGTAGGGATCGAGGTGGCGGATGACGTCGTCGCCGCGGCTCACGATGCCGACGATGCGCGCGGGACCGAGATCCTCTTCCGTAGTGGAACGGTAGATACGCACCGAGTTCTGATCCTCGGGCCAGTCGACGACGCGGAGCAGGCCGTCGTCGGTTTTCTCGATTTGCGGCGCGGCAAGCGCGTCGCTCCGGCGCGGCTCGAGCCACGGGGAGAAGTTGACGATGTTGGCCCAGTAGGCGGCCTTCGACGGGGCCTTGTCGGTGTCCTCCTGCTTCCACACGCCCGAGGGCGCGACGACGGTTTCGAGCATGTAGCGGAAGGCGCCCTCGATGGACGCGTCGATCTCGGCCTGGAGCTCGGGACCGACGAACTGGCGGGCGATGCGGAGCAGGCGGATGGCGTTCATCGAGCTGCCGAGCTGGCAGCGGTTGGCCGAACCGTCGGGCTTGGTGGTGAAGTTGTAGGCGGCGGCGGACCAGGCGGCGGGGCGGCCGTCGCGGGTGGATTGCAGGCGGAGGGTCGTGCGGACCATCTGCTCGGCGCGGGGCAGGGCCGGCGCGATGCAGCGGCGGGGGTCGGGACGCGGCGGCGTATCCGTTCGTTCGATACCGAAGGCGAAGAGCATGTCCACGAAGTGGAAGGTCACGCTCATGCTGTGCGGCAGCGAGTGCGTGCCCCAGTAGCCGGTCTCGGGGTCCTGGTCCTCGAGAACGAGGCGGGCGACCTCCTCCAGCCAGCCGTCCTCCATCGGGGGCAGGGCATCGCCCGCCTTCGCCTGATGGTAGCGCATCGGGAAATACATGATGCCGTGGTTGAGCTGGTCGAGGTCGACCTTGGCGCTTTCGCGGTAGTAGCGGCGGAGCCCCTCGAGCGTGGTGAGGTCGTAGGGCTGGCCGATCATGCCGGCGGCGGGGCCGCGGAGAAAATTCCACGTGTGGAGGACCGCGGGCGGCTTGGCGAAGAGGTGAAAGTTGATCGCTTCGTAACGCGGGAACGCGGCGAGACTGCCCGTCTCGGGATCCTGTTTCTCGGCGCTGGAGAACGTGTTTTGCTCGGTGACGGGCTCGTAGGCGAAACGGGTGAACCAGGCGACGCCGCCCTGCGGGTTGGTGATTTCGACGTGCAGCGACTTCGCCTGGGCGGAGAGTTGCACGTCGAGGTAATAGCCGTGCCACGGATGGGTGCCGACGGCGCCGTTGTGGGAGACGATCTTGCTGAGCTGGCGGCCGGCCGCGTCCTTCACGATCGCGTGGAGCTGCGGCGCGTCACCGTAGCTGTTCGTGGTCGGCCGGCGACCGGTGTTTTCACCGCGCATCCAGTAAAACAGGCGGACCTTTCCGCCGCTCAGCGGGGCGAGGTCGACCGGCAGCGCCTCGGAGACGCGGGATTGTCCGGCCGAGAGACGGAAGGCGGCGTGCCGCGCCTTCGGGGTGAAGGGCGTGTCGATCGTGACAGTCTCGGCCGGAGTCTTCGGAAATCGCGCCGCGACCGGCGTGGCGAAAAAATCGGCGACGCCGTGCATGTAGACCTGCCAGAGCTCGGCGGGGCGCCCCTCCTTGCGTCGCTCGGGATCGGTGCGCCAAGGCGCCTGGTCGGCGGACCGGAGCGGGACGCACAGGACCAGGAACGCAAGCGAGACGAGGGAGGGGAATCGGAACATGAGGGGGAAAGCGGGCGGGTTTTACGAAAAGCGGCCGGTCGCGCGGCCGGCGGGGATGACGCACGATGGTCGGCCGTCATGCTGGCCGCAAACGGCGGACGCGGCCACAACGCTTTTGCTTATACAGTTAAGCCTTCGCCCGATTCTTCGCGGCATGTGGCGCGCGGCGGAGGGTGCGTCCGTGGTGCCAGGTGCCCTCCACCATCACGCAGGTGGGGATCTCGGGGATGCCGCGTTCGCCGCGGTGCATCATGTCGACAACGGTCTCGACGGCGCGTTTGCCGATGACCTCCGGATTGGCCCAGTTGCCCGAGATGGCGCCGACCGAGGGGAGATTGAGCAGGGCGAAGCCGACCACGCCGGGCACCTGCACCCCCGCCGCGCGCAGCCAGCCGAGGGCTTCGGGCACGATGGTGATGATGACGTCCGGCCGCGTGTCGCGGAACCAGCGCAGGAAACTCTCCTCCGTGAGCGGGCGCCCGAGCAGCGGCGGGATCTGGTCCTCCGCGGGCAGGTCGCGCTGGCGGCTCCAGAAAGCGGACGACCAGATGCGGTTGGTGCGCTCGTCCACCCGGTCGTGAAGCGCCAGCCCGGGCCGCCGATAGCCGAGCGCGAACAGATGCTGGAGCCCGCGCTCGCAACTGCGGAAGTGGTGGCCCGTGACGATGTTCAGGTTCGGCTTGGCGAGGGAGTAGCCGAGCGCCACGGCACAGAACGAATCGAAGGGAAAACTCAACGTGACGCCCGGCTCCGGCTGCGGCGCCACGATGATGCCGTCGATGCGGCGGGCGATCAGGATCTGGCGCATGCGCTGATCCGTCATGCCGGGGGCGCGCAGCCGATGCTCCTCGAGCACGTAGCCGAGCTCGCGGGCGCAACGTTCCGCGCCGGCGTGATAGGCGGCGAACTCGGGTATCTGCCGCCAGCTCCGGCCCTGCGGGTAGTTGGACAACCACGCCAGCGTGCCATGAAACCCGGAGGGACGCCGACGCTTCCGGTAGGCGGAGAGGCCGGACAGGAACGGGTCCGGCACGTATCCAATTTTCTGCGACAACGCGCGGACCTTCGCGCGGGTCTCGGCCCCGATGCGGGGATGATCGCGCAAAGCCATCGAGACCGCGGCCTGGGTGAGGCCAAGCTGCTCGGCGATCTGCTTCTGGGTTGAACGTGGGGCGGGCACGAGACGGGGCCCGCAGAAAGAACAAACCCTCGCCCGCCGGGCAAGAGCTACACCGACCGGGGCGCGGGAAACCCCGCCGGCCCGCGCATCGACCCTCGGCGGAAAGCGGCAAAAACCGCGCACGCGCGCCCCGCCGCGCATCCCGGCGTGACAAGCCCCGCACGAGTCCTTTGCTGGCCGGCATGATCGCCGCAGATCTGCTCACGTTCAGCGAGGGTTGCCAGCGGCTCTACGCCCCGGGCCTGAGCCTGAAAAACTACGCCGCGCGAGGCATCCGCTTCGTCCGCAATCTCATCGCGGGCGAGTTCGCGGGCTGCGGACTCCACGAGCGGCGCACCGGCCGGCTCTCCGTGGGGCTCGACGTCCCGCATCCCGCCTTCGATTCGGCGATGGACGCCTACGGCGCATTGATGGGCAACTACGCCCTCTTCAACTTCGACCCCTCCGTGAACGACGGCCGGCCCTTCCGACGCAGCCAGTTCTACTGCGACCGCGCGTTCCGTCGCCTCGACATCTACAACGAGGTCTTCCGCCCCCTCGGGGTCGACAACCACTGCGCGCTCCACGTGCCGACGCGTGACGACGAGTCGCTGTTTTTCTTCGTGGAACGCCGGGGCGGCCCGGATTTCTCCGACCGCGACCTCGCCCTGCTCTCGCTCGCGCAGTCGCACCTGCGCACCGCCTACGTGCTCGGCCGCTCGGCCGCCGAATACACGGAGCGCAAGGTCGACGCGGAACGCCTCGTGCACGCCGGCCTCACCCCGCGCGAGGCGGACACGCTGGTTTGGATCTGCCAGGGCAAGAGCAACGCCGAGATCGCCCTCATCCTCGGCATCAGCCTCCACACCGTGAAAGACCACGTCGCCGCGATCTTCGACAAGGCCGGCGTGGGCAACCGCGTCGCCGCCATCGTGTGGGCCCGGCGCGTGTGCAGCCAGACGGACGGCGCCTCCGGCCTTTTCACCGAGACCCAGGCGCACCTCACCGTGCCGGCATCCCCCTCCGAAGTGGGATAACCCTCTCCCCTCCCCGCCGCTAGGATGGGCGGGTGAGCACCTCGCAATCCAGGCCCCCCTTCGCATCCCCCTCCTCCCCTTACGCGGCGCGCGCCCGGGCCGCCATCCTGGCCGTCAGCGCCTCCCTCATCACCTCCGTCGCCTACTCCGGTCTCGTGGCGACGGACACCTCGGTTCCGCGCGTCATGGACCAGGGCGGCACCGCCGGGGATCCCGCGCGATATGTCATCGGTTTGAACGGCCCCGTCTCCCACTCCAGCACCTGGGATGTGACGGTCGGCGAATACCGCTCCCACAACGAACTCCTCATCCGCAACGGCTCCTCCTACACCGTTCACAACGACGGCGGGATGATCGGCTGGGAAAGCGACCACAACACCGTGACCGTCAGCGGCCCCGGCTCCCGCTGGATCCTCGGCGGCACCTCGGGCATGCTGACCGTCGGCTGGAACGGCTCGCACAACCGCCTGGTCGTCGAAAACGGCGGACTCGTCTCGAACGGCTGGAGCGCCGAGATCGGCCGCGGGGAAAACAGCCGGCACAACAGCGTGCTGATCACCGGCCCCGGCTCCCGCTGGGAATCCGAACCCGTCTCCCTCGACGGCGGCGGCCACAACTCGATCGTCATCGAAAACGGCGGCGTGCTCACCACCACCTACGGCTTCTCGTGGATCGGCAAATTCGAGGACGCCCCCCAAAACTCGGTGCACGTGACCGGCCCCGGTTCGGCGTGGTTCAACGACGGCGGTCTCTTCATCAGCGAATCGCAAGGCAACACCCTCACGATCGAAAACGGCGGACTCGTCACGCTCCAGACCCACTTCGGCTTCGAGGTCGACGCCTCCACCGACAACCACGTGCGCCTCAACGGCGGTTTCCTCGCCCTCTCCGGCGACCAGATCAATCTGCTCGAAACCTTGATCGCCGACGGCGCCTTCCAGCTCTGGAACGGCACCGAGTGGGTCACGGGCGACGCCTCCTCCTTCACCTACGGCTACTTCTCCTACGCCAACGAAACGGCCGCCGAGCTGCTGACCGGCCACAAGGACCTCGGCAACTTCACGATCATCACTGCCGCCTACGTCGCCCCGATCCCCGAACCCGCGGCCTTCGCCGCCCTCGCCGGCCTCGGCGCGTTGACGCTGTGCGGGACGCGGCGCGGCCGACGCCTTCGCTGACCGGCGGCGCACGGAAGACGACGCGACGCAGTGTTTCCCCCGCCGAGACGCGCCCCGTCGTTCCGCCGCAACCGCCGGCCCGAAAGAAGACGACCTCGCCCCATCCGTCCCGGCCAAAACCAGCACTCGAACACCATGCATTCCGACCTCTCCACGCCCCTTTCCGCACGCCGTCCGCGTCCGTCGCGCATCCACGCCGCCGCAAGCGCCCTCGGCGCCTTGCTGGCCGGCCCCTTCGCCTTCGCCGGCATCATCGCCACGGACACGGACGTGCCCGATGTCATGAGCCACGGGGGCACGGCCGGGGATCCCGCGCGCTACATCATCGGCCTCTCCGGTCCGGTCGACCACGTCAGCGAGTCGGACCACACGACCATCGGCGACAAAACCTCCTACAACGAACTCGTCATCCGCAACGGTTCTTCCTACTCCGGCCAGGAATACAGCGCGACCATCGGAATGATGGGCGAGCACAACACCGTGATCGTGAGCGGCGCCGGTTCCAGTTGGAGCTTCTCCGCGATCTCGGTCGGCTGGCAGGCATCGCACAACCGGCTCGTGATCGAGAACGGGGCCCAGGTTTCCAACTCCTGGAGCATCGACATCGGGAGAGGCCCCGCCGCCACCTACAACAGCGTGCTGATCACCGGCCCCGGATCGCTCTGGCAGGGCCAGCCCATCGCCATGGACGGCAGCCACAACTCGCTGACCATCGAGAACGGCGGCCGGTTGGTGAGCGCCTACGGACACTCGTGGATCGGCCGGGTCGTCGGCTCCTCGCACAACACGGTCCGCGTGAGCGGCGCCGGCTCGGCATGGATCAACAACGGCGGACTCCACCTCAGCGAAACGCCAAACAACACCATCATGATCGAGGACGGCGGCCTCGTCACCGTCCAGAGCGACTTCGGCCTCAGGGTCGACGTCGACCAAGGCAACGCCGTGCGCATCAACGGCGGCTTCCTCGCCATGTCCGGCAACCAGGTCGAACTGCTTGAAACCATGATCGCCAACGGCGCCTTCCAAATCTGGAACGGCGTCGACTGGGTGACGGGCGACGCGGCCTCCTTTACCTACACCTATTTTTCCTATTACGACGCGGCGGCGGCCGAGCTGCTGACGGGCCATTCGGGACTCGGCAACTTCACGATCCTCACCGCCCCCTACGTCGCGGCGATCCCCGAGCCCGCGACCTTCGCCGCCCTCGCCGGCCTCGGCGCGCTCACCCTGCGCGGGGGCCGACGCGGCCGACGCGTTCGCTGAACGCACGCACGCTCCCCGCTCCCGCGTCGCCCCCCTCGCGCTCGCGCGTTTTCCGCTTCCCTTGCAAGGTCGACCGTCCCATCCGGACGCCGACCTTTTTCCGTTCCCGCGTTCATGTTTCGACTCGCGGCCGCTCCGCGAAAATTGCGCTAATCGCACGTCGATTTTGCGCAAAAAGTCCCTTGTGAGCCGCGGGGACGGGTGGCTGATTGGCCGCACCATGCCCCAATGCATTTTCACGAGAATCGTGTGCGCGCTCGCGCTGATCGCCGGCCTCGGTGTCGCCGGAGGAAGCCCCGCCCTCCGGGCACAGGATGGAGCGGGCGGACGCCCCGCCGGCATCCTCGGCCTGAAGGCGGTCGAGGGTGACTTCGCGTTCTACGACACCGCCACGGACGCCGTGCGCAACATGCCGCGTCCCCCGGTAAACGACGCCGTCTTCTTCTATCTCTCGAAGGAGGTGTATCCGGCGGAGGACCAGCACCTCGACGTCGTGGCCTGGCTCGACACGCGCCTCACCGGCGAACGCACCGAGGGTGTCCTGCTCGTCGAGATGCTGGATGCGCGCGGCGCCGTGCTGTTCTCCCAACAGATCACGCCGCCCGGGCGTCAGCTGTTTTTCTCCGTGCCCTTCGGCTCCCGGCTCCCCGGCGAGGGCGCGCGCCTGCGTCTGACGTGGAAAAGCGGATACAAGGTTTACGGCACCGCCGAACGCCGCTTCAAGACGCTCCCGCCCGCGAACGTCGCCAAACACGGCAAAATCGCGATCCGCGTCGCCAATCCCGAGGGCGTCACGCTCGCCGCCGCGCCGATGACCGTCGGCGTGCCCTTCCCGCGCGGCGCCCTGTCCGACGTCGAGCGACTGCGCCTCGTCGACGCCTCCGGCGCCGAGCTCCCGATGCAGGCGCGCGTGTCGGCGCGTTGGTCGCGCTTCGGCCCGATCAAGTGGGTGCTGCTCGACTTCGAGGCCGCGCTCTCCGGCGGCCCCGCGGAGTTTTTCCTCGAATACGGCGAGGGCGTCGCGCGCCGGACGCTCGAGCCCATGCGCGTCGAGACCTCGGGCAAATCCTTCCCGCGCATCGCGGGCGAGGCGCTGCGCGTCGACGCCGACGGACTCTCCGCGCGCACGGGCGGAGACGCCGCGTTCCGCCCGCTGCTCAACCCGGGCGCGCTGCTCGGCGCCTTCGTCCAGCATGAGAACGGCAAGCTCTTCACCATGGGCGGCAGGGACGCGACCGTGGAGCTCGAGGAACACGGCCCGGTGAAGACCGTCGTGCGCGCCACCGGCTTCTACACCGAGCCGATGTCGGGCGCGACCTTCTGCCGCTACGACACCCGCTATTACTTCTTCCGCAGCAGCCCCGTCGCGCGCGTCATGCACACGTGGATCTTCACCGGCGACGGCAACAAGGACCGCATCCGCACCATGGGCTGGCGCTTCCCCTACGCCGAGCGCCCCAAGGCCGAGCAATTCCTCGCCGCGGAAGGCGACGCCTCCTCGTGGACGACGGGCACCCATCTGCTCCAGTTCGAGCACGACCGCTTCGAGGTCTCGAACCGCGGCCAGTCCGCCGCCCGCGAAGGCCAACGCGCGCCCGGCGTCATGCGCGCGGTCGCGGACGACACACAGCTCGTCTTCGGCACGAAGGATTTTTGGCAAAACTACCCCTCCGAGCTGACCCTCGACGGGACGGCGATGACCTTCCACAACTGGCCGCTCAACGGCCGCCCCTCGACCGATCCGATCACGCCGGGAAATTCGTTTCTCCTCAAATTCGCCCACTCCGGACAGCTGCTGGATTTCCGCCTGCCCGACGAGTTTCTCACCGGCGCGATTCCCGACCAATCGAGCCAGCGCAAGGGCGGCGAGCGTCACTGGTCCGCCGACCGCGAGAGCGCCAACGCCCAGGGCATCGCGCAAACCGAGGAAATGTGGCTCCTCGCCGCGAACCAAAACACGGATGTCGCGCGCGTCATGAAGGCGCTCAACGACGAGACGCTCCGCCCCGTGGTCGACCCCGCGTGGGTCTGCGCGAGCGGCGCCTTCTACGAGATCCACCCGAAGGACACCGAAAAGTATCCCGAGCACGAGGCCGTCTACGAGGCGATCGCTCTCGCCCCCGCCGTGTGGAACGAACGCATCGGCGTATATGGAAAATGGATACACGGCGACGCGATCTTCGAGCCCCGCCTCGAGGCGAAGAGCGCCGGCCTCTACCGCACCTTCCGCAAGGCCCACCAGGGCTGGCCCTACTCCTGGACCCCGTATGTGCGCAGCGGCGACAGCCGTTTCTTCAAACTCGCCGACAACGCCACGCGGCAGATGATCGACTCCAACTTCTGCCACTACGTCAGCCCCGACGTGAAGGCCTCCGTCGAGGCGGCCAAGGGCCAATACTACCGCCGCCAGGGCTGGTGGTTCCGCTCGATGGTGCCGTGGACCGGCTGGCGCGGCCCGGTGTCGCGCAGCTACCTCGCCGACTGCGACTACCTGTGGAACGCCTACTACGTGACCGGCTACCGCCGCCCCGCCGACATCGCGCTGCTCTGGGCCGACCTCACGAAGGAGGAGCCCAGCCTCGGCGGAAAGGACTCCCGCACCGGCCCGATCGGACGCGAGTCGGAGCTGCGGCGCATGAGCTTCAACCTGCTCAAGTCCTACACCGAGATGTATCAGGCGATCTTCGATCCGTGGTTCCTCGCCGCGATGCACGCGATCGCCGACATGCACCTCACCGAAAACCGCGACGTGCCCTGGGAGCGTGACGCCGCGGGCGGCGAACGCGTGGGCCACTTCTGGGAACCCGGCGACCGCGAATATCACCGCTTCACCGGCCGCGCGGAATACGTGCCCTACCTCGCCAACGCCTCGCGCTACTGGGCCACCTACCGCACGAGCCCGTGGAGCGCGCTCAACCCGCCGATGATCGAGTCGACCGCCTACTGCTACGACCTCACCGGCGACGAGACCTTCGCCCGCCGCGCCGCGTATTATCTCGACTACGCCAGGACCTCCGTGTGGACGAGCGACGACAAGCCCCACCTCAAGGGCATCCTCGCCAACGACCTCCAGCTCTCGCGCAGCAGCGTGTTCACCGGCTACTACCTCTCGCAGTTCCCGCTCGCGCTCGCGCTCTTCGAACGCATGGGCCGCGAACCCGAGCCGCTCGCGGAGGCGTTTTACCAGATGGGCAACTTGAAGGAGGCCGAGGATCTTGGCGGCGGACGTTACCGCTACCACTACCCCGTCATCCGGGTGAAGAAAGCCGACCGCACGCCGCTGCGCCTGCTCATGCAGCTAAACCGCGACGCGAAGGCCGACCTCTTGTCGTGGGAAATCACCGACAAAGACGGACGCGTCGTGGCGAAGGATTCTTCCCCAAAAGCCGCGCCGCGCTGGATCGATCTCGCGGCGGACCTGCCCGGCGGCGTCTACACCGTGCGCACCTCGGCCGAGCTCGCGATGAGCCCCGAGAACATGGCGATCTCGGCGCTCAGCTTCCCCGGCTTGCAGGTGCCGCTTTCGCCGCCGGGCACGCCCGAGGTGATGCTCGTGCCGCGCGAGGAGGGCATGGGCATCGCGCTCCAGAAGAGCCAATACTGGTTCCACGTGCCGAAGGGCGTCTCGTCCTTCACGATCGAGTTCCCCGTCGATCCGCCCAACCAGCAGGCGCGCCGCATCAGCGTGTGGGCGCCGGACGGCAGGCTCGCGTGGGATTGGCAAAAGGTCGTGTATGGCGTGAAGAAACCGCAGACGGTCCGCGCGACCATCGCCGTGAGCCCCGGGCAACAGGGCAAACTCTGGCGCATCACCGCGCCCGGCCGCATCACGGGCTTCCGACTCCCGCCCGAGATCCCCGCCACCGTCGCCGCCGACCGCGACAAGTGGTTCGAGTGAGCGGCATTTCGTATCTAAAAATCGGATACGACACAAAAGGCGCAAAGGTCGCGAAGCCGGTGTTCTTTTTTGCGACTTTTGCGCCTCTTTGCGGCCATTCCCACACCCGAACCTCCCGCGCCGCGCTCAGGCCGAGTTGCTCAGATGGCGATTGCGATACGCGGTCGCCGAGCAACCGGTGAACTCGCGGAAATTGACCTCGAAACGTTGCAGGCTCTGGAAGCCGCATTTGCGCGCCACCTCCATGATCGAGTAGGACGTGCTGCGCAGGAGCTCCTTCGCGTGCTCGATGTGGATGCGACGGATTTCGTGATACACTCCGTGACCGGTTTTTTTCCGGAACAAGGACTCGAGCGTGCGCCGCGACACGCTGACCTGCCGCAACACGTCCGGCACGCCGATCGCCTCGCCCGCGTGTTCGCGAATGAAGCGCAGCGCGCGCGTCAGATCCTCGGGTCCGGTCGGCAGGCGATCGCTCGACGCGCGCACGCGCAGGCCGGCCGGCGAAATGTGCAGGCGCGGGTTCTCGATCGTGCCGCCCGTCATCAAGGTGTTGAGCATCTCCGCCGCGTGGTAGCCGAGCAGCGTCGCCGATTCGTCCACGCTCGAGAGCGGCGGCGTGGCGAGCTGGCAGAGGATCTCGTCGTTGTTGGAGCCGACCACCGCGACCTGGTCGGGCACGTCGAGACCGAGATCCTTGCACGCGGAGAGAACGCCGTAGGCGACGCGATCCATCATGCAAAAGACGCCGACCTCGCGTCCCTTCAGCTGCGCCACGATATCGTGATAGGTGCGCGGATTGGTGATGTCCGAGACGCGAAGATTGCGCGTCACCCAGTGCGCGGTGACGGAGAGGCCGGCTTTGCGCGCCTCCTCCTCCATGCCCTCGAGCCGCTTCTGGCCGATCGCCCGGTTTCGAGCGAGCCCGATGAAGTGCAGATCGGTGAACCCCTTCTCCACCAGATGCCGTCCCGCCGTGCGGCCGATCTCGCGGTCGTCGAGCGACACCGTGGGCATGTCGATCTGCGGCAACATCCCCGAGGTGTTCACCGCCGGGATGCCCAGCTCCATCACCGCCGCGGCCTCCTCCGCGCTGAAAAACTCCCCGAGGATGCCATCGCCTTTCCACCGCTTCAGCTCGCCCACCGAAAGAAAGGGCTGCGCGTCCCTCATCTCGATGTGCCAGCCGCCGTGCCGGCGAAACCAGGTGAGGATGCCCTGCACCTTCTGACGGCTATACGAGGCGGTCAGCGAGATGCTTAGCGCCACCCGGAAGAGCCGCCGCCCGGGCTTCCAGGAAGCCTTCACCGGGAGGTTTTCCGAGGAATCTGGAGTCGGGGAGTTTTTCATGCCGGAGGCGGCCTCCACTGCGAAGGAACGGCCTCCGGGAGGCAATCCGATTTTGCGCAAAATGACTATCAATATTGCGCAATAAATTCCTCGCAAACACCTCCTCGCCGCAGCCAGTTTACGAAGCATGAAAGTCGCCCCACCCGTTCTCCCGCATGCCACCCCGCATGTCATTCGAGACGCGGCCCACCGGCTCCGCCCGCGCCCGGGTTTCACGTTGATCGAACTGCTCACCGTGATCGCCGTGATCGGCATCCTCGCCGCCATCTTGCTCTCCGCGATCGGCAAGGCGCGCGACACCGCCAAGAAAGCGCAATGCATCAGCAACCTTCGCTCCCTCCACCGCGCAACGATGCTGTGGATCGGCGACAACAAAGGCCGGATGCCCGACGGCCAGCTTTGGCAGGACCGCGCCACCTCCGCGTCGAAAGTCCGCTACCAGATCTCGCCCTACCTCGACCTCTTCAAAAACAGCTCCGACGGCGTGCTCTCGAAGGAGAAAAACTCCGTGTTCAAGTGCAACGTGGCCGACAGCATCAACTCCTCCGACTCACACTGGGGCCGAACCTATAGCATCAACGTCTGGGCCTGCCCTTCTTTCGACGGAGAACTCCGCGCGGATAAGGCCGCCTACGCGCAGACGCTCAATACCATCGCCCATCCCTCCCAAATGGCGCTCTTCATGGACGGCGCCCCTTACCAGCCGGCGGGCAACACGAGCGGCTATTGGTCCAACGTCAAGGAGACGCACGTCCAGCCCGCGCGCGCCGCCAACAAGCTCCAATACCCGCACAACGGCAGCGTGAACGTCGTCTACATCGACGGCCATGTCGGCCGCCGCACCGAAGCCGAGATGATCGCCCTCGCCGAGGAGTCCAGCTTCTGGCGCGCCAATCCGACGCCCTGAGCCGCCTCTCCCTGTCCACCGTTATCACCAACCTTCAACTCCCCCAAAAATCGTGACAGTCAAAAATCGCATTATCGGACTCCTCGCCCTCCTCGGCGCCTCCGCCACGGCCCTTTCCGCGGCGGAAATCATAACTCTGACAACATCGGTCTTCGCCCGAATTCAGGATCGACCGACTTTGGGTGGAACAGGCGGCAACGCCGATGTCCTGAACACCTCTCCCGGCACCCTCTATGTGGGCGACCACAACAACAACAATGATGTATATCATGTTGCCTACGCGTTCGATCTACAAGGCCAGGACTGGTCCAACCTCCCGCCCGACAGCACCTTCATTCTACGCGTTCAGATCACGGGAGTCACTGAAAGCGGCTGGCCGTCGATCAGCCTCTGGCATGTGCCCAACTTCTCATCGGGAACGTTTACCACAGGCGTCATCGTAGGGGGCACGTTGGTCGCGACTCGCGACACCTCGGCCATCTCGGGGAATAATTCGTGGGAATTGGACTTCGACGTCACCTCCTTTGTGCTGAGCGATATCGCCGCAGGGAACCGCACGCACGCGGCGTTCCGACTCTCTCCAACCTCCCCCCTTGCGAATAACGGCAACGGCGTCGCAGACCGTCTCATTTTTTCCGCCACGCCGCAGATCATCGTCTCCTCCTCGCAGATCCCCGAGCCCGCCCACGCCGCGTTGATCGGCGGCGTCGCGGCCGCCGCCTTCCCGCTGCTCCGCCGCCGCCGCGCCGGCTGAGTCCGATCACCGGATCAACGCTCCCCTCGACTCCAGGCACGGCCTCCCCGGCCGTGCCTTTTTCGCTTCTCGCGTCCACGCGACGCCGCCAGTTCGCCCCGCCCCTCCGCTCCAAGCTTTCCCTCCGTGGCCTCCAAATTCTTTCACAAGGTCCAGCCCACCGCGCCCGAAGACAAGGTGCCCGTCGCCAAACGTTGGGCCTACGGCACCGGCAACTTCACCGACCACCTCGGGACGGACACCCTCATGTCCAACGCCAACCCGATTTTTAACATCGAGTTAGGCATGGATCCGCGCCTGCTCGGCGTCTCGGTCGGCATCATGCGCCTGTGGGACGCGATCACCGACCCGATCGTCGGCGCCCTCTCGGACAACACCCGCACGCGCTGGGGCCGTCGCCGCCCTTTCATGCTCGCGGGCGCGTTCGGCGCCGGGCTCACGTTTCCCCTTCTCTGGTTCGTCCCCGGCGGACTGAGCGCCACCGGCGTCTTCGTTTGGTTCACCGCGTTTTCGATCCTCTTCTTCACCTTCCAGACGCTCTTCACGATCCCGTGGACCGCGCTCGGCTACGAGCTCACGCCCGACTACAACGAGCGCACGCGCGTCATGGAAATTCGCGCCTACATGGGCAAGGCGGTCGGCATCTTCGTGCCCTGGACCTACGCCTTCACCCAGCTCCCGATCTGGGGCGGCGACACCCTGCTCGGCGCGCGCTGGATGGGCGTCATCATCGGCGTGGTGCTCATCGTCGCCGGACTCGTGCCGGTCGTCTTTCTCACCGAACGCTTCTTCAAGGTCGCCGCCCAACAACAGAAGCTCTCGGTCCTGAAGTCGGTCTGGATGACGCTCAAGAACCGCCCCTTCATGATCATGGTCGCCATCACCCTGTTCACGAATCTCGGCGGCCGCACCGTCAACCACCTCGGCTTCTACATCGGCCTCTACTACCTCTTCGCCGGCGACAAAATGAAACAGGGCGTGCTCGCCGGCGTGAGCGGCAACGTCGCCTTCATCCTCGGGCTCGTCTGCGTCTTCGTCATGAACCGCCTTTCCCTGCACATCGGGAAACGCAAGACCCTCGCCGTCTGCCTCGTCCTGCTCGTCTTCAGCGGCTTCGCCAAATGGCTCTTCTACACGCCCGAGCACCCGTGGCTGAGCCTCGCCGCGCTCCTCTTCACCGTGCCGTCCATCACCGGGTTCTGGTTGCTCATCGCCTCGATCAAGGCCGACATCTGCGACGACGACGAACTCCGCACCGGCCTGCGCCGCGAGGGCGCCATCGGCTCCGTCTCCGCCTGGATCAGCAAGCTCTCCATCTCCGGCACCGCCGTCCTCGCCGGCGTCGTCCTCGCCGCCACCGGCTACGACGCCGCCCTCGGCAACGAACAGGATTCCGGCGTGATCGAGGCCATGCTCTGGTGGTTCTACGTCATCCCTTCCGTCTCTGCCCTGATCGCCCTTGTCTTGCTCTGGTGGTTCCCCATCACCGAGGAGAAAGCCCGCGAGACCCGCCGCCTCCTCGAGGAGCGTCGCGGGAAATTCTAGGCCACCCACCCCCGCCCCGTCCGCCCCGCCCCATGCAGCCGGTAACGAAAAAACGAATACGCGACCGTCGGTGGTTCCGTTGGACCCTGCGCGTCGCCTGCGCCACCCTGCTCCTCGCCGCGCTCCTCGTCGCCGCGGCCTGGGTTTATTTCCGCCCTCCCGTCGCGTTCATACCCGGTGTCGCCTACGGCACGCGCAACGACCAGCCGCTGGTCATGGACGTCGTCATCCCGCGCGAACCCAACGGCCGCGGCATCCTCGTCATGGTCAGCGGTCGCTGGCGCTCGCGCCCCAGGCCCGTCGATCCCTGGATCGCCGCGCCGCTTCTGCGCCGCGGCTACACCTTGTTCGCCGTGCACCACGTCTCGCAGCCGAAGGCGACGATCATGGAGATCGTCGACGACGTGCAGCGCGCGGTGCGTTTCGTGCGCCACAACTCCCGTCTCTACGGCGTCGACCCCGCCAGCCTCGGCGTGCTCGGCGCCAGCTCCGGCGGACACCTTAGCCTCATGATCGCCACGCGCGGCGGCCCCGGTGACCCGAACGCCGAGGACGTCGTCGACCGCGAAAGCAGCGCCGTGCAGGCCGCCGCGGTGTTTTTCCCCGTCACCGACCTGCTCAACCTCGGCGACTCCACGCAAAACCTCCACGACGGCGGCCCGCCCAAGAGCTACGTGCGCGGCTTCGGCCTCGAATCTCGGGACCTCGAGCCCTGGCTGCCGATCGGCCGCGCGATGTCGCCGATTTTCCACATCACCCCCGAACTCCCTCCGGTCCTGCTTTTTCACGGCACGAAAGACACGCTCGTGCCGTTCGACCAATCGACGCGCTTCCAAGCGCAGGCCAAGGAGCTCGGTCTCCCGGTCGAGCTGATCCCGCGCGAAGGCAAAGGCCACGGTTGGCTCGGCATGATCTGGGACATCGCCCGCCTCGCCGACTGGTTCGACCGTCAGCTCGGCAATGCCCGCGCCACGCTCCCCCGCCTCGGCGCCGCCGACGCGCAACCCGCCGCCTCGGCCGCCAACGCCACCGAGGCGACCTCGTAATCCCGCCTCAAGTTTCGGGTATTCGGTGGACGGCCCGGGTCCCTCCGGCCGTGGCCCGTGCCCCCCCGCGCCACCCGAAAGCGTGCGCAGGGACGCGCACGCCCACCCGTAAGCGCGAAGAAGCGCTTTCGCGCGCCGCCCCGGCCAGGAATTTCCCGCCCCCCCTACTCCCATAAACAAAACGCGGCCGGCCCCGTGAAGGACCGGCCGCGCGTGAATCCAGATTACGGATACAGCTCGCCTTAGAAGAAGGTCAGATACTTGCCCTGCGCGAGGCGCTGGATGAGGAGCGCGAGCTCCATCGCGTGGTAGTCGCCCCACATGCAGGCTTCGCCGTTCGGAACCTTCTGGCCGGGGGCGATGTAGTCCCAGCCGTTGGGGCGGTGATAGACGCTGTGCAGGAGAAGGCCCTGGTGCTTCTTGTTCACGCCGAGATAGCCGTCGGAGAAGAGCGTGTCCGCGACGGTGAGACCGGCCTGGAGGTAGCGCGTGCCGGCCTTCTTCTCGCCCTTGGCCTGGAGCCAGAGGCCGAGGCGGATGAAGCCCTGCGCGGCGATCGCGGCGGCGGAGCTGTCCACCGGCTCGTAGGGGTTGAAGGGATCGGCCTTCTTCTTGGTGATGTCGCCGAGCTTGTGGCTGTCGAGCGCGGCGCTGTCCCAGTAGGGCACGCCGTCGAGGGAGGAATAGCCGTCGATGTAGTAGTCGGAGGTCGCGCGGGCGGTCTCGAGGAAGAGATTGGTCACGGCGCGGCGGCCGCCGACGCCGTCGAGGTCGGAGCCCTTCACGGTGTCGAGGAACTCGAGCTGCTCGGCGAAACCGCAGATGATCCACGCGGCGCCGCGCGTCCAGGTGGTGAAGGGCGAGAAGCCCTGCTGCGAGCTCGGGCAGCGGAACTGACCGTCGTTGCGGTTGAAGATCGACTCGTGGGCGACGCGGCCGCGCACGTCGTAGTGGTCGCGTCCCTGGCCGTAGAAGACGTTGAAGCGCGCGGTGGTCGCGGCGTGGGTGATCGCGCGGTGGAGGAGATTGATCGGCTTGTCGCCCTCGCCCATCAGCACGTGGCCGAGCTGGTGGCCGACGGCGAGCGAGCGCAGCGAACGGATGGTGTCCGCGAAGAGCGACTGCGGTCCGTTGAAGGAGTAGATGTAGCCGGCCGGGACGACGCCGGGGCTGCCCTTCACGGGCGACCAGGGCGTGGTGACGTTGGTCGTGGCGTAGCGCGCGGCCTGCACGGCGCCCGAAGCCTTGAGCGCCATCTCGGTGTAGTTGACCTCGTCCTGCGAACCCTCGGCGCGGCCCTCGAGGATGAGGCGGCGGAGGTTGCCGTAGGTGGAGATGTTGTTGAAGCCGTGGTCGTGCACGCCGACGTGGCTGACGTGCGAGGCCATGTATTTGAGGGTCTTCTCGCGGCCGAGCTTCAGGTAGCGCTCGTCGCCGGTGGCGTCGTATTGGAGAAACGACATGCCGAACTGGAAGCCCTGCGTCCACTCGGTCCAGCCGCGCGAGGTGTATTTGCCCTTCACGGTGAAGACGGGCGTGCCCTGCGCGGGATTCCAGGACTTGTTGATGAGGTCGATCTTCTCGCCGGAGAGCTCGAAGAGGCGGGTGATCTTCTTCTGGAGTTTGGCGGGGGTGAGGGTGGCGTTGATCTTCATGGCGCGAAAAAAGTGGCTAAATGGAGCGGGAAGCGGACCGCGCTCCGGTCGCGGGGGCAAGCGGGCAAGGCGCGCGCGGTCGGCTCCGGCCTAGCCCTGGTCGTGACCGTGCTATCCGCGCGGGATTCATCCCGGCCCCGCGCCGGCCGTCCCGCGCGCCGCCCGGCTACACCGCGTCGTGGAACGGTGAATACTTCGCGAGCTCGTCGGCGATCTGACGGTCGTCCCGACAACGGGGCATCTTGTTTCGGCCGCCCCATTTCCCGTTGGCGCGCTGCCATTGCTCGAAGACGCCGGGCATGACGAGGCGCACCGTCGGCGGGAGCAGGCCGCCGGCCGCGCGCCTGGCCTCGTAGTCGGGGCTGAGGCGCCGGAGCTCGGCGTCGAGCAGCGGAGCCATCACGGGCCCGGTCGGGTTGACCTCGCTGCCGGCCCGCAGCTCGATCCACCATTCATGGCTGCCGCGTTTCTGCCCGGTGAGGGAGGTGATGAAGACCGGCGCGACGTGAAAGTTGACCACCTGCCAGCCGCGGCGCGCGCAGACGGCGGTGAGCGCGTCGGTGAGCTGTTTCTCGCCCACGTGTTCGCCGAAGGCGCCGAGCCGGAGCCGCGTCCTGCCGGTGTAGACGAGCCGCGCGGGATCGGTGGAGACGAAGCGCACGACGTCGCCGATCACGTAGCGCGCGAGCCCCGCCGGCGTGCTCATGACGAGCACGTAGTCGACGCCCGCGCGCACGCCTTCGAGCGGAAGCGCGCGCGGGCCCAGGCAGGCGAGCCGCGCCTCGTCGTAGTCGACGAGCGGGATGAACTCGTAATACACGCCGACGTCGGCCATGAGGCGCAGCCCGGCCTCGGGCTCGGCATCCTGCGCCGCGACGAAACCCTCCGCCGCGGAATAAACTTCGTGAAAGCGCACGCCCGGGCCGCAGACCGCCCGCAGCTCGTCGGCGAAGGGGCCGATCGGCACGCCGCCGTGCACGAGACATTCGAACCCCGGCCAGACCTCGCGCAGCGTGCGCGGCTTTTTCCCGGCGCGGCGGGCATGCTCCTCGAAAACGGCGGCGGCCAGGACGAGCACCCAGCTCGGGATGCCGGCGAGCAGGCGGATGTCGCGATCGGCGCAGCTCCGGGCGATGGCCTCGATCCGGGCCGGCCAGTCGGCCATCTGCGCGATCTCCGCGCCGGGTTCGCAGAGGAGGCGTTCCGCCCAGGCGGGGAGGTTGAGCGCGAGGATGCCGCTGAGGTCGCCGACGAAGGCCGGGGAATCCCCCGCCCCGGGCAGGGGCGCGAGCGTGGTGGGCCCGCCGAGGACGAGGTGTTTTCCGCGAAAGACCGAAGCCCCCGCCCGGGCGGCGTAGTAGAGCAGCGAGTCGAGCCCCGCCTTGCGGAAATGCGCGAGCATCGCGTCCGTGACGGGCAGGTGCTTCGCGGGACCCGCGGTGGTGCCGGAGGAGACCGCGAAAAGGCCGCAACGCCCGGGCCAGAGCACGTCGGCCTCGCCGCGCTTCATGCGCTCGATGTGCGGGGCGAACCCCTCGTAGGTGCGCAGCGGCACGCGCTCGCGCCAGGCCTTGTCGTCCATGCCGGCCTCGACCCCGTGCGCCTTTCCGTAGGCGGTGCGGGCGAGCATGCGACGCAGCGAGGCGGCCTGCCGTTTTTGCGCGGCGAAAGCCCGGCCGCGACCACGCAACCGACTCGCGGTCCGAGTGCTCAATAGGCTCGCGCCAAGGGCGACCAAGGATGAAGGCGGTTGCAACATCGGCTCCGACTTGCCTGCCGGTTGGGCGAGCAAGGTCGGCGAGGCAGGTGTCGCAAGCGAATTCAAGCCCCCCGCGGGAACCCGGGGACGTTTTAGCCGATGCTAAACGCGACCGGAAGGCGGCGGAATATTTTCGGCGGGAAAAACAAACGACGCGCCCTCCCGCCGCCGCCCCGGGATGGTCGCGCCGGCCGCGTCTCCCGTTCGCGCGAAGCGTGCTCGACCAGACGCCGATTCTGCGCCGAGTTTTCCCGCCCATGCTTCCGCCGATTCTTTTCGAGGACGACGCACTCATCGCTTTCGACAAACCGAGCGGCCTGCTCATCGCGCCGGACCGCTGGGACAAGGCGCGCGCCAATCTCATGAAGCAGGTGCACGCCCGGTTCGGCTCCCACGTGGCCAACGTGCACCGCCTCGACGCCGACACCTCGGGCGTGCTGCTTTGCACGAAGAACAAGCCCGCGCTCGATTTCGTCTCCGGCCAGTTTCAGGCGAAGACCGCGAAGAAAACCTACCACGCCCTCTGCTACGTGCCGCCGGTCGACGCCGCCATGAAGGTCGGCCGCGTGGCGCGCGACGAATCCGGGCGCCTGCCCGACGAGTTCACCATCGATCTCGCGCTCGGCGAGGACGAGTCGCAGCCGGGTCGCATGCGCGTCTTCAAACGTCGCGGGGGCAAACCCGCCACCACGCTTTTCCGCACGCTCGAGCGTTTCCACGACCGCCGCGGACGCGCCTTCGCGTGGGTGGAATGCTCGCCGCTCACCGGCCGCACGCACCAGCTCCGCGTCCACCTCGCCGCGGCCGGCGCGCCGATCCTCTGCGACCCCTTTTATGGCGTGCCCGACGTGCAGCTGAAACTCTCCGACCTGAAACGCGGCTACAAGGGCCGCGACGAGGAGCGCCCGTTGATCGATCGGCTGGCCTTGCACGCCACCGCCCTGACGATCACGCATCCGGTCTCCCGCGAGCCGGCGACGATCACCGCGCCCCTGCCCAAGGAATTCGAGGTGGCCCTGAAATACCTGCGGAAATTCGCCGCTCCCGGCGGCGGCGCGAAGGGCTGACACCCTTTCGCGTTCCGCCAGACCAAAACCCGGGAACCGCGATCCCCGCGGGTCGGGCCCGCACCGCCGCCAGGTTTTGATACGATCGAATGCGAGATGGCATGACGGCGGTCGCCGCCGGTCTTGCGGCCGGGTTTCCGACGGCGGCCCGCGACACGTTCAGCGCAGCCAGAGCGGGCCGAACTTCTCCGGATCCTTGCCCTCGGAAACGCCGTTGAAGAGGCGCAGCGTGCGACGGCCCTTCTTGCCGGTGTCGGCGTCGGAGACGGCGAGCGCGATGCCGATCGCGGTGCCGGCCTCCGGCGCACGGTCGAGGCCGAGCACGATCCACGGGAAAAACGCCTCGTAGATCGTCTCGTCTCCGACGCGACGAACCTTCAACCCGATGCGCGGCTCGCTCGTGGCGACGGGGAGCTCGGGCGTGTAGGAGATCCAGCGCCAGGTCATGAAAGGCTCCTTCGCGTCCTTGTTCCACCCGATGCCGTATTCGAAAACCCGATGCCCTTTCAGGCCGAAGAGGTCGTTGGGCTCCCAGGTCTTTTCGTAGTCGGCGTCGAGGCCGATCTGGACGGCGTCGTGCGACCACATCTTTTCCGGCTCCTGGCTTTGCAGGTGTTCGTCGTCGCGCACGACGATGCGCAGATGCAGGCCGCGCGCGTCGTGGGCGCTTTGCAGGGTCGCGGAACAATCCTCGGGCGCGATCGGACCGCCGAAGGGATCCCACGCGGAGAAGTCGATCGCGGGGATCTTGCTCCAGTCGGGACGAGAGCCGCGGGCGACGGGCGCGGCGGCGACCAGCGTGAGATCGAGCGGCTTCGACACGAGATCGCGACGTCCTTCGTGACGGCTGTCGATGGTGAGCCTGCCCTTGTAGCGACGGCCGACCTGGAGATGCGGAAGCCCGACGGAAAAGGCGCGCGTCTCGCCCGGCTGCACGGCGGGGAGCTCGGCGAAATTGTCCCGCACGCCTTCGAGCGCCGCGGCCACGCGGGTGGCGAGCGGGGCGGGGGCATGCGAGGTGAGATCCATCCGGAGATGCGGCGCGGGCGCGTCCTTCGGCCACTTGAGCACGGGCGCGGTGGCCTCGAGCGGCGGGATCACCTTCACCGGCTGCGCGAGCCATTTGTCGCCGGCGCGAGAGAGGATCAGGTAGTCGCCGTTGGCGGCGTCGCCGGGCACGGCAAGTTTGCCCGCCTCCATGTGAAGCGGCGCGGGCGCGATCCATTCGCCGACGCGCGGGAGCGCCAGCGGTTCTCCGCCGCGCATGACCGACACGGCGGGCAACATCTCGATCGCGGGCGACTGCGCGCCGCGAAACTCGAGAAAGACGGGGCTCGGCGAGAGCGCGAGATTCGGGCTGGAGGGCAGCGCGCGACCGACGAGGTTTTCGCGCCGCGTGGTCTCGAGCGGCAGCTCGATCACGCGCTCGGCCTGCGTGTCCCAGGCGACGGCGACGCTCGTGTCGTCGGACTTGTTGAAAAGGACGAGGTGCGTGGTCGGCGTGAGATGCAGCCAGGTGCCGTGGCCGCGCACGCCGGCGAGCCAGCGCGCGAGGTTGGCGTAGGCCGCGTATCCGGGCTTCGGGGTCTCGTTGTCGTTGACGAGCGAGAAGCCGCGTTCGCCGGGATTCGGGGCCGCCTTGAACTGGAGGCAGAAGTAGGTCGCGTTCTCGATGCCGCGCGCGGCGAGAAGCGTGAGCGAGCGCGCGACGTAGCGCGCCTGCGTGATCTCGTCGACGGGCTTCTGCCAGGTGCCGGTGCCGGAGGTCCAGCCGAACTCGGTGAGGTGGATCGGGAAGTCGGGGCGGCCGATCTCCTTGAGCCAGTTTTGGAGCTCGATCACGCGCTGGATGAACTCGCCCTCGGGCGGCGTGCCGTCGACGTAGGCGTGGACGACGATGCCGTCGAGGTGGTCGAGCAGGCCGAGCTTGTGGGAGGTGTCGAGATCGAGGCGCGCGGGGTCCTTGATGCGGATCGAGGAGAAACCGGGGCCGTAGATCTTCGTCCGCGGATGCGCGTCGCGGATGCCGTCGGCGACGGTGGCGAGGAAACGCACGAGGTCCTCGTTGGTGCCCTTCCACTGCCACTCGGGCTCGTTGTAGACCTCGAAGTAGGGGGCGAAGAGTTTTTGCTGACGCGCCCAGGCGGCGACGAGTTGGCGGAGCTGGCCCCAGTCCTTCGGCCGCGCGGTGGGATTGCCGAAACTCTTCTTGTGGGCGACCGGCTCCATCATCCAGAGCGGGAGTCCGAAGGACATCACGCCGACTTGGGTGAAGGGGCTTTCGGGGAAAAGCACCTTGTCCGTCGGCGGCGGCTCGGGATCGAGGATGCTCGGCTCCAGCGTGTGGATCGAGATCATGCGCCGGTTCCAGCGCGCGCCGGCGGCGAGCACGAGAGCGGGATCGCCCTGCACGGTCCAGAGACCGAGGCGCGACTGCATGCGCAACGAGTCGTCGAGGGGCGGGCCGACCACGGCGGCGGTGGTGGACGCCTCGAGCGTCGTGCCGTCGGCGCGGTTCACCTTCGCCTCCAGGCGGTAGAATCCTTTTTCCGGAAGCGGGATCGTCAGCTCGGCTGCGCCACCGGCCGACGCGGTGTCGGCGCCGGACGCGGGGATCGCATGCGTGGCGAGCACCCGGCCGAGTTCGTCGCGCACCGTGACCGCGCCGCCGACCACGTCCCGCCCCGGCAGCGCGAGGCGCACGCGGCCTTCGGTCTCGGTGAAAATGTGGCCCTTCGCGTCGGAGGAAAACGCGAGGCCGGACTTCGCCCGCGGTTTCGCCGCGGCGGACGCGGCGGATTTGCCCGCGGACTCGGCGGCGTGCAGCGGCGGAAGCGAAAGTTCGAGCGCGGCAAAGGCGAGGGCGAGCGACGCGATCGCGCGCGCGCCGGAAAGAGGAAAACGCATGACGGGGATGGTCGGGCGCGCGGTTTATTCCGCCGGGAGATATTCGAGCGAGATGTCGTCGATCCACACCGTGGCCGGCGCCTGCTGACGGCCATACATCACGACCATGAAGGCGATCGAACGGGTGCTCGTGCGGAGCTTGGCCTCGAATTCGAACTCCCGCCAGGTCGGCGTCTCCATGATCTCGAGGATCGAATCCTTGTTGCCGAGAAGACCGAGGCTGGCCTGCTTGTCGTTGCGCTCGAGCACGCGGATGCCGAGGGCGCCCTCGTAGATGCCCTTGGTGCGGGCGGCGAAACGGACGACGAGTTTCGCGGGCTCCGTGCCGGTGAAGGGGGGAATTTCGATCTGCGGCGAGTGGACGAGGCGCTCGCCGCTGCCCTTCGCGTCGGGCGGACGGTTCTCGAGCAGCTCGAAGCGCAGCGAGTTTTCTCCGGAATGCGGATCCACGGGATCGAGTTTCACCACGAAGGGCGTCTTCCAACCGGTCGCGGGCTTGTAGGAACCGTTGTTCGCCGCCCCCCAGTTGGGCACCCAGGCGGGGATGTCCTCGAAGTTGAACTTCGCGAGGAGCATCGGCACGGGCGCGGGTTGCGCGACGGCGGGCGCCTTGGTCTGGGCCGGAAGCGAAAGCGCCGCGGCGGACAAACACACGAAAACGGAGAACGGGCGGAGGAGGCGTCTCATAAAAGGGAACAAAGGAAACGTGGGCGCGACTTCGCGCGAAGGGCGCGGACCCGAAACCGGATCACTGGAGGATGCCGGCCTTCCAAGGATCGACGGGACTGGTGACGGCGAGTTCGGCCGCGGTGCGCAGGCCGATGTGACCGTCGGCGTAGGCGACGTAGCCCTTGCCGTTGTGCCGCGCGTCGAAGGTGGTGTTCGTGGCGAGATACGCCGCCGTGCGCCCGCCGCTCGCGGGCGCGGCGTCGGTGACAAGCGTGGCGTTGAAGGCCCAGCCGCTCACCCACTTCGTCTCCGCGAAGAGGATGGCGCGCGAGTTCAGGATCTTGGAGAAACGGTAATAGCCGTGCTCGTAGTAGACGGTGTTGTTCGCCGCCGAGGCGAGCTGGCCGTTGAGCCCGTAGTGCGGCGCGAAGGTGACGTCGTCGGTGACGGAACCGCAGGTGCCGACCGCGTCCCGATAGCCGACCGTGCGCAGATTCGGCACGCGCGTGTAACCGGCGGGAAGCGTCTTCCAGGCCCAGCACGCCTGCGGCACCCAATCCCGGTTTTCCTGCGCCAGAAGCGAGGCCAGCGTCGCCATTTGGCGAATGTTCGATCCGCAACGCGCGGCCTGCGCCGAAGCGCGGACCCGGCCGACCGCCGTGATCGTGATCGCGGCCAGGATGCCGATGATCGCGATCACCGTGAGCAATTCGATCAACGTGAACCCCGACCGACGGGCGGCGGGGAGGAAACGGGACAAAACGGTCTTCTTCCGGGAAACATTCATCGGGGTAAGGCTGCAGGCGGGGCTTCAGGATGGCCGCCCCGGAAAGACTGCGCTCGCCCGGACGGCCCGACAACGGAATTTAGAGAAAATACTTTCTCTACCAAGGCAAGCACTTTCTTAAAATCCACTAAATTAGCATTTAATTCCTAAATATAAGCATGTTACGCTAGTCTCAATGAACGCTTGCGCGTTTCGAGGTGGATATTCACTTTCTCGCCATGCCCTCGCTCGCCGAAATCTCCCGCATCTGCGGTGTCTCGCTCGGCGCCACCTCCAAGGCGCTCAGCGGCAAACCCGGAGTCTCGGAAGCCACCCGTCAACGCATCCTCAGTGTCGCGGCCCAGCGAAACTACCGCCCCAACCGGCTCGTGCACGCGATCCAGCAGGGACGCAGCATGACGATCGGCCTGACGTGCAGCGATTTTCACAGCGACTTCGGCGGGCGCATCGTCGAGGGCATGCTCAAGGTCCTCTACGAGGCCCACTACGATCCGATCGTGATCAACTGGGACCTCTGCGTGAACGAGGGCGAAAAAGTCCTGCGCACCTTCGCCGAACGTCGCGTCGACGGTCTCCTGATGTTCCCGCCCGCCGACCAGCCTTCGCAGGAATACCTGCAGGAGCTGAAAAACATGCGCCGCCCGATCGTCGTCATCGACCAGACGTTCGCCGGCTGCGAATCCTACGATTTCGTCGGCAGCCAGGATCTGGAAGGCGCCGTCGCCGCCACCGAACATCTGCTCGCGCTCGGCCACCGTCGCCTCGCGAACATCTTTCACCGCCAGACCAGCACCGGGCGCGCGCGCCTCGAGGGCTTCCAGCAGGCGATGGCCGCCGCCGGCGTGCCGGTCCACGCCAAGTGGCTCTGCGAGATCACGCAATACGAGTCCAAGGAGGCCTACGCGAAGACGCGCGAGCTGCTCTCCGCCCCCGACCGCCCGACCGCGATCCTTTGTTTCAACGACTGGGTCGCCCTCGACGTCATGGCCGCCGCCTCCGACCTGGGACTCTCCATCCCCCGCGACCTTTCCGTGATCGGCTTCGCCGACCTGCAGATGTCGGCCCACCTGCGCCCGCGGCTCACCACCGTCGCGCAGGATCCGCGCGAGATCGGCCGCCGCGCCGCCGTGCGCCTCGTCTCCCTGCTCGAATCCGCCGCGAAGGCCAAAAAGAGCAAAAACATCGGCGAAAGCGCCGCCGCCGCCCAAGCCGCCTCGCCGCTGCTCGACCGCGTGCCCGTGCGCCTCGAGGTGCGCGACTCCACCGGCGCCCCGCCCCCGCTCCCCGGCGCCGCCGGTTGATCCGACCGCGCCCGTGTCCTCCTGGTTTCGGATCCGTCTGCTCGTCCTCCCGCTCGTCTCCGCCGCCTGCGCCGCGGCCCCCGGCGACGACGTGGTCGCGGTCTTTTCCCGCGCCGCGCGGGGCGCCCCGCTGCGCTACGTCGCCATCGGCGGCTCGATCACCGAGGCGAGCGGTCCCGGCTGGATCGGCGACTGGCTGCGCGACGCCTTTCCCGAAAGCCGCGTGGCCGCGATCAACTCCGGCATGAGCGGCACCGGCAGCTCGCTCGGCGTCTTCCGCCTCGAACGCGACGTGCTCGCCCATCAGCCCGACCTCGTCGCCATCGAATACTGCGTGAACGACGGCGGCCTGCCCGACGAGGACGCCGCCCGTTATCTCGAGTCGATGATCGTGCGGCTCAAATCCGCGCCGCATCCGCCGGCCATCGTCATCCTCGAGGCCGCCGCACGCACCGGCGTCAACCTCTCGCGTCACCGTCGCGTCGCCCGCCACCACGATCTGCTCGAGGTCGACTTCCAAGCCGCGGTGAACGCGAAGCTCGCCGCGGAAAATCTCCCTTGGTCCGCGCTCTTCGGCGACGACGTGCATCCGAAGCGCGCCGGACACGCCTTCTACGCGGAGGTGTTTCGCGACGCGCTCGCCCCTCTCGCGCGGCGCGCCCGCGAAGATCGGCCCGGGACGCCGGCCGCGCCCCCCGCCCTCCCCGCCCCGCTCGGCTCGAAGCCGCTCCTTCTCGACGCCCGACTGGTCCCCCTTCACGTCCGCCGGGAGTCTTCCGGCGATTGGCGCCACGAACCCGCCCCAAACACGCCCTGGGGTCGCCATTTTCAGGGGCTCCTCGTCGCCGAACGTCCCGGAGCCGGTTTGCAAATCCCCTTTCGCGGCACCGCCGCCGGCGTGTTCTTCGCCCTGAAAAAAGGCGAAGGCTCCTTCCTCCTCAACGTCGACGGACGCGTCCCGATGCCGGTCTTCGCCAACACCCGCGACGGTTTCAGCTCCGTCGTCGTCGAGAACGACCTCCCGCCCGGCGAACACGTGCTCAACGTCGTCCTCCCTCGCGAGGCCTCCGCCGATCCCGACTTCAAAACCGACGGCCCCGTGCGACTCGGCTACCTGCTCGTCGCCGGCGAAACGCTCGCGCCCCGCGACGCCGCCGACCGAGTCGATCCCGCGCGGACCGCTCGCGAGGGCGCCTTCGATGCCGACACGCTCGCGCGATTGAACTTCGAAACGATCCCCGCCCGGGGCTGGGAGTGGACCGGCCCCTTTCCCGTTTCCGCCCTGCCCGACGGCAACGTTCCGGCGGACGCCATCTCCGCGATCACCGTGCCGTTCCTGCCCGCGCTCGAACGCGCGCCGCACGCCGAGCACGCCGGGCTCGACTGGAAACCCGTCTCCGCCGCGACCGCGGGCGGACGCGTCGATTTCCGCGCCGAAAGCGGTTCGTCCGCCCCCGCCGTCGTCTACGCGCGCCGCACCTGGGCCTCCCCGCGGGCGTGCGCCGCGCTCCTCTGGGCGGAGGCCGACTACTACGCGCACCTCTGGCTCAACGGGGAACGCGTCCTCGCGCTCGAGGGCCCCCACCGGCTGCCCGTGATTCGTCCCGTGCGGCTCCGCGCGGGGGAAAACGCCTTGCTGCTCAAACTCGGCGCCGGCAGCGCGGGCTTCAGCGCGCGGCTGCGCGTCGCGACGCACGAGTGAATTTCCCCGTGCTCCGCGCCACGACACGCGGGGCGGTCACACGCCCGTGCCCACCTCCGCTCCGGCGCTCGCCTTCGTCGCCCGGGGCGCCAGCCGCAACGTGCCCGTCAACAGCTCCAAGGCCCGCCCGCGGAAAATCGTCAGATCGCTGCTCTCCGTCGCCACGATGTCGGCGCGCCAACGACCGTCCGCGTCCGCCCACTCCTGGTCCACCACCGTCCCCTCGCCGAGCACCGTCACGCGGCCGTCCGGCGTGCGCGCCTCCAGTCCGCCCCGCCGCACGTAGCACACCGCGCGCATCAGATCCCCGCGCCGCGCCATCGGCTCCCCCTGCTCCAGATGCACCGCGCGCATCGGTTCGTCCGGCGGCGGCAACACCACCGAGATGTCGCGCGAGAAAACCGCCTCGAAAGTCCAGTCGATCGTGACCCGCAACCGCCGCATCATGCCCGGCAGCTTCGCCAGGTAGATCGTGCGCCACAGCCACCACGCGAAGAAGCCCTTGAAATGCAGGCCCATCACCTCCGCCACCGCCTGCCGTTCCCCGATGGTCGCGAGCTGCCCCAGGTAGCGGTATTCGAACGGACGCAGCCGCGCCCGGGCGTCCACCTCGGCGGCGTCGCCCGCGCCCGCCGCCTCGGCCTTCAGAACGCGCGCCAGGTTTTGCCCGAGCTGCCTGCCTTCGCGCTGCGCGAGCTGCGCCGTCGGCGGCGCGATCTTCGACTCGCCGCGGTCGTTCCACGGCACCGCCGCGCAATCGCCCGCCGTCCACAGCTCTCGTTGGCCCTTCAGACGCATCGTCGGCTCGGTCGGCAGACGGCCTTTCTCCGTCGCGAGCCCGAGCTGTCGCGCCACGTCGAGCACCACCGGACTCGGCGCGTTGCCGATCGTCGACACGATGGTGTGCGTCTCGACCCCGCCTCCGTCGGTGAAAATCACCCGCGCCGACGTCGCCTCCGCCACGCGCTTGCCGAGGAACAGCTCGATCCCGCGCTTCCGCAGCACCTCCGCCGTGTAGTCGCCGAGCTTCGGCCCGATCTCCGCCAACAGCTTCTCGTGCCCGTGCACCAGCGCCACGCGGACGCGCTCCCCTCGCAGCCGCGAATAGAAGGCCTTCGCCTCGTTCAACAAATCGTGGAGCTGGCCCGCCACCTCCACGCCCGTGTATCCGCCGCCCACCACGACGAAGGTCAGCAACCGCGCCCGCACCTTCGGGTCGTCCACGAGATTCGCCTCCTCGAGACGATTGATCACCGCCGCGCGCAGCCGCAGCGCGTCCGCCACCGTCTTCAGCGGCAGACCGTGCTCCGCCATGCCCGGCACCCTGGAAAGATCCGTCACGCTCCCCAACGTGAGCACGAGATGGCGAAAGCCGATCGTCTGGTTTCGGGTGAAGCGTCCGCCGTCCACGCTCAAGGTCTTCGTCGCCAGATCCACCGCCGTCACCGCGCCCTGGAGCACCGTGACGCCGCGGCAGAATTGTCGCAGCGGATTCACCACGTCGGCCGGGCTGAGCGCCGCGCCCGCCACCTCCGCCAGCATCGGATGAAACACGAGCACGTTGCGCTCCGCGATCAGGGCCACCCGCTTCGTCGCCTCCTCCCGCCCCAGCGCGCGGACCAAGGCCCGCGCCGCCTGCGCCCCGGCAAACCCGCCTCCCGCGATGACGACGTCGTAATGCATCCGCCCATCCAAAACGTCCCGCCCTCCTCCGCAAACCGCGTCCGGTCTTTGTTTTTCCCCATCCCGCGCCCGCGGTTGCCGATCCGGCCCCTTCCTTCGGCACGCCGGACGAAAACCGGGGAACGCGTTTTCTCCTTCGACCTCCGACGCGCCCGCCGCCCATTCTCGCCGTCCGTTTTCGCATGTCAGATCCCGCCGCCGAGCTCTACCAGGCCGTCATCGACGACCATCGTCGCCGCCCGCGCAACCGCGGCCCCCTGCCCTCGGCCCAACGCGTGGCGCGACGCGAAAACCCGGCCTGCGGCGATGTCTGCGTGATGCAGCTCCGCCTCGATCCCGGGCCCGCGACCGATGCGCCCGCCGACGGCGCGCGCATCGTCGCCGCCGCGTTCACCGGCGCCGGCTGCGCCCTCTCCCAGGCCTCCGCCTCGCTCGCCACCGTCGCCCTGACCGGACGCGATCTCGCCGAAGCGCGCGCGCTCGTCGACACCGTCGAGTCGCTCGTGCGCGGCGACGAGGTCCCGCACGCGGCGCTCCCGCCCGGAGATATCGTCGCGCTCTCCGCCGCCCGCGCCTACCCCGCGCGCCACGCCTGCGCCCTCCTCGCCTGGCACGCCGCGCGGGACGCGCTCGACGCCGGCGCCGCCTCCCGCTGAACGCATCCCCCGGGCCTGCGCCCCTTCTTCCGCTTCCGGAAGCCCCTCGCCGGGCGCCCCCGGGGCGCGACCCGATTTTTGCGACGGCGTTCTCCGTCCCTCCTCGGTGAACCGCGCGCCGCCCCGTCCACGCCGCCGCGGCCCTCTTGACCCCCATCACCTCCCTTCCACCTTCGCCGCCATGAGCCAAAAGGTGTTGCTGGTCGCGGAGGACGACGAGAACGACGCGCTCCTGCTCGAACGCGCGCTCCGACGCGCGGATTCGACCTTCCGCATGGTCCGCGTCGTCAACGGCGAGGAGCTGATCGGCTACCTGGAAAAACGCGCGCCCTACCAGGACCGCTCGGTTCATCCCGATCCCGACCTCGTCCTTCTCGACCTGAAGATGCCGCGCGTGGACGGCTTCGACGTCCTGCAATGGCGACGCGACTCCGCCGGCGCGCGCCTGCTTCCCTTCATCGTCTTTTCGTCCTCCGACCTCGAACGCGACATCCGCAAGGCCTACTCGCTCGGCGCCAACTCCTACGTCGTGAAACCGATGCGTTCCGACGCGCTCGACGGACTCGTGCAGGCGCTGCTCGCCTGGTGGGGGCGCTTCAATGTCGGCGGCCGCGCCGCGGCCTGATCCGTCCCGCCCGCCTCCGCCACCGCGTTCCGCACGCGTCGCCTTTCGTCTCCCGCTTCTCCACCCGCCACGGCGTCGGCATCGTCGCCGGCGGCTTCACCCACTTCCCGGAAATGCCGGCCGTCCGACACCCGATGTATTGATTTTCCGGTTACACCAGATCGCCGCCGCGGCGGCGCCGCCCGCCACCGCGACCATGCGCAGCCCCGCCCGCGCCACGCCCCCTCCGCTCGATCGACGACGCCCGCCCCGATTCCCGGGTTCCCGCTCCTGGATCCGGCCCGAGCTCGCCACGGCCCGCGCTCCGGACGCGTCGATCACATATTCTTTCACCTCCGACACGCGCCGCTTCTAACCATTCCCCGTCTCTTTCCGGGCAATCGATTCAAACCGTATTGGCCGTTGGACATTGGCCCGGGGCCGTTGCAGCGTAGCCGACGTATGCGTCTCGGCCTCGACATCCGTTCCGATTTTCCCGTCCTCGCCCAGCAGGTAAACGGCAAGCCTCTCGTCTATCTCGACAGCGGCGCCACCGCGCAAAAACCCCGCCAGGTGCTCGAGGCCCTCGACGCCTACTACCGGCACGACAACGCCAACGTCCACCGCGGCCTCCACGCGCTCTCCATGCGCGCCACCGACGCCTACGAAAAAGCCCGCGCCCGCGTCGCCCGTTTCATCAACGCCGCCGATCCCGCCGAGATCGTCTTCACCCGCGGGACCACCGAGTCGATCAACCTCGTCGCCCAGACCTGGGCCGCCGCCAACCTCGCTCCCGGCGACGAGATTCTCCTCACCGAGATGGAGCACCACTCCAACCTCGTGCCCTGGCAACTCGTCGCCGCCCGCGCCCGCGCCGTCGTCCGCTACCTGCCCGTCGCCGGCGCCGACGCCGAGCACGGCCTCGATCTCGACCGCCTCGACGAGTTTCTCACGCCGAAGATCAAGCTCTTCGCCTTCACCCACATCTCCAACACCCTCGGCACCGTGAACCCCGTCGCCGAGCTCTGCCGCCGGGCCCGCGCCGTCGGCGCGATCACGGTGATCGACGCCGCCCAGTCCGCCGGGCACGAGCCTCTCGACGTGCAGGCGATCGGCTGCGACTTCCTCGCCTTCTCCGGCCACAAGATGTGCGGTCCCACCGGCATCGGCGCGCTCTACGGCCGCAAGGCCCTGCTCGACGCCATGCCCCCCTACCAGGGCGGCGGCGGCATGATCGAGAACGTCGAGTTCTCCGGCTCCACCTTCAAACCCGCCCCCGAACGCTTCGAGGCCGGCACGCCCGACATCGCCGGCGCCATCGGCCTCGCCGCCGCCTGCGACTACCTCGACGGCATCGGCCGCGCCGCGATCTCCGCGCACGACCACCACCTCGGCGAACTCGCCCGCGCCGCGCTCGACGAGCTGCCCGGCATCCGCGTGCTCGGCCCGCGCGCCGGTTCGCCCCGCGCCGGCATGGTGAGCTTCGCGTTCAACAACATCCACGCGCACGACGTCATCACCGTCGCCGACCAGCAAGGCGTCGCCCTCCGCGGCGGCCACCACTGCAACATGCCGCTGATGAAAAAGCTCGGCCTGCCCAGCACCGCGCGCGCGAGCTTCTACCTCTACAACACCGAGGAGGAGGTCGCCGCCCTCGCCGCCGCGTTGCGCAAGGTCGTCAAATTCTTCGGCTGAGCCCGCCGCGCCGCCCGGGACGGCAAGGGCGAAGACCGCCGCGTCTTCCCTGCATCAACTTCTTCGGCACCCGCGGAACGGCCGGGCCGCCCCGGCCGCGTGCCTTCGCCGCGCGCCTCAACCACCGAGCATCTTCACGACCAAGTAGATCACGATCGCGCCAACCAAACCGCCGCCGAAGACCATATACAACAGCGACCAACCGATGGCGCCGCGGGCCTCCCGCGATTTCGACGACGAGCGAACAACCGACGGACTGAGAGGAAGTTTTCGTTTCATCATGGGCCATTCTAGCCGCGTCGCCGCGTCGCCGACATCGGCCCGCCCCCCGTCCCGGGCATCGGATAAGGCGATAAGCCCGTCTGCTTCCTCTCTTTTCCCAGGCTAACGCTTTTTCTTGGCCGGCCATCGCCCCCATCCACACTCCGACCACCGCCGATGGAAACTCTCGCCCACCTTTTCGACCAAAACCGCGCCTGGGCCCAGTCGATCACGCGGAACGATCCGCAGTTCTTTCAAACGCTCTCCCAGCAGCAGAGCCCCGAGTATCTCTGGATCGGCTGCTCCGACAGCCGCGTGCCCGCCAACGAGATCATCGGCCTCCTCCCCCGCGAGGTGTTCGTCCACCGCAACATCGCCAACATCGTCGTCCACACCGACCTCAACTGCCTTTCCGTCCTCCAATACGCGGTCGATATCCTGAAGGTGAAACACATCATGGTCGTCGGCCACTACGGTTGCGGCGGCGTGCGCGCCACCCTCCGTTGCGACCGCGTCGGCCTCGCCGACAACTGGCTTCGCCACGTCAAGGACGTGAAAGTGAAGCACGAGTCCTGCCTCTGCGGACTCCCCGACGAAAACGCCCGCGTCGACCGCCTCTGCGAACTCAACGTCATCGAGCAGGTGCAGAACGTCTGCCAGACCACGGTGGTCCGGGACGCCTGGAGCCGCGGACAATCGCTCCGCATCCACGGCTGGGTCTACAGCCTGAAGGACGGCCTCATTCGCGACCTTCGCATCAGCGCCTCGACTCCCGAACAAGCCGACGCCGCCTATTCGGTCGCTCTCGCCGCGCTGAAAAACTGAAACGCGTTCGCCCGCGAACGGGCCGGCCCGGGCAACACTCCGTCCTGCGCCAACTCCGTCAGCCGCCGCGCATGCGACGCCGGCTCAAAACGCGCGTGGCCGCCCGGCACCACGGAGAAAACCGCTCCGGCCAACCGTCCAACCGGCAGCCGGCAGATCCGCGTCGTGCGGATAACGCGCAAGCCTTCGCGGCCTCCGTGCGCACGCCGCCCCCGCCCACGGCCCGCGGAGGTTATCGACCGCTCCGCCTCGCAACTTCGCCAAAGCTACGCTCGTTGAACACGCGCCGGGCGCGGCGCCGGCCCTCGCTCCGCATCGCGCACTAATTCCCCCACCCACCACCCGCCACCACAACCACAACACCCGCCCACCATCCGTCATGAAAGTCCTCTACACCACCCAAGCCACCTCCGCCGGCGGCCGCGAAGGCTCCTCCCGCAGCGCCGACGGCGTCCTCTCCGTCACGCTCTCCACGCCGAAGGAGCTCGGCGGCGGCGGCGGCCCCGGCACCAATCCCGAGCAACTCTTCGCCGCCGGCTACTCCGCCTGCTTCCTCGGCGCGCTGAAATTCGTCGCGGGCAAGGCCGGCGTGGCCATTCCGGCCGAGGCGAACGTCACCGCGCAGGTCGGCATCGGCCCGCGCGACGACGGCCAGGGCTTCGGCCTCGAGGTGGCGCTTACGATCGCCGCGCCCGGCGTCGAACGCGACCAGCTCCAGAAACTCGTCGAACAGGCGCACGTCGTCTGCCCCTACTCGCACGCCACGAAGGGCAACATCCCCGTGACGCTCTCGCTCGCCTGAACCGGCCGCGCGCTCCTCGCCGCCCCGTATCGTCCGCCGTTCATGGCAAACGCCCGCCGGGCGCGACCTCGCGTCGCCCCGGCGTTTTTGCGTTCTCCCCGCCGGGCGCGTTGGTCGCGTCCCTCCCGCGCAATTTCCGCGCCCCCCCCGCCAATCCCCGCGCAGCCCTTTCCCGCATATTTTGGCACTGTGCGAGGTGCCTTTCGTCGACCTTTCCGGCCCGGCGACCGGCTACACGACATGCCTACCGCCGCCCCTTCCGCTCCCCTCGCCACCGACGCCGCCAAGCTCACCGCCCGCGCCAATCCCGAATACGTGACCTGCGACGCCAACGAGGCCGTCGCCTCCGTCGCCCATCGGCTCAGCGAGTTCATCGCCATCTATCCCATCACGCCGTCCTCCCCCATGGCCGAATCCTGCGACGAGTGGTCCGCCGCCGGAAAGACCAACATCTGGGGCGAGATCCCGAAGGTCGTGCAGCTCCAGTCCGAGGCCGGCGTCGCCGGCGCCGTCCACGGAGGCCTGCTCGGCGGCGCCCTCACCACGACATTCACCGCGTCGCAGGGACTCCTGCTGATGGTGCCCAACCTCTACAAGATCGCCGGCGAGCTTCTCCCCTTCGCCCTCCACGTCACCGCCCGCGCCATCGCCGCCCAGGGCCTCTCCATCTTCGGCGACCACCAGGACGTCATGGCCTGCCGACAGACCGGTTGCGCCCTCCTCTGCTCCAACAACCCGCAGGAGGCCCAGGACCTCGCCCTCGTCGCCCACGCCGCCACGCTCAAGGGCCGCGTGCCGATCATCCACTTCTTCGACGGCTTCCGCACCTCGCACGAGATCGCCAAGATCCGCCCGCTCTCCAACGAGGTCCTGCGCGCGATGATCGACGAAAAGGCGCTCGCCGACTTCCGCCTCCGCGCCCTCTCCCCCGACCGCCCCAAGATCCACGGCACCGCCCAGAACCCCGACGTCTATTTCCAGGGACGCGAAACCGTGAATCCCTTCGTCGACGCCTTCCCCGGCGTCGTCCAGGACTGCATGGACAAGCTCGCCGAGCTCACCGGTCGCCGGTATTCGTTGGCCGAATACCACGGGCACCCGCAGGCCGAGCGCGTCGTCGTCTGCATGGGCTCCGGCGTCGAGGCCCTCCACGCCGCCGCCGACCACCTCAACGCCAACGGGCAGCGCGTCGGCGTCATCTCGATCCGCCTCTTCCAGCCCTTCCCCGTCAAGGCCTTCCTCGACGTCCTCCCGCCCACCGTGCGCACCCTCGGCGTGCTCGATCGCACCAAGGAGCCCGGCGCCGTCGGCGAGCCCTTGTTCATGAGCGTGCTCTCCGCCCTTTCGCGCGCCGAACACCCGACCTCCGTCCCGCCCTCCCGCGTCTTCGGCGGCCGCTACGGTCTCGGCTCGAAGGAGTTCCCCCCCGCCATGTCCGAGGCGGTCTTCAACCACCTCAACTCCGCCCGCCCGAAGCACGGGTTCACCATCGGCATCCACGACGACGTCACCCACACCTCGCTCCCGTGGAACAACGATCTCGAGCTCGAGGCGCCCGGCGTCCGCCGCTGCGTCTTCATCGGCCTCGGGGCCGACGGCACCGTCGGGGCGAACAAAAACTCCATCAAGATCATCGGCGAGCAGACCGACTTCTTCGCGCAGGGCTACTTCGTCTACGACTCGAAGAAATCCGGCTCCGTCACCGTCTCCCACCTGCGCTTCGGCCCGCAGCCGATCCGCGCGCCCTGGCTCATCCGCCACGCCCAGTTTGTCGCGTGCAGCCAGTGGAGCTTCGTCGGACGCCACGAGATCCTCGGCTACGCCGCGCCCGGCGCCACCCTGCTGCTCGACTCGCCCCACTCTCCCGAGGAAACCTGGAACCGTTTCCCGCGCGACTGGAAGCAGACCATCGTCTCCAAGAAGCTCCGCGTCTTCGTCATCGACGCGAACGGCGTCGCCGCCTCCACCGGCATGGGCCGCCGCACCAACACCATCCTCCAGACCTGCTTCTTCGCCCTCTCCGGCGTGCTCCCGCAGGACGAGGCCATCACGCACATCAAAAAGGCCATCACCAAGACCTACTCCCGCAAGGGCGAGCGGGTCGTGCAGATGAACCACGCCGCCGTCGACGCCGCCCTCGCCGCGCTGCACGAGGTCACGGTCCCAGCCAAGCTCGAGGAATGCGACGCCGCCCCGGCGCCCGACCGCTTCGCCGCCTTCACCCCCGGCTTCTTCCGCGACGTCACCGCGCGCCTCCTCGCCGGCGAAGGCGATCTGTTGCCCGTCTCCGCCCTCCCGCCCGACGGCGGCTGGCCGACCGCCACCACGCGCCTCGAAAAACGCTCCATCGCCCTCGAGCTGCCGCAGTGGGACGCCTCCCTCTGCATCCAGTGCAACAAGTGCGTCTTCGTCTGCCCGCACGCCGCCATCCGCGCCACCCACCTGGCGCCCGCCGATCTCGCCGGCGCGCCCGAGACGCTCGCCACCCTGCCCTTCCGCTCCAACGAGCTCCCCGGCCGCCGCTACCTCATCCAGGTCGCGCCCGACGACTGCACCGGCTGCTCGCTCTGCGTCCAGGTCTGCCCCGCCAAGGACAAGTCCAACCCGAAGCACAAGGCCCTCGACCTCGTGCCCGCCGCTCCTCGCATGGAGATCGAGCGCAGGAACTGGGAGTTCTTCGAAAAACTCCCCGCTCCGGACCGCGCCACCGTCGACCTCACCACGGTGAAGGGCAGCCAGTTCGCCAAGCCGCTCTTCGAGTTCTCCGGCGCCTGCGCCGGCTGCGGCGAGACGCCCTACATCAAGCTCCTCACGCAGGTGCTCGGCGACCGCCTCATCATCGCAAACGCCACCGGCTGCTCCTCCATCTACGGCGGCAACCTGCCCACCACGCCGTATTGCAAGGACTCCGCCGGCCGCGGTCCCGCCTGGGCCAACTCGCTCTTCGAGGACAACGCCGAGTTCGGCCTCGGCCTGCGCCACGCCGCCGACCGCCGCCACCTCTCCGCCCGCGCCCTGCTCGGCAAACTCGCCGCCAAGCTCGACCCAGATCTCGTCCGCGAACTCGAGTCCGCCGCGCCCACCAACGAATCCGAACTCGCCGACCGCCGCGCCCTCGTCGCGCAGCTCAAGGTCGCCCTCGAGGATCTCGCGCCGACCTGCCCCGACGCCGCCCGCCTGCTCCTCGTCGCCGACGACCTCGTGAAGAAGTCCGTCTGGATCATCGGCGGCGACGGCTGGGCCTACGACATCGGCTACGGCGGCCTCGACCACGTCCTCGCCTCCGGCGCCAACGTGAAGATCCTCGTGCTCGACACCGAGGTCTACTCCAACACCGGCGGCCAGTCCTCGAAGTCCACGCCGCTCGGCGCGGTCGCCAAGTTCGCCGCCGGCGGCAAGCCCACCGGCAAAAAGGATCTCGCCCTCCTCGCCCTCCACTACGGCCACGTCTACGTCGCCCGCGTCGCCTTCGGCGCCAAGGACTCGCAGACCCTGCAGGCCATCCGCGAGGCCGAGGCCTTCGACGGTCCCGCGCTCATCATCGCCTACAGCCACTGCATCGCCCACGGCTACAACCTCGCCCGCGGCCTCGACCAGCAGAAGCTGGCGGTCGACACCGGCTACTGGCCGCTCTTCCGCCACGACCCGCGCCGGGTGGAACGCGGCGAACCCGCCCTCGCCCTCGACTCCCCCGCGCCGAAAATCGAGCTCAGCAAGTTCACCGCGAACGAAACCCGCTTCGGCATGCTCGCCGCCATGGCCCCGAGAAAGGCCGAGGAATTCGCCGCCGCCGGCCAGGCCGCGCTCAAGACGCGTTACGAACTCTACAAACACCTCGCCACCCCGTCGACCTCCGCCAACCCACCCGCGGCCACGATCTGACGCCACCCAATCTTTCTCGTTCTCTTTCTCTTGCTCTTTCTCCCCTCCGGTGGGGCCCCGGCTCCGCCTTCGGCGGGAGAAAGTGAAAGATTAAGCGAAAGAGAAGGCCCCCCGCCCTCGCCCCCCGCCCACATGGACCTCTCCACCGACTACCTCGGCCTCCGCCTGCGCAACCCGCTCGTCATCGGCGCCTCGCCCTGCTGCGACAGCCTCGACACCTGCCGACGCCTGCAGGACGCCGGCGCCTCCGCGCTCGTGATGCATTCCCTCTTCGCCGAACAGGTGGAGCTCGAGGAAAACGCGCGCCTCCGCCTCATCGACGGCGTCGCCGACAGCAACCCCGAAGCCCTCGACTACTTCCCCCACTACGACGACTACGCCCTCACTCCCGAGCTCTACCTCCGCCAGCTCGGCCGCCTGAAGGAAAACCTGCAAATCCCCGTCATCGCCTCCCTCAACGCCCACCGCCCCGGCGCCTGGATGGACTACGCCAAACGCCTCGCCGAGGCCGGCGCCGACGCCATCGAGCTCAACCTCTACGCCCTGGCCACCGATCCCGACACCGAGGCCGCCGACATCGAATCCGAGCAGCTCTTCATCGTCCGCGAGGTCGTCGAATCCGTGAACATCCCCGTCTCGGTGAAAATTTCCCCCTGGCACACCGCCCCCGCCAACTTCCTCCGCCAGGTCGAGCTCGCCGGCGCGAAGGGCGCGGTGTTGTTCAACCGATTCTACCAGCCCGACTTCGATCTGGAGGAACTCGAGGTGCACCCGCACCTCAGGCTCTCCGACTCCTCCGAGCTGCTCCAACGTCTGCGCTGGCTCGCCATCGTCTCGCCGCACACCCGCCTCAGCCTCGCGGCAAGCGGCGGCGTGCACACCGCGACCGATTTCCTCAAGGCCCTGCTCGCCGGCGCGCACGCCGTGCAGGTCGTCTCCGCCGTCCTCCGCCACGGCGGCGTCGCCGTCACCAGCCTGCTCTCCGGCGTCGAAACCTGGATGCGCGAACGCGAATACGAATCGGTCGACCAGCTCCGCGGCGCGCTCAACCTCTCCCGTTGCCCCAACGCCGAGGCCCACGAGCGCGCCAACTACCTCCAGGTCCTCCAGAGCTGGCGCGTCTGAGGCGGCCGCCCGGAAGGCGGCGCCCGCCGGCGCGCACACGACGCGGCGGATACACGAACCGCCGCGCGCGTGGCGTAGTGGAAACCCACGCACACACCCCGCCTCACACCCTCGCCACCCTCCGGCAATCCGACCTTCGGGCCTTCCGGCACCCGGAGCCTCCGCCTCAATCGTCGTAGTCCGCGTCCTCTCCGTCGTCCTTCGACTTCTTCTCGGGATCCTTCGGCAGCGGCGTGGCGAGGATCTTGTCGATGCGGTGCCGATCCATGTCGATCACCTCGATTCGCCAGCCCTCGTAGTCGAAGTGATCCCCCGCGCGCGGAATGCGCCCGAAGTAGGTCATCACGAAGCCGCCCGCGGTCTTGAACTCCGCCGTGTCCTCGTGCTCCAGCTCGTCGACGCCGAGCAGCTCCTTGAACTCCGGCACCAGCAACGTCGCGTCGATCAACCACGACCCGTCCTCGCGCTTGCGCGCCTCCGGCGCCGCGCGACGACCCTTCTCCGGCAGATCGCCGGCGATCGCCTCCATCACGTCGATCATCGTCACCAGACCCTGGATCGCGCCAAACTCGTCGGTCACCAGCGCCAGGTGCTGCCCCGTCTTGCGGAACTGCTCGATGAGGTGGATCACCGTCATCGACTCCGGCACGATCAGCGGCGGCGACATCACGCTGCGCAAATCCGCCGGCAATCCGAAGGCCGTGTTGGCCCAGATCGCCTTCACCGTCACCACGCCCACCACCTGGTCGCGGTGCATCGCATACACCGGATAACGCGAATGCCCGCTCGTCACGATCTTGCGCCAGTTCACCTCGTCCGGGTCGTCCAGATTGAGAAACACCATCTTCGGACGCGGCGTCATGATCTCCGTCACGCTCAGCCGGTCCAATTCGAGCACGCCCGCCACCATCTCCGACTCGGTCGGATTGAACGCGCCGGTCTTCAGCCCCTGCTGCACGAGGTCGTTGATCTCCCCGTCCGACACCGACTGCACCTGCGCCTTCCCGAGCCCGAAAAACCTCAGGATCCCCTCGGTCAGCCACGTCAACGCGACCACCACCGGATGCGCCAGCGTCGACAACCGCTCGATGGGCCCCGCCACCCCGCGCGCGATCCCCTCGGGATTGGACAAGGCCACGCGCTTCGGCACCAGCTCCCCGAGCACGACCGACGCGAGCGTGATGAGGATCACCACCAGACTCAGCGCCACCGATTCCGCATGCGCTCCGATCAACGGAAGCGGCTCCAGCCACCCCGACAACTCACGCGCGAGCTTCGCGCCGCCCACCGCGCCGGCGAAAGTCCCCACCAGCGTGATCCCCACCTGCACCGTCGACAGGAAACGCGTCGGCGTCTCCGCCACCGCCAGGGCCCGCGCCGCCCGCGCGTCCCCCTCCTCCGCCAATTCGCGCAACCGCGTCTTTCTCGCCGATACCACCGCCAGCTCCGCCATCGAAAAAAAGCCGTTCGCAAGCAGGAGGACAAACAGGAGCAACAGCTCCGGAAGGATCGAGTTCATTTTGGATGTGTCGCATTACCCTCGCACAAGACCCGCTCGTCCTGCAAACGAGATTTGGTCGTTCCGCCGCCGCCCGAACCTCGTATTCACAATCCAGATACAACCGAACCCGGCCGCCGAAAAACGCGCGAACGCCTCATCCCGAGCTTGCAAAGCGTGCGCGTGTTTGAATGCTGCCGCTCACGCAGCGCGAACAGCGCGGTGTCCGACGAGCCTCTCCCCAGGCCTTCGTCCGGTGTCAGACCCAGAACCAAACCAAACAGGAGATACATCATGGCCACTGCCAAAAAGTCGGTGAAGAAAGCCGCGGCTAAGAAGCCCGCCAAGAAGGCCGCCGCCAAAAAGCCGGCTGCCAAAAAACCGGCCGCCAAGAAGGCCGCCGCGAAGAAGCCGGCCGTCAAGAAGGCTGCTGCCAAGAAGCCGGCCGCCAAGAAGACCGCCGCGAAGAAGAAGTAACCCTTCCCTCCTTCGCAACGCTTTCACCGGCGTCCTCACCGACCGCCGTCTCCTCCCGGAGACGGCGGTTTTTTCATGCCCGTCCGTCTCCACACCCGGCGCAAAACACCCGCCGCCCGCCCGTCTCGGCCTCCCATAAAATCTCGCCTGCGCGAAAACCGCCGCTCCAAGCTCCGCGCTTTCCCATCATGCGCGTCGTCATCCTTGGCTCCGGCCGCGGCTCCAACGCCGAGGCACTCTGCATCGCCCGACAGGAAGGTCGTCTCGGCCGCGCCGAGATCGTCGCCATCTTCTCCGACCGCCCCGACGCCGGCATCCTCGCCCTCGGCCCGCGCTTCGGCATCGAGGCCCGCTACCTCGACCCCGCCCCCTTCAAGACCAAGCTCGAGGGCGAGGGCGAACGCCGCTACATTGACGCCGTCCGCGCCTGCTCGCCCGACCTCGTCGTGCTCGCCGGTTTCATGCGCGTGGTGAAGCCCGGCTTCCTCGAGGCGTTCGCCGGCAAGGTCATCAACCTCCACCCGAGCCTCCTCCCCAGCTTCCCCGGCCTCGACGGCATCGGCCAGGCCTTCCGCCACGGCGTGAAGATCACCGGCTGCACCGTGCACCACGTCGTCCCCGCGGTCGACGCCGGCCCCATCATCGACCAGGCCGCCGTCCGCGTCGAACCCACCGACACGCTCGAGACGCTCACCGCCAAGGTCCACGCCGCCGAACACAAGCTCCTCGTCGACGTCGTCGCGCGCCTCAGCCTCGCGTCCTGACAACACCCGTCGCGGTCCGCGCACCGCGTCCGCCATCGGCGCCCGCTCCGGGCATTCGGCATTGATCGTTCGACCTCCGCTATTCCGCGCCCGCGACCCTGCGCGGATCATCCTTGGCACCACCCGCGCCCCTCGCGAGTCTACATCCTCGCCATGAAAACCAAGGTCTTCGTCGACGGACAAGAGGGCACCACCGGCCTGCAAATCTTCGAGCGCCTCGCCGCGCGCCCCGATATCGAGCTCATCGAGATCGATCCCGCCAAACGCAAAGACCCCGCCGCCCGCGCCGCCTGCCTCAACGCGGTCGACATCGCCTTCCTCTGCCTTCCCGACGCCGCCGCGAAGGAGTCCACCGCGCTCGTCACCAACCCGCGCACCTGCGTCATCGACGCCTCCACCGCGCACCGCGTCGCCGAAGGCTGGACCTACGGCGTGCCTGAGCTCGGCCCCGCCTACCGCGAGGCCATCCGCATCTCCAAGCGCATCGCCAACCCCGGCTGCCACGCGACCGCCTTCGCGCTCGCCGTCCGCCCGCTCGTCCAGCGCGGCCTCATCCCCGCCAACTATCCCGTCACCTGCTTCTCCCTCACCGGCTACAGCGGCGGCGGCAAAAAGATGATCGCCGACTACGAGCAAAACCCGCCCGCCAAGCTCCAGAGCCCGCGGCCCTACGCGCTCGCGCTCATGCACAAACATCTCCCCGAGATGCGCGTGCACACCGGCCTCGCCTTCGCGCCCGTCTTCAACCCCGTCGTCGCCGCCTTCTATCAAGGCCTCGCCGTCACCGTGCCGCTCCCGCTGCACGCCCTGCCCGCCGCGCCCACGCCGCAGGCGCTCCACCACGCGCTCGCCGAGACCTACGCCGGCGAGAAGTTCGTGCGCGTGCTCCCCTTCGGCGACGAAAGCGTCCTCGATAACGGCTTCTTCGACGTGCAGGCCTGCAACGGCACCAACCGCTGCGACCTCGCCGTCTTCGGCCACGCCGACCAGGCCGTCGTCATGGCGCGCCTCGACAACCTCGGCAAGGGAGCCTCCGGCGCCGCCATCCAGTGCATGAACCTCCACCTCGGCCTCGACGAAGGCCTCGGTCTCACCGCCTGAGCGGTTTCCGATCATAGGTCCTATAGGCCCCATGCGCCCCATGGAACCCATGTCTTTTCTCCCTGCTCCACGCTCCTAGCTCCACGCTCTCCATGCCCGCCCTCTTCGAACTGAAATCCGAGATCGCCCCCGCCGCCGTCGACGCCGTCGACGAACTCCTCCTCGAACTCGGACTCGAAAACTGGAGCCTCCTCCAGGACGTCATCGCCAACCGCGCCTGGCTCGTCGGCATCTTCCCCGACGCCGACGCCGCCCGCGCGAGCTGGGCCGACCTCTCCGCCGCTCTCCCGCCCGAGGCCGCCCCCGCCACACCCGAGGAGCGCGCCCTCGGCGACCAGGATTGGCGCGACAGCTACAAAGCCCACTTCAAGGCCTGGCGCTGCGGCCGCCTCCACTGGGTCCCCGTCTGGGAACGCGCCAACCACGTGCTCGGCCCCGGCGAGACCGCCATCTGGCTCGACCCCGGCCTCGCCTTCGGCACCGGCAACCACGAAACCACCCGCCTCTGCGTCGAACGCCTCGTCGCCCGCGCCGAAAGCACCTCCCACCGCGGCCGCGTGGTCGACGCCGGTTGCGGCTCCGGCATCCTCGCCCTCTCCGCCGTCCGCCTCGGCTGGACCGACGTGTCCGGCTTCGACAACGACCCCGAGGCCGTGCGCGTCTCCGAGGAAAACGCCGCCCTCAACGACCTCGCCGGCGCCGTGCGCTTCACCGTCGCCGACCTCGTCTCCGGCCTCCCCGACGGCACGCAAGCCGACGTCGTCCTCGCCAACATCCAGGCCGACGTCCTCCTCCGTTTCATCCCGCAGCTCGTCAACGTCATCGCCCCCGGCGGCCTGCTCGTCCTCAGCGGCATCCTCGCCCGCGAAAACGACCAGGTTCGCGCCGCCTACTCCGCCGCCGCCCCCGGCTGGCGCGTCGAGCACCGCATCATGGGCGAATGGAGCGACGTCGCCCTCTTCCGCCCCGAATAAAAACCGCGACACCGTAGCGGAACGGCGGAGCCGTTTCGCCTCCCCTCCCACACTCCCCTGCTCCCCATGCTCCGCGTAGTCCAATGCTGGGACGACGGCGTCGAGGACGACCTCCGCCTCATCGACATCCTCCGCCGTCACCGCGCCACCGCCACCTTCAACCTCAACCCCGGCCTCCACGATGCCACGCGCGGCCACGGCTGGTCCTATCGCGGCCTGAAACAGGTCCGGCGCCTCGCCCGCGGCGAGTTGGCCGACGCCTACGCCGGCTTCACCATCGCCAACCACACCGTCTCGCACCCGCGCCCGCTCGAGATCCCGCTCGACCGATGGCGCCGCGAAGTCGAGGACGGACGCCACCAACTCCAGGACATCTTCCAACAACCCGTCCTCGGCTTCGCCTACCCCTTCGGCACCAACGACGCCGCCACCGCCGAGGTCGTGCGCGCCGCCGGCCACGTCTACGGTCGCACCACCGCCAACGCCACGCCCTGCCTCCCCGCCGCCGACATCATGCGCTGGGCGCCCGACTGCCACTTCCTCTCGCCGGAATTCTGGACCCGCTTCGAGGCCGCGAAAAACTCCCCCGCCCGCGTATTCTATTTCTGGGGACACAGCTACGAGTTGATCACCGAGGACGACTGGGCCGCCTTCGACGCCAAGATCGCCCGCCTCTCCGCCGATCCGGACGTGAAGTGGTCCGAACTCCCCGAGGTCGCCACTTCCGCCCACCCGTAGCGGAACGACGGAGCCGTTTCGCCCCGCCGCCCCCACCGCCTCACGTCTCCGGCTGATACCGCGCCGGATCGAAAGCCGGCGCGATCACCGCAAGAAACTCCAGCGGCCCGCCCGCGTCCGCGCGCAAGGCGTGCGGCTCCCCGCGCGCGATCGCCACCACCGAGCCCGCGCGCACCGGCGTCTCGACACCGCCCAAGGTCGCCACGCCCCCGCCCGAGAGCACCACGAAGAACTCGTCGCCGCCGAAGTAGCGACTCGACCCCGTGCTCGTCCCGGCCTCGAGCCGGAACCGCGCCACGCTCACCGCCTCCGTCCGCGTCGCGCTCACTCGCCCCACGAGCTCCCGCAAGCTCACTCCCGGCGCCACCGCGATCTCCGAGACCTCCTCCGCCGCGAAAACACGACTCACCACCGCATCCACCCCGGACTTCGCCACAGGCGCCCCGGCCGGCCGCGTCGACGAATCCTCGCGCGTCAGCTCCGCGATCAACTCCGACGCGTCCGGCCACCCCGCCTGCAACTTGTCGCGATAGCCCGGCTCGTAGTCCGCGTAATCGAAGCCCGGCGCCAATGTGCATCCAAAGAACGAATACGCCTCCGTATCGTCCCGCACCGGCCGCGCCCCCATCCACACGCCCGCCGGCACCGTCACCTGCGGTTGTTCCCCCGCGAACACGTCCGCCCCCAGCCGCACCCGCTCCACGCCCCCGCCCGGATGCAACAGCAACAGCTCCGCCGCGTCGCCGCCGTAAAAGTGCCAGATCTCGTCCGTCCGCAGCCGATGCATCGCCGAAAAATCGCGCCGCGTCACCAGCGCCAAGATCGCGCTGCCCGCCGCGCGCATCCCGTCCGCGGCCCGCGTCTCCGACACCCACCTCGGCGCGAACCACGCGCCCTCGTGCGGAATGCGCTCCATGGCGTAGTGACGCACGAGCCGACCGGCCGGCCCCGCGGGAATCTGGCTAGATGCGACAGACATCCGTCCAGCTAAGGCCTTCGCCCGCACCGCCGTCGAGCCCGCGCCTCCGACCGATCCGCTACCGCTATTGAGCCAACGCGCTCACGCCAACCTGATCGGAACGCTTATTTCACGGAAGCCGACGGAGCAAACGAAGGAGCCGAAGGATTCTGCCCCTTCCCTCGTTCCCTTCGTTACCTTCCGGGAAACCCATCCTTTCGACTCGATCCGCGATCACTCGCTTTTCTCGCGCTTCGTCTTCGTCCCCGCCCGCTCAAGCGCCTCAAAATTCGGCCGCCTCCGCGCAAACTCCGCGATCAATCCCGGAAACGCCTCCCGCACCGGCGACTCCTCCAGATAGGCCTCCGCCTCCGCCTTGCGCCCGCGCGCGCACAGCCCCGCATACACGTGCAGCTCGAACTGCAAACGCAGCCGCCGCGCCGCCTCCGTCTCGCCCCGCGCCTCGAGCAGAAACAACAGCGCCTCGAAGGTGGAAAAACGCCCGTCGCCGTTCTGCGCCCGCAGCGCGTAGCGACTTTTCCCCGACATCGGCAGCCGCACGCGCCGCCCCCAATGCTGCACCTGCGCCAGCATCCCGCCCGCCTGCGACCAACTCGCGTCGAGCAGGAGCACCTGCAGTTTTTTCCCGCCGTCCCCCCGCGCGCCGGCCGTGACCTCCGGCACCGCCTCGCCATGCGGATGCAAAATCCACAACTCGCCCGCCTCCGACCGCACGATCTCCTCGCGCACCGGCGGACGCTCCCGTCGATACGCATGCACCCGCGCCCCCTCGACCACGCGCGGAATAAGATTGCCCGTGCTCGACGGCCGATGCGCCTCGAGCGCGTGTTGCAGCACATCGACATGGATCGGACACGGCTCCGCCCGCTGCGCGGCGCAAATGCACCACCGCGGCGGCAACTCGCACCGTTCACACCGATGCGTCCCCTGAAGCACGACACTCCGAGCCATATTTGAAAAGGACCTCGGAACTACACGTCGCCGCGCTCTGCGCGAGGCTTGAGGTGATCCGGATGCCGCCGCTCTTGCACGAGTGCCAACACATGAAGCGTGTCATCACTGACCTCGTAATAAACCAAGTAAGGAAAGGGTCGGCATCTCCGACACGGAAATCCATGCGGGCCCACGTGATCACCACCGCCCCACTTGATCACGGTGCGCACGGTCGATTTCACGCGTTCGACAAAATCCGCGGCCAACCGATCGGATATCCGACGGTAATAATCCGCAGCCTCCGCCAGGTCGTCACGAAAGCGGGTGCTGAACACCACCTTCATGCCGGCTCGCCAAACACCGCCTCGAAAGAGAGCCCGCCATCCTCGCCCGACTTCAAACGAGCCAAACGCTCCCGCAGATCCGCGCGCACCTTCTCATCGTCGCGCCCCGCCGGAGCCACGCTATCCAACAACAACTGCGCGAGCACCGCCCGCTCCTCGGGCGGCAGGCTCAAAGCCTCCTCTGCCAAATACACGCTCGTCAGTGCCATGCCCCGACAATGCTCCACCCTTGCATCTAGGCAAGGCCGCCCTCTCACCGCCCCCGCGCCGCACGCAGCACCGCCTCGGTGATCAACTGACCCGACGGCCCGTGCAGGTTCGCCTCGCCCGCGTGCGTCGCCCACGGCAGCTCGATGAACACGTGCGGCACGCCCGCCTTCGCCAGCTCCGCCGCCAACCGCTCGCTGTGCCGACACCACACCAGCTCGTCCAGTTTCCCGTGGATCAGCAGCGTCTTCGGCGCGCCCGGATGGACCAACTTCTCCCCGCTCGCGCTCCGGAACCGCGCCCGCGCCTCGTCGTCATCCGGACCGCCGCCGAGAAACTGCACCATCAGCTTGTGCGAGTTGAGCGCGTCGTGCTCCGAGCGGATCGACCACACGAAGTCCATGTCGTGACACGCATAGAGCGCCACCACCGCCCGCACGCCGGGCAACGTCTCCCCATACGCCGTCGCCGTCACGATCTGCCCGCCCGCGCTTCGCCCCACCAAGGTCAACCGCTCCGCATCCACCCCGAGCCGCGCCGCGTTCGTGCGTATCCATCGGACCACGACACGCAAATCCTCCGCCTGCGCCGGCCAGGGAAACTCCGGTGCCAACCGATAATCGAAAGCCGCGACCGCCACCCCACGCGCCGCCAGCCAACGGTTCAATCCCGCCAACTCCGTCCGATCGCCGCCGTCCCAGCCTCCTCCATGCACCAGCACCACGCACGGCGCACCACCGATCTCCGCCGCGCTCTGCGCCCGATAAAAATCCAGCGCCCGCCCCTCCGCATTGAAATGCTCCGCCGGCACCGCCTCCGCCGAGGTCGGCCAACGCCACAAGCGCCGCCACGACCACGGCCGCCGCCCCTCCCCGAACACACCGCGCAGTTTCTCATCCACTTCCGCGCTCATCCGCCACGCGCACCACGCCGGCCGCGCGAAGCCCACCATCGCCACGCCCGCCATCAATGCGGCCGCACCCGCCAGCCATTTCTCCACCGCGCCCTCACCGAACAACGCCGCCCGCCCGGCCCAAAACGCACATGCTCCCGCCAACAGCGCCCACAGGTGCCCCAGTTCCGTCGCGAAGAGCGCCACCCACCAGGCGCGATAGGTCCGCGCCGGCCGCACGGAGAACCGCGCCGCCACCAGCAGCCCTCCCGCCAACCCCGACATTAGCAACGCACGCAGCATCCCCGTAGCGCGCCTTTACCCGCTCACCGCCGCAAATCCGAAATCGCCTCCCGCCGCTCCTCGCCTCCACACTAATCGCTACGACCACACCCATTGGTCATTCCCTCATTCCTCATTCACCATGTCCTCCCTCAAACCCTATCCCTCCGGTCTCGGCACCAAGTCCCTCCACGCCGGCCAAGCGGCCGATCCCACCACCGGCTCGCGCGCCGTGCCGCTCTACCAGACGACGAGCTACGTCTTCCGCGACACCGAGCACGCCGCGAACCTCTTCGCGCTGAAGGAACTGGGCAACATCTACACCCGTATCATGAATCCCACGACGGACGTCTTCGAGCAGCGCATCGCCGCGCTCGAAGGCGGCACCAATGCCGTCGCCCACTCCTCCGGCCAGGCCGCGATCACCGACGCCATCCTCAACATCGCCGGCGCCGGCGACCACATCGTCTCCGTCTCCCAGCTCTACGGCGGCACCTACAACCTCTTCCACCACACCCTGCCCAAGCTCGGCCTCGAGATCACCTTCGTCGACGCCGACGATCCCGAGGCCTTCCGCCGCGCCCTCCGCCCCAATACCAAGGCCTTCTATGGTGAGGGCCTCGGCAACCCCGCGCTCAACATCTTCCCCGTCGAGGAGGTCGCCAAAATCGCCCGCGAGGCCGGCGTGCCCCTCATCCTCGACAACACCTGCCTCAGCCCGATCCTCCACCGCTCCTTCGAGTGGGGCGCCAACATCGTCGTCCACTCCACGACGAAATACCTCGCCGGCCACGGCACCTCGATCGGCGGCATCGTCGTCGACGGCGGCAACTTCGACTGGGGCTCCGGCCGCTTCCCCGGCTTCACCCAGCCCGATCCGTCCTACCACGGCCTCGTGCACTGGGATGCGTTCAAGGCCTTCCCGCCCGCCGGCGGCGCCAACGTCGCCTTCGGTCTCAAGCTCCGCCTGCAACTCCTCCGCGATGTCGGCGCGTGCATCTCGCCCTTCAACTCCTGGCAGTCGCTCATCGGCCTCGAGACGCTCCACCTCCGCATGGAGCGCATCTGCCAAAACGCACTCGCCACCGCGCACTTCCTCAAGGACCACCCGAAGGTCGCGTGGGTCAACTACCCCGGCCTGCCCGGATCGAAACATCACGCCGCGGCCAACAAGTATTTGACCGGTGGATACGGCGGCCTGCTCGGCTTCGGCGTGAAGGCCGGCTACGAGGGCGCCAAGCGCACGATCAACGCGCTCAAGCTCTTCAGCCACCTCGCCAACATCGGCGACGCGAAGAGCCTCGCCATCCATCCGGCGAGCACCACGCACAGCCAGCTCACCGCCGAGGAGCAGACCGCCTCCGGCGTGCAGCCCGACTACATCCGTCTCAGCCTCGGCTGCGAGGACTTCGCCGACCTCAAGGCCGACCTCGAGCAGGCCCTCGCCCAGGCCTGACGGCGTTTCGATTCAAGCCGGGTGTAGGCCCGACCGCTGGTCGGGCTGCCCGGCCACCGGCCGGGCCTACATTCTTTGACGCGCTCCATGTGCACACGTTTCCTCCTCGAGGTTCCCGCCGCCGAGACCGGTTTTAAAAAGCTCGGTCTCGAGGCGCTTGCCGCCGCGGTGGCCAAGGCGATGAGCCGTTACAACATCGCGCCCGGCACCGATCTGCTCGCGCTCCGCTCCGGCGAAAAAACCCGCACCGCACGCATCTTCACCCCGCGCTGGGGCTTTCCCTCGCCCGCCGCGTTTTCCTCCGCGGACGCCGCGCCCGCCGCGTCTCGCGCCCCGCTCACCAACGCTCGCGCCGAGACGCTCACGCAAAAGCCGTCCTTCCGCGACGCCTTCCGACACCGTCGCTGCCTCATCCCCGCGACCGGCTTCTACGAATGGGAAAAACGCGGTCGCGCCCGCCTGCCCTGGCTTTTTCGCCGCGCCGGCACCGCGCCTTTCGCTTTTCCGGGCCTATGGGAGCCCGACGCCGACGGACACGCCGGCGTGGTCATTGTCACCACCACACCCAACGAACTCATGGCGTCGCTTCACCACCGCATGCCCGCGATGCTCGCCTCCGCCGAAGCCTGCCGCACGTGGCTCGACACCTCCGCGAGCGAAACCGACCTCCTTTCGATTCTTACTCCCGCCGACGCCTCGCAAATGACCGCCACCCCGGTGAGCCCGCGGATGAACTGCTCCGACTTCGATTCGCCCGAGTGCGTCGTCCCCGCCGTCCACGGCCTCGCCGCGCGCGACGAAACCGACTCCGACAACCTCGCGCTCGGCCTCGGTTAATGTAGGCCCGACCGCTGGTCGGGCTTCCGGCACCCCGACCAGCGGTCGGGGCTACATCGATCACATCCTCACGTCCCCGTCGCGCCGTCCCCCGTGTTCTGCACCGCGGTCGCCGCGCGGGGCGACATGTCGCGACGGCGGCGGTTGCTCACGTTGTCGCCGTCGGTCGGACGCAATCCCCAGAAGGTGAGCGAAGACAGCGCCGTCAGAATACCCACCGTCAGATAGGCGCGGTGTAGGGCCGGCACCAACACCTCCGCCGGCGGATGCAGCTCGGTGCCGACAAACCACGCCGCGAGCAACGAACCCGTCGCCACGCCGAAGCTCAGCGAAAGCTGCTGCGCCGTGCTCGCGATGCTGCCCGCGCGGCTCGCCGCCTCGTCGGGCACGTCGGCGTAGACGAGCGAGTTCATGCAGGTGAACTGGAGCGACGAGAAAAAGCCCTGCGTGAACGTCATCGCCACCAGCACCGCCGTCGGCACTCCGGGCGACACCAGCGAGTAGCTCGCAAGCATCGTGCCGAGCAGAACCGTGTTCACCACGAGCAGATTGCGGTGCCCCCAGCGCCGGAGCAGGCGCCGGCTGAGCACCTTCATTCCGATCGCCGCCGCCGCCTGCGGCATCGTCAGCAAACCCGCCTTCCAGGGGGCGTAACCGAGCCCGATCTGAAACAACAGCGGCAGCAGAAACGGCGACGCGCCGACGCCGAGTCGCGTCACGAAGCCGCCGAGCACCGCGACGCGAAAGGTGCGAATCTTGATCAGCGCGAGATCGAGCAGCGGTCGTGCGACACCGCGCGCGTGCCAACCGTAGGCGAAGAGCAACACGATCGCGCCCGCGAGCAGCATGCCCACCGACGAGAGCGGCGCGCTGTGCTCGCCGAACACTTCGAGCACGTAGGACAACAAGGCGATGCCCGTGCCGAAGAGCACGAAGCCCACCGCGTCCAGACGCGCCGGCGCCTGGTCGCGAAAATCCGGCATGTGTTTCCGCGTCAGCCAAAATCCCGCGAACGCGATCGGCACGTTGAGCAGAAAGATCATCCGCCAGTGCGCCCAGGTGACGATCAGTCCGCCGACGGTCGGGCCGATCAGCGGACCGATCAGCGCCGGGATCACGACGAAGTTTGTCACCGCCAGCATTTGCGAACGCGGATAACTGCGCACGAGCGCCACGCGGCCCACCGGCACCATCATCGCGCCGCCGAGGCCTTGCAAAATGCGCGCCGCGACAAGCATCCCGGTCGAAGTCGCGATCGCGCAGAGCAGCGAACCGGCGAGAAAGAAGCCGATCGCCCACATGAACACGCGCCGCGTGCCGAAGCGGTCCGCCGCCCAGCCGCTCGCCGGAATGAAGACCGCGAGGCTGAGCGTGTAGCTCGACAGCACCGACTTCAGACTGAGCGCCGGCACCTCGAGGTCGGCCGCCATCGTCGGCACCGCGGTGTTCAGCACCGTGGCGTCGAGGTTCTCCATGAAGAGCGCCGCCGCGACCAGCCAGGGCAGCACTCCGCGCACGGGCTTGTCGCCGGAAGCGGGCGCGGAGGGGGATGCGGTGCTCATCGCTCGAATCTATACACACCGCATCCGGCGCAAGCGCCATGCTTGCGGACTCCCTTTGCGACGGCTTTTCCACGCCCGATAAAATCCGGAGAGATCACCATAGCCGCACTCGAAGGCCACCGCCGCAACCGAGCGACGGGGATCTTCGGCAAGCAGTTTCTCCGCATGGTCGAGCCGCGCCGCCTGGAGCGCCTTCCACCAGGTCCGCCCGTGCAGTTCGACGAACAACTGCGAAAATCGCCGCCGCCCGAGTCCGGCGCGCCGCGCCGCCTCGTCGAGGCTCCACGCCTCGTAGAAGCCGTGACGCAGCTCCTCCGCCGCGCGTCGCACGCGCTCCCGGCTGCCCGTCGGGTCGCCGGTCGCCGCGCCGGGTTTCGTCGTCGCGCGCGTCTCCGGCAGGCGCGCGAGCGCGGCGAGAAACTGCCAGGCCAGCCCGCGCGCCATCGCGTCCGCCGCCGCGCGCCGCGAGTCCTGTTCGTGCAGGAGCCGGCGCGCCTGCTCGAGAAAATCGGTCGCGACTCCGCGCCACACCCTCGGAGCCTCGCCCGATCCGCCACAGGTTTCGGCGTAGCCGTCGCGAAACTCCGCGACGCGAAAGCACACCACATAAAGCGACATCGGCCGTCGGTCCCGCAGCCGATGCACGCAACCCGGCGGCACCACCGCGAGATCGCCCGCCGCCAGCGCGGACGCGCGCGCCTCGTCGTCCCCGCCCCCGGGCAAGAGCGCCCCCGCCCCGGAGAAGACCAGCAACACCTTCAGATAGTCGTGCCGCGTCGGCTCCATGCGGAAGCCCCGTGCATGACGGCTCTGGAGCACGCAGACGCCCGCCGGCGTGAAGTTCACCTCCGCCGGCCGCACCACGCGGCGCGGACGGGTCGCCGGCTTCGTTGCGCGAGAAGACGCCATGCCCTGTTCCTCACCCCCCGATCACCCGATCCGCAAATAGATTGTTCCCGTCTTGCAAAGACTTCCGGACTCCCGACCTGCTAAGGTTCGCGGGCTTTCTTTTTTCCCGTGCAACTCACCGAAGACCACGTCGTATCCGCGCTGCGCCGCACCTGGCAGCCCGTCTCGAACTCCGCCGACCTGCCCGCGGGCAAGATCATCGGCTACACCCTGCTGGAGACGCGCCTCGTCGTGGCGCGTTTTCCCGACGGCCGCCTGCTCGCCGCCGACGCCGACTGCCCGCACAAGGGCGCCGACCTCGCGCAAGGTTGCTTCCGCCACGGGCATCTCATGTGCCCCTACCACGGCTGGGAGTTCGCCGCCGACGACGCCTGCCAGTCGATCCCCTCGTTGCTGGAGCCGAATCCCGAAAAACTCGCGCTCTCGCACCTGCGTTCCTACCGCGTGCAGGAGCGTTACGGCTACGTGTGGGTGAAGCTCGAGGACAAGCCGCTCGCCGACGGCAAGCCGCACGAACTGCCCCACGTGCCCGAGTTCGAGGATCCGCGCTGGACCTACGTCATGGGCCCGCCGATGCGTTTCGCCGCCGGCTGGCGTCGCGAGGTGGAAAACTACCTCGACATGACGCACTTCGCGTTCGCGCACAGCACCACGCTCGGACTCTGCGCCGATCCGCGCATCCGCGACATGCAGGTCACCACCACCGAGGACGGCAGCTTCCAGATGGACGCGCCCTTCCCCGCGCTGGAAACGTCCCACGAGATGCAGGGCAAGCTCCAGAGCGCGCACCGCCGCCTGCAACGCGGCCACCTGCCGAATTTCACGACGATCCGCCAGTCCTTCACCGACGGCGACGAGCGCGTGCTCGTGCGCATCCCCTCGCCCAGCACGGCATGAGCGAGACGGCGTAACGCCGACGGCGGAAAAGAAATAGACTTCTTCGGGCGGGGCGGGACCGCCGGAACCGCCGAGGTTTGCCATCTCCCTCCATTCGCGCGAACGGCCCAGCGGTCCGTCCCTCCCCAAGTCCAAAAGCGACCAGACACCGGTATAAGCCTGATCGCGGGGTGGGGCACGGGGTGCCAGACCGGCGGTCCGGCCTGCAACACGAAGCGCGACGATCGTGACAATCCTATCGCCGCGTGCGTCGCGCCGTGCGCGCGAGGTCCGTGCCGTAGATCGCGAGGCCGGTCCAGATGAAAACGAAGGCGGCGAGCCGGTCGGGCGCGAGCGGCTCACGAAACACCGCCCAGCCGACGAGGAATTGCAGCGTCGGCACAAGATATTGCAGGAGGCCGAGCGTGGTCAGTCGCAGGCGCCGCGCGCCGTCGGCGAAAAGCACGAGCGGCACGGCCGTCACCAAACCGCTGAGCAGGACAAGCGCCTCGACGCCGGCGGGCGCGTGTCCGAGCGCGCCGCGTCCGTGCCAGGCAAGCCAGCCGAGGTAGGCGATCGCGAGCGGCGCGAGCAGGAGCGTCTCGAGCCCGAATCCCGGCAGGGCGGGCAGCGCGGCGCGTTTCTTCAGCAGCGAATACGGCGCCCAGCTCGCGACGATGCCGAGCGCGACCCACGGCACGCCGCCCGCGCGCCAGACAAGCAGGGTCACGCCGGCGGCGGCGACGGAGAGCGCGACCGCCTGCGGACGCGAAAGCCGTTCGCCGAGCGCGAAACGGCCGACGAGAACGTTGGCCAGCGGCATGAGAAAGTAGCCGAGCGAGCACTCGATCACGCGCCCGTGGTTCACGCCCCAGACGAAGACGAACCAGTTGAGCGTGAGCAGCACGCCGGCGAGGAAGGTGAAGCCGAGCACGGCGGGCCGGCGGAAGGCGCCGAAGAGCTCGCGCGCGCCGCCGAGCCAAGCGAGCAGGCCAGCGACGGCGACGAGCGACCAGACGTGGCGGTGCGCGATCAGTTCGAGCGCGTCGACCGAGGCGAGTTGCCGCCAGAAGAGCGGAAACAGGCCCCAGCAAAAATAAGCCGCGAGCGCGGAAAAAATGCCGCGCGGCGAATCGGGCGCGGCGGCGCGGGAGGACATGGCGGGAAAGAGGGGAGGGCGCGCACAGGCGCGCGATGTATCCGGAGGATGGTGACGGCGGCAGGGAACAAAAGCGTTCCGCACTTCCGCCACGGATCGATCGCGACTTCGCCGTGGTGGAACGGCGGAGCCGTTTCGTGAGCGGGCCAAACAAAAAGCCGGCCGCTCCGAGGAGCGACCGGCTTCCAATAGAAAATACGTGGGCGTCGATTACGCGTGGCGTCCCCGAGCGGTCGCTCAGAACTCGTAGGCGGGGAGCTGCTTGTCGATGGTCACCTTGTCGAGTTTGGCGAAGGCCGGGAGGCCGTGCTCGTAGGCGACCTGGGTCTCGCCCTGGATGAGCGGGGTGGCGTAGCGGATGAACTGATGGTTCATGGAGACGCCGTCCTCGTTGATCCACTCGCGGGGAAGCTTCTTCACGCCGTTGGCGATGTCGGAGAGCGGGGCGAGGCCGGTCTCGACGGTGTAGTGGTCGGTCTCGCCGCGCTGGAGGGTCACCATCTTGTCGGTCTCACCGCGGACGGCGTATTTGACGGCCCACTGGCCGGCGAGGAAGGCCTCGTCGGCGTCGGTCTTGGAGCCGGCGTGGGCGGCGCAACGCTGGGCCATGCCGAGCTTCACGGTGCGGCACTTGATGCCGGGAAGGTGCTGTTCGACAAGGGACTGCAGGTAGTCGCCGGCGCCGCCGAGCTGGGCGTGGCCGAAGGCGTCGGTCTTGTCGTCGGCGGCGATGTAGTTGCCGTCGGGATCCACGAGGCCCTCGCCCACGACGATGAGGCAGTATTTCTCGCGCTTGAGGACGCGTTGCACGTCGGCGACGAACTTCTCGGTCGTGAAGGCGACCTCGGGGAGGTAGATGAGGTGCGGGGGATCGTGCGGGTGGTCGCGTCGCTTGGCGAGGGCGGCGCCGGCGGCGATCCAGCCGGCGTTGCGGCCCATGACCTCGACGATCTGCACGAGATCGTGCTGGCCCATCGCGGCGTTGTCGCAGGCGATCTCGCGGATGGTGGTGGAGATATACTTGATGACGGAGCCGTAGCCGGGGGTGTGGTCCGTGATGGGGAGATCGTTGTCGATCGTCTTCGGAATGCCGATGACGCGGAGGGCGTAGCCCTGCTGCTGGGCGAGCTTGGAGATCTTGTCGGCGGTGTCCTGCGAGTCGTTGCCGCCGGCGTAGAAGAAGTAGCGGATGTTGTGGGCCTTGAAGACCTCGAGGACGCGGTCGAAGTCGGCCTGCTTCTTGAGCTTGTAGCGGCAGGTGCCGAGGGCGGCGCCGGGGGTGAACTTGAGGCCGCGGATGGTCTGCTGGCTCTCGGCGGCGAGGTCGATGAGGTCCTCGTTGAGGATGCCGAGCACGCCGTTGAGGGCGCCGTAGATCTCCTCGATGTCGGGATGGTTGAGCGCTTCCGAGATCACACCGGCGAGGGAGGCGTTGATGACGGCGGTGGGGCCGCCGGATTGGCCAACAAGAACGTTACCTACGAGATCTTCGGACATGGCTGTATGTTTTGATTAAAGGGTTTCGGAAATCTGACGAGAATGGGCAGCGTGCCGACCGCCGCGACGCGCTGGCAAACTCAAATTTCCCGCGACTCGGCCCGAGGCGACGAGGGGTGAAGCCCGGTCGCCAAACGCCGTCTCCGCTCGTCACGAAACCAAGGCGAACGCTCGACGGGCGCTCTCCGGTCACCGTTCCGCACGACACCTCCCCCGGCTTACCGCCCATCGCCGGATCGGCCCCCGGGTGCGAGACCGGGGTGCCCGCTCAGAACAGCACTAGTCTGTCCGGCCGGCGGACGCGGCCAACAAAGAGAACGACAAGCCGCATCCTTTTTATCACGCATCCGGATGTGGCAAACCAGCCTACCTTGCCGCCTGCGCCCCCTGATCAATAAAGACAACCTAGTTCGGCTTCATGGAGCCCGGCGACCCAGGCCATCTCTCCAGCAACATTAGCCCATCCCATATCGAGAATGCCGTCGAAAATCGCTCCAGCAGTATTGCTAAAAAACAATCAAGCTCGAACGAGGTGATACTTTTAGTCCGTAGTAGCAGAGTCGGCATCCTGATACATTTGATGAATGCCGAAAGACAACGCCCTCAAGCGTTTTGGTAAAAACATCCGAGACCGCCGGGAAGCCCTTGGCCTCTCGCAGGAAGCGCTTGCCGAAAAAGCCGACCTCGACCGCACCTACATCGGCGGTGTCGAACGCGGAGAGCGCAACGCCACGCTCCAGACAACGCTCCGCCTCGCCAAGGCTCTCGGCGTCACAGTCGCCGACCTCTGCCAGGGAATCGACCGATGAGCACGGCTCCGTCATCCGCTTCGGTGGCGGCGCCCGCCACCTCCCGCCCCACCTTTATCGACCTCTTCTGCGGCTGCGGTGGTTTCACGCTCGGCATGCTCCGCGCCGGCTTTGATTGCCTCGCCGCCATCGACTTCAACGAGCAGGCCATCGCCACACTCAAGACCAATCTCGCCGACAAAGAACACCCTGGATTCACTCCCGTTCGGCACGCCCTCCAACGCGACCTCACCACGTTCCAACCCGTCGAACTCGCCGAGCTCATCGGCACCAAGCAGCTCGACGTGATCGTCGGCGGCCCGCCCTGTCAGGGCTTCTCGACCGCCCGCCAGCGCGACGGCTCCAACCACGGCGACAAACGCCTGAAGGAAGACCCGCGCCGCCACCTCTTCCGCAACTTCCTCGATTTCGTCGAATTCTTCCAACCCAAGGTCTTCGTCATCGAAAACGTGCTCGGCCTGCGCGAGGCCGCCGGCGGCCGCTATTTTACCGCCGTCCAATATGAGGCGCGCATCCTCGGTCGTGACAAAGGACTGCCCGGATATCGCGTGCATCCGCAGATCGAGCGAGGGGAAGACTTGGGTGCCCCGCAAAAGCGCCGCCGCCAACTCATCGTCGGTGTGCGCGACGACCTCGCCGGCTACTTCAATCCCGAGCTCCGTCCGCCCGCCCGCGCCGTCCCGGGCGCCATGCTCGGCGACGCCATCATGGACCTGCCGCGGCTCGCCGCAGGCGAGGGCGTGAACGAGGCCGACTACGACTTGGTGCGCCGAAACGAGATGTTTCTTCACGGGCTGAGACACGATCTGCGCGCGCCCTACCTGGAACGCGTCGCCGAGGTAGCTCGCGCAAAAAAACTCTTCAACCACGTCGCGCGCCCGCACAGCCAACGAGACCTCGACGACTTTGAAAAAATCCCGGAAGGCATGTCCTCCGCCGTGCTTCTGCGCCAAGGGGTGAAGTTCAAGTTCCCCTACAAGACGACCTCGTTCAAGGACCGCTACACCCGGCAGCACCGGAACCAGCCCTGCTCCACCATCGTCGCTCACCTCGCCAAGGACGGGCTGATGTTCATCCACCCCACACAGAACCGCTCATTAACCCCGCGCGAAGCGGCCCGCGTTCAGACCTTCCCCGACTGGTTCGTCTTCCCCGAGGCGCGCACCCACTCCTTCCGCGTCATAGGCAACGCCGTCCCCCCTCTAATCGGCGAGGCGGTGGGCGACGGAATCTTGCGCTTTTTCGCCTCCGACTCGCGGCCGGCGGCCGCGCGAGCGCCTCGCCAAACAGCCGTCGTCCCCGCCACGCCGCACGAGGCCGAGACGTCGACAACCACCGACTTTGACCTGCCGATCGACCGAGCCGACGCCGAGCGCCGGCTCGAGCCCTTCACCGACACCCGCACGGATACACGCGCCCTGCGCGCCATGTCGCCGGAAGATTTTCTGCGCTCTTGGCACGCGCTGCTATGGCTCTTCCCCGATCTCCATCCGGACAACGCCGTCGAGCACGGCGACGAACAACACGCTGACCCATTGGCCGAGCGCTTCGGCGGCCGTTTCAACCGCACCGGCTGGCCCGTCCTACTGGAAGGTTTCGGCCGCGAGGCGAAGCGTCGCTTCGAGGCCAAACAGTTTTCCAAAGCGGCATTTTACTGCGTGGACGCACAACGCGCCGGGCTTGAGGCACGACGCGCCCGGAATGCAACTGCGCACACCATGGCCGCCACATGCTGAACAGACAGCCAAAGTGCCCCACTTCATCCGTCCATGCCCCCCAAAAAAAGCCACGAACTCATCCCCTCAGCTAGTAGACTTATCCACTCTTTACGTGATCTCGGTTATGAGTTCACGTCCGCCATCGCAGATTTAGTCGATAACTCTATCGAGGCAGGTGCCTCCACGGTGGATATCCAAATCCAATTTGCGGGTAGCGAGTCGTGGGTGCGGATCGCGGACAATGGTAGCGGTATGAGCGCCGCCAGCCTCAAGGAAGCAATGCGTTACGGATCGTCTTCCCGCGATTATGGAGAAGATGATTTGGGAAAATTTGGATTGGGACTAAAAACCGCCTCCATGAGCCAGTGCAAGACGCTGACTGTATCCAGCAAGCCAGGTGGCACCGGAGCAGTCAGCTCCTTCAGCTGGGATCTCGACCATATCGCCAAAGCAAATGAATGGGCGATCCTTAGCGTGCTGAAAAACGATCTACCTCAGCCTATAAGGCAGTCGTTGGAAGATGGATACCACACGGTGGTGCTATGGGAGAAATTGGATCGGGTGCTCGACTACAAGTATCCAAACGGTGAAGCCGCGCGGAAGTTTATCCACACACTGACGCGGCAAACGGAAGAGCATTTGGCAATGGTCTTCCATCGGTTCTTGGCTGGAGAGGCGCGAAAACGCCGTCTGCAAATTCGCCTTAATGGCAATCAGATCGAACCTTGGGATCCGTTTTGCCGAAGGGAACCAAGAACACGCAGCCTCGCCCCTTGCAGCATTCCCATCTCGCACGACGGCAAAAACGGGGAAGTGCATTTTGAGCCTTATGTGCTGCCCCACCAGAATCGGTTTAGCAGCCCCGATGCGCATGAACGCGCCTCGGGACCGGAAAAATGGAATAAGCAACAGGGCTTCTACATCTATCGCGGCGACCGCCTGATTCAGAGCGGCGGCTGGTCAAACATGCGGACCTTGGACGAGCACCATAAACTCGCCCGTGTCGCCCTGCGATTCGGCCCCAAGCTCGATGATGCTTTTAAGATCAACGTGGCCAAGATGCGCGTCCAGTTACCAGCCCAGCTGCGCGCTCATCTGGAAAAATTACTTGCGCCAGTGATCAGCGCCGCGAACAGCGAATACCGGCAAGGTGGCGGGGAAAAGACGCCCCCCTCACCGACCATCAAACCTGCTCCAGCGCCCGTGGCCGCACGGCCCGCAACCGTAGCACCGCAAGTTGTCGTCACATCAGAAAATCCCAAAGCACAGGACGCCCCTCCGACGCCGGTAATCCAATCGCTCTACACCCTTGACGAGGTGAAGCAACGACTGCTCGCGGTTGCCGAAGATGAGGAAAAGCCGGTGGTCGAGCGCCTGTTCGGAAAACTGATTCCGGAGGGCAACCGCCAATGACTCCCGAGCAACTCGCCAGTCTTCGGATAGCGCGCGTTCTAGTCGCGAACGGGCTTTCAATCAACGATACCGTATCCAATCCGGCGATACCGGACGATCTCAAGGCCTTCGTTCGAGAAGCACTGGAACGAGAACAAATTCGCACACTTCGCCCGGTTCTGACCATATCCGCCAATCGCCGAAATAGCGCATGGCTCGACGAAATGGATCGGCAAGGTTGGTATTACTGGCCGACTCTGCGCGATTACTTGCTCGGGAAAGGTTGGAACGGAGACGCCGTAGGCTCGTTGGATGACGAGACAGATCGCATCCTCCGCCAACTGGCCGATCCCCAGTCGAATGCCTTCGATATTCGCGGTCTAGTTCTCGGTTACGTTCAAAGCGGTAAGACCGCCAACTTCACCGCGCTTATCGCCAAGGCCGTCGATGTCGGCTATCGGCTGATCGTCGTTCTGTCCGGCACCGACAACGGCCTCCGTCGCCAAACCCAGATCCGTCTAAATCGCGAATTGGTGGGTTACGCGGATAATCGGCCCGGCTCTGTCCCGCTCCCCCCTGCCGGCAAGCAATGGCACCAGTTCACGAATGAGGAGCCCGGCGGCGACTTCGATAGCGGACGCGCAAACTACGCGTCGCTCCAGCAACCCGGGCCACCGGTGTTGATCGTGATGAAAAAGAACGGCTCTCGCCTGCGTCGTCTTCACGCTTGGTTGGAGGCCGCGCCTCCCGCGGTGCGCGAAAGCCTGCCCATGCTCGTGATCGACGACGAGGCCGACCAGGCGAGCGTGGACACTCGCGGCGATCGCGTGACCGCGCCTCCCTCGCCGGACGATGCGATCGAAGATCCCTCGATCATCAACGGACTAATCCGTCAGCTTCTGTTGCGCTTCGACCGTTCCGCCTACGTGGCCTACACCGCCACGCCCTTCGCCAACATCCTCATCCCGCACGACAATCGCCATCACCCTGAATTTGGCGGCGACCTTTATCCGAAGGACTTCTTCATCGCGCTACCCAAACGCGAGGGCTACTACGGAACAGAAGAATTTTACGGCCGTCTCGACCTCTCCACCGGCGAGGAGCGCGCCGGCATGGAGGTGGTGACACTCGTGCCCGACGAGGACTTGGTCGCCCTCGATCAAGGCGCATATCCGCCGGGGCTCGCCGCCGCTCTGCTCGACTTCGTCCTCGCGGGTGCCGCCCGGAGACAACGCGGCCAAGATGGGGAGCCCGCGACGATGCTCGTCCACACCAGCTCACGTATCGACGACCAGTCCTTGCTAGCCGGACAGGTGGCGGAGAATCTTCGCGAAGTGCGCGACGCTTGGCGTTACGATCGGGCATCGATCGAGCCGACCCTGCGAACGCGCTGGGAATCTGAGTTTCAGCCCAGGACCTTGGCCATGGACCCGGCGAGAGCGGTCGGCTTCGACGCGGTGGCGCCGCATGTCGGTCCATTTCTGGAGGCGCTCCGCAACAAAGTGCGCGAGATCAACAGCCAAGCGGGGGACATCCTCGACTACGCGGCCGAACCCGGCCTGAAGGTCGTGGCGGTGGGAGGCAATCGCCTGTCGCGCGGGCTCACCTTGGAAGGCTTGCTGGTAAGCTACTTCGTTCGACGCTCGCCGATGTATGACACGTTGCTCCAGATGGCGCGCTGGTTCGGCTATCGCGGAGGCTACGCGGACCTCACGCGCATCCACACGACGGAGGGACTCAAAACTTGGTTCCACGATCTGGCAACGGTCGAGCACCAGCTGCGCGAGGATCTCGCAGTGTATGAACGTGCCAACCTCACCCCGGATCAACTGGGCATGAAGATCCTCGCCCATCCGGCGATGCTTGTCACCAGTCGTATCAAGCAGCGCCATGCCGGCACGATCCGCGTGCGACAGACCTACGCCGGCACGCTCGCACAGACATTTAAGTTCCCCTTCGACCGGCCGGCCGAACTGGCGGCACAAGCCGATGAAAACCTCGCACTCACCCGGGGGTTCCTAGCCCAGGCGGGCACGCCCGATTGGAGCGGAGAAAAGGGACCGGTCTGGACGGGTGATCCGGCCGCGGGAGGCAACGGAGTAAGCGGCGATCTCGTATTGGAGTTTCTGCGACGTTTCCGGGTGGACCCGCGCGTAAACCCGATGTCGCCCTCGCTCCTAGCCGCCTATGTGGAGCAACAGATGGAGCAAGGCGAGCTGGTGCGCTGGACGGTGGCGGTCTGCGGAAGGCGACAGGCCGATCCAAACCTGGGCGGCGGTATCGATTGGGGAGTGCCGGGCGGCGTGATAAACCCCGTGCTGCGCACGCGCCTCGTCCAAGGCGATTCCAACTCGCTCGGCATCATCACCGATCCGAAGGATGAACTCATCGGCCTATCGGAAGCCCAACGCGCGGAGGTGCAACGCATCGCCGAGGAAAGCGTGCCGAAGATCGCCGAGAACCCGGCCTCGCGTCGCGTGCGACCACCACAAGAGGGGCTGTTGCTGCTTTATCCGATCAGCCGGCACTCCGCTCCCGCTCCGGACGCGCGGACGCGCCGCCGGCTCTACGACAACCCGGACGATCCAAACGCGCGCGATCTCATCGGCCTTGCTCTCTCGTTTCCGCACACCGAGAACGCGGCCACCATCTTCGGACAAGGTGCCTTCGACTACGTGACGGGCACAGTCGATTGGAGAGCCGTGGAGTGAGCGCGATTCCGCCGGATTTCTGGACCACCTTGGGGACGCCCAGAGCGAACGGCGGGGATTGGCGCGTGCGCGCGCCGCTGCCCGAAAGCTGCCCCCGTCTGCTCGGCGGCGTGGGCGGCGGAGGCGGACGCAAATGGATCATCGCGCTGACGGCGGGCGAGACCGAGCTATCAGACCGCAAGAGTAGGGGCGTGTCGGTAGCGACGGTTGAACTCGCCGACGACGCCGGCGCACGGCGGCGTCATATCGTGATCGAGTGCGCCGAACCGGCGGGCCACGCGTGGTTCGATCTGCTGGGCGCGGATCTGGCGGCGATGCTCGCCTCGCAACCGCCGGCGCAGTCGGTCACGCGAACGCTCGCCAAATGGCGGCGCTTTTGGGGTCAGCCACCGAGCGAACTCCTCACGCGCGAGGCTCAAATCGGGCTATTCGCGGAACTGTGGTTTTTCGCGCGATGGCTTTTGCCGGCCGCCGGGCCTCTGGTGGCGGCGACACGCTGGCGAGGGCCCTTTGGGGCGCGAAGGGATTTCGAATGGATAGGTGGAGCGGTTGAGGTAAAGGGCTGCACGGTGGTGCGCGCGCCTGTTTTTCGTATCCACGGGCTCGATCAACTCGATCCCCCGGGCGAGAACGGAGCGCTGTGGTTTTTCGCGCTGCGGCTGCGGGAAGACGGTGGCGGGGAGCACACGCTTCCTTCGATCGTGCGCGAATGCGAGACGCTCCTCGCCGCCGATCCTAGGGCGACCGGTTTGTTCGAGACCGCTATCACGACGTTCGGATATTCGCCGCTGCATGAAGCCGATTACGCGGGCACGCGCTGGCGGGTCGTGGACGAACGGCTTTATCCTGTGGGCGAAGGCTTTCCGCGCTTGGGTTCGGAAGATTTCCCATACGGTCTGCCGGCCGGAGTCGGAGAACTCGCCTACACGCTGGATCTTGGCGGCTACACCGGTCCGTGCATCCGAGACGCGGTCACAGCGGCGCCAGCGTTGAGAGGCTGATGCGTCACTTCGGTGCCAACCGTGGATGCTTTTCCCGCAGCCACTCCCCAACCTCTGCCTGCAATTCGCGCCCGAAGGCGATCAACTCCTCGGCCTCCGCCTTCGAGGCGCCGCCCACGTAGTCGTATTCCACCGTGTTTCGCTTTTGGCGGCAGCCATCCAGGTAGTCGGCGTCGCCTTGTCGCTCCGCGCCGAGAATGTGAGGCAACGCCGATAACACACGGAAGTGAGCAAGCGTGCCCTTGGCCGGTTTGTAGCCCTCGGCGTAGAGCAAAATCGTGCAGAGTTTCAGCGCGGCGTTGTAGGCGATGCCATATTGCCAGTCGTGCGAAATGCCGCCGGAGGCCGCATCCCTGAGGTCGCGCTCCGCGATCAACCACAAATCCCGGATTTCCTCAGGACTCGTCTGATGGCGTTGCAGCCAGCCGGCGTTTAACCAAGTCGGCAAACTCATGTTCGTCTCCCGAAATGAAGAGCTTTGGTTTCACCACCACGTCACTCAAAAAATGATTCCGCTCCGACAAACGGGCGAAAAACTCCTCCCCCGCAAAAAAGTGAGGGTTGATTTCCCTCGCCAACGTCTCACTGGCTCGCCGCATCCCCGATGCCACCTGACGATGCGTCGTCGGGCCAATCACCATCAGATCTATATCGCTTTCTGGCGTCTCCGTGCCGGCCGCAATAGACCCAAAGACAAACGCGTAATCCACCTTTGCGCCCTTCAACGCGTCTGCCAGCACATCGCGCAGTCCCGACGTCTTCAGCACGATACCTCGCAGCTCAGGATAAATGGGATGAGCCCGATTCACGTCATAATAACGTCGATTCCCATCCTTCTCCGTGTGTAACAGCCCTAAACGAACCAACTTCTCCAACTCCTCCTCGACCGAACGTCCGGCGAAATCGAGCCGGGCAATAATCTCCGCCCGATACATTCGACCCGCGACAGGGCCTAGAAACAGGCGAAACAATTCGGCCCGAATCTCGGAAAGAAAAAGCTGAGAAAGAAAAGACATACCAGGTAATACCAGGCAAAACCCTGGTTTTACCTGGTATTATAGCAAGTCGGGAATTTTTGCGTATTTTGCGCCTCATCGTTACCAAGGTGCTTTCATGACCGACATCTTCACCCAAGCCCAACGCTCCGCACTCATGGCCAAGGTGAAAGGTTGGGGAAACGCCTCCACCGAAATGCGGCTCGTCGCCGTCTTTCGCGCGCTGGGCATCACCGGTTGGCGGCGTAAAGCTGCCGTTCTTGGCAAACCTGATTTCGTCTTCCCCAAACTCCGGATCGCCGTCTTCGTCGACGGTTGCTTCTGGCACGGCTGTCCGCTCCACGCCACCCAGCCCAAACAGAACGCGAAGTTCTGGCGTGAAAAAATCGCCCGCAACCAAGCTCGCGATCACGTAGTCACGCGAACCCTTCGCGCCCGCGGCTGGCGCGTGCTCCGCTTGTGGGAGCATGAGCTGACGCGCAAATACGAACGCCGTTTTCTCGCGCGCCTGCGGCGCGCTGGCTTGCTTGCCTCACCGACTCCCTGAGTCCCCTCCGGTCTCATTTTCACGCCCTTCTCCGCCCCCGTGTGTTCCGTGGGCACACCCTCAGATCCCATGAAAAAACCGACCAAGGACGAACGCCGCCACGCGTGCACGCGCAAACGGCGTTATCGCACGCAGGGCGAGGCGCTCGACGCCGCGGCGATCCTCGGCCTCGAACGTCAGCGCACCGCCTATCGCTGTGCGCTGTGTCAGCAGTGGCATCTCGCCTCCAAATAAACGGCACGTCTCTTCGCCATCACCACGCAGTCCTTCGCATCTCCGCCCGTTTCTTCGCGTCCTTCTCCGCTCTTCGCGTCTTTGCGTTAAAAACTTCACGGCCTTATCCGTGTATTTCGCGATCTCCGTGTCCGAGCTCCGGTTTGGCTCCGTGGCCAACTCCAGATCCGCCCCTCATTTTCACTCTTGCTTAATTAAGTTTAAACTTAAACTTTTCGGCATGCAAAGCCTTGCCGCCATCGCCGACCCGACGCGTCGGCGCATTGTCGAACTGCTCGCCGTGCGCGATCGCACCGCGGGCGAATTGGTCGAGGCGTTCGACCTGAGCGCGCCCGCGATTTCCCAGCATCTCAACGTCCTGCGCGTGGCCGGCCTCGTTGTTTCCCGCGCCGAGGGCCAGTCGCGCATCCAATCGCTTAATCCCGCCGGTTTCGACGAACTCGATCGCTGGCTCGAAAAAACCCGCGCGGTCTGGTCCCGCCGTCTCGACGCGCTCGAACGCGAACTGCTCGCCGACGACGCGCGCCGGCAACCCGCCGCCGCCAAACCCAAGAAAACCGCGAAAAGAAAATCCAAATGAGCTCCACCGACGAAAACCAAACCCTCGCCAGTTTCCCCACGCCGGGCGAAGTGCGCCTCGTGCGCCTTCTGCCCGGACCGATCGAACGCGTGTGGGACTTCATCACCGATCCCGAGAAACGCGCGCGCTGGTTTTGCGGCGGCCTGCTCGAACAAAAGCCCGGCGGACGCTTCGTCTTCGCCATGCATCACAAGAACCTCGCGCCCGACGAGACGCCTCCGGCCGAATACGCCAAGGTGCAGGATCCCGGGGTCACCTTCGAGGGACGCGTGCTCCGGTGCGAAGCGCCGCGGCTGCTCGAGTTCACCTTCGGCGGCGACGACTCGGTCGTGACCTTCGACCTCAGTCCCGAAGGCGACAAGGTCCGCCTGGTCCTCACCCATCGAGCCTCCGGCGAGGATCTCAAGGATGTCGGCAACTTCGCCTCCGGCTGGCACATCCACTTCGCGATTCTCATCGCCCTGCTGGAGAACGCTCCGCGCCCGCCCTTCTGGAGCGAGCACGCCCGGTTGAAACCGCTCTATTGCCGGATGAGCGGCACGTCGTCCGACACCGGATGCATCTCGAGTCGCTCGTGACGCGCGCGTCGGAAACGCCTCCCTCCGCCGGCGTGTCGCCGGGCCGGCGCGTCGCGCCGTCGACCCGCTACGGATTCCCCGCGGAAGCGAGCACGCGCAGCATCTCGTCGTGGATGCGTCCGTTGCTCGCGACGTAGCGCCCTCTGTCCTGACGTTGCGGATACGCTCCGCCGGCGTAGTCGGTCACCACGCCGCCGGCCTCGCGCGCGACGAGCATGCCCGCCATCGCGTCGTAGGGCTTCAGATCCTTTTCCCAATACCCGTCGAGCCGCCCCGCCCCGACGTAGCAAAAATCCAGCGCCGCGCTGCCGAGCCGGCGCTCGCCGCGGATTTTCAGGAGAAAGGCGCCCCACTCCTTCAGGTTGTTGTCGGGATTGGTGTGCTTGTCGTAGGGAAAGCCGCTGACGACCACCGAGTCGATGAGCTCGGCGGTCTGCGTCACGCGGATCGGAGCGCCGTTGAGCGTCGCTCCGCCGCCCTTCGTCGCGGCAAAAAGCTCGCGGCGCGTCGGATCGTAGACCACGCCGAGGAGCGGTTCGCGGTCGGTCGTGGCAAGCGCGATGCTCGTGCAGAAATGCGGCAGCTTGCTCGCGAAGTTCACCGTGCCGTCGATCGGATCGACGAACCAGTGATGCTTCGCCGAAGCCGCCGGCGCGCCCTGCCCGCCGCCCTCCTCGCCAACGATGTGGTGGTCGGGGAAAAGTTTCGTGAGTTCGCCGACCAGATAGGCCTCCACCTCGGTGTCGGCCGCGGTGACGATGTCGATGCGGCTCGTCTTCGACGTCGTCGGAATCGGCGCTGCGAAATGGCGCATCGCGATTTCACCGGCTTCGCGGGCGAGCTCGGAAATCCTGGGCAAAAGATCGGCGGGAGAAATCATCGTCCGCCAAGGCTGTCCGCCCGCGGCCCGGGCGCAAAGCGAAGTTCGACAAGGACCGCGTCCGCGCAGGACTCAGGGCTTCGCACGGTTCACGCAAACCAGCCGGGCTCGTCCACCGTCAGGCCGACGCAGCCGGCCTCCGCGAGCCGACGCGCGGCCCGCCGAGCCTCCTCCGCCTCGCGCGGACAACCCCAGGCCCGCACCTCGGCCACCACGCGCCGCGCCGCCTCGACGCGTTCGGACGTGACGCTCGACGCCACCGGACAGAGCTGGAAAAGCCCGAGCTCCATTGCGCCCGAGATGGCCGCGTCGTCGAACTGCTTCACCAACCAGCCGAGCCGCGCCCTCGGAGCCACCTTCCGAGCCCGCGCGAGCTGATCGTAGGAAAACGAGGTCAACACGCAGCGGTCCATCACGCCCCGCGCGCCCAGCAAAGCGATCGTCTCCGCCGCGAGACGTTCGTGCGCGCCCTTCAGCTCGATGTGGAAAACAAAGTCGCGCGCGTGGGCGTCGATCAGCGCGTCCAGCGTGGCGATGCGTTCGCCCGCGTGCTCCGGCGAGAACCACGCGCCGAAATCCAGCGCGGCGAGCCCGCCCTCGCCCGCGTAGGGGCAGGACTCGACCGGACGGTCGCCGTGGCCGTAACGCCGCAGCGTGTCGTCGTGACAGAGCACGAGCACGCCGTCGGTGGTGAGCTGCACGTCGGTCTCGATCTCGGTCGCTCCGAGTTCGCGGGCCGAGCGAAACGAGGCGAGGGTGTTCTCCGGCGCGCGCATCGGCGCGCCGCGGTGGGCGATGAGGCGGAACGACACGGACGCGTTGTTCATCGGCCGGCCTGCGCGAGCGTCCCCCGCGCCTTCAGCACGAGAGGGCGCCGTCGGCGCGAAGCATCTCCCGCATCCAGCCGGGCCGGTCCGTGGTGAGACCGTCGATGCCCGCGTCGGCGAGTTCGCGTCCGTTTTCGGCGCGGTTCACCGTCCAGACGTAGAAGAGGAGTTTCGCGTCGTGCACGCGGCGCACGAAGGCGGCGTCGATCGGCCAATCGTTCCCGAGGTCGAGCCCGTCGAAACCGGTGTCGTGGCAACGCCGGATCAGGGCGTCGAGGTCGACCACGGTGCGCTGGCGTCCCTCGTGCGTGCCGCCCTCCAGAAGCAGGGCGACGCATTCCGGGAGCGCGCGCTTCGCGGCCGCGAGCGCGTCGGCGTTGAAGGAGATGAGCACGATGTTCGCAAGCGGCACCGGCCCCGCGCGCAGCACGCGTTGGAGCGCGGGGACGATCACGGGGCCCGATTTGATCTCGATCACGAGCGATTTGCCCCCGGGCACCGTGGCGAGCACCTCGGCGAGCGTGGGCACGCGTTCGCCGGCGAACCGGGGTCCTTTCCACGCGCCGACGTCGAGCGTGCGAATCTCGGCGAGATCCATCTCCTCCACGTCCCCGGGGTGGCCCGCGGTGCGCTGGAAGGTGTGGTCGTGGAGCGCGACGATTTCGTCGTCCCGCGTCCGATAGACGTCGATCTCGACCGCGTCGGCGTCCTGGGCCCAGCCCAGCTTCACCGAAGCGAGCGTGTTTTCCGGCGCGTCGTGGGACGCCCCTCGATGAGCGATGATCAGCATAGGAAATCGGGGTTGCCCATGAGTCGCGCGGCGACGGGGGCGGGCGCGGCGATGGGGTGTCGGCGGATTGGAACAAAAACCCGCCGGCTGGCGAGCGCGGAGGCGCGCCGGGCGGCGCCGACCCGTTCGACAGGAGGAAACAGGCGCCGGTCTCCGGCGACATCCCCGCCCGGCGGGAGTGTCGTGGAAAAATCAATACGATCCGCCGCTCGCCCCCTCCCGTGTGAGCGCCCCGTCCCCCCAACGCGGCCGCGCCGATCGCGCGCCGCGCCCGCATGTCGGCGCGCGCCCGGGAAAATGGCGGCGAGAGAGGGGCTCGAACCCTCAGCGGGCTATCATCCGGCCGGAAACCGTTCTCCGGCTCTCGCCAAATTTCGCGCCTCTTCGGCGCATGTCCGGCGCGCGGTTCAGGCCGGCGCGGCCACGGAGGTCCGGATCTTTTTCAGGCGACGCGCCTTCGTATCCTCGATCTGGCGACGCACCGCCTCGGCCTCCGTCGGCGCGAGCATGAGATAACAACTGCACGTCTCGCAGAGAACGATGTCGTTCGCGCCCACCAGGCTCGCGGCGGTGCCGAGCGGCAGACGCATGTGGCATTCGCCGCAGACGCCGTTTCGCACCAGGGCCACCGCACGCCGGCCTCGCGCGATTTGACGGTTGAAATGCCCGAGCAGCGAGCTCGGCACCTCCTGACGCAGCGCGAAGGCCTTCGCCCCCGCCTCCGTGCCTTCGGCCGGCTTTGCCAGCAGGATCGTCTGAAGTTCGAGCAGTTTTTCCACAATAGGCTTCATGTCGCCGCTCTTGTTGCATGCGGCGTTCCCCCCGCCTCCTCCAGACAGGCAACACCTTCTCCGACAGCCGGATAAAATTTATTTGGCCACCCATGTCCTGCCAGGCGCCCCGATGCGGAAACACCGATGGCGCAAGTTTTGCACCGAAAGGCCGGTCCAAGGTGCAGGGAGTTCGAATCTCGTTCGGCGGACGCCCTCGCGCGGGATCAGTCGTCGATCAAACCGTGGGCGCGCAGCTTGTATTGCAGGCCTCGCCGGCTGATGCCGAGCACGCGCGCGGCCTCGGCGCGGTTCGAGGTCAGCTGGCTCAGCGTCTTTTGGATCAACAGCCGTTCCACCTCGGCGAGCGTCATGCCCACGCGCACGGAAAACTCCGGCGCCTCGCGTTCGTGGCGCGCGAGAAAATCCGGCAGCTGCGCGACGCCGATCTCCGTCTCGGGACAGGTGACGACCAGTCGTTCGACGAGATTGCGAAGCTGGCGCACGTTGCCCGGCCAGGGGAAGCGGCGGCAGACGCGCATCGCCTCGGCGTCCAGGCGTTTCCGTCGCCGGCGGTGCAGTTCGGAGAAGTGGGCGAGGAAGGCCTCGACCAGGATCGGGATGTCCTCGGGTCGCTCCCGAAGCGGCGGGGTGCGAAGCGGCACCACCTGGAGGCGGTAGAAAAGATCCTCGCGAAACTTCCCCTCCGCGACGGCCTCGTGGAGGTTGCGATTGGTCGCGACGATGATCCGCACGTCGACCTTCACCACCGAGGTGCCGCCGACCATGCGGAAAGCGTGGTCTTCGAGGACGCGCAGGAGGTCGCCCTGCCCCTTGAGCGAAAGGTCGCCGATCTCGTCGAGGAAGAGCGTGCCGCCGTCGGCGAGGAGGAAACGTCCGGGCTTGTCGGCGCGCGCGTCGGTGAAAGCGCCCTTCACGTATCCAAAAAGCTCCGACTCGACGAGCGACTCGGGCAAGGCCGCGCAGTTGACGAAGACGAAGGGCTTTTTCGCGCGCCGGCTTCGGGCGTGGATGAGCCGGGCGACGAGCTCCTTGCCCGTGCCGCTCTCGCCCTCGATCATCACGGTCACGTCGGTGGGAGCGACGGCCTCGGCCTGCGCCACGAGGCGGCGGATCGCCTCGCTTTCCCCGAGGAGAAGATGCGGCGCGCCGTCCCCGGCGGGCGAGGCGGCGGCACGGCGGGTGGGTTTCATCCGCCCAACGTGGCAGAACGGTGCAGTTTTTGCCACCCCTCCCTTGGCCGACGTCGCGCATGCGGCCGCCCCCGGGAAAACCCCGCGGCGCCGCCGCGTCGGGAGCGGGACCGCCGCGCGGGTCGGGCGGACTTGTTCCCTGAACGCCGTCCCGAACGCCGCGGGGTGAATCAGCGGCGGCCGGCCACGCGAAGATGGATGCCGGCGGGATCGTGCACGAGGGCGGCGTCGTAATCCTCGAGACCGGAGCCAAGCACGAGGCGGCCGGCGTAGGAGTCGGGAGCGTCGAAACTCGCCACGGGGTAGACACCGGGCGGAAGGGAGGCGCCGGCGGGCAGGGTGAAATCGACGACGGTTTCCTCGAATCGCACGACGACGCCGCGGCGTTTGGCCAAGCCGGTGAAGGCGAGACGCGTGCCGTGGTCCGAACCACGCGGGCTCAGGGCGATATCGAGACGGGCTCCGGCGCGGAAAACCGCTTCGCCGCCCGTCGCCCCGAGGTAAAAGGTGAGCGGCCGGCCGCGCGAGTCGCGGCCCTCGCCCGCGCCGGGCGCGACGGTGGCGCCGTTCGCGAAAGTGATCGTGGCCGAGCCGCCGGGGGCGATGCCGCCGACGCCGCCGAGGGTGGCGCCGGCGTTGACGAAGACGGAACCGGAACCGGTGGCGGAACCGCGCGTGTTGTTCACGAGCAGGAGACCGCCGTCGCACACGGTGGACCCGCTGTAGGCGTTGGCCGCGCCGAGGACGAGAACGCCGGGATCGGTCTTTCGAAGCGAAAGCCCGCCGGCGCCGATGTCGCCGTCGGAAACGACCCCGGCGAGCTCGGCGCGCGCGCCTTGCCGGACGCGAAACCGAAGCACGTTCGCGTCCATGCCGGCGGCGCCCGGCGTGGCGCCGGGCGTGAGCCGGCCGGCGACCGCCCCGGTGACGAGCAGGGAGCCCTCGGAGACCTGCACGCCGAAGCCGTAGGTCTGCGACGAGGCGCCGCCGCGTTGCACGGTGAGCGTGCCGGTGAGGACGTTCTCTCCGTTGTCGATGTAGAGATTGTTGGAGTCGCCGGTGGCGGTGCGGAAGAGCACGATGTCCTCGTCGAGCTGGATGCCCCGGGTGATGTGCAGCTGCGCGGTGTGGGTGACGACGGTGTTGTTGCCGGGTCCGGAGAGGCCGAGCGAACGCGGGTTCATCGCATACAGGTGCCCGGTGGAGACGAAGGTGGGGCCGGCGTAGGAATTTTCGCCGGAGAGGTAGAGGTGGGAGCCCCCGCGTTTCACGAAGCCCTGGCTGCCGGCGAGGCCGCATGGGAGCAGGTGATGGCCGTCGAGCACGCTGATGGTCGGCTGTTCGTCCGTGCCGGTGACGGCGAGCGTGAGACGCGCGCCGTTGATCTCCCACGGCTTGCGGCCCTTGAGCACGAGATGGCCGATGGTGCGACCGACGTCGACGCCGACATAGAGGGTCTGGGCGCCGTCGGCGTCGAAGGTCGCGACGGCATCGGGTCCGCCGGCGATGACGCCATCGGCCCAGTTCTCCGGCGCGCCCCAGCCGCCGTTCTTCGGTCCGATCCATCGGCCGTTGGCGGCGTGGACGACGGGGGCGGCGGCAAGCAGAAACGCGACGAGACGAGCCAGGGAGGACGAGGTCGGGAAGCGGGCGAAGGACGAGGTTTTCACAAGAACGGGAAAAACGCGGGAGGGCGGACGAGAGCGCGGGGAAGAGGAACGAAAACGCGCCTGCGCGATCGGATGCGCAGGCGCGGGCGCGGCCGGTCCGGAGACCGGCGGGAAAACCTATCCGCGCCGGCGACGGCCGACGGCGGCGAAGCCGAGCGCGACGAAGGCGCCGAGCGCGACCGCGGACGCGGGCTCGGGGATGGCTCCCGTGCCGATCTGCAACTGGATGCTGTCGGCGTTGAAGATCAGCTGGAGATTCCGGTCGGCATAGTCCTCGAGGCCGGCGCCGATCACCCAGCCTCCCGAGTAGGCGTTGGCGGCGTCGAAGGTCGCGAGGGTGTAGAGACCGTCGGCGAGCGCGGCGCCGCCGACGGAGAAGTTTACGGTGTTGCCGTTGAAAAGGACTCCGGCGACGCCCTCGTCCAGGCCGATGAAGGCGAAGCTCTCGGCGACGGTGGCGGAGTCGCCGTTGAGATCGATGGAGATCGCGGCGCCGGCCTGGAAGTCGACCGTGCCGGTGGTGTTGGACAGGTCGAAGGTGAGCGTCTTGCCCGCGGCGATGGAGTCGCCGGACGAATCCACGTCGCCGGGGGCGACGATGGAGCCGGCGGCGAAGGTGACGCCGTTCGATCCGGAGGGGGCTACGATGCCGGTGCCGCCGAAGGTGGCGGTGGCGGCGACGGAGACGGCCCCGACGCCGGTGCCCGAACCGGCGGTGTTGTTGACCAGAAGCGTGCCCTTTTGATGGACGGTCGAGCCGGTGTAGGTGTTTTCGCCGGAGAGGCGGACGACGCCCAGGCTGGTGAGGGCGGTGTAGACCGAGACGCCGCCGACGGTGATGGCGCCGTCGGAGATCTCGCCGCCGATGTTCACGTTGGCGGTGGCCGTGGTGGCGTTGATCTGCAGACGAGTGGGATCGAAGGAGGTGGAGGTGGTCTGCCCGGCCGACGCGGCGCCGGTGATCGCGCCCTCGAGGTTCAAGGTGCCGACGGCCTGGACACCGAAGTAGTCGGTGACCGCGCGTCCGTTGGAGGTGGTGGAGGCGCGATCCAGCGTGAGCGTTCCCTGCAAGGTCGTGCTGTTGGCGGCGTTCTCGTTGACGATGAGGTAGCGGCCGGTGACGGCGCCGTCGCCGCCTCCGCTCGCGGTCATCCGCATCAGGACATCCTCCCGCACGACCAAGGGGCCGGCGGAGGAATTGAAGACGAGCTGGACGTTGGCGTTGTCGGCGTAGGTGAGGCTCGTGCCGTTGCCGGGACCGGCGGCGCCGAGCGCGTTGCTCGACAGCACGTAGAGTTTGCCGCCGCTCGCGACGGACGTGACGCCGGTGTAGGTGTTGTTTCCGGAGAGCTTGAGGTCGCGGAAGCCGCCGGGCTGGAAGCTCAGGCCCTGGGTGCCCGCGAGGGTCGCCGAGATGGTGGCGCTGCCGTCGATCACGGGAGTGCCGCCGGCGGCGGCCAAGGTGAGCACGCTGCCGTTGGCGGAGGACAGCATGTTGGCCGAGTTGGTGAAATTCAGCCGGCCGACGGTGCGGTCGGCATCGAGCGTGATGGACTGGTTGGCCAGGACGTTGAAGTTGGCGATGGCGCCCACGCCGTCGGCGACGGGACCGGCGCCCGCGTTCCACTTGGTGATGTCGCCCCAGTCGCCGGAGGCGGAGACGTTCCAGGCGCCGTCGGCGGCGATGAGAGCTCCGGAGGAGAAGCCGGTGAAGACGGTGGCGAGCGAGAAAGCACGGGCGAGGCGGACGGAGGCGCGGGGGCAGGTTTTCATGGCGGGATGCATGGGGAGGTCGGG
>Ga0182792_1000053_pt1 | contig 109006 bp, 108 predicted proteins | sample Passage237B_FD_130497 | JGI IMG/M metagenome (GOLD analysis project Ga0182792, IMG submission 130497) | Cellulose adapted compost microbial communities from Newby Island Compost Facility, Milpitas, CA, USA - Passage2 37B (version 2) (version 2) ...
CTCGACCATGACAGTGTCCCTCACCCCGCCCGCCACTCGGCCTCCCGTGCAGCAGGACACGGTACGGGTCATGGTCGTTGACGATTCCGCGGTGATCCGCGGCCTGGTGTCCCGCTGGATCGATGCCGAGAGCGACCTCTCGGTGGTGGCGTCGGTGCGCACCGGCCGCGATGCCGTCAACCAGATCGAGCGCGTCGCCCCCGACGTGGTGGTGCTCGACATCGAGATGCCCGACCTCGACGGCCTCTCGGCGCTGCCGCTCTTGCTGGCCAGGCTGCCGCAGCTCACCGTCATCATGGCCTCGACACTGACCCGCCGGAATGCCGAGATCAGCTTTCGGGCGATGGCGCTCGGCGCCGCCGACTACGTGCCCAAGCCGGAAAGCACCCGCGAAGCCGGCACCGCGGAGATGTTCCGCCACGAACTGATCGGCAAAATCCGCTCGCTCGCCGCCCGCAAGCGGCGCAGCCCCCGCGGCCCCGCGACGGCTACGCCCGCCACGATGCCGGCGCAGCCCGCCCTCGCCCCGGCGGCACCTGCGCGCGAGGGCGCACTGCGGCCGTTCAGCCCGCTGCGGCCGCGCGTGCTGCTGATCGGGGCATCGACCGGCGGCCCGCAGGCCCTGATGCGGTTGGCCGCAGACCTCGGCCCGGTGGTCGATCGCGTGCCGGTGCTGATCACCCAGCATATGCCGCCGATGTTCACGACCATCCTCGCCGAGCACCTCGCGCGCGTCAGCCGGCGTCCTGCGGCGGAGGGTATCGACGGCGAACCGATCCGGGCTGGACGCATCTATATCGCCCCGGGCAAGTCGCACATGCAGGTGGTTGCGAAGGGTGCCGGGGCGGCGATCGCGCTCGACGATGGCCCGCCCGTCAACTTCTGCAAGCCAGCGGTCGATCCCCTGTTCGCCTCGGCGGCGCGCGTCTGGCAGGCGGCGGCGCTCGCGCTGGTGCTGACCGGCATGGGCGCCGACGGCATGCGCGGCGGGCGCGAGATCGTCGCTGCCGGCGGCAGCGTGATGGCGCAGGACGAAGCCTCGAGCGTGGTGTGGGGCATGCCGGGCGCGGTGGCGCAGGACGGCCAATGCTCGGCAATCCTGCCGCTCGACCGTATCGCCGGATCGCTGGTCCGGCTCTATGCGGGGGATCGCCCATGACGCCCCAGGACTACGATTTCCTGCGCCGCTTCCTCAAGGAGCGCTCCGGCCTCGACCTTGCCGCCGACAAGCAATACCTGGTGGAGAGCCGGCTTGCGCCGCTGACGCGGCGCGCCGGACTCGCCGGCATCAGCGAGCTTGTCGAACGGATCAAGATGCGCCCCGACAGCCTCGCCACCGATCTCGTCGAGGCGATGACCATCAACGAGACGTTCTTCTTTCGCGACAAGGCGCCGTTCGACGCGCTCTGCGATACCATCGTGCCGATGCTGACCGGTCCGCGCGCCCAGCGTAAAATGCTGCGGGTCTGGTGCGCCGCCGGCTCGACGGGGCAAGAGTCTTATTCCATCGCGATGTGCTTCAAGGAGATGGCCACGCTGCTGGCCGGCTGGCGCATCGAGATTCTCGCAACCGACCTGTCGCAGGGCGTGCTGGAAAAGGCCAAGGCCGGCATCTACACGCAGTTCGAGGTACAGCGCGGGCTGCCGATCCAGATGCTGATGAAATACTTCAAGCAGATCGGCGAATTGTGGCAGATCAATCCCGATATCCGCGCCATGGTGCAGCATCGCCAGTTGAACCTGCTGCAGGGCTTCGCCCACCTCGGCACCTTCGACATCATCTTCTGCCGCAACGTGCTGATCTATTTCGACCAGCCGACCAAGAGCCGGCTGTTCGCCGGGCTCGCCAAAGCGATCGAGCCCGACGGCGTGCTGGTGCTCGGCGCCGCCGAAACGGTGATCGGGCTCAGCGACGCGTTCCGGCCGTGGCCCGAGCATCGCGGCCTGTACCGGCTGACGCCCACCGCCCAGCCCGCCGCCGTGGCGCCGGCGCAGCTCTGACCCACCGTCCGCAGGCGCAAACAAAAACTCCGCCGAAACCGGCGGAGTTTTCGTTGCGGAATGTCCCTACCGGGCGGACGCTTAAGCAGGGATGCGCGCCTCGTCCTCGTTGGGCTCGCGCAGCACATAGCCGCGGCCCCACACCGTCTCGATGAAGTTGCGGCCTTCGGAGGCGTTGGCGAGCTTCTTGCGCAGCTTGCAGATGAACACGTCGATGATCTTCAGTTCGGGCTCGTCCATGCCGCCATAGAGATGGTTGAGAAACATCTCCTTGGTCAGCGTCGTGCCCTTGCGGAGCGAAAGCAGCTCCAGCATCTGGTATTCCTTGCCGGTCAGATGCACACGCTGGCCGGCGACCTCGACGGTCTTGGTATCGAGGTTGACGATCAGGTCGCCGGTCTGGATCACCGACTGCGCATGGCCCTTGGAACGGCGCACGATGGCGTGGATGCGGGCGACCAGTTCGTCCTTGTGAAAGGGTTTTGTCATGTAGTCGTCGGCGCCGACGCCGAGGCCCTTGACCTTGTCCTCGATGCCGGCGAGGCCGGACAGGATCAGGATCGGCGTCTTGACCTTGGACAGCCGCAGCGACTTCAACACCTCATAGCCCGACATGTCGGGCAGGTTGAGGTCGAGCAGGATGATATCGTAGTCATAGAGCTTGCCGAGATCGATGCCCTCCTCGCCGAGATCCGTCGTGTAGACGTTGAAACTCTCGGATTTGAGCATGAGCTCGATCGACTGCGCAGTCGCGCTGTCATCTTCTATCAGCAATACGCGCATGCCAGTCCCCTAGTCGTCGCCGATGCGGGCGTCAGGCCGGCCGCGGAGCGGCACTGGAAAACGCCGTGGAACAACTGATTCGGATCCTGACGACATATGGTTAACAAAAACTGATTCGTCCCCGCAAGCAGGCCCGGTGCAATTTTCGTCGAATCGACCTAAAGTGCTGGAGTGAATCAACTTTTCCGGTCCGCCGTCGTTCAGGTTCCAAATTAAGAGCGGGTCTCAGCGGATTTCATGCGAACGTTCCCGTCGCGATCGAGGGAAAGAGTGCGCGAACGCCGAGACAGTGACGCAATGATTAACGACGCGGGTAAACACCAGGTTAAGGCGATCGCCTCATGGTCGCGAAACGTAAGGCTTTCACGGTGAGGACGCTCGCCGAGCAGATCGGCGACATCGACGACGTCAATACTTATGGCCGCGTCGCTGGCGTCCGCGGCCTGATGGTGGAGATCGCCGGCCCCCTGCATGCGATGTCGGTCGGCGCCCGCGTGGTGATCGAGACCGGGCGCGGCGCACCGATCCCCTGCGAGGTGACCGGCTTTTCCGGCGACAACGCGGTGGCAATGCCGTTCGGCACACTCGACGGCGTGCGCCGCGGCTGCCGCGCGACCATCGTCAACGCCGCTTCCAAGGTGCGGCCCTCGCCAGCCTGGCTCGGCCGTGTGCTCAACGCCATGGGCGAGCCGATCGACGGCAAGGGACCGCTGCCGCAGGGCTCCGTGCCGATGCCGTTCCGCAACCCGCCGCCGCCGGCGCACGCCCGCAGGCGGGTCGGCGCGCCGCTCGACCTCGGCGTGCGTGCGCTCAACACCTTCCTGACCTGCTGCCGCGGCCAGCGCATGGGCATTTTCGCCGGCTCCGGCGTCGGCAAGTCGGTGCTGCTGTCGATGCTGGCGCGCAACGTCGAGGCGGCCGTCTCGGTGATCGGCCTGGTCGGCGAGCGCGGCCGCGAGGTGCAGGAGTTTTTGCAGGACGACCTCGGCGAGGAGGGGCTGGCTCGCTCCGTCGTGGTGGTGGCGACCTCGGACGAACCGGCCCTGATGCGCCGCCAGGCCGCCTATCTCACCATGGCGATCGCCGAGTATTTCCGCGACGCGGCGCGCGACGTGCTGGTGCTGATGGATTCGGTGACGCGCTTTGCCATGGCGCAGCGCGAGATCGGGCTGTCGGCCGGCGAGCCGCCGACCGCCAAGGGCTATACCCCCACCGTGTTCACCGAACTACCAAAACTTCTGGAGCGCGCCGGCCCGGGCATCGGCGAGGGCACCATCACCGGCATCTTCACGGTGCTGGTCGATGGCGACGACCACAACGAGCCGGTCGCCGACGCGGTGCGCGGCATTCTCGACGGCCACATCGTGATGGAGCGCGCCATCGCCGAGCGTGGCCGCTACCCGGCGATCAACGTGCTGAAATCGGTGTCGCGGACCATGCCGAAATCCGCCGATCCGGCCTATCTGCCGACCGTGATGCGCGCCCGGCAGGTGATGGCGACCTATTCCGACATGGAGGAACTGATCCGGCTCGGCGCCTACCGCGCAGGCTCCAGTCCCGAGGTGGACGAGGCGATCCGGCTCCACGAGCCGCTGGAGGATTTTCTCCGCCAGGGCAAGGATGAGGCCACGGTGCTCCCCGACGGCTACGCCCGGTTGGCTCAAATCGTCGGAACTTCGGCAACGGAAAGCTAACTTTGTCGCGCCATGATCGCCGCCGTGTTCATGTTCTGATGCCGGCGGGGCCAGAGGCGCCGGCACGGTCCCGGTCCGGATCGGGACTTCTGGGGAGTAGGAGTCGATGAAGTCACGAGACACCCTGATCCGCCTGAAAAAGTTTCAGGTGGACGAGATGCGCCGGCGGGTCACGCAGATCGAGGCCATGATCGCCGATTTCCGGCGCATGTCGGTCGAACTGGAGCGCGAGATCGCCACCGAGCAGGAGCGCGCCGGCATCGACGACCCGACGCATTTCGCCTACCCCACCTATGCCAAGGCGGCGATCGCGCGCCGCGAGAACCTGCTGCGCTCCGCAGCCGAGCTTGAGACGCAGCTCGACGAGGCGCGCGCCCAACTGGCCGACGCTTTCGAGGAACTGAAGAAGGTCGAACTGCTCGACGAGCGCGATCAGGCCCGCGGACGCGCCGAAGAGGACGCCCGCGAACAGGCCGACCTCGACAGCATCGGCCTGATGCGTTCGCGCATCGGCGCCGTGGCCTGACGGCTGACCACCGGCCATTTGTTATCTTTTCGCGAAAAGGCCCGGCCGATCGGCCGGGCTTTTTTTTTGCTGCTGGTCGTCCCATCACGCCAAGAAAGAAAGAAACAAGAAAGAAAAAAGCGCCCGTGGGGAGCGGGCGCTTTCTTACAAGTCAACTTTGGGGGTCGTTGATTGCCTTTGGGGTGGTCTTCCAATTATCCACGCGGCGACTTTGGGGGGCTGGGGGTCAAGCGACCGCGTGAATCTCTCAAATTCCTCTGTTGTTAGCGCACCATGGTGTTGTCGCTGCGGGTCACCAGAACGTCCTTGGTGGCCTTGACCACCGGGGTGGTCACGCGCGCCGTCTCATAGCTGTCGCCCGACGTGATCCGGGTCGTGACGCTGACGCCCGCAATCGTCACCGCGGCGACCAGCGCCACCACCACGATCTTCAGGTGGGTCATGCGATCCGCGCTGTAAATCGAATGGTTCATCCTGGCCTCCGTCGTTGGATCTGATTGCTCTATCCAACCGGCAGTTTTGCCTTCCTGCGCTATCGGTCGTCCGCGTTTGGCGGCGGGTTCAACGTCACTCGCCACGAAAACGTAGGAAACCGGGTTTGCGTTCCGAAGGGGACATCACAAAGCGGTGATGATTTGTGATAGGCTGCGACCGGGGGGCTGCGGCGACACCCGTCAAAATCATAAAACCGTTCGATTACAATAACTTATATGATATCAAATACTTCCGACGGTTTTCAGCCGGGCACGCGGATGAATTTCCGCCTGCGACAAAACGCTTGTCTGTGGCCGAAAACGCTCAGTCAGCGAGCGCACGAACGGCCGCGCCGCGACGGAGGTGACCAGCACCGGCGCCTCACCGGCCTCGGCCGCCTGCTCGAAACGGTCGCGCACCGCCGTCATGAACTCCGACAGCTTTGTCGGCGCCATGGCGAGGCTGCGATCCTCGCCCTGACCGATAATCGATTCGGCGAACGCCTGTTCCCACTGCGCCGACAGCGCGATCAGGGGCAGGTAGCCGTTCGCCGTGGTGTTCTGCGCGCAAATCTGGCGGGCGAGCCGGGCGCGGACGTGCTCGACCAGCGTCGCCGGGCTGCGCGAGAACGCCAGCGCCTCGGCGATCCCTTCGAGAATGGTCGCAAGGTCGCGGATCGACACCCGCTCGGCCAACAACAGTTGCAGCACGCGCTGGATGCCCGACACGGTGATCTGCGCCGGCACGATGTCCTTGACCAGTTCGCCCTGCTCCTTCGGCAATTCCTTCAGGAGCTTTTGCACCTCGCCGTAGGACAGAAGCTCGGCCATGTTGACCTTGAGCAGCTCGGTCAGGTGGGTGGAGAGCACGGTCGCGGCATCGACCACGGTGTAGCCCTTGAGCGAGGCTTCCTCCTTTAGCCCGGCATCGATCCAGGTCGCGGGCAGGCCGAACGTCGGCTCGGTGGTGTGCACGCCCGGCATCGAAATGCGGCTGCCCGCCGGGTCCATCACCATGTACTGGTTCGGCCAGATACGGCCAGAGCCGGCATCGACCTCCTTGATCTTGATGACGTAGCTGTTGGCCTCCAACTGCACGTTGTCGAGGATGCGCACCGCCGGCATGACAAAACCCATCTCGATCGCCAGCGACCGGCGCAGCGCCTTGATCTGCTCGGTCAGGCGGTCGGTGCCGTCGGGGGCGTTGACCAGCGGCAGCAGCGCATAGCCCAGCTCGATCTTGAGATCGTCGATCTTGAGCGCGGCGGCGATCGGCTCCTCGGCCGCCGGCTGCGGCGCCGCGTCGGCCGGCGCGGCCCGGGCCGCTGTCTCCGCCGCGCCGAGGTTGCGCTTGCGGGCAGCCCAGGCTAGGGCGCCCGCGCCGCCACCAAGCGCGAGGAATGGCAGCATCGGGATGCCCGGGATCAGCGCCAGCACCAGCATCACCGCGGCCGACATGCCGAGCGCCTGCGGGTAGCCGGACAGTTGCTTCATCAGCGCCTTGTCGGCGGCGCCCGAAACGCCGGCCTTGGACACCAGGAGGCCCGCGGCGGTCGAGACGATCAGCGCCGGCACCTGGGTGACGAGGCCGTCGCCGACGGTGAGCAGCGTGTAGGTGTGCGCGGCGTCGGCAAAGCTCAGGCCCTGCTGCGCCATGCCGATGATCATGCCGCCGATCACGTTGATGAACACCACCAGGAGGCCGGCGACCGCATCGCCGCGCACGAACTTGGAGGCACCGTCCATGGCGCCGAAGAAACCGCTTTCGTCCTCCAGCTCCTTGCGGCGCTCGCGGGCGCTCTTCTCGTCGATCAGGCCGGCGGACAGGTCGGCATCGATCGCCATCTGCTTGCCCGGCATCGAATCGAGGTGGAAGCGCGCGGCGACCTCGGCGATGCGGCCCGAGCCCTTGGTGATGACCACGAAATTGACGATGACCAGGATCGTGAACACGATGATCCCGATCACGAAATTGCCGCTCATCACGAAGTTGCCGAACGCCTCGATGACGTGGCCGGCGGCGCTGGTGCCCTCGTGGCCGTGCGACAGGATGAGGCGGGTCGAGGCGAGGGTGAGCGCGAGCCGCAACATCGTGGCGATCAACAGCACGGTCGGAAAGGCGGAAAACTCCAGCGGCGCCTGGATGAACAGCGTCGTCATCAGGATCAGGATCGACAGCGTGATGGAGATCGCGAAGAAGATGTCGAGCGCCAGCGGTGGCAGCGGCAGGATCAGCACCACCAGGATGACGAGGACGCCGACCGCGAGCGCGATATCGCCGCGCCGCAATAGCGCCCCGATCTCGGCAAGGCTCGGCAACCCACCGGACAGGCTGCCGCCCGCCGCCGGTGCCCCCGAACCCGGGCTCGCCGCCGTATCCGTCATGCGTGCCGTCTCTCCCCGCGAGCGCCGGTCCCGTTTGCCGATGGCCGGCGCGGCGGCCGAGGGGCCGCCCACCGGGATGTGATTCACCGCACTGGCGTCCACGGGACTCTCCCGCGCTCACGAGCGTGACGACGACCTCACCCGGCAAAATTTGCCCGGTGTATGGTTAGCAAATCGTTAAGGACGGGCGCGGCACGGCCGGCTCAGCGCATTACGGAGAACGATATTCCTGCATGACCGCCATCCATGGAACAGCTTGACCCGGCGCCACCGTCCGTCGAAGGTGCGGCCCGTGACCACCACATCCCACCCTGCCCCCGCCGCGTTCACCCCCGATTCGCCCCAGGCCTGGGTGCGGCTCGGCCTCGCCGTGCTGATCGGCGCCATCGGCAGCGTCGGCATGTGGTCGGTGGTGGTGGCGCTGCCGACAGTGCAGAGCGATTTTGCCACGACGCGGGCGGCCGCCTCGCTGGCGTTCACTGCGGTGATGCTCGGCTTCGGCATCGGCGGCGTGATCACCGGGCGGCTGTGCGACCGCTATGGTCTCGTCGTCGCGCTCGGCAGCGGCTGTATCGGCACCACGTTCGGCTATGTCTGGGCCGGGCTGTCGCCGACGCTGTGGTCGTTCGTGGCCGCGCATTTCCTGATCGGGACCGGCGCATCGGCGACATTCGGCCCGCTGATGGCCGAAGCCTCGCACTGGTTCGAGCGCCGGCGCGGCATCGCCGTCACCGTCGCCGCCAGCGGCAACTACCTCGGCGGCGCCCTGTGGCCGCCGGTGGTCCATGCGGCGATCGCCGGCATCGGCTGGCCGTCGGCACATATCGCGATCGGGGTATCGTCCGGCATCGCGATGCTCGTCGTGCTGATGGTGCTGCGCGCGCGCATGAACGGCACGGCACGCCAGGTTCGCAACGACACCGCGCCGCTCAGGGTGCAACTGCCGATGAGCGCCAACACGCTGACGGTGCTGTTGTGCATTGCCGGCGTCGCCTGTTGCGTGGCGATGGCGATGCCGCAGGTGCACATCGTCGCCTACTGCGGCGACCTCGGCTACGGCGCGGCGCGGGGCGCCGAAATGCTGTCGCTGATGCTTGGTTTCGGCATCGTCAGCCGGATCGGCTCGGGCTATCTCGCCGACAAGATCGGGGGCCTGCGCACGCTGCTCGTGAGCTCGCTGGCGCAGGGCGTCGCGCTTGCCCTGTTCCTGATGTTCGACGGCCTGACCTCGCTCTACGTCATCTCGGCGCTGTTCGGCCTGTTCCAGGGCGGCATCGTGCCGAGCTACGCCATCATCGTCCGCGAATCCATGCCGGCGCGCGAGGCGGCGACGCGGGTCGGCATCGTGGTATCCGCCACCGTGGTGGGGATGTCGCTCGGCGGCTGGCTGTCCGGCGTGATCTTCGACGCCACCGGCTCCTATACCGCGGCCTTCGTCAACGGCCTCGGCTGGAATCTCCTGAACCTCGTCATCGCGCTTGGGCTGTTGTGGCGGGCGCGGGCGCGGCTGGCGCTGGCATAAGCCCGGCACCGCGCGGCGCCACTCGCATCTCGGCCGTTCGCCAAACAGGACGACGGCGCGGCGGATTGCCCGCTGGCCACTGCCATTGTATGGAAAGCACCCATACGGGAGGCGCACCCGATGCGCAAAAGGGCCTGTAGCTCAATGGTTAGAGCCGACCGCTCATAACGGTCTGGTTGCAGGTTCGAGTCCTGCCGGGCCCACCACGCATTCCGCCTTCAGAGCCTAATTTTATGTTGGATGAGTTTATACCGCCAATTGCGGGGAATTTCACACGCCATAGGTGCCGCAGAGCCGTCTCTGGAGAGCACCTGCCGGGCTTTTGGGCGGCCCGTCTCTACCGTCAGACATCCCGTTCGCAGAGCACAAAGTACTGGTTACAACTCGGATATGGACGATGCGCGAAGCCGCCCATTCAATCTCGAGGGGGCGTTCACCAATACTGTCAGCTCAACGATATCCGGGCAGGTCTGGCGATTGCCGGCGGCGGCTTCGGTGATCGACTGAGTGTAGGCTGCCCCGAAGAGAGGAATTTCCAGCACCAACAGATCAGACCGCTACCGGATCAGCCCTATCTGGCCAGGCCAAGTTGATCCATCTGCAGCGACCACCCCGCAGGGGGATCACGCAGGGTTGTCAGGCCGATGCCGTGCGGAAGACGACCCGAGAGGGCGGCCTCAACCAGGCCAGGAGCAAGAAAGGCAAGCGAAAGCGTCAATTGGACCTGACGAACGCTGCAGCGTTCGCGAGCAGCAATCTGCGCGAGATCAGTCACCCTACCGCTCGTGAGTTCAGTCAGCCAGCGTCGTGCTCGGGCGATGGCCTTGACCAGCCTGGTCCGGGTCTCGCTTCGGATTGGACGGGGCGGTTGGGCCGACGAGCGGGACGCTGGCAGCAAAATCTGCCGCGCGCATCGACCTGATGTTTTCGTCCATGGGATTACAATGATGTCGCTTGTTGATGGGTCAACGCCATCGTCCACCTCTGCCTCTCGACGTCGTTTCCTCGACAGATGGACTTTGATCCTGCCATCCAGAATCTGCACCCTGTCGATATAATGCAAGACCGGGAGAGCAGGAGATTGGGTTCTCTGCCCATTAAGAAGCTCTACCTCGCTTCCGGAGTTGACTATGCGCATCACCGTCTTGCCAGGACAGTCAGCACCTGCGGCTGATGGTGGCTCCAATCCGAGATGCTGCCGTACGTTGGCGAGCACCAACTCTTCGATCTCCGCTGCCGGCACGCGGCGACAGGTATTAGCCTGTTCCGGGTGGCCATCGGTCGATGGCTTCGAGACATAGTAGCGATAGCGAACCCCGTTCTTGACGGCGTGCGTCGGGGTCATCGGATGACCACGATCATTAAATATCAGGCCTGCCAGCCATGAGCCTGACGGGCTTCGCGTCCTCACACTGTTGGCGCGCTGGCAATCGAGCTGCCCCTGCACCGCATCAAAAACGGCCTTGTCCAGAATCGGCGGCTGCTCACCGGGCAAGATCTCGCCCTTGTACGGCACCTCGCCAACGTAGAACCGGTTCCGCAGGAGATATGCGAGCGGTCCCCGGGTAAAATGGATCCCACCAATCGTGCGGCCAGTCGACAGATGACGGACCTTGGTCCTGATGTCTCTGGCCATGAGATCAGCCAAGGTCAGTTTGAGACTACCCGCTTTGAGATAGCAGCAGAAAATCGCTCGAACCCGCTCGGCCTCCTCCTCGATGATGGTGAGTTTGCCCGCTTTGAGCTCATAACCGAGCGGAAGCGGACCGCCGACCCAGAGTCCCTTGCGCTTGGAGGCTGCAATCTTGTCGCGGATCCGCTCGGAGGTGACCTCCCGCTCGAACTGGGCAAAGGATAGCAGCACGTTGAGGGTCAAGCGCCCCATCGAAGTCGTGGTGTTGAACTGCTGGGTCACCGAGACGAACGAGACGCCATGGGCGTCGAACAGTTCCACCAGTTTCGCGAAGTCGGCCAGTGACCGGGTCAGGCGATCGACCTTGTAGACAACGACAATGTCGACCTTATGAGCACGGATATCGTCCAGCAGCTTTTGCAGGGCTGGTCGGTCCGTCGAACCGCCGGAGTAGCCGCCATCGTCGTAGCGGAAGCGAACCAGGCTCCAGCCGGCATGGGCCTGGCTCTTTATATAGGCCGAGGCCGCTTCATGCTGGGCGTCAAGGGAATTGAACTCCTGATCGAGCCCATTGTCTGTAGAGACGCGGGTATAAATGGCACAGCGAACTAGTTTAGTTGAAGGCTTGGTCATTCCTCCCCTGCCCTGTCGGCTACCAGCTTGCCCTTCTTGTTCCGAAGCCCGAAGAAACGCGGCCCATTCCACCGCGTACCGGTGATAGCGAAGGCGACCGCGGATAGGCTGTCGAATGTCTGGCGTTCCCAGATAAAGCCATCCTCCGCCACATAGACGTTGTGGAGGCGCCCTTGCCATTCCCGCCGCAGCACCGTTCCTGCCGGAAGTCGGCGCTGACGGTCAGCATAGGCCGACAGCAGCTGATCGACTGATCCGCCCTCTCCGTCTCCGCCGATCCGGTCCAGCAGTTTCACCGTCTCTGCGCTGAGATCACCATGCGCATCGGCCTGGATCCGGTAGGCCACCATGGCGAACAGGAGATGGCGGGGCAGATGGGCCGGCGGCGTCCGGCCCATTACGCCTTTCCAGCGGTTCCGCAGTTCCTTGAGGCCGAGACCGCGCAAATGCGCGATCTCGGTGGACAGTCTCGCCTCAACCGTGGAGGAGCTTTTGTTGTGCAGCTCGCGCACGGTGTTAGCCATGAGCGCTCGCCCGGTGCGCACGCCCTCGGCTCGCCTGAGGCACGGCGGCGCCATCCTCCGTCATCCGATAGACGCGCTCCGCGCCGATCCTGGTTGAGGTTAGATTCAGACCCAAGCGCTTTTTGATAACGCCAGCAAAGAAGCCGCGGACCGAGTGTTGCTGCCAGCCGGTTGCTACCATGATGGCCGCGATGGTCGTGCCACCCGGTTGCCGCAGCATGTCGAGCACCGTCGCGGTCTTCGAGGCGTTGCTGTGCGCGTGCTTTGCCGCGCGGCTCGCCTTCGAGGCGTTGCCTTCTTTTGAGACGCCAGTTGCGTTCCGTGCCGCCGTCGATCTCTTGGCGCCAATCTTGGCTTGCCTGACCGGCGATGATCACGTTGTGTCCGTCGACGATAATCGGCGACGTCCAATTAAACTCTCGAATGCTCGCTGCAATCTGCCGGACCTGCCTCTGCGAATGCGTCCGTGCATTGCGAGGATTGGGCTTAAGGCTGGCGATCGGAACATATGCGATCTGCAGTTCAGTCGAGACCGGATGCTCTCTATTTGAAGTATTGCCAGAGGTTTCAATTTGACGCGAAGTCATGCGGTATCCTCCTTCATCAACGTCTTAGCCGCTGCGCCCGCGCTTGCGCGGCTCTGCTTCCTGGAGATAGCGACGAAGTACGAAGGCCGGCGTTACCAACTCAAGCCATGTGCAAGAGCGGCCGGACCGTTCAAGCTGAAATTTGAAAGCGGACGCCTGATCCTGAAAAAGCCGAGCGTAGGAGTTCTCTGAGTCAGACTTATTGTCGTACTCAGAAACAATCAGTAGGAATTGAGGATTGGCATTTGTTTGGGGGACGCTGCCTGGACTTGTATCCTGCTCAAAAGAAAATAGGGCGTTCGGATTTTGGCATAGGATTTGCCGATGTTTCTGCTCGAGCTCAGGTCGAATACGACGCAGGATGCTTACCACAAACCCTTGAGGCCAGTTATGACGGAGCATTCGTAAGCCGATTTGCAGGGCAAATGCCTCATAATCAGAGAAGATAACCTCATATCCTTTGCCCGGAGAATCCTTGCTGTAAAATGCGTAGTTCAAACGCTCAGGATCGCTCGATCGCAAATTTCGACCGGACGTCCGATCTATATCTAAAAGGCGCTTGACCCGCGTCCGCAAGTCAGATTTTTCCTTCGCGGACCTCATATCCATTGCGAGTGCGATTGCGTCCTCGACTTGATTGCGCTTGTAGAAATTCAAATTCATATGAAACCTGTATCAATGCTCCATTGATACAGCGGCCCAAGCTCGCTGTCAATGATTATCGCGGGTCAGAGACGGTTGCGTCGGATCGTTTGCCGGTTGAATTGAGATACCGTCTCCTAGACCAAACATTCCTGCAGACCTCTTTTCTAACATAGTTAGGGATGGCAGCATCTGCATTTCATGTTGAGGGTACCCGACTCTGCATTGCAGCGGCTGGACAGGCCTTCGCCCCGACGAGGTGCCCGCCATCGACCTTACTGGTGCGGATATGTCCAGCAACCGCTGCAGATCGGGGCGCTCGGTCACCCCCCGGGTAGCCGCCGTCGTCGTAGCGGAAGCCGATCAATGACCAGTCGGCATGTGCCTGACTCTCGATATAGGCCGAGGCGGCTTCGAACTGGACCCCCAGCGAGTTGAACTCCTGATCGAGCCCGCTGTCGGTCGAGACCCTCGTATAAATGGCGCAGCGAACCGTTTTGGTGGAGGCCTTTCAGGTCGAGAGGATCACAATGTGATCAGCCGCGAATAACGACATGGTGGGTGACTATTCAGCGATAACCCTCCCAACTCAACCTCGAATACATGTCACAGCAGCTCAGCCCTGAGCTCCATCAAATGGGCGTAACCGGGATAAAGCTTCCGACCCTCATGATCACCGCCGGCAAGATGCGCCGCGACTGCAAGCTCCCTGGCAAATTTGTCGTGTACGCCGTGTCGGATTTCGCAGAAGCGGTCAGTAAGCTCTACACCTCGGGGTGACAATGTCGCGCCACCGCCGCGCCCGCGTTGGGTAACAACAATTCTTCCCGGATTTCGGTTCATCTGTGTCACCTTATGCCTTGCGTCATAATTGGTCTGCCCCCTGAAAAGTGGCCCTCCCTGAAGTAGGCTATTTGCCGTTAGAGAGGACGTTGGAATGCCCCAGAAGAAGCACAAGCCTGAAGAGATCGTCGCGAACCTGCGCCAGGTCGATGTTCTGTTGTCGCAAGGCCGTTCGGTCGGAGAAGCAGTTCGCTCGATCGGTGTGACGCAGTTTACGTATTTTCGTCTGTGGCTATTGCCACAACCCGCATCTCATTCCGCCCCATGCCAAGACCGACATCGCATGGCCGGACGTCCTGTCCTTCCTCGACAGCCGGCGCGGTCTGCTCGACGGCGTGGTGTTCTCCGGCGGCGAGCCGACCTTGCAGGCGGCGTTGCCGGACGCGATGCGCGCGGTGCGCGCGCTCGGCTTCCGCATCGGCCTGCACAGCGCCGGCCCCTATCCAGAACGGCTGGCCGCCGTGCTGCCGCTGATCGACTGGATCGGCTTCGACGTCAAGGCGGCGTTCGACGACTATGAGCGCATCACCGGCGTCGCGGCGAGCGGCATCAAGGCCAGAGCCAGCCTGCGGCACGTGCTCGCGAGCGGCGTCGCCTGCGATATCCGCACTACGGTCCACGACGCGCTGCTCGATCGCGCCGCGCTGGCGCGCCTCGCCGCCAATCTCGATGGACTCGGCGTGCGCGAGCACCGGCTGCAGCCGTTCCGCGCGGCCGGATGCACCAACGAAACTTTGCTCAAGACCCGGATGGCCGGCTCCGACACTGGACAGAAGAAAATTTGAGCCGATGCCCTTCGCAACCGGGGGCGTTGATATCGGAGTTTCCCGCTGCACCTGGTTCTCTGGGTGGAAACTAGACAGGCGCCGTCGGCGTAACCGTGACGGAATCCAACGTCCCATCCGCCTGGAAAAACAAGCTGCCGTCTCGCCTCGACCGCTACAAGCACTATCCAGATGCAGCCCGAGCGCCGCGTCAGGAAAGAACCGCGCTGTTGAGTTTCGGGATGGATCGCAACGGTCGTATGCTCTCGTACGCGCGTAAAAATTATTATCGACTTTGAAGTTCGACTGTCCCTTCAAGAGTGACCTTCTCGAAATCGTTGATGAGAATATCGACCTGAACGCTCCAGCGACCGCCGGACGGAATCGGAAATTTCTCGACGTGCCAGATGCCGCCGCTTGCTTTGGTTGCTGGCCGGGTTATTGCCTCGATGCCGGCCGCCTTGTTCTCCAGCGTCAGGCTCACCTCCCTGGCGTCGAGGCGCCCGGAATCGCTGGTCATGATGGCGATGCGCACCGACACGATTCCAGCGCGGCCGGGCTCGAATGTCACTTCAGCCATCGCGGCCGCGGTATGGATGTAAACGACTGCCGGTTTTGCAGATGCCGCCGCGAGTGCGCGGGGCGGCGGCGTAAAGCGCCATGCCGCGACCAACCCCAGAATGACAAAAGCAATGGCGACTTCAAGCGCTATCGAACGCGACAGCTTGTTGCGCGCCTCGCTCGATCCACCCATCACAGTCGGCGTCAGTCGCCACCTGTTCCACGCCGCGAGGACGAGCAGAAGGGCAACAAGGCAGAGCTTTGCGCACAGGATGCGGCCGTATGCGGTCGTCATCAGCGCGTTGGGCTCGGCGACCTGCACGATCGCAAGAATCGCGCCGGACACAACGAGCATAGCCAACGCCCAGGGAATCGCACGCGAGAACCGGGCAAGCGCGGCTTCGGGCGAAGGCTCTTTGAGCATGATCGCGCCCAGCGGAACGAGAGCACCGATCCAGAACGTCAGCGAGATGACGTGAACGAAGACAGCCGGCCGCATCAGCCATTGTGGCGACGCCGAGCTGGCATGGCCGCTGAGCGCAAGCGCGAGACCCGCCGCCATAACGCCAGACAGCGAAAGCCCGCAGGCGATCTTCGGCGCTTGCGGTTTCAGCGCAAGGAAGCCGGCAAACAGTGCAAACATGGCAAAGGCCGCTGTCGCACCGAATGAAGTGCCTAGCCCCGTTGCCCACGCAGTTCCGCTTGCCAAACTCGATAACGGCAGCGCAAGCGCGTCGGCTCCCTGTAACCCGACCAGCACGGGGATCGCGACAAGCCCCGCCACCAATGCGACAGCGATCAACGCCCGGCCGCCACCTTTCAGGCCGGGCGCAAGCCAGGCGAGGAAGAAACTGCCGCCGATGCCGATGAACAGTCCCATGTAGAGGACGATTTTGAACGCCCACAGCACGGCGGAGACGAATGGATCAGCAGTGCTTTGCGCCGCAAGGCCCAGGCTCGCGCTCGGCGCACCGATCGAGAACACAACCGTTCCGCCGACCGGATGGCCATCGAGCGAGACGACGCGCCAGCTCAGGACATGCGTACCCTCGCGCAATTGCGACGGCAGCGAAACCGCCAGCGACGATTCCTGCTCTGCTGTCGCTGGCAATACCATGGTGGTGGCGTCGGGGCTCACCAGCCTTAGCACCAGCGGTGACACCGGCTCGTTGAAGGTGAGGACCATACGAGACGGCGCGGCCTGGACCACGGCACCGTCGGCCGGCTCGCTGGATACAAGCGTGGCGTGCGCGTTGGCAGGCACCGTCAGCACGATATGCGCCGCTATCGCGACGAGCAGCGCCGCAATCGTTGCCGGAACGCGCATCCTCGTCCCCGTTACTTCTTCGGAAGGAGTTTTACGCCCGGAGCAGGCTCCTTATAGTCGGCCGCCGTCTTGCCTTCGACCGGGATCTCGATCCAGCGGTGCGTGCCGCTCTCGCATTCCTGCACCACCGGGAAATACAATACCGTGCCGGGCTTGAGATCGTCGGTCAGATAGGTGGACAGGACGAATTCATCGTAGTTGTCGTCGGCGAGATGCCCGGTCCATGCCACCTCCTTGACGCCTTCGCTCACCGTGCCGTGGTACATCGTATATGTCTTGGCATATTTGCCCTTGACGGTTTCGAGCTGCCAGCCGGGTTTTGGCATCGGCTTCACGCCGATCACCCCATCGGGAATCCGCACCCGCACCTTCAGCGTCGGCGACGTGCCGCAGCCATGAGGCACGCGAAACACCGCCTTGTATGAGCCGCCGATAGTCGCCTCCTGCCGTTCAAGAGTGACGTGAGCCTGCGCAGCAGGCACAAGCAGACAAGCCGTGAACAGCACCGACAGGGTTAATCTGGTCAGCATCGCGATCTCCCGTTTCTCGATTGTCAGTGTTTGGGTCGTGGACAGCACAATCCGCCACATGATGCTCTCCCTTACATCCGATAGCGCAGACCGCCGTATATCGCGCGGCCCATGCCGGGATTGAACAGTTCCGACGTGGCGGTGGCGACATCCGCGATGGCCGCGGTCGAGATATAGCGTTTGTCGAGAAGGTTGCGTGCTTCGATGTACCCCGACCAGCCCTTGCCGGCGTCGTATCCGATTCTGAAGTTCAACAGCGCGTAGGGATCGACCGTCAGGCTGTTGGCATTGTCGGCAAAGAACGCCCGCGGCATCCACTCGACGTTCGGGCCAGCGTAGAAGCCATTCGGATGCTTGTAGAGCACTTCGGCGCGAACATAATGCGGCGGCACGCCCGGCAGGCGGTTGTTACCCCAGCGCACGTCGTTGTCGAAGCGGAAGTCGTTATAGGTGTAGGTGGCGTTGAACCAGAAACGGTCGTCGTGTGCGAAGGCGGATTTCAGGAAGGCCATGCCGAATCCGGCCTCGATGCCCTGATGCACAGTGCGGTCCGCATTCACCACGGTGCAAAGACTGTACGGCGATGTCCGCAGGCATTGCAGTTCGTTCTTCAGCTCGGCGCGGTAAAGCGAAAGGTCCCACGTAAAGTCGGGCCTGCGGCCACGCGTACCGATCTCGTAAGTTGTTGCCGTCTGCGGGTTGATGATCGGCAGTGCTCCGCCGAATGTCGAGAAGGTGGCCGAATCGTAGGTTGGCACTTCGGCGCTGCGCGAGATATTGCCGAACACCTGCCAGCCCGGATCGACATCCCACAGCACACCCGCCTTCGGACTGAACAGGTCGTAGGTGCGGCTGGCACTCTGATCTCCGTCCGCCAGGAAGCGGTCCTCGCGGTTGCGAACCGCATGAAGAAACTGGGCGCCGGCAATCAGCGCGACGTTCGGCAAGGCATAAAGATTGTTCTCGAAATACACCGAATGGTTCTGCGACTTCTGCAACTCCGATCTCAGCAGCGCGCCTTTGGTGGCGCAGCACGGGTTGGCGTATTCCTTGTAATCGTTCGTTCCGGTCTGAAGGTTTGCACCGACGATGAGGCGGTTGCGGAATCCGCCGATCATTCGATCGTCGGTTGCCCGGGCAAAGCCGCCATATTCCGCGACGGAATAGTCGAGGTAGCGATAGATCGGATGATCGACATGGCGCTGATGGGTGTAGACGCCGAAGTCCACCGTGGTCGAATCGAAGCGCAGCGTGGTCTTGTTGGCCAGACGGATCGAGTCGATATTGCGCTGCTGGTCCTGCTGTACCCAGACGGGGTTGGCGGCGCGCGGATTGTTGAGCGCCGTGGCCTTGTCGACCTCTCCGGGCAGGCGCGCGCGCCATGTGTTCGCGTTGATGTAGAAGCGCGTCTCGGCATCGGGCGAGAACCGATAGCCGAGGTTGGTGTTGAGGCGCTCCACGTCATTCCTGTTGTGTTCGCGATATCCATCCTCGCGCTGCGCCGAGCCGTTGATGTACCAGTCGTATGGCCCGTTCACGCCGCCCGTGCTCACCGCCCCTTTCAGATAACCGAAGCTGCCGGCATCGAAGCGGGCTTCAAACGGAGACGCATCCCGTCCGGTCGGCGTCACGAAATTGATCGCGCCGCCCAGTGAGTTGGCGCCCAGGCGCAGCCCGTTGGCGCCCTTGAACACTTCGACATAGCGGTAGGCGGACGGATCGACCTCGAAAAGGTCGGCCAGGCCGTCCGCGGTATTGATCGGTATGCCGTCGATATACATGTTGATGCCGCGATTGCCATAGTTGCGCGACAGGCCGGAGCCACGGATCGAAATCCGGCCATCGGGGCCCCAGCGCATCTGCGTGGTGACACCTGGAACCCATCCGAGAACATCCTTGATGGTGTTCGCCGGCGTGCCCTTGAACTCGGTATCGGGGACGAGCGCGACCGCACCGGGTGTGCGCTGGATGATCGCGCGTGCCTGAGCCACCCCCGGCACGGTCAGGCTGCCGCCGGGTGGCGTTTGCGTGCCGTCGCCTTGCGGCTGTGTGCTCGCAGGCGAGGTTCGTTGCACGGCTGGCGTGCTCGTGCGTCGTGGAGCAGGACGCCTTCTCTGGCCCTGAACGACGATCGTCGGCAGGGTCTGAACGGTCTGCGATGAGTTACTTTGGGCGAAAGTCGTTTCAGGCAAGGCGAGCGTGGCCGCCGCTGTGACGCTGAGCACGCAAATGAGACGCGACATGATGATCCCCAACAGGATTGCGTATGCTGATGAGCAGCGGTTTCGCTGCGAGCTACGCGACCTGCGGTGGACCTTGCGACATGCGGGGGGAGCGCGACTGGTCCGCCAGTGACGATGGCGCGGTCGGCGTCCTGAACGCGATCACATGGCTGAAACGAATGATGGTCGGCTGCGACGCGGCCGGCGACAGCGGCGGGGTCGAGGCAAAGGTGCAAATGCTGCAATGATGATGGACAGCGGGCGCGCCGGGTTGTTCATGCCCGGTATCGGCGCCTGCTTCGCTGTGGCAAATCGCGAAAGGATCGGTCGGAGAGGCCGACGCCACCGCCATCTGCGTTGCCACGATCCCGGCGAGAAGCAGTTGCAGCACGAAAACGTAGGTCGCCGCTACGGCAACCCACGCCCGCAAACCGCCTTTCGCCCGCAGAAACATCGGCACGGCCAAACCCCCGTGGGCTTCTTAACAGGAATCGCCGCTGCTGCATACCTGGTCGTAGGTCGCCATCGTGGCCGAAGCGACAGAGCGATCCAGTTGGAGCGCAAAATTACAGTGAGACTTGCATATGGCGCAAATGGCTGAGGCGGCAAGCCGTTCGGGGAAGTTGAGGCGTGTCGTTTGGCAGGTCTTCATCGGTACAAACCTCCAGTGGTGTGATTTTTTATTTTGGCACCGTTGCCGTGCTTGCATCCAGCAAAGTGTTTTCCCCAAGCCACAACTCACCTGTCGGAATTTTGCTTTCGTTTGCAACGTTCGCAGTCGGATTCATCGCACGCCCTTTCGTAGCGCTTCGGCTCTGAACCTCTGGGGCCAATTCTCGAATGCCTTCTGAGGGAGGTTGTAAAGCTTGCAATACTGCCGCTCGGGGTCGGAAGTCTCAGGACAAGTGAACGAGAGATGGGCACTTACGATCAATCTGTATCGCCAGCATCAGGTCCCTGAATTCATTTGCAAGTTCCCTGGTCAAGGAAATTTATTCCCTGTATTGATGTGTAGGGAATACTGCGAGAAATTCCTGTACTGCAGCGACTTCTTTGATCATTACTGCGCAAGAGTCGTCGGAATAATCAAAGTTCGCTGTTAGCATCCCTGTTCCCCGGGAATCCAAGCGCAAGACTGGTTCTTACCAGACTGCTTCCGCCACCAGCCATTCCGGTTTTGCGACCTGATGATGAGGGCATAATTGCTACAGAACGGCTGATTCGGGTGCAAAGCTGCTGTTCACATCTGGTTGGGGTCCATCCCGGAGCACGCAGCCTCAGAACCGGACCGTCAGATTGCCGCGCACGCCCTGGTCGAGGGCGTGGCTCCCGAACTGGCCGTTGTATGACACGCCGATCGTCGCGCTCGGGGCGATGGCGAGGTCGAGCCCTGCATCAACGATGGCGGCGTTCTGAGCGATCGGCACGCCGGCAATGGCGAAGGCATTGCCTCCTGCAAAAGCAAAGCTCGAAAGCGGCGTCGTGCCGCCAAACGCATGACGCCACCCGAGCGTGCCGCGTGCGGTGGCGGCGACGCCGCCTAGCCTGACATCCGTGAAGGCCCGCATGCCCAGCGTCGCGAAGGCGACATCGGTATTCGCACCGAAGCTGGAGAGGGCCGCGGCACCGCCGCGCTCGTTGAAGCTGTTGGCGCGCAGGTTGACATAAGCAAGGTTGGCGAACGGTTCGAACGATACGGCCGGTGCGTCGATCCGGTAGCCAAGCTCACCGAATGCCTGCGTGGTGCCGACACTGTAGTCCGCACGCAACCGATCGCTAAATCCCGGAAAAGCAACCGAGCGCGACACCGAGATGTCGTGCCAGGTGTAGGCCACGCCGGTTCGCAAACCGAATGCTCCCCACTGCGTGCCGCCGTAGACGCCGATATGATAGTTGTCGCTATGACCTGACGAAGCCCGATCCCGCGCATCGAACGTCGTCGAACTGTAGCCGCCCAGCATGCCGACCCGCCACGTCTCGGCAACCACCCCATCGAATCCGCTCATCAGGCCGCCGGTCGAGCGGCCGAGCCGTGCGGCATTACCATCGCTGGCGGTGTGGCCCCTGACACTGCTTGCGACAGACACGCGCGCGCTTCTCGAAAGAGACTGGCCCTCTGTGCGCTCTTCGACGTAGCTGCCTTGGGGCGAAGCTGTCCTCCGCCACGTAGACATTGTGGACGTGACCTTCCCATTCCCGTCTTAATACTGTCTCCGCCGGGAGACGGCGCTGATGATCCGCGTGGGCAGCGAGTACCTGGGTCGAAAAACTTAATCAGAGCGCACTCCTGGCTGCAACGGCCTCTTTCGCGCGTCGAACAGCGGCGCGTGCATTCCGGGTGATATCGCCCCAGCGCCTCTCGTTAATGTCGCTTTTCCGCGCGATCCAGGTGCCGCCGACTGCAGCGACCGATTCGAGCTTGAGCCATTCGACCATACTGTCCAGACCGATACCGCCGGTCGGGATGAAGCGAATTTTCAGATGCGCAAAAGGAGCATTGATCGCAGCAAGCATCGCCGTGCCTCCTGCCGCATGGGCCGGGAAGAATTTTGCAAGCCCGACAGAGCGCCGAGCCACAGCCGTCAGATCGGACGGGGTCATGATTCCAGGTACGAACGCGAACCTTTGCTGATTGGCCACATCCAGAATTTCACTGTCGAAACCCGGCGCAAGACCGAACGTCGCGCCGGCAGCGATGGCCGCCCTGAGCGCTTCCGGCGTCAGGATCGTGCCGGCGCCGACAACAAGCTCGGGGCGCTTGTCGGCGATAATGGCAATAGCGTCTGCCGCAGCGGCCGTTCGAAAAGTGATTTCCGCGATCGGCAATCCACCCTCCAGAAGCGCATCGGCCAAAGCGACCGCATCCGCGGCACGCTCGATGGCGATCACCGGAATGACCCCGAGCGACGCCGCTATCTCGAAAGGCTGTCTCATCATCGCTCCATCTCAGGGGGTGACATGCTGCCGCTGAAGGACAGCTTCAACATCACGACGAATCGGCATCGGCGCGACCGCGCCAAAGCCGCGGGTGGACAACGCCGCAGCAACGTTGGCAAAACGCGCGGCCCTGAAGGGATCGCCATGGGCAATATAGTCAGCAAGAAAATTTCCGTCGAATGTATCGCCGGCCGCCGTGGCATCCACCGCTTCAAGCTCAATTCCGGGCACCCGCCGCCGCTCGCTGCGGGTCGCAATCAGGCACCCTTGAGGACCAAGCGTCAGCGCCACGATGCTTGCACCGAGTCTTAGATAGTAGTCGGCGATGCTGTCGGGATCAGACAGACCCGTCAATTGCTTTGCGTCGTCGAAACCGGGTAGCGCAATATCACAATGACGCATTGCAGCTTCCGTAAGAGCCCGCGCGCGCTCAAGCGGCCACAAGTGCAAACGTAGGTTGGTGTCAAACGACACCAACGCGCCCGCCTGGCGCGCCACATCGATCGCCTCCAGCACAGCGTCCGAGCAGGACGCGCTGATGGCCATGGAAATACCAGAGACATGCAGGACGCGAGCACCCGCGATATAGTCACGCGGCAGATCCGAAGGCGTCATGCGACTGGCCGCGGACCCCGCCCGCAAATAGGAAAACACGTGACCGTCGGGACCGTGGGTGACGAAATATACGCCCGTATGCCCGTCTGCCGCACGCGCCACTTGCGATGAATCGACACCGTTCTCCGCCCACAGCCGAATAAAACTGTCCCCGAATTCGTCGATCCCCAATCGGCTGACGTAGCCCACGGAGGCGCCGGCACGCGCCGCGGCGATGGCGCAGTTCGACGTGTCGCCGCCATGACCGAACAAATAATGACCTCCCCCGTCGATCTGATTAAATTCAATGAGGGGTTCTCCCAAACACACAATGTCGGGTGAAGTCATCCGCCCTGGTCCCTTACAGCCGCCACCGCCAGGCTGCTTCGATCGAAAACGCAATAGCCCCCCAGGGGCGATCCCGCGTTACAAGGCATCCGCAACGCCTCGGCGGACAAGGCTGCGCATAAAGTCGATCAGGCCGAAGGTCCATTGCGGGCACCTGTCACTGCGATCGACCGTGTTCACCAGCTTGCCGAGCCGGGGCGCAGCGATGGTCACGATATCTCCAACATGGTGGGTGAATCCCTGTCCCTTGCTGTCGCGGTCCTGCACGGGGGCAAACATGGTGCCCGTGAACAGGACGACGCCGTCCGGATACTGATGGTTCGCACCGACCGCCTGAGCGACCAGATCCGTGATATCGCGACTGATCTTGTCGAGCGACGATGCCCCCTCCAGCACAAAGCCGTCCTGACCTTCGATTCTGAGGCTGACCTCGGTACGGCGGACGTCATCGAGACCGAAGCCCTCGTCAAACAGCCGCACGAACGGCCCTATCGCGCAGCTTGCATTGTTGTCTTTCGCCTTGGACAGCAGCAGCGCCGAACGGCCCTCAAAATCGCGAAGGTTGACGTCATTGCCGAGCGTCGCACCGACGATACGCCCGTCAGGCGACACCACAAGCACCACCTCGGGCTCGGGATTATTCCATCTCGACTGCGGGTGGATCCCGACTTTGGCGCCGCTGCCGACAGAAGCCAGCACCGCCGTCTTGGTGAAGATCTCGGCATCCGAACCAATGCCAACCTCGAGATACTGGCTCCACATGCCGTTTCGAATCAGCATCTCCTTCATCGCGATCGCTTCGGGCGAACCAGGGCGCAGCTTCGACAGATCGCCGCCAACGACGCGGTGAACCGATTCGCGAATACCGGCCGCTTCCGTGGGATTGCCACGCGCCCGTTCCTCGATCACCCGCTCCAGCATCGAGCCGGCAAAGGTGACGCCGGCCGCCTTCACCACCTGCAGGTCAACCGGCGCGAGCAGGTATGGCTTGCCGCCACGATCGGCCCCGGGCACGGAGTTGGCCAGCACCTCCTCAAGCGAGGCCACGCGCTCGCCGGCAACCGCCTTGATCGCCGCCGCAGGATCATCCTGCGTGAACAAGTGGCTCGTCGTCGGAAACGCGGCGGTGATGTCGTCAACGCCGCTTTCCCTGATGGCGACCACCGAAGGCCCCTGATGACGTGGATCCCAGATGCGCCCCACCAGGACGCCAGCGTAGCCGTCATCGGGCAGGGCCTGCTGTATGCTGAGAGACATGATCGGCTCATCCTGTTTCACGGCGATGCAACGCGACTGTGCCCTGCATTTCTATTCTTCGGCCGATGATCCGGGCCGAAACGCACTCGCCTTCTTTCCGGCGAAGCTCATCCGATACAAAATTTCCAGATCGGGCAGCACGGATGCCGGATCCTGTCGCGCTCGGAGCCCTTCGCTCAGTCGGACGGAAGCAGCCTCCTGAAACCCCATATAGCCATCGTGGCGGGGACGCAGATAAGCCCCTTCAAGCGTGGCCCGCGTCCGCCGGTAGAAATCATTCGTGGCCGCGTTGACGAGATCATCCTCCCAGGCCGCCATATGTCCGGGCTGTCCGCCGGCCCGTGCATAGGGGCTGCGCTGGATATCCGCAGCCGCTATCCAGTGAGCAAAATCGACAGCCTCCTCCCGATGAGCGGTATAAGCCGACACCGCAATTCCAGTGCCGCCGAGGATGGCACCGGCAGGCCCGAGAGCGCCGGCAGCGGGAATATCGGAGAACGCCAGACGGCGGGGGCGGAAGCCCTCGCAACCATAGCTGACATAGCCGAACGCATACGGAATGCAGGCGTGGACGGCATCTGCCTTCGCCATGGCTTCGGATGCGTCGATCGGGTCCATCTCGAAGCACGCCGGAGGGATATGATCGACGAGTTCGCGCATCATGTCGTAGACACGCTTGCCGGCTTCGGCCTCGATGAATCGACCTTCTTCGGTGGCGCAGGGCTGGCCGATGTTGGCGGCAAGCGTAAAGAAGGTCATCAGCGCGTGCGGCGAGCGCAGCGGAAGCAGCACCCTGCCCTCGCTCGCAAGGATCATGACGTCATCCCAGGTCGCAGGCGGATCGGACAACAGGTCGGGCCGCGAGATCATCACCTGGGCCGCGGCGTCGATCGGAAACGCCCACTGACGACCCTGCCAGAAGTAGCTTCGATAGGACGGGCCGACGCTCGACCGCTCCATGTCGTTGCGCTCCGCCTCTCGGCCCTTCACGTCGAGCGGGAGCAGGCCGTTTTCAGCAGTCACCTGCCCGACATGCGGGTGATCGATCACGATCAAATCATAGTTGCGAGCCAGTTCATCGACCGGAAAGCTTTCGAAGTCCTGCAACGAACGCTTGTCCCAAGCGATTTCAATGCCGGTGCGATCGAGGTAAACGGCGGAACAGGCGACAAGAGGATCGTAGCCTCTGGGGTGGCTCCACGTCATGCCCTTGAGCCTGACCCTCCCTTGCTTCTGTCCCATCTGCTTGCTCCCGAAGTGCGCGATTGCGGACCGCAGACCGCTCTTGCCGACAAGGCATGACCTCTTGGTAAAACGCTTTACTACAGGACAATTCTGTATTACAAGCCTCTGTGCAAGAAAGATGATGGTTGCGGTGCGAGAGCGGCCGGCAGCCCGGCGAGACCATGAGAATGAAAGTTGTCGTCATCACCGGGGGCAACAAGGGTCTGGGCCTCGCCCAGGCCAGGAAGTTCCTGAATGAAGGCTATGACGTTCACGTCGTGGCCCGGTCGCAGGGAGAAATAGCCACGCTTCCGGGGAACGTGGTCTTTCATGCACAAGACCTGAGCGACTGGGGCAACACCAGCTACCTGGATACAATCAAGCAGGCGACAGGACAGATTGACGTGCTCGTCAACAACGCCGGGATGCATCTGAAAAAGCCGGTGTGGGATGTCGGGGCACAGGAGCTGGAAGACGTCATCGGACTGAACGTCAAGGCGATGTTCATGGCCTGCGGAGCCTTTATCCGTCTTGCCGGCGAGAAGGGTGGTGCGATCGTCAACATCTCGTCCATGGGTGGCCTGATGGCCCTGCCCTCGGCCGCTGCCTATGTGACCACCAAAACCGCCGTCATCGGCCTGACCCGATCGGTTGCCGTCGATGGCGCGGCGCGTGGCGTACGCTGCAACGCTGTCTGCCCCGGCTTCATCGATACCGAGATGACCAGAGCCGTCCTGGAAAAGGATCCCGCGCGGCGTGCCAAGATCGAAGGCCGCATTCCCGGCGGTCTCTGGGGGACGCCTGACGACGTTGCCGACGCCGTTCATTTTTTGGCAAGCCCCGCCGCGCGCTACATCAACGGCGTCGCCCTGCCCGTCGATGGCGGCTACTCGGTCGGCTTCTGAGGAGAATCGCTTGGCCTACACGAAATCCCTGCTTGCCGCCGCCCGCACCATCACGATCGAGGATGCGGACATGCCGGGCACCATCCAGCCGGGCTGGGTGCGGCTCAAGCTCGCCGCGGCCAGTATCTGCGGAACCGACATGCATTATTTCCGGCACTTCGCCAATGCCGGCTTCACCCTCGATTATCCACTGACGCTCGGCCACGAAGCCTGCGCCTACGTGATCGACCCCAACGGCAGCGGGCTGACGAAGGGACAGCTCGTTGCCATCAACCCGGTCATCGAATGCGGCGACTGCGACAGATGCCGAACGGGCGACATCAACATGTGCGCCACGAAACGATTTCCGGGGTCGGCAACCACAAAACCCCATATCGACGGATTCTTCCGGGACTTTTTTGATTTTCCTGCGCGCTGCTGCCGATCGGTGGGCGCCGAGGTCGATCCCGACCACCTGACCTTTGCGGAGCCGCTGGCTTGCGCCATGCACGCCGTCAATCGCGGCGGGGTCACAGCCGGCATGAAAGTCCTGATTACCGGATGCGGACCGATGGGCCTTCTCGCAACCGTCGGCGCGCAGGCCAAAGGCGCCGAGGTTCACGTGACCGATCTCAAGCGCGCAGCGGCCGAAGCGGCATGCGCGGTCGGCGCGACCAGGGGGTTCGTTGCCGGCGAGGACGATATGACAGATCTCGCAGGCAGCTACGACGTCGTGATCGAAGCGAGCGGATCGCCTTATGCCTACAACCAGGCGCTTGAAGCCGTCCGCAAGCAGGGCACCGTGGTGATACTGTCGCTCATCCAGCCTTCTCCAGTCCCGATCGACCTGCACCTGCTTGCCCTGAAGGAGGTGGTCACGATCGGCAGCATCCTGTTCACACGCGAATTCGACGACGCGGTTAACCTGATCAAGACCGGCACGATCAATTTCGAGGCGATCATTGCCGCACGCTATCCGGTGCGTGAAACGCTTGCCGCCTGCGAGCTGATGGCAAGCGGGAACGCCGTCGGCAAGGTGCTCATCAAACCGGAATGACGGGCTATTCTCAATAGATGCTCGCGCCGCCGTCGAGACGCATCACCGTTCCGGTCACCTTGCGGGCCTCGTCGCTCGCAAGGTACAGCGCAAGGCTCGCCACGTCGTCCGGTTCCGACGGACCGAGCAAAGACTTTCTGTAAATCGGGTTGTCTTCCTTGATGAAGGCGGCGACACGCTCGGTCAGCACCACCCCCGGCGCCATGACGTTGACCCGGATATTGTGCTGCGCCCATTGCATGGCCATCGCGCGCGACATCGCAAGCACGCCGCCTTTCGACGCCGTGTAGGCGTCGGCGCCGTGGGTGCCGATGACGGCGCGCAGCGAAGCGATATTGATGATCGAGCCGCCGCCACCCCTGACCATTTCGGGAATCACCCGGCGGCAGCACAGCAGCGTCCCGAACAGATCCACGCGGATCGTGCGCCAGAATTCGTCGAGGTCGAGTTCGGTGACGGGACCATCCCTGGTCGAACCGCCGCCGGCGCTGTTCAGCAAAATATCGATCCGCCCGAAGGCGGCGAGCGTGGCCTCCACCATGGCGCCGACGTCGCGCTCGCTGCTGACATCGCCGCCGACGGCGATCGCCTCGCCGCCGCTGGCGTTGATGTCGTGGGCCACCTGCTCGGCCAGTTCGGGCCGGAAATCGCCGACGGCGACCCGGGCCCCTTCGGACGCGAAACGCCTGGCCGCGGCGCGGCCGATGCCGTTGCCGCCACCGGTCACAAAGGCTGTCTTGCCCGCGAGACGGCCCATGATCAGTCTCCCCGTTTTCGTGTCGGCGTCATCGCGACGCCACCGACGGATTGCTCGGTCGGAAGTACCTCGATGGTCGAGATGTTGACATGGGCGGGCGCGCTCAGCGCAAACAGGATCGTCTCGGCAATATCCTCAGGCTGCAGATCATGGATAGCGCTGGTGGCCATTGCCGCAACAGCCGCGCTGTCGCCCGCGGCGGCCTGGAAAAATTCGGAGGCGACGCGGCCCGGGCAGATTTCGGTGACACGGATGCCCGTGCCGCGCAGTTCATGGCGCAGGTTCTGGCTGAATCGATGGATCGCCGCCTTTCCGGCCCCATAGACGGCAGAGACCAACGTATGCAGGCCGGCGATCGAGCCAACGTTGACGATATGGCCGCCGCCGCGTTCCTTCATGCCCTCCAGAACCGCGGCCGACAACAGTAACGGAGCAAGCACATTGATCTCGATAGCTTCGCGGATCGCCTCTTCCGAAATTCCGGCCATACCGGCAATGCCGTGCCCAACCCCGGCATTGTTGACGAGGACCGTCGGCTGGAACGCCACGGCTGCATCGACGACGTCGCGGGTGCGGACGTCGGCGACAAGCGTGGCGCATCCGGTCTTTGCCGCGAGACCGGCGAGCTTGTCCTTGCGGCGCGCGACCGCGAGCACCTGATATCCTGCGGCGGCAAGACGGCAGACGGTGGCGGCGCCGATGCCGCTGGTCGCGCCGGTGACAAGCGCCCGGCCGCCCCGTTGCGGCGTTTGCCAGCTCATATCGCCTCCGCCCCGCTCATTCTGTAACGATACCTAGCCCTTGACTGCACCGGCCGTCATTCCGGCGATGATCTGGCGCGCTGCAAAGAAGGTGAACAGCAGCGGCGGAATGACGATAAGCGTTCCCATGGCCATGATGCGTCCCCACTCGACGCCGGTATCGGTAATGAAGCCTGCCGCGCCGACCGGCAGCGTCCGCGTCGTCCGACCGGTCAGCAGCAGAGCGAGGATGAATTCGTTCCAGGCGATCCGGAACGTGAAGATGCCGGCAACGGCATAGCCGGACTTCATGAGCGGCAGAAGGACACGAAAGAAGACCTGGAGAGGCGTTGCGCCATCGACGATGGCTGCTTCCTCGAGCTCGGCGGGTATCTGCTTGTAGAAGCCAAACAGCAGCCACACGGCGAAGGGCAGATTGAGTGCCGTATAGAAAAAGGTCAGAACCGCGAGGTCGTTCGTCAACCCGAAATCGATCACCATGGCAAATGCCGGAACGGCAAGGACCGCCGGCGGAACCATGCGCACGAGCAGCGTCGAGGTGGCCACCAGATGCCTGCCACGAAACTCGATGCGGGCCAGCGCATAGGCGCACAAGCCCCCGAAGAACAGCGTGAGGAAGGTGGAGACGGCGCCAACGATGACCGAATTCCACAGATAGACGTCAAATTTTCCCCGGGTCAGGATGTAATCGTAGTTGTCCATCGTCGGCACGAAGAAAAACCAGACCGGCTCCTTCTGCTGGACAAGCACGTCATCCTTGAACCCGGTCACAACCATGATCCAGATCGGCGCCAGCGTGACGATCGAAAGCACGATCAGCGCCGCATAATGGCTGTACCTGCCGTATGGGCTGTTCAGATGCCGCACCGTCTTGCTAGACATCTGACTTCCCCTTCATCGGATTCGTCGTCGACAGGATGGCGATGCTCAATGTGAAGACGATCACGATCAGCAGAACGGAGATGGCGGATGCAAACCCAAGCTGCTGGGTCTCGAATGCCCGGTTGTAGATGTGCAGCGACAGCAATTCCGTCGATCTTCCGGGTCCGCCGCCGGTGAGGATGTACATCACCTCAAGGGCACGAAAGACATCGATCAGCCGCATCAGGAGCGCGATGACGAGGATCGATTTGATCATCGGCAACTTGACAAAAAGGATATGCTGCCACCAGTTCGCGCCATCTATCTTGCTTGCCTCGAGAACCTCGGAGGGAAGCGCCTGAAGCCCGGCGATCACGATAATGAAAATAAATGGCGTCCATTGCCAGATATCGGTGAAAACGATGGCAAAGAACGCGAGATCCGGCTCGCCGAGCCATACCAGCGGCCCGATACCGACCTTGCCCAGATAATAGTTGATCCAGCCGATGCGGGTGTCGAACAGGTAGCGCCAGATAAGGCCAACCACGACCGGCGAGACCATCAGCGGCAGGATGAAGATGGTGCGGAAAACGGATGCGCCACGGATCGGCTTTTCCAGCGCCAATGCCAGAGCGACGCCGAGAAACATTTCGAGCGTGATCGTCCAGAAGCCGAACCGGAACGTGACCCATAAGGACTCCCGCACACCCTCATCGGAGAACATCCGATAGAAATGCTGCAAGCCGACATAGGGCGCAGCGGCAAAGTCCGTTCCGATTTTCCAGTCATACAGACTTAGATAAAAGGCCTGGATGACAGGATAGACCAGACCCGCCAGCATGATAGCGACAGCGGGCATGATGAAGACATAAGGCACCACGTCGCGAGCGGCAAAGCGCGGTCTCGATCCCGATCCGAAAGTCTCGTCCATTGTAAACTCGGTCATGGTGGAGCCCGGCAATCCGAGTGGCGCCGGAGGCGGGATGACCCGCCCCCGGCTTCACCTTACTTCTTGGTTTTTCCAGCGCGATACTCAGCCCAGGTGTAGTAATTCCCACGCTGCATGATGACGCGGGCCTTTTCGTTTGCCTCATCCATAATCGGCTGGATCGGATCATTGGTCGTAATCACTTTGGTCAGTGCCTGACCAAGGACATCGATGTTCAGTTCGTTCCACTCGGGGATAAGCGGACGCCAATCCGGATCTGCACAGGACAACTGTTCGGCAACGACGCTGTACTCCGGAAACTTGCCCGCGTTGCTCTTGAGAGTCGAGATCCGGACCGGATCGCCCCCGAGTTCCGAAATGCGCTGGTCGCCCGCTTTGCTGGTCATGTACTGGATGAACAGGAAAGCTGCTTCCTTCTTCGTGGAGTTGGCTGGTATGCCAAGAGCGAACCCGCCCGTTTCTGCTCCGCAGCGCGCGTCAGTTGGATGCAGGGCAAAACCGACCTTTCCATCGATCTTCGATAGTTTGGGGTTGCGGGACATCGCAGCGATCTTGAGCGTATCCAGATACAGGGCAGCGTCACCCTGCAGAAAGGCCGCGGCCGCCTCGCCAAAGCCAAAGGTTTTGATTCCCTTCGGCCCCGTCTTCACGACGTCGCGCAGGAATTCCGCAGCCTTGACGCCTGCCGGCGAATTGATAACCGGATTCCACTTGTCGTCGAAGATTTTGCCGCCCATCGGCGCGAGGTGGAACAACCACGCCGCCGTCACCTGATGGCCGGTGGTACCGCGCGATGTCAGGGCCGGGATGCCAGCTTCATTCAGCTTGTGGATCGCGGCGCGCAGTTCGTCGTAGGTCTTCGGCGGCTTGATGCCCTGCTTTTCCAGGATATCCTTTCGGTAGGCGAGGATGGACGTCTCGGCCCCGAACGGAATGCCGTAGAGTGCGCCGGACGGCCCCGGCAGATAACCCTTCTTGCCACCGACGATGCCGGCATTCTCGAGATAGGCGCTTGCGATATCGTCAATGTCATAGTCCGGATCGACGAGCGCGCCGCTGGTAAAGAACTGCGACAGCGGCGTCAGCAGGCCCTTCGCAACGTATTCGCCCTTCCACATGACAACCCAGGATACGACATCATATTCGCCTCGCGGCTTCGACATTTCCAGTATCTGGCGATCGCGAAGCTTGAGATATTGCAGCGAATCGATCTCGACCTTGATGCCGGTCTCCTTGGTAAATTCATCCACGAGCGGCTTTGCCGCCTGGAAATGCTCCATGGCCGGCCAGCTCACCACGATAGTCTGGCCCTTGTATTTTTCATAAGGGTTCGCCGCCATTGCCGCAGTGGCGGCGATGAAGGCAACTGCAACCACGATGATGGATGCTAGCATTCCCAGATGTTTGATCCTCATGTCTCCCTCTACGCCATTGTTTTACTTTCCAGACTCAAAGCGTCAGGCCAGTCCCTCTGTCGAACAGATAGATCCGGCTCGTATCGAACGCGTATTTTCCGCTGGCGAGCGGTTCGGATTCCGGGCCAACTTCGATGGCGGCCGTCACAGGCGCCCCGCCGATCTTGGCGGCGAGAAACTGGCTGGAGCCAATGTATTCGGCAACCGCAACGTCCAGAGTCACGGGAGCGAAGATCGATTCCTCATTTCCACTCCTGCCGGGCGTGGAGAAATGCTCCGGCCGCAGTCCCACCGTCACCTGCCTGCTGCCATGCGCCCGAGCCCTGCCGGCGAGGTCGCCCTGTATCGGGAGGGAGAAACCATCGCCAACGACGTGGAGTTGGTCGCCATCCTGCAATTCCCCGTCGAGGAAATTCATCGACGGTGAGCCGATAAAGCCGGCAACGAACCTGTTCTTCGGCTTGTTGTAGACTTCGCGGGGTGAACCCACCTGCTGGACGACGCCCTTTTCCATGATGACGATGCGATCGGCCATGGTCATCGCCTCGATCTGGTCATGGGTCACGTAGATCATGGTGCGGCCGAGCCGTTTATGGAGCAGCGCGAGTTCGGTGCGCATGCTGGAGCGCAGCTTGGCGTCGAGGTTCGAGAGCGGTTCGTCGAACAGGAAGCAATAGGCATCACGGACGATGGCCCGACCCATCGCCACGCGCTGGCGTTGGCCGCCCGACAAATCCTTCGGTTTGCGCTCCAAATAGTCCGTGAGCTCGAGCATCGCGGCAGCGCGGCGCACGCGCTCTTCGATTTCCGCCCGCGGCCGACCGGCAAGCCGCAACGCGAAGGACATGTTGCCTGCGACATTCATGTGCGGATAAAGCGCGTAGGACTGGAACACCATCGCGATATCGCGCTCTTTCGGCATCGCCCAGGTGACATCCTTGCCGGCAATGCGGATGGATCCGCCTGACACCTCCTCCAGCCCGGCAATCATGCGCAACGTCGTTGACTTCCCGCAGCCGGACGGCCCGACGATCACGGCGAACTCGCCCTCGTCGAAATCGAGAGTAATTTCCGGGATGACCGTCACGGTACCATAAGACTTCGTGACCCGGATCAACTGTACGCCAGCCATTCGTATTCCTCTTGCAGACCACGGTCTGTCTCGGCGGCACCAGGCAGCGTCGTTCTCAGTTGAGCTCGACCCTTCCTCCAGCCTGAATCTTGACCCTGCGTATGATTTCCTCGTCGCGCGCCCGCCTGAATTCGTCGGGATCGCGCTTTGTCCAATCATAAAAGCCCCTGCCGCTTCTCATGCCGGTGTGCCCTTGAGAAAGCAGAACGCCAACCGGCGTCTCGGCTGGATCGGTCACATTGGAGAGATCGGCCCACACCGCCCTGGCGGCCGGGCTGTTCATCAGGTCGAGGCCGGCCAGATCGGCATGTTCGAAGCAGCCCATGGCGGGCAGCCGGGCCGCATATCCCTGCTTCAGAATGGTGTCGCAGGCTTCCGGCGTGACCAGCCCCTTGCCGACCAGCGACGAAAACTCGCGAAGGATCGCATGCTGGATACGCGCCCAGAGGAAACCCGGTATATCCGGGCAGACAACGGGCGTCTTGGCCATCGCCTCGAGGAGAGCGATGGTCGCTCGGATCGTCGCCTCGCTGGTCGCCTTGCCTGGCACGACCTCGACGAGCTTCACCAGATGCGCCGGCTGGGCGAAGTGGGCGATGCAAAAATTCTCCGGCCGCAACAGCGCCGACTGCAAATCACTGGCGCTGAGAGCCGAGGTGGTCGAGGACAAAATCGCATCAGTGGGCGCGGCCTTTTCCGCGGCTCTCAGCAACTCCTGCTTGATCGCCGCATCCTCGACGATCGCCTCGATCACAAAGCCCGCGCCGGTGACCGCATCGGCGATATCGGAGACGACCGAAATCCGTGCCAACGTCTCGCCTTCCGTGTCGGGATCGGCAAGGCCGTTCGCCGCCAGCACGCGATACCCTTCAGCGATACGGTCGAGAGCGGGCTGCAGGCTTTCGCGCCGCCTTGCCCAAAGCCGCACCTCAAATCCGCCCAGTGCCAGCGACAGGGCGATCTGGGCGCCCATGGTGCCGGCGCCGAGAACGGCGCAAGTGCGAACGCCGTTATCCGACATAGTGCCAGCCGCCATTCCGATTCTCTGCCAGACCCTTGGACTGAAACGACTTGAGGCTGGCGTCGATCGAGACCAGAGCCCGCCATTCGCGCACCTTGCCCTGATCGTCACAGCACCTGTCGCGCAGCTCGGCGAACGTGATCCCCGGCTTGGCCTTCATGTGGGTAACCATCGATTCCTCGACCTTGTTGACCCGGCTCCGGCAGTCCTCGACCAGCTCCTTGGTTTCGGCGGCGCTTTTGACGTCGTCGTGAGCAAACAGGACGGACCGCACGTCACGTTCGTCCAGGAAGCGCTCGATCTTGTCGAAGGTTGCGCGCATCACGTCGGGGTCCTCATAGAGATAAAGGACCGGGTTGAAAGAGGGCAACAACGGGTCGGCGATGATCAGCGTCCGCGTCGACCGCTCGAAATAGCCAACCTCGGCCATGGAGTGGCCGAGCACCTCGACCACCTCCAGCTCGACGCCGCCGCCGAGATCGACGACGTCGCCGTCACGAACGAACTCGTCGATCGGACCTTCGGTCGGCCCCATCCAGTCGAGATATTCCGAATAGAGATCGAAGCTCTCGCCCTCCGGAAAGGCATGAACGATGGCTTTTGCATTCAGCATGTTGTCGGCGACGCGGTCAGCACGGGCGGGATGGCCCATGATCGTGCAGCCGGTCGCCGCCTTCAGCCATCCGTTGTTGCCGACATGGTCCATGTGCTCATGCGTCAGCAGCAGGTAGTCGAGGTCCCGTGGATTTATATCCAGTTCGCCGAAGGCCTGCTGAAGTGCCGGCAGCCCCCCATAGAGGCCGCTATCGATCAGCGCGATCTTGTCGGCACCGCGTACGAAGAAGGTGCGGGTCGCCGTCTTGCCCTCGTGGTCGCCCGGAAGCCCCATCGACACCGTGGCAAAGGGGCCGGATTTGTAGCTGATGATCGAATGCGTCATTTGGTCAATTTCCCTTCAGCGCCCCTGGAATACCGGCTTCCGTTTCTCAAGGAACGCCGCGATGCCCTCCTTGCCGTCATGGGTAGCAAACAAGGCCCCGAGCGCGCGTTGCTCAAAACTCAACGCCGCGGACAGCGCCGCATCCAGCCCGTCGTCAATCACACGCTTGCCCTCGGCAAGCGCCACCGGCGCCTGATCGGCCAGCGTGGCGGCCAGTTCCAGTGCGCGCGGCATCAGCCGGTCGGGATCGCAGGCTTCCAGCGCAACACCGTATTCGACCGCCTCCGCCGCCGTGATCATGCGGCCGCTCAACAGCATCTCCTTGGCGCGCATCGGGCCCACCAGCCGAGGCAACCGTTGCGTGCCGCCGCCGCCCGGAAGAAGCCCGAGCTTGATCTCGGGAAGGCCGAGTTTCGCCTTGTCGCTCACCAGGATGAAATCGCAGCACAGAGCGAGTTCGAACCCGCCGCCAAGAGCAAAACCGTTGACGGCGCAGAGGGTAATTTGCGGAAGAGCGGCGATAGCGTCGAAGGTGCGTCGCGACCGGCGCTGGAAGCCATCGAAATCGGCCTGGCTGGCCCCGTGATAGCCGGCAATGTCGGCGCCGGCGACAAAACTTCTTCCCGTTCCGGTCAGGACAAGAACGCGGACCTCTCCGCTGCGGGCAGCAAGATCGGCCGCATAGCTGCCGAGCGCTTCCATGATGGAAAAGTTCAAAGCGCCGAGAGCTTCCTCACGATCGATGCGAAGCACCTCCACGGCGCCTCGCCGCTCGAAGACCAGGTTGGGGTGCGGCCGCGCGCTCACCCGAGTGCTCCGGACGCACGCAGTTTGGCCAAGGTATTTTTGCCGAGCATCCGGCCGAGGATGTCGTCCGTATGTTCGCCGACCTGCGGCGGCACATAACGCAGGCTGACCGGCGTTTCGGACATGGTGACCGGATTGGCGATTGCCCTGATCTTGCCGCCCTTGGGATGCTCCATCTCGACCAGTCGCGGCGAATTCGTGTCGATCAGTTCGTCCATGGCCTCGCGGGACGTGCGGATCGGCGCCGCCCAGATATCGGCCTCCTTGAAAATCCGCATGATCTCTTCAGTCGTTTTCTTGACTGTCCCCTTGTCGATCCGCAGCTTGACGGCGTCGCGCTCTTTCCAGGGATCCAGTTCCGCCAGACCCGGATCACCGATCAGCGGGCCGAGCTTTTCGAGGGGACACATGGCAATGGCAATCCAGCCGTCGCTGGTCGGGTGCGCACCATAGGGCGCGTCGTTCCAGCAGGTGGCCAGACCTGCCTTGGAGCGCTTGAGGTCGATCCCCTGGTTCAGGACCGCGAAGTTTTCCTGCGCCATCACATTCAATGTCGCCGAATAGAGATTGGTCTCGACCCTTTGACCCATGCCATGACGATCACGCGCGATCAGGGCTCCAAGAATGCCGATAACCAACGCCTGACTGGCGGCAAAATCGGCCACCGGCGTCCCGCAAGGCGTGGGAGGATCGTCGGCGCGGCCGGTGTTCATCATCACGCCCGACATGGCCTGGATCAGCAGATCCTGCCCCGGCATGCCTTGTTCGGCCAGACGGCTGCCCGCGCCCCAGCCCGAGCCCGAGGCATAGATGATTTTCGGATTGGCCTTCCTGAAATCCTCGTATCCCAACCCGATGCGATCCATCACCCCCGAGCGGAAATTCTCCGTCACGACATCGCACTGTCTGGACAATTCAAGCAGCGCCTCGCGACCTTGCGGGTGCTTCAGATCCACTGTGATGGAACGCTTGTTGCGATTGAAGGCGTGGAAGGCGGAGCTGTCGCCACCGACGAACTGACCGATCATCGGCATGCCGCGCATCCACTCGCCCTTACCGGGCCGCTCGACCTTGATCACGTCGGCGCCAAAATCGGCGAGCGTCTGCGTGCACAACGGCCCGAGCATCATCTGGGTGAAATCCAGGATGCGGACACCGTCGAGGGCCTGGGGCGACGCCGAACTCACGGCGCACGCCCCCGGATATAGCTGGCACGAGCGCCACCCGCGCGCTCGAGCGTGCAATATCGCCCCACTGTCGTCCTCCTTCAGCATCCCTCCCTGGAACTAACGAGCCAGGGCAAATGGAACGAAGCACCTCCGGCAACCCGCCGGATAATCCGTTTGGTAATTCGTTTTACCAGACAATGCACTCCGTTTGCACAATTTGTCAAGCGGGTGATATGAGCTTTGCAGGCGAGGAGACGGAATTTTGGTTACGCTCGTTCAGATCGCGGAAAAGGCCGGCGTTTCACCGGCTGTCGTGTCGCGCGTGCTCAACCGCGACGAGACCTTGCGCGTCAGCAAGGAAACGAGGGCGCGGGTCCTGCGTGTCGTCGAGGAGATGGACTATTCTCCCAATATCGCTGCACGCTCGTTGCGCTCATCCAAGTCCGGATTGATCGCGCTTGTCGTCCACGACGTCAGCAATCCGGTGTACTCCGAAATTGTTCGCGGCGCCCAGCAGGCGGCAGCGCAGGCTAATAAGGCTCTGCTGCTTGGAGACGTCTCAGAGGAACACGGCGGCGCCGAACATCTCGTCGAATTGGTCAATGGCGGCGGCCTGGACGGAATGGTCTTGCAGGGCCATGGCGGCAACGCCGAAAGCATTGTCGCCAAGATTGCCAAGCGCAGAGTTCCGACTGTCTTGCTGCAAGCCAGCATCGAAGGATCGACCCACCTCGTCAGCCTGCCGGATGAAGAGGCGGCCAGTCTGGCAACTCGCCACTTGCTCGATCTTCAACACAGGAAAATAGGGTGCATCGGCACGCGAGCCGGGCTGACGTTTTCCGAAGCGCGCCGCAGGGGCTGGACCAAAGCCTTGCGCAAGGCCCGACTCAAGCCCAGTCCACGATGGTTCGTCCATCAGCCTTCGACCATCGGCGGAGGCGCCGCAGGAGCGAAGGAATTGCTCGATCAGGCACCGGATATCACTGGCATCGTCTGCTGCAATATCCTTCTGGCGATTGGCGCCTTGGAAACAATCAAGGCGAGAGGGTTACGCATTCCCGACGATATTTCTATCATCGCGCTGCACGACATTGAATTTGCAAAGTATCTGACACCGACGCTGACCGCCGTCGTCATGCCCTTATTCGAGCTTGGTGCAAAAGCCGTCGAAATTGTCAGCAAGGACGAACTTCCCAAACCGGGTCAGACCATCATAGGAAATCCCGCTCCCGTGGTGAATGTGCGCGAGAGCACAGGCCCGGTCCCCGTTTGCCGGCGCCTGAACAGCCCAAAGGCCCATAAGTAATTCCAAGAAGTGAGAGCGCCCGCCTCACTTCAACAACCCGGCCGCCGATCCGCCCGCGGCGTTTCCCGCGCCGTGCGCTCGCTCAGGCCTGCTGCCGCACCCGATTGCGCAGGACGCCTATCTTCTCGACGTCGAGCTCCACCTCGTCACCATCGCCAAGAAATCGTCCGAGCTCGAGGCCGCATCCGTTGCCGACGGTCCCCGATCCGATAAACTCGCCGGGCATCAGCGTTTCGTCGCGGGAGATATAGGCGATCATTTCCTCGAAGGAGAACAGCATTCCCGCCGATGTCGACCGCGATCGCACCTCGCCGTTGACGCGGACTTCCATCGTCAGATTGTACGGATCGGGCATGTCGTCCGCGGTCACGATCCAGGGCCCGAGAACGTTGCCGCCGTCGAAGCTCTTGCCTTTCGCCGGCCCGAGCAGCCCTTTCATTTCGCCGCTCTGCACGTCGCGCGCCGAAAAATCGTTGAAGATCGTAAACCCGAAGATGTGCTCGCGGGCTTTGGCGGCCGGGATATTGGCGGCCCTGTTCTTGGTGACGATGCCGAACTCCATCTCGTAGTCCATGACCTTGCTGTATCTCGGCCACTGGACAGTCGAGTCCGGTCCGCGAACGCTGAACCGGTTGGTGATGTAGTAGATCGGCTGCCTGCGATAGACCTCGGCAAGCTCCGGCAGCGGCTCCGCCTCGATCCGGGCAAGCTCGTCCGCATCGTTCGCGATCCGCGCCATCAGCCGGCGCATTCCTCTCGGCGCCTGCCGGATATGAAGCGGAAACGACATGCCGTCACGCATCTGCCTCGGCTCCGGCAGCGGCGCTGAAAGATCGGCGTCGCTCACCGGCACCGACAAATCCTGTTCGATCGCAAAGCGGCTGAAAAGCTCGCGGGTCGCATCGAGCGCACGCTCTCCTGAATCGATCAGCGCCAGCATCGATGCAAAGCTCTTGCCGTCCAGTCCGCGGCGTGCCGCAGCGGCACCGAGATCGAACAGCATGGAGTCGTTGCCGTGCACCACGCCGATGCGCTCAGAGCCCCCCAGCTTGTAGGTTGCGAGTTTCATCCGACTTCCCGACAGATCCCGTCCGGCATCATATGATTATTCACCGCGCCACGTCGTTCTCATCGCGGCGCGAACGTCGCGGCAAGCTCATCTCATTTCGCCGCGACGCATTCGATCTCGATCTTGAACTCGGGAAGGATCATTCCCGAAACGAAGATCAATGTCGAACTGACGGCAACATTCTCCAATTTCCGGTCGCGTATCTCGCGCGCCTGCCGCAGATCGTTGCGATCCGTCATGAAGAAAGTAACCTTGACGATATCCTTCGGGCCCATACCGCCGCTTTTCAGCACCGCCAGCACGTTGTCCAGCGCGACCTCGCATTGCGCGCCAAAATCGCTCGGGATCGACCCGTCCGGCCGCACCCCGCATTGTCCCGACACATAAAGCCAGCGCAAGCCCGGTTCGACCTCGGTCCCGTTGACATAGTGCGAATAGGCGGGCGCGAGCTCCGGCGGGTTATGCTTCTTGTGCATGTCGACTGACCTCGATGAGTGAAGTGGGAGTGATACGTTTCTGTCTCGCAGCATCGGACGCACGCCGGCGGAGACGTTTGGCTCAACGGACAAGACGACCGGCCAGGGCCCTGCCCTCGGCAAGGCCCCGACCGGAAGGGGTCATGACTTTTTCCAGAGGGTGCAGCGGCTTTCCTGCTGCTTGGTATAGATGTCGTCGCCCTTCATGGTCCTCACCCGCTTGAGGTAGTCCCATGGGTAGCGGGACTCGGCCGGGGGCTTCACCCGCATCAGGTACATGTCGTATACCATCCGGCCATCCGGCCTGATGCGCCCGCTTTGCGTGAACATATCGTTGATCGGCGTCGCCTTCATCCAGGCCATGGCCTTGTCGGCGTCGTCGGTGCCAAGCGCTTTAAGTGCCGCCAGATAATGTCTCGTTGCGGAATAGCTGCCGGCCTGCGCCATGGTCGGCATCTTGCCCATCGCGGCATGGTAGCGCTTGGCCCATGACCGCGACGCTTCATCCTGGTCCCAGTACCAGCCGACCGTCATGTACATGTTCTGGACGAGGTCGAGCCCGAGGGAATGAATGTCCGTCAGGAACACCAGCAGACCGGCCATCGACATGGTGCGATTGAGGTTGAACTCTTTCGCGGTCTTGATCGCATTGATCGTATCGGCGCCAGCGTTGGCCAGCCCCATGATCTGGGCACCGGAGCTTTGCGCCTGCAGGATGTAGGACGAGAAATCGGACGTATTGAGAGGCGCGCGGGCCGACCCCACGACCTTGCCGCCGGCCTCGACAATCACCTTGCGCGCGGTATCTTCAAGGGAGTGACCAAAAGTGTAATCCGCCGTCAGAAAAAACCAGGACTTTCCGCCATCGGCGACCACGGCAGACGCCGTGCCGCGGGACAATGCCACGGTGTCGTAGATGTAGTGGATGGAATAAGGCGTGCAGTCTTCATTGGTCAACCTCTCCGAGGCCGTGCCGGCAGCGATATAGACCCGACGCTTGTCGTTCGCGACCTGAGCCATCGCCAGCGTCGCACTGGAGGCGCCGCCTCCGATCAACAGGTCGAGGTGCTGCTGATCGAACCACTCGCGCGCCTTGGCCGACGCCACGTTGCCGCGGTTCTGATGATCCGCGGTCATCAACTCGATCTTGTGCCCGTTGATGCTGCCGCCGGCGTCCTCGATCGCCATGCGGATCGCTTCCGCACTTCCGGGCCCGTCGGCATCGGCATACGGCCCGCTCAGATCGCCGAGAAAACCGATGCGGATCGCGTTGTCTGAAAACTGTGCCCTGGCCTGCGGCGCAGGCCCCATCACTGTGGCAACGCAAGCGCAAGCTAATAGATTGAAAAGCCGCACGACATCCCTCCCCCGGCTCTGTTGTTGCCGCTCTCGATAATATCGGAAGGATAGGCGATCTCGCCGTCAGCGACTGTCAACTACTCGACGCGCACCCGACATTTCCTCCTGAAGTGCCAACCGGCGGCACGCTCCGGCGCGCCCGCGAAGCCGCCATGCCGGCGCCGAGACGATCCCGACAACTATGTCAGGACAACAGCACTTTCGATATGAACTGGTCCTTGTTGAGGATGACGATCCGCCCCCGCTCCCGCCGTATCAGGTGACGCTTCTCGAAATCCGACAGGATGGTATTGACCCACGAGCGGCTGACACCCAGCATCTTGCCAAGCTGGTCCTGCGTGATGACCACCAGGCACGATTTCTCCGGATTCCTCACGTCGGCCTCGCTGATCCGCAGCAGCAGCCGGCCGAGCCGGACCGTCGCCGTATCGAGCGCCAGGGGACTGCTGTCGATCAGGCTACTCTTGGCCATGTAGGCGATCAGGTAAGCGATATTCGCGCTAAAGCGCGGCAACTCATCCATCAGCCTGAGCAGGTTCTGCCGGGGCAGCACCGACAGATTCGACGCCTCAAGACATTCGGCGGACAGAAACCGGCATTCGCCAAGCACGGACGAAATCAGCCCGAGCACGTAGCCCTTCGACCACATGCCGATGGTGAACTCCTCGCCCTGCATGTTGGTGTGGTACAGGCGCACTTTCCCCGAGTTGACGACGTAAAGGGAACGCCCGGGTTCCTCCTGGGAGAAGATCAGTTCGCCGGCACTGAAGCAGCGGCTCTTGAGCTGCGACGCAACATGCTGATGCTCCGCAGCCGTCAGCCGGTCGAGCGCTTTATCCCACAGGGCAAAAGGCTGGTCCAAAGTCGACCCCTTCCGCGTGTGGGCTGCCGCCCGAACAACCCACAGCATTGACAGGTATATGAAACCACCATGAAATTTTACCCGATCAGGGTCGCCCTGAAAGAAAAATCTACAGGTCGAGTTTCAACACGCTGCCCGCCGCCGCCCGAGAACAGCAGATCGCGAGCTGCCCCGCCCGCTCATCCTCCATCAAAACGCTGTCGCGGTGGATCACCGTCCCCTCGTTGTAAGAGACGCAACAGACGCCGCACAGCCCCGCCTCGCACGAACTGTCGCACACCATGCCAGCTTCCCGCAGAACCTCGAGGATGGTCTTCTCCGGCGGGACCTCGTAGCGATCGCCGGTGCTGGCTATTTCCACGGTGAAGGCCTGATCGGCGTCGGGGTCCACGGGAGCGGGGGGACTGAAGTCTTCGAAATGGACGGTGCCCGCGGGCCAGCGGGCCGTTGCCGTTCGCACGGCATCCATAAACCTGCGCGGACCATAGCAATAAAGCTCGGTTCCGGCCTCGTGGTCGGACAATAGCGTCGCGATGTCGAGCGAGCGCGACGGATCGCCGCCATCGTGATGGAGCCGCACCCTGCCCGGAAGCCCGGACAACAGCTCCCGGAATGGCGTGTCCTGCGGCGACCGCGTGCAATACACTAGGGAAAAATCCTTGTCGGCGGGCCGGACGGTATCGATCATGGCCAGGATCGGTGTCACCCCGATGCCGCCGGCGAGAAACAGATAGCGGCTGGCACCCATCGACAGGGGAAAATGATTGCGCGGCCCGGAGACCTCGAGTGTTTGCCCGACACGGATATCCCGGTGCATGGCGCGCGATCCGCCACGGCCGCTCGCGACGTTGAGAACCGCGATCATATAGCGGTGCGTCTCGGTCGGACTATTCCACAGCGAGTATTGGCGGATCGGTCCACCCGGGACATGGACGTCGATATGGGCGCCAGCCGAGAACGCCGGAAGCGCCCTTCCCTGCGGGTCGGTCAGTTCGAAAACCCGGATCGAGGGGGTTTCCTGGACGATCTGCGTCACACGAAGGAGAAGCGAGGGCACGGACATCAGGTTAAACAGCAGCGCTCAATCGCCCATCGCCTTCGCAATCAGATATAAATCGCGCTCTCGATATAGAAGCGCACCTGCTCTTCCGAGTAACCAAGTTCGCGGGCGCGCGGAAACACGCGCGCGCATGCGGCATCGAGATCGTCCAGCATGCGAAGCTCCTTGAACGGCTCGTCGTAGGGTAGCCCCATGGCCTGCGCGACCAGCGCGAGATAATACTGCACCTCGACGCCGTACTGGAGTTGGCGCTTGCAGTGCTGGCGATAGCAACTGTGGTAGGGCACCACCATGTCCTGCACGCCCAGACGCTGGGCCTCGGCGAACATGGCTTCAATTTCATCCTCGGCGAGCGGAGCGAACGGGAAGCTGCACGGCCGTTCCTGACGGGTGCACAACGGCGTCTCGATAATCTCGATGCCCGGAATGGCCTCGACAATCGTACGGATGATCTCCGCATCGGCCCGGCGCTCGTCGCAATCGTGGTGCTCGTGAACGGCGACGCGACGCTTGACGGGGTGGATCATCAGCGCCTTGAGCCTGTCCAGATGCTCGACGAAGATGCGCGCGATGTTCATATGCTCGTAAGTGTGCTGTGGCTTCTTATAGCGCGCGAAGCTGGCGTCGCAATCGGGGCAGAGCGACAGCACCCGAACCGGACGCAGTCTCTGAAAGGCGGCAAGAGCGATTTCCGCGTTCATCGCCTCCATTGCATCCTCGCCCATATGCCAGTGGAACGAGCCGCAGCAGTTCTCCGGGCCTCCGAGTGTCGTGAAACTCAGCTCGAGCCGCTCGAGAATCTTTTGTGCAAGGTACGGGATATGCGAGACGCTATGGACCTGGCAGGAAATGTGCAGAACGATATCGCCGCCATGCAGCCCCTTCGGCGGCTCGGTGTAGAATGTGAAGTCCATCGGCGACAAGAGCCGCCCGAGCGTCCTGGGCCGCTCGAAGACGGTGGTATAGCTCGGCCGCTGAAAGTCGCCATGTTCCTTGGAATGCGGCGCGCTCATGGCCCGTTCCTCCTACCTTCGTTCGTTATCGACCCAGCGTCAGATCTTCACATAGACCTTGTCGTTCTCGATCTTCGTGTCGAACACCGGCAAGGAGCGATAGCCGTGCAACTCGGTCCCCCCGCCTTCCAGATCGAAGCGCCAGGCATGCAACGGGCAGGTGACGATCGAGCCATCAACCTCGCTCAGCTCCAGAGGTCCGCCGGCATGAGGACAGCGGGCATGGAACGCACGCAACCGACCGTTGACATGCCCGATCACGATGCTTCTTTTTCCCGCCTGCCGACGCGTCAGACCCTGAGCAAAGTCTGCCGGGCTACCGATCTCGATCCATTGTTCGACCATATTCATACCCACGTCTGAGGCGAGGCGTGCCAAGGCACCCTAGCACCAGTAGGGCCCGGCCATCTGTCTACCTCTTAACATTGGGGAATGCCGGTCGGAACCCGGCCGCATGACGGCGAAAGATGCCGGCCGGCCTTATCGCCCCGCAGGCTCTCGGGCGGCCACGCTCCGCCGGCACTTGCTGCACGCACGAGCGCTCGCGCCGGTCGGCAAAACGCCGCCGACGGAGGAGACAACAAAACGCGCCGGGCTGCGGCCGTGAGAGGCCCGCTTTAGCCGGCCGTTATGCGAACGATCTAAACCGGCTCGATCGCGACCAGCGGCTGTCCAAACTCGACCAGCTGCGCATTGTCCGGGAAGATCGCGACAACCTTTCCGGCGCGATCGGCCTCCACCGTCGTAAAAAGCTTCATCACCTCGATGATGCAGAGCGGGTCGCCAACCTTGACAACACTCCCGACGTTGACGAAAGGCGGATCCTTCGGCGATGGCGCCTGGTAGAACGTACCGACCATCGGCGATCGCACGACATGCTGTCCGTCAGACACCCTCGCCTGCTCGCGTTTGCCCGACGTCGGAGCCGGGCTTTGGGCAACAGCCGGAGCGCTCGGCGCCTGCGAAACGGACGGTGCCGAGGGCGAGGCCGCCGGAAGGTCGCCGCCGCGACCGCCGCGCCTGACCACGATCCGGGAGCCGGCAAGCTCGACCACGACCTCGTCGCAGCTACTTGCGTCAACGATCTTGATGATGTCCGCGACATCCTTGTACGTCAGGTCCATGGTAAGCCTTCTTATCTGGTCAAGCCGAGAATGGCCCGCGCCTCAGCCGGGGTCGCGGGTCTTCGATCGTAGTCCGCCGCAGCATCGACAACGAGGGAGACAAGCTCGGCGTTGCTCGATGCAAGCCGGTCCTTGCCGATACGCAGATTGTCCTCGAGCCCGGTGCGGGTGTGACCGCCCAACTCAAGGCACCACTTGTTGACCTCGAGCTGGTGGCGAGCCATCCCGAGCGCCGACCACGTCGCATCCGGGCTGATCTCCTTCAATTCTTTCAGCAGGAATTCGAGGAGCGGCCGCCGGGCCGGCATCGCGTTGGGAATACCCATGACGAACTGAACGTGCAGCGGGCCGGCGATCAATCCACGCTTCACCAGATTGACCGCGTTGTACAGCATCGCCGCGTCGAACACCTCGATCTCCGGCTTGACGTTGTACCTCTTCATGTCGCGACAGAGCGATTCGATGAAGTCCGGCGGATTCTCGTAGATCTGCGCCGGAAAGTTGACGGACCCGGTGGTCAGCGAGGCCATGTCCGGCTTCAGATAGAGCGACGCACCGCGCTCCGAAAGAACGCGCCCTCGCCCGCCGGTCGAGAACTGGATGATCATGTCGGGGCAGTGCTTCCTGACCCCCTCCTGCACCTTGTCGAACAGGTCCGGCGACGACGACGGGTTCTCGTTCTCGTCGCGGACATGAATATGGACCAGCGCCGACCCGGACTCGTAGGCCGCGTGCGTCGATTCGATCTGCTCCTGCGGGGTGACAGGGACGGCAGGATTGTCCTTCTTGCGCGGGATTGCTCCCGTGATCGCAGTGGTGATGATGACCGGCGTCATGAATGCTCCCGCTGGCGTCTGGCTGGCCTCAAAGGCCGTGTTGCAGGTGAAACGCCCGGATCGACGGACGCTTGCTGATTTCTTTCATCAATGTCAGGAGCGGCGTCTCCATCAGCGGATAGTCGGTGTTGATCGGGCCTGCGTCCTTCAATGCGGCGTATTGCGGCTCGTCGTAGAACGCGGCCAGCAGCAGATCGTCGTCCGACTTGAACGGTCCCCGCGTCTTGCGGATGCGGTCGAGTGCCGGCGGCACCAGCGCGCCGGGGCGCTCCGTGATCGGTTCCTCGCCCCTGGTGATCTTGTCGTAGAGATTGGGGTCGATGCGGCCGGCAATCTCGCCATAGCCGCCGCGCACGTAGCGCCGCACCTCGTCCGGGACGGTATGGTACCGCTCGTGGCCCTGATCCCGGCCGACGACGTTCAGCACCGACTGCGTGACGATGTACTGGGCAAACGGACTGACCACGATCGGATAGCCGAGATCCTCCCGGACATGCCACGCTTCTTCGAGAATCTCCTCCAGCCGGCCCTTCAATCCCATCGTTTCGAGCTGATAGGCGAGGTTCGACACCATGCCGCCGGGGCACTGGTGCTGGAAATGAAACTCGTCGTACTCCCTCGGCGTGCCGACGGGCTTGCCTTCCTTCTCGGCGATATAGGCAAGCCGCTCGGCCACCTCGTGCACCGGCGCCAGATCGAGCGATACTTCAAAACCGCGCCGGCACAGGTTGTCCGTCACCCGCTCGGTCGGCGAGTGCGACACGCCGTTGGCCAGCGTGGAAGTCGCAGTATGCACGATATCGACGCCGTGTGACACCGCTTGCAGGACCACATAGGGCGCAAGACCCGAATTGCAGTGGGTGTGAATCTGCAACGGCCGCTCGCCGATCACCGCCTTGACGGCGGGAACGAGCGTGGCGACCCGCTCAGGGGTCAACAGGCCGCTGGCGTCCTTGAGGAACACCGAATCGACGCCAAGCGCGATCAGTTCCTTCGCCTTCTTGACGTAATAGGCATCGGTGTGAACCGGGCTGAAGGTATAGACCAGCCCGCCCACCACATAGAGCCCGCAGCGCTTCGCCGCCCGGATCGGGATTTCGAGGTTGCGCATGTCGTTCAGCGCATCGTAAGGCGTGTGGTAGCGCATGCCGTTGGCGACGAAGCGCTCGGCCGCCAGTTCAACCACGTCATCGGCAAAGAACTCGAACGTAAACAGGCTCTGGCCGCGGGTATGGATGATGAGGGGCGTGTCCTTGACCCATGAGGAGAGGATACGCATCCGCTCCCACGGGTCTTCGCGCAGATACCGCACGGCGACATCGAACACCGCACCGCCGACGAGATCGATGGCCTCGAAGCCCGCCCGGTCGAGCCGCGGCGCGATGTCGCGCATCATGGCGGTGGTCATGCGCGTCGCCCACAGGCACTGGTGGGCGTCACGCAACGTCACATCGATCAGCTTGATCGGTTTAAGCTTGGGCATGAGAGAACTCTGTTTCCACCCAACGGGTGTGCACGGACGACTGGATGAAGTCCGGATTGGTCAAAAGCGCGCGGTGAAACGGAATGGTCGTGGACAGACCTTCCACCTCGAAGCAATCGAGGGCGCGGATCGCGCGCGCGACCGCATCCTGTCGATCGGCGCCGCGCACGATCAGCTTGCCGAGCAGCGAGTCGTAATGTCGCGGCACCGCGTAGCCACGATAGGCATGGCTGTCGAAACGCACGCCGGGCATTTTCGGCGGCGTCCACGCCGTCAGCGTGCCGGGCGAAGGGATGAAGCCGCGCGCCGGGTCCTCGGCATTGATCCGAAATTCGATCGCATGGCCGGAGCTTTGCACGTCGGCCTGCGAGAACGACAGCCGCGCATCGCCGGCAACGAGAAGCTGCTCGGCCACCAGATCGATCCCGGTCAGCATCTCCGTCACCGGGTGCTCGACCTGGATGCGCGTATTCATCTCGATGAAATAGAATTCCTCCGTCGCGGCGTCGTAGATGAACTCCACCGTCCCGGCGCCGACATAGCCGATCCCCTTGGCGAGCTTCACCGCGGCGGCGCAGATGTCCTGCCGCTTCTGCGCATCGAGGACCGGAGACGGCCCCTCCTCCACCAGCTTCTGGTGCCGGCGCTGAACGCTGCAATCGCGCTCCCACAGATGAACGACATTGCCATGCCGGTCGCCGAACACCTGCACCTCGATATGGCGCACCTTCGGAATGAAGCGCTCGAGATAGACCTGGCCGTTTCCGAACGCCGCCTGCGCCTCGCGCGACGCCTGCACGAACAGCGCGGGAAACGTAGCGGCATCGGTCGCAACCCGCATGCCGCGCCCGCCGCCGCCAGCAAGCGCCTTCAGCAAAATGGGATAGCCGATCTCCGACGCCGCCGCGGTGGCCGCCGCTTCGTCCTCGAACGCCTGCTCCGAGCCGGGCACGACCGGTACGCCGAGACGCTTGGCGGTGCGCCGCGCCTCCGACTTGTCGCCCATCATGGTGATGGCTTCACGCTTTCGACGGAGGACAGGATCGCCACCTTCGGCGCGGCAACGCCGATCGCATGCGCGAACTGGATGACGTTACCGAGAATGTCGGCCTTGTCCCTGAAGGTCGGCGCGATGTTGACCACCGCGTCGGTGATCATCAGCGGCTTGTGATAGGCGGGCAGATCGAACCAGAACACATGGCTCATGCGCCGGCCCGTGCGCAGATTGGCCTCGCGCGACAGCGCCGCGCCCAAGAGTTCATCGGAATGCTGCGACCCCTTCATCAGGGCCTGCGCTTCGCCGGCGCCGACCAGCGCAACCGCCAGACGGGAGGCGGCGACCGGATCGTCCTCGGCTTCGACGCAGGTCACGCCATCGAGGCTGGCATCGAGACTGTCGGCACAAGCCCGGATGCGCCGGCGCGGGCCGACCAGCACCGGTTCGATGATCTTTTCGTCCCGCGCCGACAATGCGGCGGACAGCGCCTCGACGGAACAGGGATAAGAGACCGCAACGCGCAACGGCCCCCTGCGGCGCGCGGCGTCTTCGAGCGCATCGAGTTTTGGAAACAAGCGCAATGCCTGGTCCATCAGTTCGCTTCGCTATCGTGACGGATCGTTTCGCTCATCGAGTCTGCGGCACCTTTCAGGATCGGCAGCTTCGTCAGCATCTCCTCAAGCGACAGGCGCGCCACCGGCGCCTGAATGGCGAGCGCCGCCACGCACGCGCGCGACCGCCCGTTCTTCCGAAAAACCGGAACGGCCAGGCAGACCAGGCCGGGGAGATACTCCTCGCGGTCGAGCGCGTAGCCGCTGCTGCGAATATCGGCGAACTCCTTCATCAGCGCCGACTTGCCGACGATGGTGCTGTCGGTTTTCCTCTCGACCTTGATGCCGCACAGCGCGAGATCGCGCTTGGCCGGCTGCATCAGAGCGAGAAACAGCTTTCCGCTCGCCGAACAGTAGGCGGGCACGCGGGAGCCCGGCTGAAACGTGATGCGCAGCGGCCACTGCGATTCCACACGGTCGAGATAGCGGACTTCCGCGCCATCGAGGATCGTCAGATTGCAGGTCTCTCCGACGTCGCGAACGACCTGCCGCAGGATCTCGTGGCGGATCGCACCGCTCGGCTTGTTCGAAAGAATCGAGAAGGCGAGCCGCGAGGCGCGCGTCGCCACTTCATAGCGGCGCCCATCGAGCGTGCGCTGAACGAGGTCGGCTTCCTCGAGCACGCCAAGCCATCGATGCACCGTGGGCTTGGGCACCTCCAGTGCAGTCGCAAGCTCCGCCAGGCCCATCGGATGTTGCGCTTCCGCAAGCCTCTCGAGCAGCACCAGCGGCTTCATATGACCGAGGGCCTCATTCATACTTCGCTGAAATTCCGCTTTCTGAAACGATACATAATGTATTCTGAGATACGGATTGCAGACCGTCAAGCTCCATGTCATTCATGTGCGAAAGGGATCGCCGGCTCATGGCGTGCCGGACACTTTCGAGAATGAGGTGAGCGTGATGAAGATGACGACCGAAGAAGCCTTCGTGAAAGTGCTGCAGATGCACGGCATCGAGCACGCCTTCGGCATCATAGGCTCGGCGTTCATGCCCATTTCCGACCTGTTTCCGCAGGCCGGCATCACCTTCTGGGACGTCGCGCACGAGACCAACGGCGGGTTGATCTGCGACGGCTACACCCGTTCAACGGGGAAGATGGCCATGGCGATTGCGCAGAACGGCCCCGGCATCACCGGTTTCGTGACGGCGGTGAAGACGGCGTACTGGAACCACACGCCGATGCTGGTGGTGACGCCGCAGGCGGCGAACAAGACCATCGGCCAGGGCGGCTTTCAGGAAGTCGAGCAAATGGCCCTGTTTCGCGACATGGTGTGCTATCAGGAGGAAGTGCGCGATCCCTCGCGCGTCGCGGAAACGCTCAACCGCGTGATCCTCAAGGCCAAGCGCCTGTCGGCGCCGGCGCAGCTCAATATTCCCCGCGACTTCTGGACCCAGGTCATCGACATCGAGCTGCCGGCGATCGTCGAGTTCGAGCGGCCGGCCGGCGGCGAGAACGCCATCGCGGAGGCGGCGAAGCTTCTGTCTGACGCGAAGTTTCCCGTTATTCTCTCCGGCGCGGGCGTCGTCATCGGCAATGCCATTGCCGATTGCGTGGCACTGGCGGAGCGGCTCGATGCGCCGGTCTGCAACAACTACCAGCACAACGATTCCTTTCCCGGCAGCCATCCGCTCGCGGTCGGCCCGCTCGGCTACAACGGCTCGAAGGCCGCGATGGAGCTGGTCGCCAGGGCCGACGTGGTGCTGGCGCTCGGCACGCGCCTCAATCCGTTCTCGACGCTGCCGGGCTACGGCATCGACTACTGGCCGCGAAACGCAAAGATCATTCAGGTCGATATCAACGCCGACCGCATCGGCCTCACCAAGCCGGTGACGATCGGGATTTGTGGCGACGCAAAGCTGGTCGCACAGGGAATCCTGTCGCGGCTGTCGGCATCGGCCGGCAACCGCGGGCGCGACGAGCGAAAGGCGCTGATCCACCAGACGAAATCGAAGTGGCTTCAGACCCTGTCGAGCATGGACCACGAGGACGACGATCCCGGCACCACCTGGAACGAGGACGCCCGTGTGCGCGACAAGCACCTGATGTCGCCGCGCCAGGCATGGCGCGCGATCCAGGCCGGCCTGCCGCGCGAGGCGATCATTTCCAGCGACATCGGCAACAACTGCGCGATCGGCAACGCCTATCCGTCGTTCGACGAGGGGCGCAAGTATCTCGCGCCTGGCCTGTTCGGCCCTTGCGGCTACGGCTTCCCTGCGATCATCGGCGCCAAGATCGGCAACCCCGATATTCCTTGCGTCGGCTTCGCGGGCGACGGCGCATTCGGTATCTCGATGAGCGAAATGAGCTCGATCGGCCGTGAGGAATGGCCGGGCATCACCATGGTCATCTTCCGCAACTACCAGTGGGGCGCGGAGAAGCGAAATTCCATTCTCTGGTACGACAACAACTTTGTCGGCACCGAGTTGAATCGCCACCTCAGCTATGCGCGGGTGGCCGAAGCGTGCGGCCTTCAGGGCATCGTCGTCAAAACCCCGGACGAACTGACGAACGCGCTCAGGGCCTCCTGCGAGGCTCAGAAGCAGGGGACGACCACTTTCATCGAGGTTCTGCTCAATCAGGAGCTTGGGGAGCCGTTCCGCCGCGACGCGATGAAGAAACCCGTCGTCGTGGCCGGAATCGACCGCGCCGACATGAAGCCGCAGAAGGTGGCCTAACGCCGGCAGCGGCAGACACCTTTTCCGCCGCAATAAACGGAACGACAGTATGACAACAGCGCACGTTCAGGATCGAACCGCCGCCACGCCCGAGATCATCGCCGACCTGATGAGCCGGGCGCGGGCGGCCCAGAAGCATTTCGCGGATGCCGACCAGGAGCGGACCGACGAGGCTGTCCGGGCCATCGCCTGGTCGATCTACAAGCCGGAGCACGCGCAGGCACTGGCCGAACTGGCGGTGGCCGATACCGGCCTCGGCAATGTGCCCGACAAGATCATCAAGAAGCAGCGCAAGACGTTCGGCACGCTGCGCGACCTGTTGCGCGCCCGCTCCGTCGGCGAAATCGAACGGGACGACAAGCGCGGCATCGTCAAGTTTGCCAAGCCGATCGGCGTCGTCGCCGCGGTGACGCCATCGACCAATCCCGGCGCCACCCCGGCCAACAAGGCGATGATGGCGATCAAGGGGCGCAATGCCATCATCATCGCCCCCTCGCCGCTGGGATACCGGACCACCGAGCTGGTGGTCGGCTATATGCGCAGCGCGCTGGCGCGGATTGGTCTGCCCGAGGACCTGATCCAGATCCTGCCCGCGCCGGTGACAAAGGACACCACGCAGGCGCTGATGGAAGCTGCCGACCTCGTCGTCGTCACCGGCTCGCAGGACAACGTGCGGCGCGCCTATACCAGCGGAACGCCAGCCATCGGCGTCGGTGCCGGCAATGTCCCCGTCATCATCGACGAGACGGCCAACCTCGATGCGGCCGCGCTGAAGATCTGCGCGTCGAAGACCTTCGACAATGCAACGTCATGCTCGTCGGAAAACGCCGTTATCATTGTCGACGAGGTCTACGACAAGGCGATCGACGCGCTGAAGCGCGCCGGCGGTTATCTCGCTGATGCCGAACAGAAGGCGCACATTGAATCTAGCCTCTGGAGAAACGGCAAGCTCAACCGCCACCTGATTGCACGCGACATGGCTGTGCTTGTGGACGCTTTTTCGCTTCCCGAGGAAGCCGATGGAAAAAAGTTCATCCTCGTCGAGGAGACGGGGATCGGGCCAGGCTATCCGTTCTCAGGCGAAAAGCTGGCGCTCGTCCTGACGGTGTATCGCGCCCGCGATTTCGCATCCGCCAAGGAAACCGCCCAGACAATTCTGGAGCATCAGGGCAACGGCCACTCGATCGGGCTTCATACTGCAAACATGGCGCGCGGCCACGAACTCGCGGAAGAGCTGTCGGTGGTTCGCGTCCTCATCAACTTCGCCCATACCTTCGGCAACGGCGGCGGCTTCGACAGCGGGCTGGAGTTCACATTGACGATGGGATGCGGCTCCTGGCAGAAGAACAGCATCTCCGAAAACCTCAACCTGAAGCACTTTTTGAACGTCACGCACCTGGTGACGCCGATTCCCGAAGACAAGCCGAGCGAAGAAGCGCTGTTCGGACCGCATTGGTCCCGCTACGGCAAGTGACGGCCGCTTGCCGAGAGCAAACATGCACTCGTGACGGACACGACAGCTTGTCCGTCACAGTTAGAAAAGAAAGCTCGGCGGTTTGCGCCGAGCCTTCTTTTTCCCTGCTCTAGTAACCCATCCAGGGGCTGTTGTAGTAATCCGAAACCTGGCGGGCGCGGGCACGGTCTTCCCAATCCCATGTGTCGCTATACTTCGGCGCGCCCTCGAGTTGCTTCTCGGTGATGGCGACCCGGTAGCCGCCGAGTGAGGTGTCATAGGTCAACTGGTCCCACGGCAGCGGGTAATGATCGTTACCGATGCCAAGGAAGCCGCCAAAGCCGAGTACGGCATAGGCTACGCGCCCGTCCGTTTTCCCAAGCATGACGCGCTCGATCGAGCCGATCTTGTTGCCCTCGGCGCCATAGACAGCCGTTCCCTCCACCTTATCGCTGCCGATAAGACCCGCGGTTTCTCGTGCTTCTGTTGCCATAAAAGTCTCCCTGTTGTGAGGAAGCCAACACAACAAGGAAACGAACGTTCCAGACTGCGGCAGTTACGCACGCGGTTGAAGCCAGTAGCCGATGGCCGCACCGATAGCGATGCCGACCGCAACCCCTATGCCAATGTTGTCGAACACAGTGAGGCCGAGCCCGGTTCCGATGGCGACGCCGACTGCAATTCCGATAGCCATCCGCCTCTTTAGATCGTCGTGGTGGCAAAACTGTGCGGGGCTCCGACCGGGACGGCGCATCTCGGAAACATTTGCGACACCCGACGTTGAACCAAGCGGTCCAGGCGTCAACCGGACACAGCGAGGACGGTGAACGTGGCTGATTTTTTCGGTTTCTGGCCACGGCCAACGAACCGGCACGCGAGCACCTGACCCGCTCCTGGATCGCGCAGTTTTTCCTGAAAAGCCCGCGAGCCGGGAAGGGCCGCGAGCGGCCGTGCCGGAGTCGAGAGGGACGCTCCAGGAGGTATGCCATGGGTGCTCGGCAATGGATCGTTATTGGCGCCATTGTGATGGCCGTTCTCGCCATCATGCTGACCGTCAAGCCGACGACCTACGACGACCAGGCATCATGGTCGACGAGGCAGGAACGCAGCAGCAGCGAGCGCCCGACTCCGCCATCGCCAGACCCGGCTGTGCCACCGCAAAGCTCGGGAGCCGGGAGCGGCTCGGACTCGGTTCGCGGCGAGGGCAGCGTTCCAACCGGAACCGCAAAATAGCTCACGCTTTGAGGTTACCGGACCCGGTCTCGCCGGGCCCGCAAAGTCCTGAAGTCAGCGGCGGTCTTTGACCGCCTCTCCGGTCTTGGGGTCGATCCTGATCGTGGCCTTGGCGCCATTCTTCATCATGTATTCGATCTTGTAGAAACCGCGCCGGCTCCAGTCGGCCTCAAGCACATAGTCGACATCGGCACCCTGTTCGATCTGAGCGACGATCTCCGACAACTTCTTGCCTTCGGGCGCCGCGGCGAGCGCGCTCAGGGACGATGCGGCAAGGATGGCGGATGCAAGGATGAGGCGCATGATGCTTCTCCGTCATTTTTTGGGTGACTGTGTTTTGGGCAAGTTCGGGCCCGCGCGTCAAGCACTCGAGCCGTGCCTGCGTACAGAGCCAGCCGCCCGACCGGTCTGACAATCACAGCCGAAGGCCGCAAATACTGCCGCCCCGTGGTGGTCAAAGTATTACTTGTGGTGATCGGGCCGAGGCCGCCCTTCGGTCCGGCGCTCCGCCCAGAACATCACCGCCATGAAGCCTGCAATCAGGGCGGTGATCAGCGCCACGATAATGGCATCTCCTGCCGGCATGTCGTCCTCCCACTGTTTGTTGGGAGGCGATGCTAGCCCAATCCGGCCGCGCGCGCGAGGTAGTCGATCACCGCCGTTGTTCGCCTCGTTCGCTGGTTTGCCGGGCCGATCGCTGGCAAACGCACGACAAGCTCATTGCCTCCTTATTGCATCGGCGGGTTACGCTTCTCGTCCGGATTGGGGTCCGGCTCCTCGTCCGGCAATTCTCGCGGCGGAGGCTCCTTTACATCAGGTGGCCGCTTCTCAGGAACAGGAGGCGGCTTCGGCGTGGGATCGACCGGAGACGGATCGTTCTGTGCTGACGGCATGTGCTTATCCATGCCCGTCAAACCGCTTCGCGATGTCATGGTTCCGGCGAGGGCCGCGAGGTTCGGTCGCGGCGATTGCTTTCGCTTCGCGCGCTCCAATGCGTCTCGGCCAACCGGTCGTGATTCCATTAGTTCACATCGCGCCCGACTTTTAGGAACAAAGGTGTCGGGCATCCGTTCACCTCCGATCGGCGGCAGGTGACCACATCCGGGAGACACGCCATGCGGGCAAAAGAGGCCATGAGCGCCGACGTCAGAATCGCGAACCCGAACCAGACCATTCGCGACGCCGCACAAGCCATGCTGGAGATCGACGCCGGATTTCTGCCGGTGGGAGACCACGACCGTCTCGTGGGCATGATCACCGACCGCGATATCGCGGTACGGGCCGTTGCATCGGGAAAGGGTCCGGAGACACCCGTCAGGGACGTGATGACATCGGATGTCAAATATTGCTTCGAGGACGAGAACGTAGACGACATCGCCCGAAGCATGAGCGACCAGCAGGTCAGGCGCCTGCCGGTTCTGGACCGCAACAAGCGGCTGGTGGGTGTGATCTCACTCGGCGACATGGCCGTATGCGGCGAAACCATCGCCAGCGGAGAGGCACTCTGCGAGATCGCGAGGCCGACCAGCTTGCATTCACAACAGCAAGCGAGGCTTGGCTAGCGCACGGCGCGATCATCGCGTCTGGAGGGCATCCCATGAATATCCTGCCCCACCGACAAGTAACTCCGGGTCAAATCGTCATGATGGCGGTGCTGTTCGCACTGCTGACCGTGACGGTGGTCTGGGCCTCAGGCGTATGGGTGTTGAGCGGAGACACCGCCCTGCCCTATCGCGCATGGACGGCCTTGGTCCTCGGCACGGCCCTCTCCGTTGTGGTCGGATGCGGGCTGATGGCGCTGATGTTCTACAGCAGCCGGCACGGCTACGATGAGAGGGCCGTGCCGCAGCTCGAAAGAGATAAGCGAAGATCGCATCCCGCGGAGCGGAGCGACCGTTAAGCGGCTATTGGATCACACCCGTGGGCCGGCTCGGCGAGCGTTCACGATGCGGGGCGATCCCAGCAAGCGCGCCACTCAGCCGAAGGCGACCTTGAGGACGGCGGTTGCTACGGCCGATAGGCCCACGGCTGCCAGCGCGCAAAGCGCGATCTGCTGAAACCGGTCCATGTGGCGATAAAGATGACGGTGCATGGCGCCTCTCACGCAACGTGCCCCGGTTCGTCGTTCGGAAGATTCTGCTCCGCTTCCTCTTTCGTCAGCGGCGCAGGCGACAGCTTGCGGCTTCCCTTCACGCCCCCGAGCTGCTCCTGAGCCTGATCGTCTTCCGTCGGCCGGTCCTGACTGCGCCTCGGATCGCCATTTTCTCTCATCGCACACCTCTGAAATAAACGAGGTCCGCTCAGCATGCGCCAAGCGGACCTCTGCCTGTTTTCGTCAGCGCTGACCGCCCTTGCGGCCAGCCTCCGCGGCGCGTTCCCGATCGCTGGCAAAGTTTCCGCTGCCGCCTCTCTGGCCGCCGCCGTGGCTGCCACCTCCACCGTGGCTATGCTCGCCGCCCTTGCGGCCGGCTTCTGCGGCAAGCTCACGGTCCTGCGAAAAGCTGCGCTTGTCGTCGGGCACATTCTGGCCGCCCTTGCTGGCGATATCGCGTTGCCTGTCTTCGTCCATGTTCGCGAATCCGCGATTCTGATTTGCCATCGTTAATCTCCGGTCTCGTTGGCAGCGCGCCTATTCGCACTACAGCGACTCAAGAGGTGGCAGGACACCTCGTTCCTGCGGAAGAATGTGATCTTTCAACGGCGGGCCGGTCGATTACCGGGTGGGAACGCGAGCCTGGCGGGGCGGTTGAATCTCCACGCAACAACCGGCGAGATCCATGAAAAGCCAACTCATCCACGAGGTCGCGGGCCAGCGGACCTACGCAGTCATTCTCGCGGCTGACGACGAAGTCATGGCCTGCCTGAACCGCTTCGCGCACGAGGCCACGCTTACCGCCGCGAGCTTCACCGCGATCGGCGCCTTTCGGCGCGCAGAGCTCGCCTATTTCGATTGGGACACGAAACGCTATCGGCCGATTCCCGTTGACGAACAGGTCGAGGTCGCAGCTCTCATCGGCGACATCGCGACCGGGCCGGATGGCGAACCGGGGATCCACATTCACGTCGTGCTCGGCAAAGGAGATGGAAGCGCGGTCGCGGGCCACCTCGTCAGAGGCGATGTACGACCGACCCTTGAGATTATCCTGACGGAATCCCCCAAGCATCTCCGCAAGCGTCACGATCCAACGAGCGGGCTTGCGTTGATCGCTTTGGGCAACTGACGTTCCAAACGTTGCCGAAACTGCGTCAAAACCTTGGCCCGTTCCTTCATCGCGCGTTCAGCGCTCGTCTGGTGAAATCGAGCCATCGAAACCGGAAAGGAGGACAAGCATGAAACTCTTTGCACCTATCCTTCTTGCCGCGGGCATCGTCGGAATGGCGTCTGCGGCACAAGCCATGCCGGTCGCGCCGGCGCAAAACGCACCAAGCGCGATCACGCAAGTGGATTGGCACTGCGGTCCGGGATGGCACCTCAACCGATGGGGCAACTGTACGCCCAACCGTCGGTTCTACGGGACATGGGGCTACGTGGCTCCGCCGCGCTTCCATCGTCCCCACCGGCATCATCATCGTCACTGGCGCCACCACCGCCATTGGCGTCGGTAAACTGAAAAGCCCGGCTTCGGCCGGGTTTTTTTGGGCGATGTGCGCCTGCCAGTGGACGGGTGAGAGGCGAGGCTGTAAATACACGCCATGGGTGTAAAAAGACACCGGACGCACCGGAAGGATGTCACATTGTCGCCTTATGGAACCTGTCCGGTGCTCAACGCTTGTAGTCCGGCGATCACAACAACGAAGGGTTCGGTATGCACCTCACCAAATTGGCTCTCGCTGCTGCGGCAGCAGCTTTTCTCGCGGTCGGTTCTGCTTCGGCGGCCCCTCTCGTGTCCTCGAAGCTGACGATCGACAATCCGTCATTGATCGAGGTGCAGCACCGCGTGTCTCCGCACCGGCGGCATGCAACCCCGCCGCGCCGACACCGTCGGCACTACGTGCCCGGACGCCGCTATTCCACGGCCCCGCGTGGCTGGCACCGTCATCGCGCGCGGCCGGGCGATTGGCAGAGGCGCGGCTGCATCATGGTTGGGCCAGTGTGGTTCTGCCCATAACGCGGAAAGAGAACAGAAAAACCCGGCGGTGACGCCGGGTTTTTTCCCGAAACGCCTATAAGTTTAGCGGGTCATACGCCCTCTCTGAGACAGCAATTGTACAACCCTCGGCCTTAAGGTGCGACATTGCAACAGACGCATGACGAGCCTGACCTGGATACTGCACGTCGTCACGACGAGCAGCACGGTCTGAGCCTGTCCGCGATTCTGCAAGTCCTGCCCGCCGCGGTCTATACGACCGACGCCGCCGGCTACATCACGTCTTTCAACCGAGCTGCGGCAACGCTGTGGGGCAGTTCGCCCGTCATCGGCCAGACGCGATATTGCGGCCCGTGGGCGCTCTATCTGCCGGACCACACTCCGCTTGCCGCCGAACAGTGCCCGATGGCGATCGCCCTTATGGAACGCCGCGCGATCCATGGCGTCGAGCTGATGGGGGAGCGCGCCGACGGCACCTGCGTTTGTTTCCTGGCCTATCCCACGCCCATCTTCAATGCCGGCGGCGACCTGATCGGCGCCGTCAACATGCTGATCGATATCACCGACCGCAAGGGCGACGAAAAGGCCGAGCGGCGGCTTGCCGCCATCGTCCAGTCCTCGGAAGACGCCATCATCGCCAAGGATCTCAACGGCGTCATTACCGACTGGAACGAGGGAGCGAGCCGGCTGTTCGGCTACGCGGCCGAGGAGACCATCGGCCGGTCGGTGACGATGCTGATCCCGTTGGACCGCCACGACGAGGAGTCGGGTATCCTGGCCCGAATCCGCCGCGGCGAGCGGATCGAACACTACGAAACCATCCGCCAGCGCAAGGACGGAAGCCCGATCGATATTTCGCTGACCGTTTCGCCGATCCTGAATCGCAAGGGCGAGGTTATCGGCGCCTCGAAGATCGCCCGCGATATCTCGGACAGGCGCCGCGCCGAGGAGCAGAAAAACCTGCTCCTTCGCGAGATGAACCACAGGATCAAGAATCTCTTCGCGGTCTCCAGCAGTCTCGTCAGCTTAAGCGGCCAGCACGCCAGCTCCGTTCCGGGGCTGGTGTCCGACCTCCGCAGCCGCTTTTCGGCGCTGGCGAATGCGCACAGCCTGACGCTGACGGCCGCGGCGGAAGATATCACCCACAAGCCGGAAACGACCCTGCACTCCCTAGCCCGCACCGTCCTGCTGCCGTATCTCGGAGAAAACAATCCCCGGCTCCAGGTCACCGGCACCGATTGGGCCGTTGCCGGCGCCGATATCACCAGCTTTGCCTTGCTGCTGCATGAGTTCGCCACCAACGCAGCGAAACACGGCGCCCTGTCGACTCCATCGGGCACGATTGCTATCGAGTGCTCCGAGACCGAAGACGAGATGACGCTGGTGTGGCGGGAACGCGGAGTGGCGGATTCAACCGTCGACAGTCTTGAGACGGGCTTTGGCAGCGTCCTGATCCGGGCGACGGTCGAACACACGCTGAGAGGCACTTTCAGGCAGACGCTGAACGACGACGGCATCGAGCTGACGGTTGCCTTCCCACGCTCCCGCTGACCGCCGGGCGCTTTAGAGCATGACCCGTTTAAGTCGAATCCGGTCGGGGGCATAGGCCACCTCCACCGTCATGCCCGCGCCTGTCGCGGGCATCCACGTCTTTGCAGGATCATTACAACCAGGACATGGATGGCCGGGACAAGCCCGGCCATGACGGAAAATGGATACACCGTCATGATCCAACATCATCGGATCTGACTCTAAGCCTTGTCGGCGGCGGCCGTGCTGTCCGCCAGACTGTCCGGGTCGGTTCGCTGGCAGCGTGCGCGCAGGTCGTTGAGGTCTTCCTCGCTCAGCGCTTCGATGCCGATATAAGTGTCGCGCGCCTTTGCGATACTGCGGATCAACTCGTCCAGCTTGGCCTGGATGGCGGCGCCATCCCTGTTCTGGCTGCTTTGAATCAAAAACACCATCAGGAAGGTGACGATCGTGGTGCCGGTGTTGATGATCAGTTGCCAGGTATCCGAGAAATGAAAGAGCGGCCCCGACACCGCCCAGATCGCGATCACCGATACCGCAACAGCGAATGTCGTTGGCAGGCCGGTGATATGGGAAATCTGCGTGGCCGCACGCTCGAACGCCCGATGGACAGGATGATTGGAATGATGATCACTCATCGTGATCCTCTGGATGGCACCATCGCCTCGACCCATCAGAACGCCGCTCCCGCCCCGGAGTTCCGGGATCAGATGAAGGGCCGGCCGCCGGTCACCGCGACGATGGTGCCGGAGGTATAGCTGGAGAGCGGATCGGCCAGCATGACATAGGCCGTCGCAAGTTCTGCGGGCTGGCCGGCGCGCTGCATCGGCACGTTCTTTCCGGACGACTTGACCGCGCTTTCCGGCATCGTGGAGGGGATCAGCGGCGTCCAGATCGGGCCGGGTGCCACCGCATTGACCCGGATGCCCTGCTTTCCCAGCATCTGCGCCAACCCCGCGGTGAAGTTCTGAATTGCGCCTTTCGTCGTGGCATAGGCGAGCAGTGCCGGATTTGGCGCGTCGGAATTGATCGAGGCGGTGTTGATGATGGCGCTGCCCGGCTTCATGTGCGGAACGGCGGCCTTGGCCAGATAAAACATCGCGTGGATGTTGACCCGGAACGTCAGCTCCCATTCCTCGTCGCTGATGTCCTCGATGGTCTCGAACGTCGCCTGATGGGCCGCGTTGTTGACCAGGATATCGATGCCGCCCAGTTCATTTATCGCCGCATCGATGATCGCCCTGCAATGCCGGGCATTTTGAACGTCGCCGGGAACGAGCACGGCCTTGCGCCCTTCCTTCTCGACCAGTTTCTTGACCTCGTTGGCGTCCTCGTCCTCCGACAGGTACGAGATCAAAAGGTCCGCGCCCTCGCGCGCATAGGCGATGGCCACCGCCCGGCCGATGCCGCTATCGCCGCCGGTGATGACCGCTTTCATGCCTCGCAGCCGGCCCGACCCCTTGTAACTGTCTTCGCCATGATCCGGCCGGGGGTTCATCCGCGCGGTCAGGCCTGGCATCGGCTGCGACTGGCCGGGATAAGGCGGTTTTGGATAGGGCTTCACTGTCGGCTCTCCACAAAAGGCTACAGAACTAAGCCCGATGTTTTGATTGCGTTCCGGCGCGCCAGTTGCGCGGCCCATGGCCAGACGTGCCACAAGGCAACCAGGACGACGAAAGATACCGCCGCCAGAACGGTCGCCACGCCCGCGCTGCCCGTGATGCGGTCCGCCACCACGCGGATATCGGCGGCAAGCCCCAACGCCAGAAACACCGTCGCTGCCAGCAGAATCCGGCTGGCCAGACGGTGGAACCGCGGATCGCTGGCGCCATCGTAGACGATGCGATGATAGGCCGCCGGCGTCATCAGCAGGACGGTGGCGAGCGTGACGCACGCAATCGCGACGCCATGGACGGATTTGAGCAGCGGCGGCATGTCCGCGAACGCGCTGGTCAGCACGATAACGAGCTGAAAGCCGAGCAGCGCCTGAGCGCCTGGCAGAACAACGCGGGCCTCCGTGAGCACATAGTCGATCTTCTCGGCGATCGGCGTTTTCTCGCCTGCCTCTTTCATCTCGCTCCCTCCCGAACGTTCCCGGACAAGATAGGGCCCATACCAAAGGCCAACGGCAATGATGAAACCGCCACACGCAAAGACCAGCGCGCCGCCTGCACCGGCAATGCGATAGCCTGCGATAGAGAGAGCGAGCGCCAGCGCCGCCGCGAACGGCAGCAGCGTGGCAAACGCGACCCTCGTAATGAATCGATTGATGCCGGGCGTGGCCTCGCCATCCTCGACGATGCGGTGGCGGGCGCTCGGTGCGATCAACAGCCCGACCACCAGAACCATGAGGCATAATGCAGCCATGCTGGCCGCCTTTTCATAAGCGGTGAGTGTTTCGAACGCGTTCTGGAAGGGCGTCTGAAACTGAAAGCCGAGCAGGATCTGGGCGCCGAGCATCAGCGTTCGCGACTCGTCGAGCGCCGTTTTTGTTTGCTCAGCGACAGACATCGACCGGCTTTCCCCGCGTTCGCCCACGTCGGCGGAGGCGCCAGGCCGTTCGCTCGATCGCCACCCCCAGCGTCAACCCGGCGACGACATCGGAGACCCAGTGCGCCAGAAGCAGCACCCGTGTCGCGGCAAGACCGGTGCCGATGCTCCAGATCAACCCCCTGTTCTGCGGAAAAAATCGTGACAGTGCCGATGCCACCGCACCGATATGGATCGCATGCCCCGAGGGAAACGCGTCCCATGCTTTGCCGGAGTGCGGGATGCCACGCCTGCGCCCATGCACCATCACGCGATCGGGTCGAAGCTGCGCAAACACATGCTTCAAGAGATGCGGAAGAACAGCGGTGACCGCGACATTGGCAGCGATATAATCGGCCTGCGCTCGTTGCCTGCGACTTCCGGCTCGAGATACGAGCCACAGGACCGCGGCGCCAGCCAGCAACACGCGTTCATCGGCGGCCAGAGTCAGAACTTTTGCCGGCCTCTCTACATCGGGCGAGAGATGCCGGGCCAGTTGAGACGCCACTTCGCGATCAAGTTCCGTGGGCTCGATGCGATAGCGCAGCATGGCCGGCCGGTCGCTCGCCTCAACCCGACAAGGCTTCGTCGTCAGGCTTCAGGCCGGGAACGGCGATCGTGATCTCATGGCCGGACTTTATCGCGCCGGTCGCCGCCGCAACGACCGCCTCGAACGCGGCCTCCCGCGTCGAATAAGCTCCATCGCGACTACCATCGTGCTCCACGGACCAGCCGTCTTCATTCGGCACAACCTTGTAGCTCACCTGTCCCATGGCCTGCCTCCGTCTGCTGCCCACCGTTCCGGCAACGCCGCCTTGGCAGCGATGTTCCGGTGTCGCAAAGTCACGGAGGGACCCCCGGCGCTCAGGCCGGCTTCACCCGGGCGGCACGGATGTCCGCGGCAGCGCCCTAATCCTGGCGGTCACGCAGGCCCTTGACCCCCTGATGCTCCGCACAATTGTCGCAGCAGTAGTATTTGCCCTTGTCTTCAAGACCGTGCCCGACAATGCGAATGCCGCAGTGTTCGCAGATCGGAGCCAAGGCGTGGATCGCGCATTCAAAGCTGTCGAATGTATGCGTCTCTCCCTTCATCATGACCTGGAACGCCTTGTCGTAATCGTTTCCGCATGTCTCACATGTCGGCATCGCTCTATCCTCCTGATCTGGATCAACGGCGACCCATGCAAAGGGTTCTCAAACTGCCGCGACGTAACTACTCTCCTCCTCCCTCTACTCCCGAGGAGGACATTTGTGTCGTGCCGCCGGCGTCAAAGCCACGAGCGGTTTCGATGCCGTTTTCTCTTGCAAGGTGAATATTTGCCTGAGACCATCGGGCAGCGATCCCACTTTCGCACGGACGCGCCGCGGAAGGTGCGGTGGCGGGTCACCCTGATCAACCGGCGGCGAGGCGTGAATTGCAGGCTCGTGAAGTGCAGGCCCCGGTCTTCGAGTTCCTTGAGAATCCGGATACGCATGGCGGAGCGCCGGTGCGTCGGTTCGATACGCACGCCTCGGCCGTCTTTCTTGCCGGAGATCGCGCGCTGAAGGTCAAGCGCGCGGTCTCGTTTCCGTTTCTCGACTATTCGACCCTGGACAAGAGAAGGGCCGCGTGCATCGCCGAGCTGGAGGTCAACCGGCGCTTCGCCCCCGAACTGTATCGGCGGGTCGTGCCGATCACCCGCGAGGGGAACGGACAATTCGAGATCGACGGACGCGGCGACATCGTCGAATGGGCCGTCGAGATGAAGCGCTTCGACGAGAACGATACTCTGGATCATATTGCCGACCGTGGCGCCCTTAACTCGCATATGGCCGCCCAGCTTGCGGCCATGACACGCGCGATCCATCGCAACGCGCCGCCCGCCGATCCTGCCCGATGGCTCGACGCTATCGGGACGTATATCCGACAGAACTCCGAAGCGTTTCGCACTTATCCTGCCATCTTCGCCGAACCCGATATCGCGCGCCTGCAGCACGCTCTCCGCAAGGAGCTTCTGCGCCTGACGCCGCTATTGATCAGGCGCGGCGAGCAGGGTTTTGTGCGCCACGGTCATGGCGACCTGCATCTCGGGAACATCGCGCTGGTCGACGGGCATCCGATCGCGTTCGATGCCATCGAATTCAGCCCGGTCATCGCCTCCGGCGATATCCTGTATGAGCTTGCATTCCTCCTGATGGATCTGATCGAGCGGGGACAGGTCGCCAATGCCAATATCATCCTCAACCAATCCATCGACTTATACGGTGCGCTGGACGAACTCGACGGATTGGCGCTGCTTCCCATGTTCATGTCACTGCGGGCTGCGATCCGGGCGAAGGTGACCGCCGCGCGGACCGGCCAAGGCAAGGGAAACATTTCTACGATCGAAGCATCTGCCAAGGCTTATTTCGATCTCGCCTTGAGGCTTCTCGACACCAGCCAGCCGCAAATGATCTGTATCGGCGGCCTGTCAGGCGTGGGCAAGTCCGCCATGGCACGCAGGCTCGCGGAGACGATCCCGCCGTTGCCGGGCGCCCTGGTGCTGCGCTCGGACGCCATGCGCAAGCAGATGTTTGGCTGTTCCGAGTTCGAGCGTCTGCCGGCCGAAGCCTACGACCCTGCGGTATCGGCGCGCGTCTATGCCGACCTGGCGGCGCGCGCCGTCCGGACCGTGCAGGCAAATCACTCCGTGATCGTCGACGCAACCTTTGCATCCGGCGATGCGCGCAACATGATCGAACGGAGCGCCCGCAGCGCCGGCATGGCATTGGTGGGGCTGTTCATGGTCGCGGACACCAAAACCCGGATATCCCGGATAGAACAGCGAGGCCCCGACGTGTCCGATGCGGACGCAAGGCTGGCGCGCGCGCAAGAAAAATACGATCTTGCGGATATGACGTGGACCACGATCGACGCATCCGGGCCGTTCGAACAGACCTTTCAGCAGATACGAGCCATCGTTTCCCGGCGCGATACGGATGTGCCTGCTCGCTGAACGGGCCGCGTCAGATCGCGAGGTATTTCTGAATAACGCCGTCCCGCGACATGGCGTTCGGCAGGCCGCTGGCAACGACCCTGCCCTTTTCCAGCACGATGCAGCGCTGCGCCATGTTCATCACCATCGGCACGTTCTGCTCGACGATGACGATGGTCATGCCCTCGCGCCGGTTGATTTCCGCAAGTTTCTCGGCGATCTGCTGAACCAGGAGCGGCATGATGCCGTCCGACGGCTCGTCCAGCAGCATCACCTTCGGGTCGGTCATCAGGCCGCGGCCGATCGCCAGCATCTGCTGCTCGCCGCCGCTCATCGAGCCACTCGCCTGGTCGAGCCGCTCGGCCAGGCGCGGGAAATACGACAGCACCTCGTCGAGGCGGTTACGCCGCTGGCCGCGCCCCGACGCGATCCGGCCCATCTCCAGGCTCTCGCGCACCGTCATCCGCGGAAACATGCCGCGGCCCTGCACGATCGTGGTCAGGCCGGCGCGGGCGCGAGCATGCACCGGCCGGTTCGTGACGTCCTCGCCGTCGATCCGGATGGTGCCGCGGGTCACGGGAATGAGGCCGGAAATCGCGCGGATCAGCGTGCTCTTGCCCATGCCGTTGCGCCCGAGCACGCCGAGAATCTCCCCGCTTGCGACGTCAAGGGAGACATCCCGCAGCACCTCGATGCCGCCGTAGCCGGCGTAGATCCCTTCGACCGCGATCGTCATGTGGCGGTTCCCAGATATACCGCGCGGACCGTGGGGTTCGATGCCACCTCGTCGAACGACCCTTCCATCAGCACCTTGCCGAGATGCAGCACGGTGACCGGAGAGCGCAGGGCGCGAATGAAATTGATATCATGCTCGATGATGATGATGGTCAAGCCATGCTCGCTGGCAAGCCTCGAGATCAGATGCCCGGTCGCCGCCGTCTCCTCGCTGGTCATGCCGGCGGTCGGCTCGTCGAGCAACAGGAGCCGCGATTCGTTGCCGAGCAGCAGCCCGACCTCCAGCCATTGCCGCTGGCCGTGGGACAGTTCCACCGCCAGCGTGGACCGCAGTTCGCCAAGGCGCACCGCATCGAGCACATGCTCGATCTTGCGCGCGCGTGTGGCGCCGTCCGGCTCGACGCGCAGCACCGACAGTTCGATGTTCTCGTAGACGGTCAGATTGTCGAACACCGTCGGCGTCTGGAACTTGCGGCCGATGCCGATCCGCGCCCGTGCGATGACGGGAAGCGCGGTGATATCGCGGCCATCATAGAAAATGCGGCCGGCCGACGGCGGCTGATGCCCCGACAGCATGCTGAGAAACGTCGTCTTGCCGGCGCCGTTCGGCCCGATGACGCAGCGCACCGTGCCGGCATCGATGCGGAAATCGATATTCTCGTTCGCGGTCAGGCCACGAAACTGCTTGGTCAGCCCCTCCGTTCGCAACAGTTCAGCCATGGCGCGCCTCGCCATCGGGACCATCGACCGGGCGCGCGGCACCGCGGCGGCCCGTCAGCCGGCGCGCGACCGCGGCCACCGCGCCGGCCAGACCATCGCGCGAGAACATGATCACCAGAATGAAGATAAACCCCAGCGCCAGTTGCCAGTACTGCGGCGAGATCGAACTGAGATAATTGGACAGCGCCGAAACCAGCACGCCGCCGGCGAGCGCGCCGAGCAGCGACAGGCGGCCGCCGATGGCGACCCAGACCACCACCTCGGTGGAAAAGGTGACGCCGGCGAGCGACGGCGAGACGAAGCCGGCGTGGGTGGCGTACAGCGCGCCGGCCAACCCGGCCAGCGCCCCCGACAGCGTGAACGCCGCGGTCTTGTAGAACGACACGTTGTAGCCGAGCGCCGTCATGCGGTCCTCGTTCTCGCGGATGCCGACGAGAATCTTTCCGAACGAGGATCGTGTCAGCGCCACGAGCCCGAAGTAAAGCAGCGGCACGACGATCAGCACCGCATAGTAGCTTGCGATGTCGCCCGACAGCGGCAACTCGCCGAACGGCCCGAGCGGAACCACCATCCGGTCGACGAACAGGCCGTTGTAGCCCCCGGTGATCTCGGACTGGCTGACGGCCAGTTGCTCGACGATGATCGACAGCGCCAGCGTGATCAGCACGAAGTAGGTCGATTTCACGCCGGCGCTGAACAGAAAGTAGCCGGCGACGGCGGCGAGCAGGCCGCCGGCGAGCGCGCCGCAGACGATGCCGGCATAGCCGCCCCACGCGCCGAGCCCCGCCTGCATGGCAAGGCCCATGCCGTAGGCGCCGATGGCGAAGAACGCCGCCTGGCCGAAGCTGACGATCGCTCCCCAGCCCCACAACAGCCCGAGCGACATCGCCAGCACGCCGAACAGGAGATACTGCGGCAGGATGTAGATCGGATAGCCGTCGATCGCGCCGGGCGTGAGGGCGAGCAGCACGAACAGCGCGAGCGCAACCGCCGTCTCGCCGCGGACCATGCTGGCGGGCCGAGCTTTCACGAGCGCCTCACTTTTCGCCGAACAGGCCCTGCGGCCGGAACCGCAGGATGACGATGGCGATGAAGAACACCGCCACCTGGGCCACGACCTGGGATGACACCAGCGCCAGGATGGTCTCGCTGCCGCCGATGAAGAAACTGCCGAGCAGCGTACCGCCGAGGATCTGCCCGATGCCGCCGACGATGACGACGAAGAACGAGCGGATCAGGAACACGTTGCCGATATAGGGATCGATGCTCAGCATCGGCGCCAGCAGCGCGCCGGCCAGTCCCGCCATGAAACAGCCGAAACCGAACACGATCTTGTAGGTGGCGGCGATGTTGAGCCCCAGCAGGCTCGCCATCTCGCGGTTCTGGATCAGCGCCCGGATCTTGATGCCGATCGAGGTTTTCATCAGCACGAACGCCGTCGCCAGCAACAGCGCGATGGTGACGCCGGCGATGAAGGTCTTGTAGGCCGGCAGATCGTAGAAGCTCGTGTGGATCGCCGACGGGAACGGGCTCGGAACGTTCCGGAACGAGGTCCCGAACACGATCTTGATCACCTCGGTGGAGATCAGGAAGAAGCCCCAGGTGAGCAGCAGCGTGTCGAACGGCCGGTGATAGAAATGCCGGATGACGAGGTGCTCGAAGACGAGGCCGATCAGCCCGACGCCGATCGCCGCAAACAGCACGGCCACAAAAAACGGCGCGCCCAGGCCGACCGCGTACCAGGCAAGATACGCGCCCAGCGTCAGCATCGCGCCGTGGCCGAGGTTGATGACGCCGATCAGACCGTAGACGATCGCCAGTCCGAACGCCGCAAGCGCAAGCGAAAAGGTGATAAGCGCAGCGTCGATCCCTACGCTTATGGCAGTCTGCATCGATTGCACTCGCAAGCAGATCGAAACGATCCGCGCCGAAGGCGCGGGCCGAAGCCGTTACAAAGGCAGATCGCAGCGCGCATCAACCGGAACCGCACGATCCAGCGACTGGATCTTTTCGAACATATCGTTCACTCCGGTCCAGTTGTCACGCACTTTCATCAGGTACGACGGAACGATCGCCTGGTTGTCCTGCTCGCGCATGGTCACCAAACCTTGCGGCGCCTTGTCGAAGGTCAGACCTTTAAGGTTGGCGCGCAGCGCCTTGGTCGAGACCTCACCGGCCTTGGCGATGGCCATCGCCGCCATGTGCGCGGCATTGTACATGCCGACGCCGACGGTGTTCACCAGCGCGTCCTGACCGAACTTCGCCTTGAACTTCTCAAGGAACGCCTTGTTGTTGGGCGTGTCGATCGACATGAAGTAGTCGAAGCTGACATAGGTGTTGGCCGAGACCTTTGGTCCGAGACCGGAGGTCACGACCTCCTCGTCATCGACCGTCCAGATCACAAAATCCTTCTGCATGCCGGCCGCAGCGAACTGCTGGCGGAAGTTCACGGTGTCGCTGCCGGTCAGGGAGTGGAACACGATGTTCGCGCCCGAGCCGCGGATATCGCGCAGCACCGACTCGTATTGCGGGGTGTTGAACGGAATGTAGACCTCGCCGACGACCTCGCCGCCAAGCTCCTTCAGCTTCTGCTTGGTGACCTCGTTGGTGACGCGGGGCCAGGCGTAGTCGGACCCGATCATGAAGAATTTTTTGCCGTACTTCTTGGTCATGTACTCCATGTGCGGCCAGACTTGCTGGGTCGGCTCCGGGCCGAACATGAAGATGTTGGAGTTGCACACGCCCGGCGCGTATTTCTTCTCCTGCCCCTCGTACCAGGTCGGATACAGCAGGATCTTGTCGGCGGCCTTGACCACGGGACCGGCGGCGTTGCGCTCGGCGCTGGAAAACGTCCCAGCCAGGAAATCGACGCGCTCCTGACGGATCAGCCGGTTGGCCTGCTCGACGACGATGCGCGGCTCGGTCTTGGAATCGCCGACCACGATCTCGATCTGACGGCCGAGCACGCCGCCGGCCGCGTTGATCTCATCGACCGCGAGCTGGAAGCCCGAAATGTGCGCCTTGCCGTACACGGTCCAGGCGCCGGTCAGCGGCGAAATGACGCCGACGCGAATCGGGCTGGCGGCCGCAGCCGAGCGGATCAGCGCCGGCGACGCCACGACCATGGCGCCCGCTCCGGCGGCTTGGAGAAAATGGCGGCGCGACGGGCCGGCGCGGTCAACCTTGCTGTCGATGCTGTTCATGTATGCCTCACTCGGCTCCTTGCTCAATGCGTTGATAGGCTTCGGCCTCGCGCCGGGCGGCGCGGACGGCGATTGTGCCGGCCGCGCGACGATGCGCGATGCCTCACTCCAGTGTCGGCGCCCGCCGGTGATGGGTCGCCTGCTCGTAGGCGTAAGCGTAAGCGAGCAGATCGGCCTCGCTCCACTGGCGCCCGACCACGATCAGGCAGAACGGCGAACCCGAAGCGTAATAGCCCGCGGGCACCGTCACGCCCGGCAGACCGGCGATGTTGATCTCGCATACGGTCGTCTCGAGGATCGGCTGGGAGCTGAAGATCGGGGCCAGCTCGCTACGCATCTGCGGGAAGATCAGCGCATCAAGCTTCTCGCGATCCATCACCGTGTTGAAGATGTCGAGATAAGCCTCGCGCGCGGCCACGAAGTCGGTGAGACGCGGCGGCTTGGTCGGATCGGCAATGCAGGCCCGGAAGTCCGGCAGGTTCGGCATGTATTCGAGCACGCCGCCCTTGGCGAACGGGTCTTGCGCCTTGGTCGCCTCGGCCAGTTCCGCAAAGCTCTTGAGCGCGGCATTCGGCCCCAGGCGGCGCAGATACTGGTCGAGGTCGTAAGGCACCGATTCCATGCCGCGTGCGTCGAACTCCTTCAGCGGCGGCGTCGGCTTGCGCAATTCGGCAAAGCCGGAGCCCTTGAACGGGTCCTCGACGAGATCGGCGCCAAGCTGCTTGAGTTCGCCTTGCGCACGGGCGTAGAGCTTTGTCGCCTCTTCCGACAGCGGCAGGTTGCGCCAGCCGAGGCCGTAAAGCCCGATCCGCTTGCCCTTCAGCGCATCCTTGGCGAGGCGCGAGGTGTAGCCGCCTTTCGGGCGGTGGCCGACGCCCGCGATCGTCTTGGGGTCTTCCGCCGTGTATCCGGCCAGCACGTCGAGCGTCAGCGCCACGTCGCGCACGGTATGCGCGATCGGCCCGACCACGTCGCGATTGCTCGACAGCGGCACGACGCCGACGTTCGGCACCAGCGCGTGCGTCGGCTTGACGCTGGGCAGCCCCTGCGCGGAGGCCGGATTCTGGATCGAGCCGCCGGTTTCCTCGGCAAGGCCCAGCACCGCAAGGCTGGCACCGACGGCGGTCGCGGTGCCGGCGCTGCTGCCGCCGGGGAGCCACTCACGGTTCACCGAGTTGTAGGTCGGCCCGGCCCAACTGTCGTTGGCGTGGCTGCCGGTATGGCTGAGGCTCGGCACGTTGGTCTTGCCCAGGATCACCGTGCCGGCGGCTTTCATCCGCGCCACCACCGGCGAGTCGGTCTCCGGAAACAGGTCGATGCCGCCCGTCTTAGCGTGCAGCAGCTTCCACCCCGCGGTGGTGGGAAAGCCCACCATATCGAGAGTTTCCTTGACCACGACCGGTACGCCGTCGAGCGGGCCAAGCGCCTTGCCTTCGGCGCGGCGGCGGTCGCTGGCGCGCGCATCGGCCATTGCATCGGGATTGAGAAAGACGATCGCATTGTAGCGCGGATCGACTTTCGCGATGCGGTCGAGAAACGCCTGCGTCAGCGATTCCGATGTGGCCGTGCCTTTCGCGAACGCGTCCTGAACCTGCTCAACGGTCAACTCGACGAGATCGATCCCGGGAGAACCCTTCGACAATTGCTGCTTCCTCCGACAACACAATCGCAAAACGCGCCCATCGCCGTGGCGGCGCAGGCCCCATCGGGCGCGGCTGTGTGACATTAGAAACGGAAATATTTTCTTTTTCAAGAATTATTTCGCGCGGGCGTCATGCGCACTGCTGGATGGTGGCGCTAGAACGTCTCGACCACGCGAAACTCGATGCCCTCGGCCTCGGCGAGATAGATCGGCATCGCGGCATGGCCCTGCTGCAACGCGATGGGACCGCGCCCGCCGCGATAGACGATGTTGCTGCCGGCTGCGAGCAACGGCTTCAGCGCCAGCGAGCCGGCGCGGCGCGCCGCCTCTTCGAGAAACTTCAGGCCCTCGTAGTTCGACTGTCCGACCGAGCCGGCCGGCGCGGCACTCGCGCCGAACGCCGCCTCGTAGCGCGACACGAACGCCTCGGTGTCGCCGGAACGGGCACAGTTGAAATAGCCGGAGGCGCAGAACAGGTTTTCGGTGTTGTCCGGCCCGATGCCCAGCAGCACGGTTTCGTCGAAGGCGCTGGCGAGCCGCAACACTTTCGGCGCCAGCCCCTGCTCCGCGAACTGCCGGTTGAAGGCGATGCTGTCACCGCCGATCAGCGACACCAGCACCACGTCGGGGCGCGCCTTGCGGATACGCGCGAGGTGCGCCCCGTAGTCGTCCTCACCGACCGGAACGAACTCCTCGCCGACGACCTGACCGCCGCTCTCGGTGACGTAGCGCTTCATCGACTGGTGCGACAGCCAGGGCCACACATAGTCGGACCCGATCAGGTACCAGCGCGACGCTTTCTTGACCTCGGCCATCCAGTGGATCGCCGGGCGCGACTGGGTCAGCGGCGTCTCCCCGATAGCGATCACGCCGGGCGTGCGCTCGCCGCCTTCGTAGACGGTGGTATAGATATACGGGATCCGGCCGGCGATATGACGGCGCAACGCCACCCGGACCGCGCTGGTGTGCGAGCCGACGATGACATCGACCTCGCCGGAGGCGACGACGTTCTCGACCCGTCGCGCAATGTCTTCGGCCGCCCCGCTCGCATCCAGAAACAGCACCTCGATCTCGCGGCCGAGAATTCCGCCGCGGGCGTTGATCTCGCTGGCTGCCAGGAGCGTGCTGTTCATCGCCGACGGGGCCCAGATGCCCGGCGAGCCGGACAGCGCCACGAAATTCGCGATCCGCAGTTTGCCGCGCCCTCCGTGGCGCCCGAACCGGTCGCTCGCCCTGATGCCAAGCGCGGGCAGAAGCGCTGGAGATGCGACGCCGTTCAGCGCCTGCCACGGCATCGGCAGCAATGCAGCGGGCATGCATTCAGCCATGAAGCACAATACTTTTTACTCTCGTCCGCAGGTTATGCTCGTCCGCAGATCCCCTGTCCGGCTGCGCACAGGCAAAGACCGGGCCGGACGCGATATTTTACGACGAAATATTGAATTTTCAACTTTCCCATGCCTATAGATGAGGCACAAAGACACCGCCGTCCGGAATCCAGAGGCCCCGCCGTGGCCAAGTCAGCCCCAAGCGACCTGCCGATCACCGAGCATCTTGCCTATCTTCTTGCCCAGGCCAATCGCGAGATTTCGCGGCAGCTTGAGGAGCGCCTGCGGCAGGAGGGCGTTCCCGTCGAGCAATGGCGCATCCTGACGGTGCTGTCGGATGGCCAGGGCCACTCCATGGGAGAGCTCGCCGAAGCCGTGCTGCTCAACCATCCGACACTGACCAAAATGGTCGACCGCATGGTGTCAGACGCGCTGGTCTACCGCGCGCAGGACAAGAAGGATCGGCGCAGGGTGCTGTTGTTTCTGTCCGACCGCGGCAAGACTCTCGCCAAGCAACTCGCGCCATTGGCGCAGAGCCACGAAGCGCGCATCATCCAGCGCTACGGCGACAAATCGACGAACGAGTTGAAGCGCCTGTTGGGATCGCTGATCGAGCGAGCCGGGTCGCTTTAGCGCCCCTTCTCCCCGCTCGATAAATCGCCCGCGTCAGTACCGGCAGTCACGAAGCCGACGCCGCTTTGCCGCCCGAGGCCGGCCGCCCCGACAACACATGCGTCGCCTGCTCGGCGATCGAGCGCACCGCCTCGATATAGCGTTTTGCCGTCCGCCTGTTGATCCGGGTGATCGGCCCGGCCACCTGGATCGCCGCCCGGATCTTGCCGGTATGGTCGTAGACGGGTGCCGCGATGCCCGCCGCATCGGCCAGCTTCTCGCCGAACGAGGTGGCGTACCCCTGCTTCCTGATCTTCTCGATCTCCGCCATCAGGCGTCGTCGCCGAGACGCGCGAGAATGTCCGCCATGGTGGAGCGGCAGGCGTCCGAGATCGGGCTTTGCGGCGGGATCGGTTCGCCGACGGCATAGCCCTGAATTTGCAGCGCGGCCTTGACGCTCGCCGCCAGATTGAACTTTGCGAACGCCTCGTTGAACTCCCACAGGCGCTTTTGCAGCGCGACCGCCTCGTCCCACTGTCGCGCGTGGCACAGGTCGTAAAGCCTGACGCTCTCGCGCGGGATCGCGCAGGCCGGGCCGGCGAACCAGCCCTTGCCGCCGATCATCATCACGCACGCGGCGATATGCGAGGAAGCCGCGAACACGTCCAGCGCATCGCCGCAGCGGTTGATGATCGACAGCAGCCGGCCGGTATTGGTCGAGGCGTCCTTCAGGCCGACGATGTTCGGATGCCTGCTGAGCCGGGCAATGACATCGATCGACAGATCCGAGCGCTGGAAGTTCGGGTTGGTGTAGAGGACGACCGGCGCATCGGCGGCATCGGCGACCGCCATGAAATAGCGCTCGACGTCCTGCTGGCTGAGCGGAAAGTAGGCTTCGAGAATGGCGACGATGCCGTCGGCGCCCGCCGCCTTGTACGCCTTGACCTGCGACACCGCGTCCTGGATCGACGTGCTCGCCACGCCGGGAATGACCGGCACGCGCCCGGCGGCCGCCTTCACCACGACCTCGACGACCTTGAGCCGCTGCTGCGCGTTGAGGTAGGCGAACTCGCCGGTGCTGCCGAGCGGGGTGACGCCGTGCACGCCCTTGTCGATCAGATCGGACGTCAGGTGCATCAGCACGTCGCCCTTGATCGCACCGGAGTCGTCGATTGGCGTTACCAGATAGGGGATCACCCCTTTCAGCGGCGTCATGCTTTACGAGCCTCCTTGCCTGTGTCGCCCGCCGATCCAAAGCGGGAGCATCGTCCGTTGCCGGGATTGCAACCGATGGACCTCGTTCAGGACCATTAGAATCGCCCCTGAAACTCGTCCTTGAGAAATTCGGCGAAGTCGGCGTATTTCGGCAGCGACTTCTTGTCCTCGTCGAAGACGAGATAGAGGTGGCGGTCGGACGGGTCCGGATAATCGTGCAGCAGCTTGATGAGGCGCCCGGCCTTCAGGTCGTCGTTGACGAGAAAGGCGGCAAGGCGGGCGATGCCATGGCCTGACACCGCCGCGCGGTGAATGGCGCCGCCGAAGCTGACGAACCGCGCCGGCATGGCAAGCGTCAGTTCGCTGTGGTCGAGCCTGAAGCGCCAGTGCGCATGCGCTCCGAGGACGAGGCAACTGTGCTGCAACAGATCCTTGGGGACCGCCGGCGTGCCGTGTTGTTCCAGATACGCCGGAGCCGCGCATACGATCCACGGGTTGGCGGCCAGTTGCCGCGAGATCTTGTTCTTGTCGGTCGAGGCAAAGGACTGGATGACGAAATCGCATTCCTCGACCAGGCTATGGTCGGCCGGAATGGCTTCGAGGCGGAGGTTGGGAAACCGCCTGAGATACTTGAACAGAATATCGAGAAACCAGTTCTGCTCGAGCAGCGCCGCCGGCGCGCTGATCCGAAGCTGCCCGGCAGGCACCGGCGAGAACCGTTCGAGGCTTCGGGTGGCGGCTTCGATTTCCTGAAGCAGCGGCCTGATGCGCTGGAAGAAGGCTTCGCCGGCCGCGGTCAATTCGACCTTGCGCGTGGTCCGCGCCAGAAGCAGCGTGCCAACGCGATCCTCCAGTTGCGCGATGCGCCGGCTGACGGCCGACGGCGTCAGCCGCAGGCGCCGTGCCGCGCCGGCGAAGCCGCCGCTCTCCGCGACCAGAATGAACACCTCCAGCTCCGAAGCCATCGCCCCTCCCGGACTGGCTGCCAACCGGCACGACCGCGGCTGTGTGCTTGCATCGCCGCCATTCCGTCGCGCGACTATAGCCGATCTCCTTGCGGGATGACTATCGGATCGGGCCCGGCCGCGGAAAAGCCGGCGGGCGAAGCGATCCGCCGGCGGACGACGGACCGACCCCTCTCCGACTTTACGGCGTATAAATGAAGTCGTGCGGGTTGAGCGCAGAGGTCAGCTTCCAGTAATCGACAAGCCGCCACGGCGAGTTCGCGACCACGCGGCCCCGGCTGTTCTTGTACCAGTTGCGCACCCCGCCATGGGTCCACACCATGCGGCCGTGCGCCTCATCGACCCGGCGGTTGTACTCGTCGAACACTGCCGTCCGGCACTCCATCGTCGTGTGGCCGCCCTCGATCAGCTCGCGCAGGCATTGCATGATATAGCGCACCTGGCATTCGGCGTGAAAGAACAGGCCGCCGCCATGGCCAAGCCCGGTGTTCGGCCCATAAAGGATGAACATGTTGGGGAAGCCGGGCACGGTCATGCCGAGATAGGCGCGCGGATCGTCATCGCCCCATAGATCGCGGATCGAGCGCCCGCCTCGTCCGACAATGTTCATCGGCCACAACATGCGTCCGGCCTGAAACCCGGTTGCGAGGACGATGATATCGGCGCGGTGGCGCGCGCCGCTCTGGTCGATCAGCGTATCGTTCTCGATGCGCTCCACACCCGACGCGATCAGTTCGACGTTGTCCCGCTTCAGCATGCGATACCAGTAATTGTCGCGCAGCATCCGCTTGCCATAAGGCGGGTAGTCCGGAATGACCTTGTCGAGAAGGTCGGTACGCTCGCCGATCTCGGAGCGGATATAGCTGGTAAGCGTGTCGCGCAAACGCTGGTTGGGCGCGCTGATCGACAGGCGCTGGTCGCCCCAAGCGGGATCGACCTGTATCGTCGGGTGCATGATATCGCCGGAGGCCCAGAACAACAGTGCGCGGTGCCACTGACGGAAATGCGGGACGTTGGCCAGCGCCCACTTCATGCCGGGGGTGATCATCTCGTGATAGTTCTTGTTGAGCCCGGCCCAATTCGGCGTGCGCTGAAACACAAGAAGGCGATCGACCTTCCCGGCGATGGCCGGGCCGACCTGCATGCTGCTCGCGCCGGTGCCGACCAGCGCCACGCGCCGGCCGGACACATCGACGTCGTGGTCCCATTCGGCGGTGTGAAACACCGGGCCGGGAAAGGTATCGAGACCGGCGATCTTCGGCTTCGAGGGACGGTTGAGCTGGCCGACGGCAGGCACGAAGATCAGGCTGGCCATGGTGTGCGCGGTGCCGTCGCGATCGCGCGCAACGATCTGCCAAAGCGACTTTTCCTCGTCGAAGCGGGCGTCGGTCACCTCCATGCCGAAGCGGATATCGCGGCGGATATCGTACTTGTCCGCGCACAGCTCCAGATAGCTCCAAAGCTCGCCGCGCGTGGCGAAGTGCCGGCTCCAGTCGAGCTTCGGCTCGAAGGAAAACGAGTAGGTCTGCGTCGGGATATCGACCGCGCAGCCCGGATAGCTGTTTTCGTACCAGGTGCCGCCGACGGTATCGTTCTTCTCGAAGATGACGAAGGGAATTTGGGCCTGACGGAGCTTGATCGCGAGGCAGATGCCCGATAGCCCGGCACCGACGATGACGACGCCAAGGCTTGCCCGCGCAGCCTCGACCGGGCGACGCCAGGTCACGTCGCGCGTATCCTCGGGCCAGCCGGTCATCTCCTCGAAGATGAGCGGAACATAGTCGTCAGGCACCAGTTCGCCGACCCCGACGCTGAGCAGCCGCGCAACCGTCTCCCGCGACGGCCGCGGCGGGGCGGCCGCAGGGTCGCCGTTCGCACACGCCTTCAGCGTTCCGATCAGGCGCTCGGTGATGGTCCGGCGCAATGCGGGCGGGATTTCTTCCATGAAACTCCAGCCGCCATGAATGTAAGGCGCGGCCTGGTCGAGAAGATCGGTATCGCCGGACAGATGCGCCTGCACCAGCAGTTGCGGCACGCAATCGGCCTGTTGAAGCGCCGCGCGCAACGCGCCCTCGTCACGGACGGCGCGCCGGCATTGGATCGCCAGCGCATCGTGCCATTCTCGATCGAGCACGTCAGACATCCGCATCGTTTCCGTCCGTTTCCGCCGACTGCGCCGGCCTAATTCCCGGTGATGGCCCGGGCAATGCCGACGACGGCCTCGATCTCGTTGCGGTCGACGGGCTTCGAACCGTCCGAGTAATCGCAAACCATCATGCCGCGATCGAGCACGATGACGCGGTTGGTCATCTCCAGGGCGATATCGACATGCTGCTCGACCAGCAGGATGCCGACCTTCGTTTCGTCGCGAATCCGATCGAACGCGGCGACAAGAAGCTCGACGATGACCGGGGCGAGACCTTCCAGCGGCTCGTCCATCAGAATGAGCGACGGATTTCCCATCAGCGCCCGGCCGATGCTCAGCATCTGCTGCTCGCCGCCGGAGAGCTGCCCGCCGCCGTTATCACGCCTCGTCTTCAATTGTGGAAAGAGATCGTAGACGCGCTCCAGAGTCCATTGCGCGACGTCGCCACCCCGCCCCGCCCGGCTCGCGACCTTGAGATTTTCCTCCACGCTCAGCGAGCGGAAGATCTCCCGCTCCTGCGGGACGAAGCCGATGCCGCGCCGCGCCCGCTCGTAGGGCGGCAGGCGATCGATCGGTCGCCCCGCGAACACGATCGAGCCGGCCTTGATGTCGGCGTGGCCAGCGATGGCCGACAATAGCGTGGTCTTGCCGACGCCGTTGCGGCCGAGGATGGCCAGCGTCTCGCCGGGCGCAACCTCGAAGCTGACGTCGGATATCACGTGGGTCTCACGCCAGCCCGCGTCGAGGTTTTGGCACGTCAGCAAGGATGTCTGTGGGTGCGGCGCGTCAACCATGGTTGCGATGCCCCAGGTAGATGTCGCGCACATAGGCGTCGCTGGCGATCTCGGCCGGCGTGCCCTCCCTGACGATCCTGCCCGCAACGAGAACGCTGATCCGCTCGGCAAACCGCGCGACGATCTTCATGTCATGCTCGACGAACAGCACGGATACGGACTTCGGCAGCGCCTCGATCAGCGTGAACACCGCGTGCGAATCGGCGGGCGGCACGCCGGCCGCCGGCTCGTCGAGCAGCAGCACGCTCGGCCGCAACGCCAGCGCCACCGCGATCTCAACCAGCCGCTGCCGGCCATAGGCCAGTTCGGCCACGATCGACGTGGCATCCCCGGCCAGATTGAGGCTTTCGAGAATCTCGTAGGCCGCAAGCGCGGCCTCTTTCTGCGCCGCCTTGCCGCCGAACAGGATCGCGCCCTCGCCCGCGGCTTCCAGCACCGCGAGCTGGACGTTCTCCAGAACGCTGAACTCGCGGAGAAGCTGGTTGATCTGAAACGTGCGCGCGAGACCCTTGCGAACTCGTCCGTAGACGGCAAGCCGGCTGACATCCTGCCCGGCGACAAACACCTTTCCCGCGGACGGCCGGAGATTGCCGGTGAGAAGGTTGATGAGCGTCGTCTTGCCGGCGCCGTTCGGCCCGACCAAGGCCTGACGCGCGCCGCGCTCGAGGCGGAAGTCGACGTCGGACACCACCTTCAGCGGGCCGAACGATTTCGACAGGCCACGGGTTTCGAGCGCCGGAGCGTCGCTGGAAGCCGTTTGCGGAATCATCGCGGCCGCCCGATGTCGCGCCGCGGACCGCCGAGCGCCGCGCCCCACAACAGACCGACGCGCCGGCGCACGATATCGTACACGCCGAGCAGACCGCCGGGCACGATCAGCACGATGCAGATCAGGATCACCCCCATCCAGAACAGCCAGTAGACCGGATCGTCCTTGGCGAGGATGTCCTGCACGACCATGTAGGCGGCGGCGCCGATGAACGCGCCATAGAGCCGGCCGAGGCCGCCGACCACCAGCACCACAAGCACGGCGCCCGCAAGCTCCAGACCGAACACGTTGAGCGAGACGAACTGCGTCGTCTGCGTGCTGAGGCCGCCGGCGACGCCGGCGAGCCCGGCGCTCAAGGTGAACGCAATCAGCTTGCGGCGCCAGACCGGCACGCCGAGCGCTTCCATCCGTATCGGGTTCTGCCGTATGCCGACGAGGGAGCGGCCGAACGGCGCGTTCACCAGCGCGCGCACCACGATCCACGACAGGAACAGCACGACCGCGCTATAGACGAACGCGGTCCGCCCGGCGAAATCGAACGTGTACAGCCCGAGGATCGGCGCCGACTTGATGCCCTGAAGCCCGTCATGGCCACCGGTGATCCACTCGAAGCGGTTGGCCAGTTCGCCGAGCAGCAGCGTCAACGCCAGGCCGAGAATCAACAGCGGCAAGCCGGTGCTGCGCAGGATCAACACGCCCGCCACCGCGCCGGTGGCCGCTGCGACGATCCCTGCCGCAATCAGGCCGGAGATCGGCTCGGTCCAGCCATGCACGGCAAGCAGCCCCGCCGTATAGGCACCGGCCCCGTAGAACGCGGTATGGCCGAGGATGAGAATGCCGGCGTATCCCACGACGATATCGTAGGACAGCGCGAACAGGATCATCACCAGGATCTGCGTGCCGAGCGGCAGATAGGTCGGGAAGAAGAACCACATGACGGCGATCGCGAGCCAGGGCAGCGCTTCCGCCGGCCGCAACCGTCGCGCCGACAGGAGCGTCATCGCCGCAAGTTCTGCCTTGCTCCCGGTCACGTCGCTCCTCCTCTAATCGCGGCTGAACAGACCTTTTGGAAAGGTCAGGAGGATGGCGAAGATGGCGACATAAACGAAGAACGCCCCGAACTCGGGCGCGAGAATCTTGCAGGTGCTGTCGCCGATCCCGAGCAGCAGCGCGGCAAAGAACGGGCCCGTCACCGTACCGAGCCCGCCGACCGAGACGACGATCAGAAAATACATCAACTGCTCCAGCGGATAGCCCGGCGTGATGCCGATCATGTCCGCGCCGACCGCGCCGCCGATCCCCGCCAGCGCGCTGCCGAGCACGAAGATCACGGAAAAAAGCCGCTTGGTGTTGATGCCGATCGACTCCGCCATCTTGCGATTGTCCACGGCGGCGCGAACGCGCGCGCCGAACGTGGTGCGTTCGACGCCAATCCAGAGCGCAAGGAACGTCACGGCACCGAGCGCGATCAGAAAGATCCGGTAGCGCGGAAAATCGCGCCAGCCGAGCTGGACGTTGCCATGAAGCGCCTCCGGCACGGCGATCGTTCTCGCGATCGGGCCGTAGATGAAATAGGCAACCGCCGATGCCACGAAGATCAACCCGATGCTGAGCAGCACCTGATCCAGTTCGCCGGCCTTGTAGACGCGGACGAACAGCAGGCGCTCGATGACGAAGCTGCCGGCGCCGACCAGCAGCGCCGTGGCGATCAGGCTGGCCCAGAACGGCATCAGCCCGCGGTGCAGCAGCTCGAAGATGATGTAGCCGCCGGCCATCGCGAACACGCCGTGAGCGAGGTTGGCGACGCCGAGCAGGCCCATCGTCACCGACAGGCCCACGGAGATGATGTAGAGGATCATCCCGTAGGCCGTGCCGACGAACAGAATACTGAGAGCGATATCCACGCGCGGCCCGCCGACGTGCCTTATTCCGGATTCAGGGTCTTCCAGGGATCCTTGACGTCCTTGATCCGGTCGATGATGACGTTCTTGGGCTTGCCGTCAACGATCTCGATCTTGCTGATATAGATCGTCTGCACGATGTCGCGGGTCTTCGGGTCGATCGAGATCGCGCCGCGCGGGCTGTCCGCCGTCTTCCAGTTCGACAGATGCTTCACCACCGCGTCGGACTGCATCTTGCCATTGGTCGCCTTCACGGCCGAGTAGATCGCCGACATCGCATCCCAGCCGATGGCGACACCGGTGTTCGGGAACTGGTCCGCGCCGTACTCGTCCTTGTAGGCTTTGACGAATGCCCTGGTGCTCTCGAGATCGTTGCCCGAGACGTAGATCCCGGCGGTGATCACGCCGGCGATCTCGAGCGGCATGGCCGGAAGCTCGTCGTCGAGAATCTGGTCGCCCGGCCCGATCAGCTTGACGCCGGCGGCGCGCATGCCGCTATCGACGAACGCCCGCACCACGGCCGGCACGCGGCCGCTGTTGACGAAGATGAACACCGAGTCCGGGTTCTCGCTCTTGATGCGCTCCATGAACGGCAGATAGTCGTTGGTGGCGATCGGCACCCGCACCGAGCCGACGACCTTGCCGCCGGCATCCTCGAATGCCTTCTTGAACGCGGCTTCCGAATCCGCGCCGGCCGAGTAATCGGCCACCAGCGTGTATGCCTTCTTGAGGTTGTTGTTGCCGGCCCAGGTGCCGATGCTGAAGGCAAGCTGCCACTGCGTGTAGGAGAAGCGCACGAAGTAATTCGATGCGCGCGTCAGGTTGGAAGTGGTGGCCAGCATCATCGCCAGCGGCACCTTCGCTTCGGTGAGCAGCGGCGCGATGGTGAAGGCCTGCGGCGACAGCGCGACCCCGGTCAGCATCTTCACGCCGTTCCGGGTAATCAGTTCCTGGGCGATGCGGCGGGTATTGTCGGGGCTGCCGGCATCGTCCCGCCGGATGACCTCGAGCTTGATCCCGTCCGGCAGGCTTTTCGCGTGCAGCTTCTCGTAGAGCCTGGCGCCACGGTCCATCGACTGGCCGAGCGCCGCGACCGGTCCGGACATCGGCGCGATCAATCCAATCCGCACGGTTTCGGCATGGCCGGCAACGTGCGAGCCCATCAGGACCGCTCCTGCCGCCGCAAGAACGAGCAGACTTTTGAGTGCGGGGCCGCAATTCGACATTGGGTGGCACCTCCAAATCGGCTTTGCGTTGATGACGCAAAGCACCGGCAAGTCTTTCACAAGGGTTGCGCTACTATTCGGCCAGCCCAGCGGCGGGACAATCCATAAAAAACTCACGAACGGCAATGCCTCAAAATCAGCTTTGCCAACGATAATACCGTTGCCCGCGGTGCCGGCGGCGCGGCAGGACAGTGGACGCAGCAGGCCCCCGGGGCCGACCCTTGCGGCCGCCTCGCTTCCCTCATGAAAATTGGTGAGGATTTTGGCGCTTATCGTTCTCCGCATTCCCGACTAGCGTCCCGATTTCGAAGTTCGCATGGTCATGCGGCGCCCCCCGATCCGAACCTTGGATTCAAGCGGAGGACGCCAGCAGACTTGCGATTCAAGTGTTGGTTCAGGTTTGGAAGTTCGCTTGACGAACTTGCAGAAACAATGAAGCGAACGTCCGAAGCGCCGCACGCGCGCGCGTGGAGCGTTCTGGAATGTCGGCGGAAACGAAAAAATGCCATATGCAGGGCCGAACGACGAACTGTTCTATGACGACGTGGGGAGCGGTCCCGCGCTGCTTTTCATTCCCGGATTCGGCGGCGTCGGGTCGTTCTGGAACGCACAGAAGCGTTTTTTCCAGTCGCGATTCCGCGTCATCACCGTCGATCATCGCGGCACCGGCGCGAGCGCGCGCAGCAAGGGCGCCTATTCGCTCGAACAGATGAGCGACGACGCCCGGCTGGTGCTCGATGCCGCGGACGTCCAGGAGGTGATCCTGGTCGGCCACTCCACCGGCGGCGCCATCGCGCAGATTCTTGCGGCCACCATGCCCGATCGCGTCAAGGGAAGCGTGCTGTCGTCAACGTGGTGCAAGACGGGAAATTACTTCCGTCGCGTGTTCGAGTTCCGGCGCACGCTGCTGGAGCGCGGCGAACTCGACCTGTTTCACAAGTCCGGGGTGTTTTTCCGCTACTCGCCCGACTACGCCGACAACCACGACGACGTGTTCGAGAGCGACAACGCGCTCGACGTCGACATCACGATCAGCCGGATCGACGCGATCCTCCAGTCGGACACCATGGAGTATGCCAGCCGGATCGCCACCCCGACGCTGGTGATGGCCGTCGCCGACGATTCGCTGGTGCCGCCGTTCCTGACCCGCGCCGTCGCCCGCGCCATCGCGCACGCGCAGTATGTTGCGCTCGATCGCGGCGGCCACTACTTCCCCATTACCCGCAGCGACAAGTTCAACCATGTGCTCGACGAGTTTCTCTCGTCGCAGACGGTCTCGATGTCTTAGCCCCCGCGGAGCCCGCGCCGCATCCGGTGCGGCACGGGTCTTCTCCAAAGCCCCGCTTGACGAGGCTATGGCGACCAGCGCCGCGACAGCTCGCTGCGGTCCTCATAGGACGCCTCGAAGATGCAGGCGGAGAGCGTCGCGCGGACGTGAAGCGTGGTATTCTCGACGTTGCGGAAGCCGTGCCGCGCGCCGGCCGGGATCAGCACCGACTGATTGGCGCGGACAATCGCCTTCTCGTCGCCGAGCCAGATTTCGGCAACGCCATCGATCACTTCGAGAATTTCCTCGACGGCATGGATATGCGTCGGAGCGCCAAGCCCCGGATCGCAGAACTGATCGAAGACGCAGAGCTGCCGCCCGCCGAGCAGCGCCGACATCCGCATTCGCGTCATCACGCCGTCACGCCATTTTTCGAGAGGCTGAGTGTCGTGGATGAGAACGTCCATGGTCTTTCCTCTGTCATGTCCTGGTTGCATCGCGTGCCTCGCGGCAGGCGCCGCTCGATCAGCCGCGCGACAATATCAGTAAGATGGATGGAGAGAACCGTGGTTACGACTGCCCGTCAAGGAAAGACGTGACGACAGTTCGCATTGATAATTTTACGTCCTCAATCCCCGTGCCGTATTCTCATCGATCGCGTCGCGCCGCAAGCTCGGACCCTTATCAGACAGCTTGGCTGCGGTCGCCGGACGATCACAAAACCACAACACAAGCTGCGTAAGGATATCGGTCGATCCCGCGCCGAAATCCGAATCGATCCGAAAGGGCGATGGTCCGCATGTTTCGCCAGGTGTGGTTCGCCATCGCTTTTGCGTGCGTCACCGGCCTGCTGCTGCCGTTTCAGATCGTTGCGGTTTGGGCAAAGCGACCGGCTGCGCGGCGCATCCCGATGCTCTACCACCGCTGTCTCGCCCGCCTGTTCGGGCTGAGCGTGACGGTGGACGGCGAGCCGTCACGCAGCCGGCCGCTTTTGATCGTTGCCAACCATGTCTCGTGGCTCGATATCGTCGTACTGTCCACCTGCGCGCCGGTCACGTTCGTCGCCAAGAGGGAAGTCGCGGCATGGCCCATCCTCGGCCGGCTCGCCCGTCTTCAGCACACGGTGTTCATCGACCGCGAACGCAAGCTGAAAAGCAGCGCGGCCGCCCGCGAGATCGCCGGGCGGATGCTGGCCGGCCACGCCGTGGTGCTGTTCGCGGAAGGCACGTCGAGCGACGGCGCGGCGGTTCTTCCCTTCCGCTCGGCGCTGGTCGGCGCGGCCGCCGCGGCCCTATCGGAGGACGGTGGCAGCCCGGAGGTCGCCGTCCAGCCGCTTGCCGTGTCGTACCCTCGATCGAGCCGGCGCATCGCGGCGTGGTACGGCGACATGGCGTTGCTGCCGCACCTGTCGAGCGTGTTGAAAGCCGGCAGGATCGAAGCCCGCGTGTCCTGGGGAACGCCGCTTGCGTTCAAGCATGGCAGCGACCGCAAGGCCGTCACGCGCCAGATCGAGCACAGCGTGCGCGCCCTCAAGGCCGCGCAAGACGCAGGAACGGAAGGAGCAGCCAGTCAGGCGGCGTGACGCTCCGCCGCCGCGCCAAAATGCTCGATATAGCGGCGGTTGATCGAGGCGACCGGCAACCCGATGAAGACATCGGTGGTGCCGAACTGCCGGTCGATCACCGCCCCGCGGCCGACGAACGCACCGAGACGAAGATAGCCCTTGATCAGCGGCGGCAGCGCCCGCATCGCCGCCTTGGCGTCGATCATGCCTTTCGCCATGCGGTTCATCTCGACATAGCGGCTCGGGTGCGCGCGCACGGCCCAGGCCTCGGGCGCCGCGGCATGGTGATGCAGGAACGACAGCGGCAGCGCGAGCCGGTCGGCGTTGGTGCCCTCGAAGCTGGCGCAGCCGATCATCGCATCGATCTTGTGGCGGACGACGTAGGTCCAGATGCCATGCCACAGCAGCTCCACCGTGCGGCGGTCGCGATAAGCCGGCAACACGCAGGAGCGGCCGAGTTCGAGAAAGCGCAAACCTCCGTGGCGCGACAACAGCCCGCCGATGTCATATTCGCGGGCGGTGTAGAAGCCGCCATGCGCAGTCGCCAGCGGCTGGCGCAACAGGCGGTAGGTGCCGACGACGCCGAAGCGCGACCGCACGTTGGCGGGAAGCGAACGGTCGATGACGATCAGGTGGTCGCAGATGCCGTCGTAGGGGTCGATGTCGCGCTTGGAGAAGTAGGCGACCGGGTTGGGCGTCGCCGACATCTCGTCGTAGAACACACGATAGCGCAGCTTCTGCGCCAGACGCACGTGCCTCGCCTTGGTGGCGAGGCGGATTTCGAGCGAGTTGAGGCGGCCCAGCACTTCCTGATCGAGCAGCGCCTCGCGGCTCGCAATCTGCAATCCGCTATAGGCGCGCAGCGCCGGAATAACCTGGCTCATGCCGTTCGGCGCGAACGGCGGCCGGAAACGGAAGCCGCCCGCTTGATCTGAAGGTTGCACGAGGAGCATTGGACCTCGATCGCCTGCGCAGGCGATTCTCCCTTGAACCGTTGAGCGTCACTCAAGCACGCGCACGCAACAGCCGTATGAAACCGTTAGCGCCGCAGCGCGCCCCTTCCTCACGCGGCGTCGGAAAGGCCGACCGCCGCGCGGCGGAAGCGAACGACCGTAAAAATCCGCAGCGGCTCGACCGGCTCGCTGCCGGCAAACACGATGCCGCCGGACCGTTCGGCCCATTGCAGCAGGCGCCGCAGCGGAAAGTCCGGGCGCAGGCCGATGCTGCCGACGTAGCGCGCCGACCAGCGCTCCAGCGCGGCAACGGCGCCGCGCTCGGAGTAGAAATGGTTGACCAGGATGATTTCCCCGCCGGGGCGCAGCACGCGGGCGCATTCTGAGAGCACGCGCTCCGGATCGGCCACCAGCGTGATCACGAACTGCGCGACCACGCAATCGAACGACGCATCCGGGTAATCCAGCGCATGCGCGTCCATGACACGGATATCCCTGATCTGCGGATAGGCGCCGGATGCAAGCCGCCGGCGCGCCTTCACGATCATCGGCTCGGAAATGTCGATCCCGAACACCTCGTTCTCCGGCCCGTAGTCCTCGAACGACAGGCCGGTGCCGACGCCCAGCTCCAGAATCCGTGTGCCGGCCTTGCGCGCGGCGCGCGCGGCCGCGCGGCGGCCGCGGGCGAAGAACGGGCCGCACAGGGCATCGTAGACCGGCGCCCAGCCGGCATAGGCGGCGGCCATCGTCGCGTGCGGCAAATCGTTGCTCATGGCAGCCCCCGTTGGCCCACAGGCATGCGCTCGCGGCCGTGCGGCGACAGGCCGATCGCCGCAGGCTCGCCGAGATCGACCATGCTCGCCACGAATCGCCGGGCGCTCGCTTCCCAGCTCCACCTGCGCGCGAACGCGCGGCAATCGTCCGGGCGCAGCGCCAGCGCGGCGAGACAGGCGGCGCGCAGGTCGTCGTCGAGCACGCCGCCCCGCGCGGAGCCGATGACATCGCGCACGGTCGCCACCGGAAACGCCGCGACCGGCAGGCCGCTCGCCAGCGCTTCCAGAAGAACGAGGCCGAAGGTGTCGGTCCGGCTCGGAAACACAAAGCAGTCGGCGGCGGCGTAGATCGCGGCCAGCTCCGCGCCTTCCTTGCGGCCGAGAAACACCGCGTCGGGATATTGCCGGGACAGGCCCGCCAGCGCCGGGCCGTCGCCGACCACGACCTTGCTGCCGGGCAGATCGAGCGCAAGAAACCTGTCGAGATTCTTTTCCACCGCGACACGGCCGACCGACAGGAACACCGGGCGCGGCAGGCCGAGATCGGCGCCGGGCTTTGGACGGAACCGCTCGGTATCGACGCCGCGCGACCAATGGACCAGCCGCGTCATTCCGCGCTCCGCCAACTCGCGCATGATGGTCGGCGTCGGCGCCATCACATGCTCGCTGGCGCCATGAAACCAGCGCAGGTAAGCCCACACCGAGCTTTCGGGCAGCGGCGTGCGCGCGGCGACGTATTCCGGAAAGCGCGTGTGAAAGCTCGTGGTGAAGCGCAAGCCCCGCGACACGCAGTAGTGCCGGAAGGCAACACCGACCGGGCCTTCGGTGGCGATGTGGATGGCATCGGGATCGACCGCCGCGACGATGCCGCGCACCGACCCCGGCCATGACAGCGCAAGGCGGATTTCCGAGTAGCCGGGCAGCGGCACGGTGGAGAAATCGTCCGGTGCGGCGAACACGATCTCGCTGCCGAACCGCGCGGCGGTATGCGCCATCGCCGTCAGCGTGCGGACCACGCCGTTGACCTGTGGATGCCAGGCATCCGTCGCGACAAGTACACGCATCAGGCGGCCTGTGCCTCAAGGCTTGCCTCGGGCTCCGCGGCACCGGCCAGCGCCTCGCTCCAAGTCAGGATTTCGAAGCTGCCGTCGTCGCGCTCGCCGATCGCGGTGCAGCTTTCCACCCAGTCGCCGCAGTTGATGTAGGTGAAACTGCCCTCGCGCCGCAGCGCCGCGTGATGGATGTGCCCGCAGATCACGCCGTCGACCTCGTGGCGTTGCGCTTCGCGGATCAGCACCTCCTCGAAATCGCCGATGAAGTTGACGGCGTTCTTGACCTTCAGCTTGGCCCATTTCGACAGCGACCAGTACGGCAGATCGAGGATGCGGCGCGCCCGGTTGAAGATCGTGTTCGCCGAGATCGCCAGATCGTAGGCCTTGTCGCCGACATAGGCGAGCCAGCGCGCGTGCCGGATCACGATGTCGAACAGGTCGCCATGCGTCACCAGATAGCGGCGGCCGTCGGCGGCGGTATGCACGACCTGCGCGACCACCTCGACACCGCCGAAATGCGAGCCGTAGTAATCGCGAAGAAACTCGTCGTGATTGCCGGGAATGTAGACGATGCGCGCACCCTTGCGCGCCTTGCGCAACAGCTTCTGCACCACGTCGTTGTGGGATTGCGGCCAGTGCCAGTGGTGGCGAAGCTGCCAGCCGTCCACGATGTCGCCGACCAGATAGATCGTCGCGGCATCGTGGATGCGGAGAAAATCGAGGAGCTTGTCTGCCTGCGCCCCCCGGCTGCCGAGGTGGACGTCCGAAATGAAGATGGCCCTGAACTGCCGCATTCCGCATTCCCGATTCACGATCACCCTCAGGTCCGAATCTGACTTACGGAACGGATGCTCTTGAGTCGTGAATGCCGCGTGACGGCCCGATGATGATTTGACGACGTGAAGCGCGCGCCAGCGAACGCGCCGGCACGCTGATGCGCCCCGGCGCGGTTATCGGGACGGAATAAGGATGCGATCTCGCGCGGACGGCGGCCGTCCGCCGCCGCGTTTCACATGTGGATGGCGCGCTTGGCGACCGCGAGCGCTGCTTCCTTCACCGCTTCCGAGCGGGTCGGGTGGGCGTGGCAGGTGCGCGCAAGATCCTCGGCCGCGCCGCCGAACTCCATCAGCACGCAGGCTTCGTGGATCATCTCGCCGACCTCACGGCCGACCATGTGGACACCAAGCACGCGGTCGGTTTTTGCGTCGGCGAGAATCTTCACGAATCCGTCGGTGGTCTGGTTGACCTTGGAGCGGCCGTTGGCGGTGAACGGAAACTTTCCGACCGTGTAGGCGACGCCGGCCGCCTTCAATTCGTCCTCGGTCTTGCCGACCGCGGCGACTTCCGGCGTCGTGTAGACCACGCCGGGGATGATGTCGTAGTTCACATGGCCGGCCTGGCCGGCGATGATCTCGGCCACCGCGACGCCCTCGTCCTCGGCCTTGTGCGCCAGCATCGGCCCGGCGATGACGTCGCCGATGGCGTAGATCCCCGGCACGCTGGTCGCAAGGTGCGCATCGGTCTTGATCCGGCCGCGCTCGTCGCGCGCGATGCCGGCCTCATCCAGTCCCAGCCCTTCGGTGTAGGGCACCCGGCCGATGGCGACCAGCACCACGTCGGCCTCGATCGCCTCCGCAGCGCCGCCGGCCGCCGGCTCGACCTGCGCCTTCAGCGTCTTGCCGGCGCTATCGACGCCGGTGACCTTTGCGCCGAGCCTGAAGGCAAAACCCTGCTTTTCGAGGATGCGCTGGAACTGCTTGGCGACCTCGCCGTCCATGCCCGGCAGGATGCGATCGAGATACTCCACCACCGTCACCTTCGCCCCAAGCCGGCGCCACACCGAGCCGAGTTCGAGGCCGATCACGCCGGCACCGATCACCAGAAGATGCTCCGGCACCTTCGCAAGCGACAGCGCGCCGGTCGAGGACACCACGCGCGTCTCGTCGATCGCGATGCCTTTCAGCGGCGCGACCGCCGAGCCGGTGGCGATCACGATGTTCTTCGTCTCGACCACCTGCGCCTTGCCGTCGCCGCCCTTCACCTCGACGCGGCCGGCGCCGAGCACGCGCCCGGTGCCGGCGAGCGTATCGATCTTGTTCTTCTTGAGCAGAAACTCGACGCCCTTGACGTTGCCGTCGATGCCCTGCTGCTTGAAATTCATCATCGCGGCGAGGTCGAGCTTCGGCTGCGACACGCCGATGCCCATTTTCGCGAACGAATGGCCGGCTTCCTCGAACAGTTCGGAGGCATGCAGCAGCGCCTTCGAGGGCATGCAGCCGACATTGAGGCAGGTGCCGCCGAAAGTCGGGTTCTTCTCGACCACCGCGACCTTCAGCCCGAGTTGCGCGGCGCGGATGGCGCAGACATAGCCGCCGGGGCCGGTGCCGATGACGACGAGATCGTAGGAGGCCATATTATCCTTCCCGTGCCTGGTGCGGGGAGCGGTGGATCAGCGCCCGCCCGAAACGTTGAGCGTGGCGCCGGCGACATAGGACGCCTCGTCCGACATCAGCCAGACGATGGCGTTGGCGACTTCATCGGCGCTGCCGACGCGCTGCATCGGCACCGTCCTGGCGAGGCGATGGTGGCGGTCGGGATCGCCGCCGCTGGCATGAATCTCGGTATCGATCAGGCCGGGGCGGACGCCGACGACGCGGATGCCTTCGGCGGCAACCTCCTGCGCCAGACCGATGGTCAGCGTATCGATGGCGCCCTTGGAGGCGGCATAATCGACATAGACACCGGGCGAGCCGAGCTGCGCCGCCACCGACGACAGGTTGACGATGACGCCGCCCTGTCCGCCATGGCGCGTCGACATGCGCTTCACCGCCTCGCGCGCGCACAGAAAGCTGCCGGTGACGTTGATGCGCAGCATGCGCTCGATGCGCTCGGCGGAGAGCGCTTCGACGCGCGCCGTTTCGCCGACGATACCGGCATTGTTGACCAGCGCGCCGAGCGGACCGAAGCCGTCGGCGGCCTTGAACAGCGCGAGGATGTCCGCCTCGCTGCCGACGTCGCAGTTGACCGCGATCGCCTTGCCGCCGGCGCGCTCGATGGTGGCCACGGTGTCGCGCGCCGCCTGCTCGTTGCTGGCGAAGCCCACGACGACACGCCAGCCGCGCCGGGCTGCGGCGATGGCGACGGCGCGGCCAATGCCGCGGCTGCCGCCGGTGACGATGGCGACGCGGCCCTCGCTCGACACGGCCGCCATCACAGGTCCAGCACCAGCCGGGCCGGGTCCTCAAGACCCTCCTTGACGCGAACGAGGAAGGTCACCGCCTCCTTGCCGTCGATGACGCGGTGATCGTAGGACAGCGCCAGATACATCATCGGCCGGATCTCGACCTTGCCGCCGATGGCGACCGGGCGCTCCTGGATCTTGTGCATGCCGAGAATGGCCGACTGCGGCGCGTTGAGGATCGGCGTGGACATCAGCGACCCGTAGACGCCGCCGTTGGAGATGGTGAAGGTGCCGCCCTGCATCTCCTCGATCTTGAGCTGGCCGTCGCGGGCGCGGCGGCCGAAATCAGCGATGCCCTTCTCGATCTCGGCGAGCGACTTGCGGTCGCAATCGCGCACCACCGGCACCACGAGGCCCTTGTCGGTGCCGACGGCGACGCCGATGTGATAGTAGTTCTTGTAGACCAGATCGGTGCCGTCGATCTCGGCGTTGACGGCGGGAATTTCCTTGAGCGCCTGCACGCAGGCGCGCACGAAGAAGCCCATGAAGCCGAGCTTGACGCCGTGCTTCTTCTCGAACAGGTCCTTGTACTGGCCACGCAGCGCCATCAGGTGGCTCATATCGACCTCGTTGAAGGTCGTGAGCATCGCGGCGGTGTTCTGCACCTCCTTGAGGCGGCGCGCGATGGTCTGGCGCAGCCGCGTCATCTTCACGCGCTCCTCGCGCGCGGCGTCGTCCGCGGGGGACGGTGCGCGCATCTGCACCGCGGCCGGCTGGCTGACCGGCACCGGCTGCGCCGCCGCCTGCTCGATCGCCGCCAGCATGTCGCCCTTGGTGACGCGGCCGTCCTTGCCCGAACCCGGCACGGTCGCCGCATCAACGCCGCTTTCGGCGGCGAGCTTGCGCACCGATGGCGCCAGCGGCGCGTCAGTGGCCTGCGATTTCGGCGCGGCGGGCGCGGCCATAGCCGGCGCGCTGGCTGCCGGTGCCGGCTTTGCCGCGGCAGGCGCCGCCGCGGCGGGCTTTGCGCCGCCGGCGCCCTCGCTGATCTGGCCCAGCAGCGCGCCGACCGCGACGGTCTCGCCGTCCCTGGCAACGATATCCGACAGCGTGCCGGCGGCCGGCGACGGCACCTCGATGGTCACCTTGTCGGTTTCGAGTTCGACCAGCGGCTCGTCCACCGCGACCGCATCGCCCGCCTTCTTGAACCAGCGGCCGATGGTCGCCTCGGTGACGGATTCGCCGAGCGTGGGAACGCGAATTTCGGTCATCTCGATATCCTTGAAAACCCGATGATCTCAGAAAGGCAGGGGACTGAAACGGGCGCGCCGCGGCGGGCGCGCCCGAAACCTCCGGTTATCCAAGCGCCTCGTCGAGAAGCGCCTTGAGTTGCGCAAGATGCTTCGACATCAGGCCGGTGGCGGTCGCCGCCGACGCCGGGCGGCCGGCATAGCGCGGCCGCTTGTTCGGCGCACCGACCTGGTTCAGCACCCATTCCAGATACGGCTCGATGAAGTGCCACGCTCCCATGTTGCGCGGCTCCTCCTGGCACCAGACGACCTCGGCGTTCTTGAACGGCGTCAGCTCCTGCACCAGCGTCTTGAGCGGCACCGGATAGAGCTGCTCGATGCGCAACAGGTAAATGTCGTCGATGCCGCGCTTCTCGCGCTCCTCGTAGAGGTCGTAATAGACCTTGCCGCTGCAGACGATGACGCGGCGCATCTTGTCCGGCGCCACCAGCGTCGTCGCCTGGTCGGGCAACTCCACCGCATCGTCGCGCAGCACGCGGTGGAACGAGGTGTCAGCGCCCATGCTGGCGAGCTTCGACACCGCCCGCTTGTGCCGCAACAGCGACTTCGGCGTCATCAGGATCAGGGGCTTGCGGAAGTTGCGGTGCACCTGGCGGCGCAGCACATGGAAGTAGTTGGCCGGCGTCGAGGGATAGGCGACCTGCATGTTGTCCTCGGCGCACATCTGCAGGAAGCGCTCAAGCCGGGCCGAGGAGTGCTCCGGCCCCTGCCCCTCGTAACCATGCGGCAACAGGCAGACGAGACCCGACATGCGCAGCCACTTGCGTTCGCCCGAGGAAATGAACTGGTCGAACACCACCTGCGCGCCGTTGGCGAAATCGCCGAACTGCGCTTCCCATATGGTCAGCGCCCGCGGCTCGGCCAGCGAATAGCCGTATTCGAAGCCGAGCACCGCCTCCTCCGACAGCATGGAGTTGACGACCTCGTAGTGGCCCTGTTCGCCGCCGAGATGGTTGAACGGGGTATAGCGGCTCTCGTCCTCCTGATCGAACAGCACCGAATGGCGCTGCGAGAACGTGCCGCGCTCGCTATCCTGGCCGGACAGGCGAACACGGTGGCCGTCCTTGAGCACTGAGCAGAACGCCAGCGCCTCGGCGGTCGCCCAGTCGATGCCCTCGCCGCTGTCGATCGCCTTGGCGCGGTTGTCGAGGAAACGCTTGACGGTGCGGTGGATGCGGAACCCCTCCGGCACCTCCGTGATCCTGCGGCCGATATCCTTGAGCACCGCCATATCGACGCCGGTGACGCCGCGGCGCGGATCGTCGTCGTCGCTGGCGTGCTGGAAGCCGGCCCACTTGCCGTCGAGCCAGTCGGCCTTGTTGGGCTTGTAGCTGGTGCCGGCCTCGTATTCGGCATCGAGCCTGGCGCGCCAGTCGGCCTTGGCCTTGTCGATCTCGCCTTGCGTGATCACGCCGTCGGCGATCAGCCGCTGCGAATAGATCTCCAGCGTCGAGGGGTGCTGGGCGATCTTCTTGTACATCAACGGCTGGGTGAACGACGGCTCGTCGCCCTCGTTGTGCCCGTGCCGGCGATAGCAGAACATATCGATGACGACCGGCTTGTGGAACTTCTGCCGGAATTCGATCGCCACCTTGGCGGCGAACACCACCGCCTCCGGGTCGTCGCCGTTGACGTGGAAGATCGGCGCATCGATCATCTTCGCCACGTCCGAGGGATAGGGCGAGGAGCGCGAATAGCGCGGATAGGTGGTGAAGCCGATCTGGTTGTTGACGATGAAGTGCAGCGAGCCGCCGATGCGGTAGCCCTTCAGGTCCGACAGCCCGAGACACTCGGCCACCACACCCTGGCCCGCGAACGCTGCGTCGCCGTGCAGCAGCAGCGGCAGCACCGAAATGCGCTGGTCCGGCGGATCGCCGTGCTGGTCCTGCTTGGCGCGGACCTTGCCGAGCACGACGGGATCGACGATTTCGAGGTGCGAGGGGTTGGCGGTCAGCGACAGGTGCACCTTGTTTTGGTCGAACTCGCGGTCGGAGGAGGCGCCGAGGTGATACTTGACATCGCCCGAGCCTTCGACCTCGTCGGGGTTGGCGGAGCCGCCCTTGAACTCATGGAACAGCGCGCGGTGCGACTTGCCCATCACCTGGGTCAGCACGTTGAGGCGGCCGCGGTGCGGCATGCCGAGCACGATCTCGCGCACGCCGAGATTGCCACCGCGCTTGATGATCTGCTCCAGCGCCGGGATCAGCGATTCGCCGCCGTCGAGGCCGAACCGCTTGGTGCCGGTGAACTTGACGTCGCAGAATTTTTCAAAGCCCTCGGCCTCGACCAGCTTCATCAGGATGGCGCGACGACCTTCCCGCGTGAAGGAGATTTCCTTGTCCGGGCCCTCGATGCGCTCCTGAATCCACGCCTTCTGCGCCGGGTCGGAGATGTGCATGAACTCGACGCCGAGCGTCTGGCAGTAGGTGCGCTCGCAGATCGCCACGATCTCGCGCAGCGTCGCGGTCTCCAGCCCGAGCACGTGATCGATGAAGATCTTGCGGTCGAGGTCGGCGTCGGTGAAGCCGTAGGTGCGAGTGTCCAGTTCCTCGTGGTCGCGCGTCGGCTCGATGCCGAGCGGGTCGAGGTTGGCGTGGAAGTGGCCGCGCATGCGATAGGCGCGGATCAGCATCAGGGCGCGCACGGAATCGCGGGTCGCCTGCTGCACGTCGGCGGTGCCGAGATCGACACCGGCGGCCTCAGCGCGCCTGGTGATCTTGTCACCGAGCGCCTTCTCGACCTGCGGCCAGTCGCCGTCGAGCGCCGAGGTCAGATCGTCGCGGGGCACCCGCGGCCAGTCGCGGCGCGCCCAGCTCGGGCCGGCGGCGTTGCTGGCGATATCGCCGGGGGAGTCCTTGAGGCTCTCGAAAAACGCCCGCCATTCGGCATCGACGGAGGCCGGATCCTGCTCGTAGCGGTCGTAGATGGCGTCGATGTAACTGGCGTTGGCGCCTTGGAGAAACGAGGTGAGGGCAAAAGCGGCGTTCGCGTCCTGGCGAGACATCATCCTGTCCTGATTGTGGGCCGACACGACGCCACCAGCAGCATCGCGTCCCGTTTGCGGCCCCGACGGCCGCAAACTCAACTCTTACTCCAGATAGGATAAATAAACGCGATAAAAACCACCAAAAACTGAACTACCGCTTCAATTTCTCGACAAGGGTCTTGCCGAGCCGCGCCGGCGACGGCGAAACGGTAATTCCGGCCGCTTCCATCGCCGCGATCTTGGATTCGGCATCGCCCTTGCCGCCGGAGACGATGGCGCCGGCGTGGCCCATGCGGCGTCCCGGCGGGGCGGTGCGGCCGGCGATGAAGCCGACCATCGGCTTCGCCCGCCCGCGTTTGGCCTCGTCCTTGATGAACTGCGCCGCGTCTTCCTCGGCCGAGCCGCCGATCTCGCCGATCATGACGATGGATTTGGTGCTGTCGTCGGCCAGAAACATCTCCAGCACCTCGATGAACTCGGTGCCCTTGACCGGGTCGCCGCCGATGCCGACGGCGGTGGTCTGGCCGAGCCCCTCGGCGGTGGTCTGGAACACCGCCTCGTAGGTCAGGGTGCCGGAGCGCGACACGATGCCGACGTTGCCGGGATGGAAGATGTTGGCCGGCATGATGCCGATCTTGCACTCGCCGGCGGTGACGACGCCGGGGCAGTTCGGCCCGATCAGCCGCGACTTGCCGCCCGACAGCGCCCGCTTGACGCGCACCATGTCGAGCACCGGAATCCCTTCCGTGATGCAGACGATCAGCGGGATTTCGGCGTCGATCGCCTCGCAGATGGCGTCGGCCGCCCCCGGCGGCGGCACGTAGATCACCGAGGCGTCGGCCCCGGTCGCCGCGCGCGCCTCGCGCACGGTGTCGAACACCGGCAGGCCGAGATGGGTCGAGCCGCCCTTGCCGGGCGAGGGGCCGCCGACCACTTTCGTGCCGTAGGCGATCGCCGCCTCGGAGTGGAAGGTGCCGTTGCGGCCGGTGAAGCCTTGCGTGATGACGCGGGTATTCTTGTCGATCAGCACGGACATTTACGCCACCCCCCGCACGGCCTTGACGATTTTCTGGGCGGCATCGTCGAGATCGTCGGCGGCCACCACGTTGAGCCCGGATTCGTTGACGATGCGCTTGCCTTCGGCAACGTTGGTGCCTTCCAGCCGGATCACCAGCGGCACCTTGAGGCCGACCGACTTGACCGCGGCGATGGCGCCGCGCGCGATCACGTCGCACTTCATGATGCCGCCGAAGATGTTGATCAAAATGCCCTTCACGTTGGGATCGGCGGTGATGATCTTGAACGCGGCCGCGACCTTTTCCTCGGAGGCGCCGCCGCCGACGTCGAGGAAGTTGGCCGGGCTCTCGCCGTAGAGCTTGATGATATCCAGCGTCGCCATGGCAAGGCCCGCGCCGTTGACCATGCAGCCGATGGTGCCGTCGAGCGCGATGTAGGCGAGGTCGTATTTCGACGCCTCGATCTCCTTGGGGTCTTCCTCGCTCTCGTCACGCAGGCCCGCGAGCTCGGGGTGGCGGTAGAGCGCGTTGGAATCGAACGACACCTTTGCATCGAGGCACTTCAACTCGCCCTGCCTGGTCACCACCAGCGGGTTGATCTCGAGCATCGACATGTCCTTGCCGACGAACGCCGCATAAAGCTTCTCGACCAGCTTGCCGGCCTGCTTGGCGAGGTCGCCGGTGAGGTTCAGCGCCTTGGCCACGGTGCGGCCGTGATGCGGCATGATGCCGGTCGCCGGATCGACCGAGAAGGTGACGATCTTCTCCGGCGTGTCGTGGGCGACGTCCTCGATGCTCATGCCGCCTTCGGTCGAGACCACGAAGGCGATGCGCGAGGTTTCGCGATCGACCAGCGCCGACAGATAGAATTCCTTGTCGATGTCGGAGCCGTCCTCGATGTAGAGGCGGTTGACCTGCTTGCCGGCCGGGCCGGTCTGCACCGTCACCAGCGTGGCGCCGAGCATCTCGCGGGCGAAGGTCTTGACCTCGTCGATCGACCGGGCGAGCCGCACGCCGCCCTTGTCGCCGGCGGTGGCTTCCTTGAACTTGCCCTTGCCGCGGCCGCCGGCGTGGATCTGGCTCTTGACCACCCAGATCGGGCCGCCGAGCTGTTTTGCCGCCGCCTCGGCCTCGCCCGGCTTGAACACGGCGACGCCTTTCGACACCGGCACGCCGAAGTCGCGCAGCAGCGCCTTGGCCTGATACTCATGGATATTCATGCGGTCCCCCCAGAAGCCGAACGGCCACGGCGCCCGGACGACGTCGCGACGCGCGTTGTCAGGATCAAGCGCCGAGCAGGTCCGGCGCGATCTTCTTGCAGGCGTCCATCAGCCCGTGGACCGACGCCACCGACTTGTCGAACGCCTCGCGGTCGGCGCCGGCAAGCTTGATCTCGACGATGCGCTCGACGCCCTTGGCGCCGATCACCACCGGCACGCCGACATAAGTGTCCTTCACGCCGAACTGGCCGCTGAGATAGGCCGCGCACGGCAGCACGCGCTTCTTGTCGCGCAGGAAACTCTCGGCCATCGCGATCGCCGATGCCGCCGGCGCATAGAAGGCCGAGCCGGTCTTGAGCAGGTTGACGATCTCAGCGCCGCCGTTGCGGGTGCGGGTGACGATCTCGTCGAGGCGCGCTTGCGAGGTCCAGCCCATCTTGACGAGGTCGGGCAGCGGAATGCCGGCCACCGTCGAATACTTCACCAGCGGCACCATGGTGTCGCCGTGGCCGCCGAGCACGAAGGCGGTGACGTCCTCTACTGAAACATTGAACTCGTCGGCGAGGAAATAACGGAAGCGCGCCGAGTCGAGCACGCCGGCCATGCCGACCACCTTGTTGTGCGGCAGGCCCGAAGCCTTCTGCAGCGCCCAGACCATGGCGTCGAGCGGGTTGGTGATGCAGATGACGAAGGCGTCGGGGGCGTACTTGCGCAGGCCCGCGCCGACCTGTTCCATCACCTTCAGATTGATGCCGAGCAGATCGTCGCGGCTCATGCCCGGCTTGCGCGGCACGCCGGCGGTGACGATGCACACCTTGGCGCCCTCGATGCCCTCATAGGCGCTGGTGCCGGACAGTTTTGCGTCGAACCCCTCGACCGGCGAGGACTGCGCGAGATCGAGCGCCTTGCCCTGCGGAATGCCGTCGGCGATGTCGAACAGCACCACGTCGCCAAGCTCCTTGAGCCCGATCAGGTGCGCCAGCGTCCCGCCAATCTGACCTGAGCCAATCAAAGCAATCTTGTCGCGTGCCATCGGAGTCGTCCTGTTGATGCGGGTAGGGATGCGGGCGGGAGCCACCGTGTGGCTCGGGATCGGATGGCCCAGCGTGGTACCGCTTTCGGCCATCGCGTTCAAGCGGCGAAGCCGCCGAATCGCGCCCGAAACCAACAAATCCGCATTAGAAATGAATATCGATTCCTGTTCTCGTTCACCACTTCGCGGCCGATCGGCGCCGCTTCCTTGCCCTCGTGTCCCGGACGCGGCGCGGCGTGTAACGTTGCGCCGCAGAGCCGGGACCGCTCCAACGGCCGCCTTTCCGTTCGCGGCGATCCCGGATCAGCAGCGCGGCATTGATGCCGCGCAGCATCCGGGACACCCGGGCGTCGTGTCCCGGACGCGGCGCTTCCTTCCCCGCTCAGGTTTCGACCAGCCCGGTGGTGGCGCCGCTCGCGGTGGAATCGCTGCGGCCATGCGGCAGCGCCAGGTAGGCGTCGGAGGCCATCTCGTGCAGCCGCGAGGCGGTGCGGGCGAACTCCATCGCCTCAAGGCCGTAGTCGACGCGGTAGAGCGCATCCGGCGCCGCCGCCGCCGAGGCGATCAGCTTGACGCCGTTGTCGTACAGCGTGTCGATCAGGGTGATGAAGCGTTTTGCGGCGTTGCGCTCGGCCTCGCCCATCGCCGGAATGCGGTCGATCAGGATGGTGTGGTAGTCGCGGGCGAGCCGCAGGTAGTCGGCGCCGCCGAGCGGGCGTTCGCACAGGTCGGCGAAGGCGAAGCGCGCCACGCCGTCGGCGGCGCGCGGCACATGCAGGGTGCGGCCCTTGGTGGCGATGTCGCGCGGGGCGGCTTTTGCGTTGCCGGTGAGTTTTGCGAAAGCAGCATCGAGCGCGGCGGTGGCGGCGGCATCGGCCGGCACCAGCCACATTTTCGCGCCGGCCAGCTTCTCCATGCGGAAGTCGGTGCGCGCGTCGAGCCGCAACACCTCCATGCGCTCGGTGATCGCGGCGATGAACGGCAGGAACAGCGCGCGGTTGAGCCCGCCCTTGTAGAGGTCGTCCGGGGCCACGTTGGAGGTCGCGACCACCACGGTGCCAAGCTCGAACAGCCGCGCGAACAGCCGGCCGAGGATCATGGCGTCGGCAATGTCGGTGACGTGAAACTCGTCGAAACAGAGGAGCCACGCCTCGTCGAACACGCTTTGCGCGGTCAGCCTTACCGGATCGCTGTCGTCGTCGATCTCGCCGCGCGCGATGTTCTGGCGAAAGCCGTAGATGCGCTCGTGGACGTCGGCCATGAATTCGTGGAAGTGGGCGCGGCGCTTGTGCTCGACCCGGCTGGTCTGGAAGAACAGGTCCATCAGCATGGTCTTGCCGCGCCCGACCTCGCCGTGGATGTAGAGGCCGCGCGGCGGCTCGCGGTCCTTGCCGTTGGCGAACAGCCGGCCGAGCAGGCCGCCCTTGCGGCGCGCCGGCTTGTAGCCGGCGAGCGCCGTTTGCAGGCTGGCGAGCTTCTCGACGGCGTGCGCCTGCGCCGCGTCGGCTTCGATGGCGCCGGCGGAGAGGAGCTTGCGGTAGCGGGTTTGCAGCGAGGGCGGGGATTGCGACATGTCGCGCTGTTACGGCGAACGGTGCCGTAAAGGCAAGCGGGGATGATGCAGATCGACCCTCCGCCCATCGCCGGCGTCACCCGCGAGTCCATCGTTCGAAAGAGATGGATTGCCGGGTCAAGCCCGGCAACGACCGGGAGGGGCGACGGTCCTGCGGGACGGCTCTACGCGCTCAGCGCATAGGCATCCTCGACCAGATACGGCCCGCCGCCGACCGAATCGCGCGAGGAGAACAGCACGAACCGCGAGGCGATGAAGGTGCAGGGCGGGAAATAGCCGCGCACCGACAGATACTCGGCAACGTCGCGGTTGGTGGCGCGCCTGAGCCGCGCCAGCGTGACGTGCGGGGTGAATTTGCGCCCTTCCGGCTCCAGCCCGACGCGCCGCACCAGCCGCTCGACCTCGGCCTGAAGGTCCAGCAACGGCCGGCTCGGCGCGACGCGGGCCACCACCGCGCGCGGCTGGCGGCCGCCGAACGACGACAATCCCTCGACCGCCACCTGGAACGGCCGGCGGTTGACCCGGTCGAGCGTCGAGGCAATCTCGGCCGCCGCCAGGCTGTCGATGTCGCCGATGAAGCGCAAGGTGACGTGGTAGTTTTCGGGATCGATCCAGCGCGCCCCGGGCAATCCGCCACGCAGGGAGGCCAGCGAGCGGCCGATCTCGGCTGGAATCTCCAGCCCCGCAAACAAACGCGGCATGGCAGCACCTCCACTGAGGCCGGGCGACGAATCGCCCTCGCCTCTTGTCTAGCCCAGCCGCATGACGGTGCGAAGCGCGTCCGCGGCAACAGGGGGATTGCAGGGGATAACGTCAGCGCGCGGAACCGACCGGGACCGCCGCGATCTCGCGCAGAAACCGCTCGACCGTGGGCAGCATGCGGCGGACGATCTCGTCCACCCCTTCCGCCGTCGGGTGGATGCCGTCGCGCTGGTTGAGGTTCGCCTCGCCCGCCACGCCATCGAGGAAGAACGGATAGAGCGGCACGCCGTGCGCCTTGGCCAGCTCCGGGTAGATGCGGTCGAAGGCCTCGGTGTAGTCGGCGCCGAAATTGCGCCCGGCATACATGCCGGCCAGCAGCACCGGGATGTTGCGCGCCTTCAGCCGCGTCAAAATGTCGTCGAGCGCGGCGCGCGTCACCTCGGGCGCGATGCCGCGCAGCGCGTCGTTGGCGCCGAGTTCGAGGATCCCCGCCCGGGTGCCGTCCGGCACCGACCAGTCGAGCCGGTCGCGGCCGCCGGAGGCGGTGTCGCCGGACACCCCGGCATTCACGATTTCGGCATCGATGCCGCGCGCGCGCAACGCCTTCTCGAGCCGCGCCGGGAACGCGGCCGACGCCGCAAGCCCGTAGCCGGCGGTCAGCGAATCGCCGAGCGCCACCACTTTCAGGGGCTCCGCGGCCGCAGCCGTGGCGACCGCCGGGGAAGCGGCCAGGGGCGCGGCCGCCAGCGCGGCAAGCGCCAGCAGCAGCGCCGCGACGCGGCGGCGCGCCGGCGCCGCCCCCTCGACCGCGAGCCCCCGGCTCCCATATGAGCGAAGCATGGACAGTCTCACGCAATCTCCTTCCGCGGACGGCCCCCCCGCCATCCAGATCGATCACATCCAGCTCGCGCTCGGCGAGGACCGCGCGCGCGTCCATATCCTCAAGGACATCAGCCTCGGCATCGCGCGCGGCGAGGCGGTCGGCCTGATCGGACCGTCCGGCTCCGGCAAGTCCACGCTCCTGATGGTGATGGCCGGGCTGGAGCGTCCCGACAGCGGACAGGTGGTGGTGAACGGCACCTCTTTCAATGCGCTGGACGAGGATGCGCTGGCCCGCTTCCGCGGCCGCCATGTCGGCATCGTGTTCCAGTCGTTTCACCTGATCCCGACCATGACGGCGCTGGAGAACGTCGCGGTGCCGCTCGAACTGGCCGGCCGCGCCGATGCCTTCGAGCGCGCCGCGCGCGAACTCGCCGGCGTCGGCCTCGGCGAGCGGCTGCATCACTATCCGGCGCAACTGTCCGGCGGCGAGCAGCAGCGGGTGGCGCTGGCGCGGGCGCTGGCGCCCGACCCGGCCGTGCTGCTGGCCGACGAGCCGACCGGCAACCTCGACGAGGCGACCGGGCAGCAGATCGTCGAGCTGTTGTTCGCCCAGCATGCCGCGCGCGGCATGACGCTGGTGCTGGTGACGCACGACGCCGGCCTTGCGGCGCGCTGCGACCGCGTGGTGCGGCTGCGCTCCGGCCATATCGAGGCGGCCGCCGACGTCGGCGCCTGCACGGCCGCCAAGGCCACTACGGCCGCGATGGCCCGGCCGTGAGCGCGCCTTACCGCTTTGCTCCCGCCGCCCGCTTTGCGCTCGCCGCCCGCTTCGCGCTGCGCGACCTGCGCGGAGGCTTGCGCGGCTTCGCCGTGTTCATCGCCTGCATCGCGCTCGGGGTGATGGCGATCGCCGGCGTCGGCTCGGTCGCCGCCAGCATCGGCGACGGGCTCGCACGCGAGGGCCGCACGCTGCTCGGCGGCGATCTCGCCTTCTCGCTGTTCCAGCGCGAGGCCACCCCGGACGAGCGCGCCTTCCTCGCGCGCCGCGGCGCCGTCTCGACCGCCGCGACCCTGCGCAGCATGGCGCGCGCCGGCGATGCCGCCCCGGCGCTGGTCGAGATCAAGGCCGTCGACGAGGCCTATCCGCTGCTCGGCGCCCTTGCCCTGACCCCACCGCTCGGCGCGCGCGAGGCGCTCGCCGCCCGCGACGGCGCGTTCGGCGCGGCAGTGGACCCGGCGCTGATGGCGCGGCTCGACCTCAAGCCCGGCGATCGCCTCAAAATCGGCGAAGCCACCTTCGAAATCCGCACCACGATCGACACCGAGCCCGACAAGCTCGCCGCCGGCATCGGCTTCGGCCCGCGCGTCCTGATGAGCGTCGAGGCGTTGCGCGCCACCGGCCTGATCCAGCCCGGCAGCCTGGTGCGCTGGAGTTATCGCGTGCGATTGCCCGACAACGCCGCCGACGACCGCGCCGCCGCGGCGCTCGAACGTGACGCCCGCGCCGCCTTCCCGCACGCCGGCTGGGAGGTGCGCAGCCGCACCAACGCCTCCCCGCAGCTCGAACGCAACATCGACCGCTTCACCCAGTTCCTGACGCTGGTCGGCCTCGCCGCGCTGCTGGTCGGCGGCGTCGGGGTCGCCAATGCGGTCAAGGATCACGTCGAGCGCCGCCGCGACGTCATCGCCACCTTCAAGGCGGTCGGCGCCACCGGCGGCGACGTGTTCGCGATCTACCTGACCCAGGTGATGGCGCTCGCCGCCGGCGGGGCGGTGATCGGGCTGGCGCTCGGCGCCGCCATTCCGTTCGCCGTCGCCGGCCTGTTCGGCCATCTGCTGCCGCTGCCGCTCGCGCCGGCACTGCACGCGGGCGAACTGGCGCTCGCCTTCGTTTACGGCCTGTTAACCGCGCTGGCATTCGGGCTGTGGCCGTTGTCGCGGGTGCGCGGGGTGCCGGTGGCGGCGCTGTTCCGCGACGCGGTGACGACGCGCGCCGGCTGGCCGCGCCGCCGCGACCTGGTGCTGATCGCGCTCGTGGTGGCGGCGCTGGCGGCGATCGCCGTGGCGCTCGCCTACGACCGCCGCATCGCGCTGATCTTCGTCGGCGCGGCGGCGGCGACCTTCGTCCTGCTGCGGCTCGTCGCCGCCGGCGTGATGGCGCTGGCGCGCGCGCTGCCGCGGCCGCGCCGCACGGTGCTGCGGCTCGCGCTCGGCAACATCCACCGTCCCGGCGCGCTGACGCCCTCGGTGGTGCTGTCGCTCGGGCTCGGCCTCGCCACCCTCGTCACCGTCACCCAGATCGACGGCAACCTGCAACGCCAGTTCACGGCGGCGCTGCCGGACCGGGCGCCCGCGTTCTACTTCATCGACATCCCCTCGCGCGAGGCCGACGCCTTCCGCGCCTTCCTGGCGCGCGAGCGCCCCGACGCCGCCGTCGAGGAAGTGCCGATGCTGCGCGGCCGCATCACCGCCGCGAACGGCGTGAAGGCCGAGGACCTGAAGCCCACGCCGGAGACCGAATGGGCGCTGCAAAGCGACCGGGGCTTGAGCTACACCAACGAAGTGCCGGACGGCTCCACCGTGGTCGAAGGCGCCTGGTGGCCGGCCGATTACAAGGGGCCGCCGCTGGTGTCGCTGGAGCGGCGCATCGCCGATGGCCTCGGCCTCAAGCTCGGCGACAGCATCACCGTCAACGTGCTCGGCCGCGACATCACCGCGCGCATCGCCAGCCTGCGCACCGTCGACTGGCAGAGCCTCGGCATCAACTTCGTGCTGGTGTTCACCCCCAACACCTTCGCCGGCGCGCCGCACACCCACATCGCCACCCTGACCGAGCCGGACTCATCGCCCGCCGCCGAGGCGGCCCTGGTGAAGGCGGTCGCCGCCGCCTACCCTTCGGTCACGGTGGTCCGGGTGCGCGAGGCGGTCGAGGCCATCGGCGGCGTGGTCACCAACCTGACGCTGGCGGTGCGCGGCGCCAGCGCGGTGACGCTGTTCGCCGCCGTGCTGGTGCTCGGCGGCGCGCTGGCCTCCGGCCACCGCCAGCGGCTCTATGATGCGGTGATCCTCAAGACGCTCGGCGCGACGCGGGCGCGGCTTTTGGCCGCCTACGCCCTGGAATACCTGCTGGTCGGCGGCGCCAGCGCGCTGTTCGGCGCGGCCGCGGGCTCGGTCGCGGCGGCGCTGATCGTGACCCGGCTGATGAACCTCGGCTTCGTCTTCGAGGCGGGAACCGCCGCGGCCGTCGCGGCGCTGGCGCTGGCGGTGACGGTGCTGCTCGGGCTGATCGGCACCCTGTCGGCGCTCAACAACAAACCCGCTGCCGTCTTGCGGAATTTGTGACAGAATGGACATATGGCTTTTGCGACATTCAGCCGCGCGTAGGAGCTTGCGGCACCTGTGCTAGTTTCCCACATGCTCTGCGGGTCAGATTCCCGAACGCGATGCGGTTGCGTTTGGCCCGCCGCCATTCGGGATCTGAGTGAATTCAGTGCCGGCAGCGCCTGCCCTTGGCGCCCCGCCGGACAACAACGGGACTTCGCCCATGTCGGACTTCGACCGTAACTACGCCTCGCCGTTCGGCCAGGCCACCACGCGCGCCGACGCCGCAGCCGTCGATGCCGGCCTGCGCGCGTACATGCTCAAGATCTACAACTACATGACGATCGGGCTGGCGATCACCGGCTTCGCCGCGCTCGGCGTCTACATGGCGGCGGTCACCGGCGACGCCTCGGGCGCCGCCGCGCGCATCGGCGCCAACACCTACCTCACCTCGTTCGGCTACGCGATGTTCGTCAGCCCCCTGAAGTGGGCCTTCATCCTGGCGCCGCTGGCGATGGTGTTCGTGATCTCGTTCGGCATCCAGCGGCTCAAGCCCGCCACCGCCCAGATGCTGTTCTGGGCGTTCTCGGCCCTGATGGGCGTGTCGCTGTCGTCGATCTTCCTCGTCTACACGCACACCTCGATCGTGCGGGTGTTCTTCATCACCGCGGCCTCGTTCGGCGCGCTCAGCCTGTACGGCTACACCACCAAACGCGACCTGAGCGGAATGGGCTCGTTCCTGCTGATGGGCCTGTTCGGCATCATCATCGCGAGCCTGGTCAACCTGTTCATCGGCTCCTCGATGCTGCAGTTCGTGGTGTCGGTGATCGGCGTCCTGGTGTTCGCGGGCCTCACCGCCTGGGATACCCAGCGGCTCAAGAGCGAGTACATCTACGGCTACGCCAGCGCCGGTGGCGAGGCGGCCGAGCGCACCGCGATCATGGGCGCGCTGTCGCTCTACCTGAACTTCATCAACCTGTTCACGCTGCTGTTGCAGTTGCTCGGCCAGCGCGAGTGATCAACCGGCTCGCACGAGCCTGACACCGAAACCCCGGCCTTGCGGCCGGGGTTTTTTGTTCTGGGGGCGATCCTCTTTTCTTCGCGTCCTTGCGGGCGCATGGTGAGGCGATGCACCCGCCCGCGATCCGCCCCGCCACCCCCGCCGATTTCGACGCCATCACCGCGATCTACGCCGATGCGGTCCTTCACGGCACGGCGACGTTCGAGCTTCAGCCGCCGGACCGCGCCGAGATGCTGCGGCGCTTTGCGGCGCTGAGCGACGCCGGTTTCCCCTATCTCGTAGCGGACGCCGACGGCGGGCCTGTCGGCTATGCCTATGCCGGGCCGTACCGGGCGCGGCCGGCCTACCGCTTCACCGTGGAGGATTCGGTCTATCTCGCGCCCTCCGCGCAAGGGCGCGGTCTCGGCACGGCGCTACTGGCGCGGCTGATCGAGGAAGCGACCGGGCGCGGCTTCCGCCAGATGATCGCGGTGATCGGCGATTCGGCCAACGTCGCCTCGATCCGCGCCCATGCCCGTGCCGGTTTTGCGATGATCGGCACACACCCGGCGGTCGGCCTCAAGTTCGGGCGCTGGCTCGATACCGTGATGATGCAGCGCGCGCTCGGCGCAGGCGGCGCAAGCGTGCCGGGGGACCGATGATTTTGCCCACCCTTCCCCTTCCAGGGGGAGGGATAAAGGGAGCAGCGCTACACCACCTTGAACCTGCGGCCGATCGCCAGCAGCACGCGGTCGAGGTCGTGGCCGCGGCGCAGGATCAGACCGCCGGCGGCGATGACGCTGTAGGCGCCCTGCTTGCGCGCCAGCCGCGGCTCCTTCTCGATGCGGTACAGCGGCACTTCCGAAGCGCGGCGATAGATCGAGAACACCGCGCGATCTTTCAGGAAGTCGATGGCGTAGTCGCGCCACTCGCCCTCGGCGACATGGCGGCCGTACAGGTTCAGGATGCTGTTGAGTTCGAGGCGATTGAAGGTGACGCGGGTTGGCGGAGAGGCGGCGCCCGGCCGCTCCGCCCCGCGATCGACTATGGGGTCGGCCTCTCCCGGTGGCATGCTCATGCGGCGAGACCTCCTGTCATGGCCGCGACATGATCGGCCGCCGCGCGCGCCGCCGCAAGAGCCATTTGTGCGAGGGGCCGCTGCCGCGCCATGCGCCGCGCGCCCGGGCGGGCACGAGGGATACGACCAAGAGCTACGCACGAGGGTCACGCATTCGTTAGGCAAATCATAATGGCGCCTCAATTCGAACAATCCCGTGCCGTTGTGGCTTGAGATAAGGAAACCACTGCGTTGGCCCGGTTTCGGCGGTTCGGATTCCTCAGCCCCCAGCCCCCCGGATCGTTGGGACCGGGCCCGACGCAGGCTCAAAGACCTTCAGGCCGGCTGACCAGCCGGCTTTTTTTATGCGCGGCCGCCAAGTCCTCTGCCGCCAAGTCCTCTGCCGCCAAGTCCTCTGCCGCCAAGTCCTCTGCCGCCAAGTCCTCTGCCGCCAAGTCCTCTGCCGCCAAGTCCTCTGCCGCCAAGTCCTCTGCC